>ENA-UEOJ01002627-UEOJ01002627.1-human-gut-metagenome-genome-assembly--contig:-NODE-2627-length-10307-cov-4.586608_pt1 | contig 10307 bp, 10 predicted proteins | sample MGYA00242885_ERZ507886 | MGnify/ENA primary metagenome ERZ507886 (study PRJEB26167, sample SAMN06115505) | human gut metagenome | host: Homo sapiens | place: China:Anhui | collected 2015-08-07... | reverse complement strand
TTATGAAAATAAGAAATTTGCTATTATTATCTCTGCTTACTGTCAGTAGTACTATGGCGTTCGCTCAGGAACAGCGAATCAAGGAAGAAGGTAAGACAGTGTTCAAACCTCATTGGTCTATGCAAGTACAGGCGGGAGCCGCTCACACAGTAGGCGAAGCCGATTTTACCGATTTGATCTCTCCGGCAGCAGCCGTCAATGTAGGGTATAAGTTTGCACCCGCATTTGGAGCCCGTTTAGGCGTAAGCGGTTGGCAGGCAAAGGCAGGATGGGTCACTCCTTCTCAAACCTATCAATACAAATATCTGCAAGGCAATCTGGACCTTATGGCAGACCTCAGTACTTTATTTTGTGGTTTTAATCCGAAACGTGTATTCAACGGATATATTTTTGGCGGCGTAGGATTGAATCATGCTTTCGATAACGACGAAGCAAATGCACTGGACACAAGATCTCACGAACTGGAGTATCTGTGGCAAGACAAACAAAACCTTGTAGCCGGACGCTTTGGACTGGGATGCGACCTGCGCCTCAATGACCGGCTGGCTATCAATATTGAAGGAAATGCAAATGCTCTTTCCGACAAATTCAATTCCAAAAAGGCAGGCAACTGTGACTGGCAGTTCAATGTTCTGGTTGGTCTGAATATCAAATTAGGCAAGAGCTATAAGAAAACAGCCCCGGTATACTATGAACCGGAACCGGTAGTGGAGCAACCGAAACCTCAGCCTGTGGTAGAAAAGCCACAGCCGAAACCGGAACCGGCAGTAGTAGTGGAACCGATGAAACAAAATATTTTCTTTGCTTTAAATTCTGCGAAAATTCAGAATGACCAGTTGTCGAAGATTGACGCGATGGTGGCATACATGGAAAAGTATCCGAACAGCAAAGTTGCCATCACCGGATATGCCGACAAAGAAACCGGTAATCCGAGAATCAACCTGGCCTTATCCGAGAAACGTGCGAAGAACGTTGCCGACGCACTGAAAGCCAAAGGCATCGCAGCAAGCAGAATCGTAACGGACTTTAAAGGAGATACTGTACAGCCTTACCGCGTGCCGGAAGAAAACCGGGTAAGTATCTGTATTGCGGAATAATATTTTCCCACTTCTCGTGCGGGGTTTTCCCTATTCCTCTATTCTATTAATAATAAGATGAGGTACCCTGCATGATGAGTAAAAAGAGGAAGCCCGTGCTTGTGAAAGCCCGGACTTCTGTAATGAACCCTTTTTTTCACTTAAATGTGAAGAAAAACCCCACGTGAACAGATGGAAAACGATGCTTGTGAAAGTCTTTTTTTCCGCCTTCTGTTCTTTGCAGAGGATGCCCCTCACATTTTCCCACGGGCATCCTCTTTTTTATATATAGAGAGACTGATTGTTTTGTTTATAAAGAACAAAATGCGTGTGATTTGGTTCATTATCACCCAAGCATTCCGATTAAAATCGTATATTTGCGACTCTAATCAGATTGAGTCCATGAACGAAAATGTCCTCGCTAAACTAAAGATTCTGGCAGAATCCGCCAAGTACGATGTATCCTGTGCATCCAGCGGTACAGTGCGCTCCAACAAACCGGGCATGCTGGGCAATACCGTAGGAGGATGGGGAATCTGCCACAGTTTTGCCGAAGACGGACGGTGCATCTCCCTGCTCAAAGTCATGCTGACCAATTATTGTATTTACGACTGTGCCTACTGCATCAACCGGCGCAGCAATGATCTTCCCCGCGCCACCCTGTCTGTGTCCGAACTGGTGGAACTGACAATTGAATTTTACCGGCGAAACTATATCGAAGGCTTGTTTCTCAGTTCCGGTGTGGTCCGTAGTCCCGACTATACAATGGAACGGCTGGTACGCGTGGCGAAAGATCTGCGTCAAGTGCACCGCTTCAACGGATATATCCATCTGAAAAGCATTCCCGGAGCGAGCCGGGAACTGGTGAATGAAGCCGGTCTGTATGCCGACCGTCTCAGCGTCAACGTAGAAATACCCAAAGAGGAAAACCTCAAACTGCTCGCTCCCGAAAAGGACCATAAGAGTGTGTTCGCCCCGATGAAGTATATTCAGCAAGGAGTGCTCGAAAGCAAGGAAGAACGGCAGAAGTTTCGCCACGCTCCGCGCTTTGCCCCTGCGGGACAGAGCACGCAGATGATTGTAGGAGCTACCTCCGAGTCGGATAAAGATATTCTTTTCCTTTCGTCGGCTCTCTATGGGCGACCGACGATGAAGCGTGTTTACTATTCCGGATATGTCTCCGTGAACACATACGATACGCGGCTGCCCGCACTGAAACAACCGCCTCTGGTACGCGAGAACCGTCTCTATCAGGCGGACTGGCTGCTGCGCTTCTATCAGTTTAAAGTGGACGAGATAGTGGATGACGCTTATCCCGATCTCGACCTGGAGATAGATCCGAAACTCTCATGGGCTTTGCGTCATCCGGAACTGTTTCCGGTCGATATCAATAAGGCAGATTATGAACTGTTGCTCCGTGTGCCGGGTATCGGGGTGAAGTCGGCTAAGCTGATTGTGGCATCCCGCCGTTTTTCCCGTCTGGGCTTTTATGAATTGAAGAAGATAGGCGTAGTGATGAAAAAAGCGCAGTACTTCATTACGTGCAGGGAACTGCCTTTGCAGATGCAGACGGTGAACGAGCTTTCTCCGCAGCGGGTACGCAGCCTGCTGCTCCCGAAGCCGAAGAAGAAGGTGGATGACCGGCAGCTGGTACTGGATTTCGGAGAATAGAAATAAAGAAGATGTCTGGAATGTATTGTAAAACCGGGAGATAATGAATGTTTATATCTACGATAAAACCTTTGACGGGTTGCTGACTGCTGTCTTCGACGCTTATTTTCGTAAGACCTTTCCCGATTTCCTGTTGTCGGAAGGGGATGCGTTGCCTTTGTTTTACGATGAGCTGCATACGGTGGTCACCGACGAAGAGAAAGCCGCCCGTGTGTGGCGTGGTTTGCAGAAGAAGGTTTCCGCTTCCGCGCTCGGCTGCCTCACCCAGAGCTGGTTGTCGGAATTGCCGAATATAGGGATGCTTATTTTTCGTTATATCCGTAAGGCGATTGACGCTCCTCGCTCTATCGAGACTAACTTCGGTGATCCGGATGTACTTCAGCTTGCTCAGATTTGGAAGAAGGTGGATGGTGAACGGGTGCATCTGATGCAGTTCGTACGTTTTCAGAAAGCGGCGGACGGTACTTTCTTTGCTGCCTTTGAACCGCAGTACAATGCCTTACCACTGACTATCCAGCACTTCAAGGACCGCTTTGCCGATCAGAAGTGGATTGTCTATGATATGAAGCGACGTTATGGCTTTTACTATGATTTGCAGGAAGTGACTACGATCTCTTTTGATGACGACAGCAAGGCCGCTCATCTGATTACGGGCATGCTGGACGAGAGTCTGATGGATGAGAACGAGAAGATCTTTCAGAAACTCTGGAAAACGTATTTCAAGGCTATCTGCATCAAGGAACGTATGAATCCGAGAAAGCATAAAAAGGATATGCCTGTTCGCTACTGGAAGTATTTGACGGAAAAGCAGGGAAATGAGAAATGATGAATTTCTTCATTCTATCCGCTGCACCGTTACATCCGGAAAGTTCTGCATCAACGAAAGCAGATGTCCTTCATCATTGTTCCGTTTCGATTTGATGACCATTGTGACCTGATAGGATTCCATTTCACCCGGATGTAGTGTTTGCATTTCGTAAGAGACAATCATATAATCTTTTGAATTGAATCTGTCTGCTATCTGCTTTAAAGTATCTTTGTTGTTAGTAGAGAATGCGATCATTGAGCTTTTCATGCCTACGCTTTTGAAGATATAGCTGAGTAGTTCCAGTCCGATCAGAGTCAGCACGGTAGTGGCTATGCCGATGGCGTACATTCCTGCGCCGACTGCCAGACCGATGCCGGCTGTGGCCCATATACCGGCGGCTGTAGTCAGTCCGCGGACGATTTGTTTCTGTAGGATAATGGTTCCCGCACCGATAAATCCGATGCCGCTTACTACTTGTGCCGCTACACGACTGGGGTCGAGTGTCACACTGTTTTCTTTGATGATCTCCTGAAATCCGTACTGCGAAACAATCATAATCAGGGCACTGCCCAATGATACGAGGAAGTGAGTGCGGTATCCGGCTTCCTTGGCACGGTATTCACGGTCCAGTCCGATGATGGCTCCCAGTATTCCTGCGACCAGTAATCTTAACATAAAATCAACGTTCAACATCATAGGTTCGGTCTCCTTTCTTTTCTTTGTTTGTTTCTTTCTTTAGTTCTTGTTTTTCTGTTCTTATTTCTTCTGTTCTTTTGTTTCTTCTGTCTTTTTCTTAAAAAACGGTTAGTCCTATAAATATACAATTCTTTTCTCTTTTTGTGCTATTAATTTAGTAATATTTGAACGTAGCGTCTGCATTTTATCGTATATTCGCAGTCAAAACCGTGCATCACGCCAAAGATTGAATAAGAAATGGAGAAAAGGATATTTTACATCATTAGTTTTCTGATGATATTTTGTATAGAGGTGCTCATAGCCTTGTATGTGCGTGATAGTTTCGTACGTCCTTATATGGGAGATGCTTTGGTGGTAGTACTGGTGTATAGCTTCGTGCGTATATTCATCCCGACAGGGATTCCCCGCCTGCCGTTTTATGTCTTCCTGTTCGCCTGCTTTGTCGAAATTCTGCAATATTTTCAATTGGTGGAAACGCTGGGAATCACCAACCGTGCATTAAGAATTATTCTGGGATCTACGTTCGATTGGAAAGATATCGTCTGCTATGGGGCAGGATGTATCTTTATTTTCCTGTTTGAACGGATATTCAGACGACGTTGACCTGAATCACAGGTCCGGATTTAAATCATGTCCGCAATACTTGCAGAACTTCGCATTGTCTTCGTGTCCGGAACGATGGCAGTTCGGACATTCTTTGTCTCTTCTCCGTTTGTAGTCCTTCATCATAGAGGCGGACACAATGCCGGTAGGTACTGCAATGATGGTATAGCCGATCAGCATGACACATGCTGAAAGAAACTTTCCCAGTCCGGTGGCAGGAGTGATATCTCCGTATCCTACGGTAGTCATCGTGACAATGGCCCAATAAATGCTGTTCGGGATGTTGTTGAACTGAGAGCCGGGAATATTCCCTTCTATCATATACATGAGCGTTCCGATGGAAGTAACCAGTATCACGACAAACAGGAAGAATACAGCAATCTTTTTACTGCTTTCCCGCAGTGCGGTGAGCAGCCGTTCGCCTTCGTTTAAGAAGTTGAACAGTTTAAAGACACGAAATACCCGTATCAGCCGGAATGCGCGGATGATAAGCAGATAGCGTGCTCCCGGAAACAGTAAACCGATATAAAGCGGCAGGGTAGCCAGCAGGTCCACGATACCGAAGAAACTGAAGATGTATTTCTTGGGACGGGGAGAACAATAGATCCGTGTCAGATACTCAAAAGTAAAGAAACCGGTAAATAGGTATTCCATTACGACAAATGGAGTGGTCAGACAGGAGGGGAGTCCTTTCAGACTTTCTATAATGACAAGCAACACACTGGCAAGGATACAACCGATAAGAATCACATCGAACAGCTTTCCCGAAGGAGTGTCCGACTCAAAAATGATAACGTATAACTTATGTTTCAGTTTTTCGTTATGCAGGAAATGATGGATTCTTTCTTTCAGTCTCATGCGAATAATCAGTTACTTGTTATTCATAGAATGCTTGCTTCTCAATCTATTACCCAATGCTTGTTGTATGCCACGGTTTTCTTTGGATCATAATACATTCCTTCTTGTGTCGGTATATTGAGAACGTATGTTTTTCCGGTCCTGTTCTTTAGACTTTGTTCGCGCAGCCAAGGGTTAGCATCCCGAAGTTGGGCATACGTGATTCCCTGCTGTTTGGCAAAATCGCTCAGGCTGGCGATGGGGGTGCTGACGGTGATCTCTTTGTAGGGGATAGGCGGATATAGGTGTTCCTTTTTCAACAGGAATCCATATCGTTGCGGATTGTTGAATATCTCCTTGACTGCCAGCAGGCGGAACATATACCGGGAAGTTTCTTCTACCAGCCATAAGTCCATCGCATGACTGGCAAGCTGCTGGTCGAGTTGGGACGAAATTCGTCCTTGTCCGGCATTGTAGGCAGCGGATACTGCCATCCAGTCTCCGTATTTGGCATAAGCCTGTTTGAAGTATTTGCAGGCTGCTACCGTTGCTTTTTCGATGTGGTAACGTTCGTCTACATTTTCATTCACTTCCAGTCCGAATTCGCGTCCGGTAGCGGGCATGAACTGCCATAATCCGGCTGCACCGGCGGGAGAACGGGCTATGTTGTTGAGGTTACTTTCGATAACCATCAGGTATTTGAAGTCGTCGGGGATACCGTTCGCTTTCAGAATCGGTTCCACTATCGGGAAGTAACGGTTGGCACGCTTGATGAGTAGCATAGTGGTGGAGTGCATATAGGTGAATGCCATCATCTCCCGGTCCATCCGCTCACGACGGTCGTAGCGGCGGAGGTCGATTGTCTCTCCGTCAAAGGTGACCTGTTCGGGGACGGTGGGTGGGGTGACGCAATAAGGCACTTCCGATTTGGCGGAATGCTGCTCGTCTACATGGCTGCTACCGATCAGGATGGGGAGGGTAGCTCCGATGCAGAATACTAATATAAAGGTTAGAATGTAGTTGATCTTGGTAAATTTCTTCATTTTCTGTTTTCTTTTAGTCATTGGTTGGGTTCTTATTCCAATATCTGGCAACCACGGCAATAATAAATGCTACCGCCAAGATAATTCTCCTTGACGATGGTTTCTCCGCAGCGGGGACAGGCTTTGCCTGCCGTATCTTTAGAGAGGCAAGCAACGTACTTGCCGTTCGCTCCGAATAGGTCCGATTCCGTGCTTCGTCCGCCCTGCCGGTAGATATCGTCCATGGTCTCCTTTACTTGATAGAACAAATTTTCTTTCTCTTTGTCTGTTAATGTGGCTATTTTTTTCTTCGGATGGATGTGGGCATGATACAAGATGTCCTGTAATACACCGTTTCCCAATCCCGGAATAGTCTGCTCTGTTGCAAGAAAAGCTTTGGCAGATTTCTTCTGTGCGCCTTCCTCATTAATCAGTCCGAGAAAATATTCTTTGCTGAAGGTATCTGTCATCACTTGCGGTTTGCTTTTCGCTATCCGGTAATATTCGGAAAGCATGCCCGTAGCGGCATTCTTGTCATAGCACATGAGTCCGCCGTACATCCGTACGGAAGCTATCAGGCAGCTTTCATCCTCGAATGCGATAAGTAACTGATGCTTGGCCGGCAGCTTGGTCCCCGGAGTCAGATAACGCAGATTTACTCCGTCTGTGAGTACGAGCACTTTATCTTCTATTGTTATCTCTACCATGCCTCCCTGAGACTGTGCACCGTTTATTCTCTTACCGACCAGCCATTCGGCAAACTCATCGGAATTGCCGTTAAACCAAGCGAATTTGTGAGGGCTGAATTGAATAAATACATCTGTTATTCTTTTTCCTACAACTGTCTCAGTGAGTTGTTCGCAGAGATAACGGGCTTCGGGTGCTTCTATCATATAGTCTCTATTTATGATTTTATAAATGTTCTCATGCAAATATAATATTTATTAGTCAGAACTAAACTAAACCGGTTGAACAAAAAGTGACGAAGGACCAGGCATTTTAATGTGATTCTTATTATCACTTATCACTTTTTAGACTTAGAAGCTTATTAACCAATAACATGACGGTGATAATAAGTAGTGATAATAGAGTGACAATAAGAAATATTCAGTTTTCTATTGTCACTTTTACCCAAAGATGCTCCTATCAACAAAAGACAATATACTCCCCCAAATAACACATACAACCCCATAAAAGATGCCGGATTTAATAGTCAGCCTTCCGTTCATCAATGTGTTACGAAGCCTCAATTAACATTTTCACATAGTAACAAAACTTCAGTTCACGTACGTGGTCCCATCGTTTCACGTGTATGATCCCATGGGCTCACATACGTGATCCGAATGCTTCACGTACATGGAACGAGAGTATGTACCTTACAAAATTTATTAATAAGGCTTTGTTATACTATTAAAGCCCGTATCATATGGGTTAATATACAGTAGGTTGGATGGTGCGTGTCCGGTAATGGCGGTGCATTGGCAACTTATGCTTCCATAAGTTATTTCGTATTTAAAATGAAATGATTTTCTGCTTTTATAAGAGAAGATCATTAGAAAAAATTATCTTTGCAATATTCTTTATTTTATTTCAAATGGAATACATATGAACAAGATGAGAGTTTTTATATGGCTTATTGCTTTGATTGGTTTTAGTGCATGTCAGTCGAAAAGTGGGCAGACTACGGAACAAGAAAATGTAGATAGTCTGACTGTTGCCCCAACAGAAGAAGAGAAAACAATAACCGGAGTAGTAGGAGATGCTTCCATGCATAATTTCATGCTGGTCACTCTAGAAGGAGATACCCTGTTTGTCAGTACAATGGATCAGGAACCGGGCGATGTCAGTGGTTTCGAATCAGGAGATACGGTTCGGGTGGACTATATCGAAGAAGAGGAAGAACCGGGATCGAGTACGATACCTACAGCAAAGAAAGTGACGGTGATTGGTAAAAAGGCCGAATCGGACAACTAATTTTATTTATAATCTAACTGTAACAAGAAAAATGAAAAAGAAAATGTTGGCAGCCACTCTGTTGACGAGCTTATTGGCTGCTTGCGGGGGCAACTCCACATCAATTGTGGGTGCATGGGTAGAACCGGTACCGGGAATGGAAGGACAAGTACAAGGCATTAATATAGAGGAGGGTGGTATTGCTTCTTCTGTCAATATGGCTACACTGGTTTATGAAAGTTGGAAACAAGAAGGAGACCAATTGGTTCTGACAGGAAAAAGTATTGGCAATGGACAGACAATTGAATTTGCAGACACGATGGCTATCAAGAAACTGACGCCCGATTCTTTGATTCTGGATAATCAGGGGATGGAAATCCGTTATGCGAAACAGAAATAAAATGACCAGGGAAGTGAAATACCTTCACGTATAAAAATAAAAAAAGCTACTTTCCCGAAAATATGACAAAGAGGAAAGCAGCTTCTTTTTATAAGGTATTAAGTGCTGACTACAAAAGGTCTAAAGCCTTGAAAGCTTTTACTAACTTTTCTACCGCACTGTCTATCTGTTCTTTAGTGTGAGTAGCCATCAGTGCCACACGTACCAATGTATCCTGTGGAGCACATGCCGGTGGAATAACCGGATTGATGAATACACCTTCGTCGAAAGCTAATTTGGTAACCATGAAAGTCTTTTCCGTATCACGTACGTAAAGAGGAATGATGGGAGATTCGGTAGCGCCAATCTCGAAACCGGCTTCACGGAAACGCTTCAAAGCATAGTTGGTTGCTTCCCACAGAGCGTTCAGTCTTTCCGGTTCATTCTGGATGATGTGCAGAGCTTCCAAAGCAGAAGCTGTTGCTGCCGGAGTATTGGATGCACTGAAAATATAAGTACGTGCATTATGGCGCAGCCAGTTGATGATAGAAGAATCAGCGGCGATGAAACCACCGATGGAAGCCAGTGACTTGCTGAAAGTACCCATGATCAGGTCTACCTCGTGAGTCAGACCGAAATGATCGCAAACACCACGTCCCTGTTTTCCAAATACACCCAGACCGTGAGCTTCGTCTACCATGATAGTAGCATTGTATTTGTGCTTCAGACGAACGATTTCGGGCAAATTAGCCAAATCACCTTCCATAGAGAACACACCGTCTACTATGATCAGTTTGACTGAATCCGGATTGCACTTCTGAAGTTGCTTTTCCAGATCCGCCATATCGTTGTGCTTGTATTTTAATTGCTGAGAGAATGAGAGACGGCGGCCATCTACGATAGATGCGTGGTCACGGTCATCACATATAATATAATCATTGCGGTCAGTCAGACATGAGATAACGCCGGAATTAACCGTAAAACCGGTAGAGAAGCAGAGTGCTTCATCTTTGCCCACAAAGGCAGCCAGTTCTTTTTCTAGTTGAACATGAAGGTCGAGCGTACCATTCAAAAAACGTGAACCGGCACAACCGGAACCGTATTTACGCATGGCTTTGATACCTGCTTCAATCACTCTTTCATCTCCCGTAAGGCCAGTGTACGCGTTGGACCCGAACATTAACACATGTTGTCCGCCCATTTCTACTTCTGTACCCTGCTTTCCCTCAATCTCACGGAAATATGGGTAAACGCCCTGTGCC
>ENA-UEOJ01002621-UEOJ01002621.1-human-gut-metagenome-genome-assembly--contig:-NODE-2621-length-10315-cov-4.894608_pt1 | contig 10315 bp, 10 predicted proteins | sample MGYA00242885_ERZ507886 | MGnify/ENA primary metagenome ERZ507886 (study PRJEB26167, sample SAMN06115505) | human gut metagenome | host: Homo sapiens | place: China:Anhui | collected 2015-08-07... | reverse complement strand
GGAAAAATACAAATCCAGAACATTAATTGAAATAATAATCATTACGGCACTGGTTACCGGTATTATCAACTATATCTTTTTCCCTAATATTGCACTATGCGGAGCCAGCGGAATTGTCTTTGCCTTCATTATTCTGGCTTCATTTACCGGATTTAAAGATGGTGAAATTCCTCTGACATTTATTCTTGTTGCCACCATATATATAGGCCAGCAGATATATGACGGAATTACAGTTAATGATAATGTATCGCAAATGGCTCATATTACCGGCGGACTGGTAGGTTCAATAACAGGATATATTCTTAACAAAAAAACAGTAAACCCGTAATTTACTGTCCTCACCTGCGTTGCAATATGTTCCACACAAAGAAAACCGGGTCAGCTTTACGCCGACCCGGTCTTTATATTTAACGTTTCCTACACTTCATCCCTATAACTCTGCGGTTATGTACCTTAACCAAATATTGCCTCTGCAAGTTCCTGGATAGTCATTCCGATATTCTCTAAATCTGACTTATATAAAGTAACCGAAAGGAAGTATCCATTATCCTTTTTAATGGTTGCACTATACTGTGCATTTTCGTTTGGTGACTTGACTCCCTTGAAAGTTCTTTTATAGAACTCGACTGTACCATTAGGTGTGTCAAGTTTATCTTTTAACTTTTCAATCTTGTCATATTCGTATTCGCTTTTATCGACTTCCCATTCATCACCTTCTATACAGTGTTTTACCCATCCTTCTGCATATGGTGTTACCCACACGGAAGTGTCATCTGTTTTCATGACAAAGCAGTTCTCGTCAGTATACTTGTCATATACTTCAAATCCATCAACAAGGTTAACTTTTCCGATTACATTTCCATCGTAATCCTTAATTTCATATTTGCTCTTTTCGGATACATCTGAATCATCTTTTTTGTCATCCTTCTTTGTATCCTTTGAAGGCTTTTTGTCATCCTTCTTTGTATCTTCCTTTGAAGGTTTTTCATCATCTTTGTCAGAAGTTGACTCTTCTTCAGCTTTCTTATCATCTGAATCGTCTGCGTCCTTAATTTCATTTGGAAGCTCAACCTTAGTCTTTCCGAAATCGGAGAATTCCAATGTAACGCCTGCTTCATTAATGCTTAATAAGTCTTTAACATTAACATCTTCTGTTGAAGATACTTCAAGCATCTTGCCGATGCAGCTCTTTAAATCAATTGAAATGGCTGTAATAGTGTCATTATCTCCGTCAATTGTTACTGTGATTGCCACATCTTCTAATAAATCAATAATTTTTGATAAATCAAAATCTTTTTCTGAAACACCGCCTAAACCTGAAAGGCTGTTTTCGATAGCTGACTTGATATCATCTTCCTTGTCACCAAGAATTTTGTCAAAATCAAGCTTGGCTTCTACTGTGTAGATACCATTCTTTTCAGAAACTACATCTGCTGTTTTGATAAAATCTGTAATTGCTGTTACGTTACGTAAGCTTGCAATCACATCTGAAAGATTTGTATCTGACTCTTCCTTCATCCATTTTTCGTCATCAAAATCATATTCATAGACATACGCTGTGTTGCCTTCTTTAACAAGATAAGTCTTGAGTTTCTGGCTGTCTTTAGTAACATTTGGAATTTCTGCGTATGATTTTCCCTCTGCATAACCTGCTTCATCACAGATTTTAAGAGTTCCGTTTATGCCTGCCTTAGCTGATGACTTAAGGTCTGATTCTTTAAGTTTGCCTTCTTTAATAGCTGACTCAATCATTTCTTCAGTCATTCCCTGCATAACAAGAGCCTGTTTTAAATCTAAATCAGCATCTAATTTTACATCGAATGATACTGTGAAGTTTTCTAAACCTTTTTTGTTAGACGCTACTGCTTTGACAAGGTCATCCGCACTCTTGCTGCCTTTTACCGCGTCTCCTGAAGATTGGTTTTCACCTGTGCCAACCTTCACTTTCTTGCTGCCACATGCTGCCATACCGAGTGTAAGTGCAATACACATCATGACTACAAGAATTTTTTTAAATAATCCTTTTTTCATTTTGTCTGCTCCTTTAAAAATTTTAACTTTTAAGGTATTAATACCAAAGCACGCTCTGATTGTATCACGGAAAATTTTACTAATCAATATACGTTTTAGCGAAATAAAGCATTCTATTTACGATAAAATAGCATTTATTCATAAAAAAACTGCAGAAGAAGGGTATTCCTCCTCTGCAGCCGACATCAGGTTGTTATATAAGTATTATATTTCAATTTTCTTAATTTTCTTTCCATATCCACGGCATTATCAAGATTTTTGTATGCACCTACCTGCACTTTATAGAGGTCATCCTGATAAATAATAAATGCGGGATATCCCATATCTAACAATGGTTCCAAAAGTCTATCCGCATTGTCACGGTTTCTGAAAGCCCCTACCTGGACACGGTATAATTTGTCACAGGTGCATCTGTTTCTTTCCCTGTCTTTTTCATATAATCCCTCGTACGGGTCTTTTATATTACCTTCATCCGGTGCAGTCAGTACATTATTGTCCTTCGACGCTGTGCCCGAACCTATGGTTTTTATTATTCCATCGGCTATCGCCGCCGCTATCTGATCAAATTCATCATCGAACTTCTCATTATCACTATCGTTGTTGATAAAGCCTGTTTCAATAAGCACCGCCGGCATATTGGTACGTTTAAGCACCACAAGATTAGGTCTTTCTACAACGCCCAGGTCTTTAAAGCCCAGGTCCGTAAGATTATCCAGTATATTTTCGGCGAGGTGTTCTTTCTCTCCGCCTTCATTGTAAATCAGTACCTGTACTCCGCTTGCGGCGTTGGGATTCTCTCCTGAATTTCTGTGAAATGATACAAAATAATCCGCTCCTGAATTATTGGCATCCGTTGCCTTTTTAAATGGTGTTTCATATATGTCGTTATCTCTTGTATAAAAAACATCCATGCCTTCATTTTTAAGGATATCTCCAACCGCCATGGCAAGCTTTAAGTTGTCATCTTTTTCACGTCTTCCGTTATACACCGCTCCCGGGTCACTTCCGCCATGTCCTGCATCTAAAGCAATAAGCATAATATATACCTCTCTTTTTCATATGGTATATATTATGCCGGCAACGTCTTTATCTTTACATTTTTTTGATTAAAATAACTGTAATTACCACACTTGCTATCGCTATCAGTGACATTATGGTTATTGTTAATGCTACTTTCTTTTTGTATTTTTTTGCAACTTTTTCGTCTATCATTAATTATTTTTCCTTTCATATTTTACAAATTCATATATAAGGTCAAAATATGTTCTTTCGTCGCTGGATTCTGTGATAACAAATCCTTCATCTTCCAGATTAGGAAAGTACGAATCTGCGTCATAAGCATAATCTATCTTAGTAATATGGGCTACGTCGCAAAGAGGAAGCATCTGCTTATATATGGAAGCACCGCCGATTACATATACGTCCTCATCGGCAAAATCTTTTGCCGCCTCAACGGCTTCTTCTATACTGTGAACCACAATAGCTCCGTCAACCTTGTAATTCATATCTTTTGTTATTACAATATTGGTTCTGTTCTTTAAAGGGCGTTTGTTAGGAAAACTTTCAAGAGTCTTGCGTCCCATAATTACGGCTTTGCCCGTTGTGGTCTCCCTGAACCATTTCTGATCCTCAGGAATTCTTACAAGAAGTTCGTTTTTGTATCCTATTGCCCAGTTTTTGTCTACTGCTGCGATTAAATTCATAATATGTCCTTTCCTATATAGCTACAGGTATATTGGTGACCTGTGGTCCGGTTATATAATTATCTACCGATACATCATCCCTTGTAAACTTGTAAAAATCTTTTACCTCGGGATTAAGATGGAACGTCGGTGCATCATAACATTCTCTTGATATAAGTTCCTCCACAATAGGAATATGTCTGTCATATATGTGTGCATCTGCGATTACATGTACAAGTTCTCCCACCTGCATATCACATACCTGTGCCAGCATGTGCACAAGCACCGCATACTGTGCAACATTCCAGTTATTGGCTGTGAGAATGTCCTGTGACCTCTGGTTAAGAATTGCGTTAAGCGTAAGCTTGTCTTCACCTTTTTTCTGGGTAACGTTAAAAGTCATACTGTAGGCACATGGATATAAATTCATCTCATGTAAATCCTGGTGCACATATATATTAGTCATTATCCTTCTGCTGAAAGGATTATTCTTTAAATCATATATAACACGGTCTACCTGATCCATCATGCCTTCTTTATACCGGTGCTTTACACCAAGCTGATAACCGTATGCTTTGCCGATTGAGCCGTTCTCGTCCGCCCATGCATCCCATATATGGCTGTGAAGGTCATGGATATTGTTGGATTTTTTCTGCCATATCCATAACAATTCGTCTGTTGCACTCTTAAGCGCTGTTTTTCTTAATGTAACAAGCGGAAATTCCTTGCTGAGATCATATCTGTTTACAACACCGAATTTTTTGATTGTATAAGCAGGAGTTCCGTCCTCCCAGTGTGGTCTTACTTTTTCGCCCTCCGTACTTACACCGTTTTCAAGGATATCCTTACACATGTCTATAAAAACTTTATCTGCGTAGCTCATTATTTCCTCCTGTTACTGCACTATTTTACTTTATCATATATCTCCGTAGGAACATAAGCCTTGACTTCTATTCCCTCCGCAACATATTCCTCACTTATAAGCTGTCCGTATTTTCTTATAATGGATATCTTGGAAACCTCCGTATAAGAATATGTCTTTTCTATATATATTTTGCTTTCTCTTAAAACTTCTTCAATGGTATCTTTAAGTTCTGTCAGTCCATCCCCGTGAAGAGCCGATATATTAACGGTCTTGTCGGCCTTAAAATCTTTAAGAACTTTATTGCCTGCAATTTCTATTTTGTTAAAAGCCGTTATTATAGGCTTATCGCCCGCTCCCAGTTTCTCAAGGGTATCATATACAACATACATCTGGGAATCCATTGCAGGATTGGAAGCATCCACGACATGAAGAATTATATCTGCATATACAGCTTCTTCAAGTGTACTTTTAAAAGCTTCCACAAGGTGATGAGGAAGTTTGCTTATAAATCCGACTGTATCCGTGAGAAGAATCTGCTGCCCGCTTTCAAGCTCCAGCCCTCTCGTTGTAGGGTCAAGTGTGGCAAAAAGCTTATTTTCCGCAAGTATTCCCGCACCCGTTAATGTATTAAGAAGTGTCGACTTACCTGCGTTAGTATATCCTACTATAGCGACCACCGGAATATTAGAACGGCTTCTCTGGCTTCTTGTAAGCTCACGGTGGGTTACAACCGCTTCAAGCTCATGCTTAAGCTGTCCTATTCTCTCATGGATAATTCGCCTGTCCATCTCAAGCTTTGTCTCTCCGGGGCCTCTTGTACCGATACCTCCGCCGAGTCTTGAAAGTGCGTTTCCAAGTCCCGAAAGTCTTGAGGAACGATATCTCAACTGGGCAAGCTCAACCTGAATCTTACCCTCGTTGGTATTAGCCCTTGCTGCAAAAATATCGAGAATAAGAAGCGTTCTGTCCATAACTTTAATTTCAAGGGCATCGCTAAGATTGTTCATCTGTGCCGGAGAAAGTTCGTCATCACATATTATGCCTGTTGCATCATATTCTATTATCAGTTCTTTAATCTCATCTATCTTACCCTTGCCGATATAAGTGGCCGGATTGAAATTATCAAGATTCTGTATTACCCTTGCCACCGTTACAGCACCTGCAGTTGACGCAAGCTCGCAAAGCTCGTCAAGGGACTGTTCGGTATTTTCTCTGTCTGATTTTCTTACAGCTACAAGAATAACTCTTTCTTCCGCTTCTCTGTTATCAATCATAAAAATCTCCTGTTAAGATACCCTGGACTTCAAAAACGTATATTCTCTCAAAGCCTTTGTATCATCACTGTAATCCTTTACATAGCTTTCAAACAAATCCAGTGCCTTGCTGAAATCTCCGAGATATTCGTAGCATATTGCCTGATTGTAAAGCAGTGCTTTCTTAGTTTCTCCTTTAGCTGACTCAAGACCCTTACTTATATATTCCAGAGCCTCGGTATACTTAAATCTCTTGATAAGATATGCCCCGTACTGGTTATATGCTTCGCTGTTAGACGTATCTTTATTGATACAATCCATATAAAGGTCTTCCGCTTCCGAATATCTTTCCTGTGCTTCATAAGTAAGTGCAAGGTAAAAAGCTGCATCCTTCTCACCTGCGTCTATTGCTTTCTTAAGTGACTGCTCTGCCTGTGTATAATCCCCAAAAAGATAATATGTCTTGCCTATAAGAAAATCATCCGCATCTTTACTTGAAATAAGTCTTCTAAGGTAAGATTCAGCCCTGTCCTTATAACCCGATGCCATAAATTCGTTATACATATTACAATATAAGGAATAACTGTTGTCACTGAGAGAAATAGCTTCTTCAAAATCAAGTGCCGCGTTATTCTCATTGCCCGTATGGACGTATGCACAGCCTCTTAAATAATATAAATCTGCCTTATCAGCCTTGCCGCATTCATCAATAAGTGTTGAATAATACTCTATTGCTTTATCGTATTCGCCGCTTTTTGTGAGACATTCCGCATAATATTTCATTGCATCAAGACAAATACTGTCATATCTGCTGCCTGATTTGGCAATCACGGTATCAAACTGCTCCTTGGCCGTTTTAATGTCCCCAAGCTTATAATAAGCAATTCCAAGTCCCCTGTAAGCGTCCCTGTTACTGCTGTCCTTACTTATAATCTCATTAAATGATTCTATAGCTCCCTGGTAATCGCAGGTCTCAATTTTGCTCATTCCTGCCTGACATGACAGTGAATTGCTCTTGCCACATCCTGTTAAAACTGCTGCGGCAACTGCGCCTGCACATATAATATCTATAAATAAATGTTTTTTCATTACAATAAACTCCTAAAATTATAACAAATCAGGTATCCCAACCACCCGATTAAGCTAAATTGTACCATAGTAAGGGTTTTGTAACAAGTGGTATTAAAAGATTTTCACACTCTTTTTTGATAAGCATGCTCTATTTTTTTCCCAAGAGGAACCGCAAGTGCCAGTAAAAATATTACATTGGAAACCGCATAAATTATCGTAAATGTAAATGACGTACTTATCGTAATCAGATAATAACTCCATTTAAACGTCCCAAAGGTCCATATAACCGTATAAATGTCCATTAAAAGCGAAAAAATCACACCGGCAAACACACCGTAGATCATGAGAACGGCTTTGTTTTTTCTTAATAGTCCCCCAATAAGGGCGGATATAACCCCGATTAATCCCCATGTCAACATCTGGAAAGGAGTATACATTCCCTGTCCGAAGTAAAAATTAGTAACAAGGGCGGTAAGCGCCCCACAGTAAAAGCCCGCCTCTGTTCCAAGATACATTCCGGCAATTATTACAACCGCTGTCACAGGCTTAAATCCGGGAAAAGGTGCGAATATGAAACGTCCTGCAATCGACATGGTTGTAAGCACCGTTATAAGCATAATTTTTCTCACTGAAGTATTCTTTTTTTCGAGAATATAGAAAAATACAAAGCAGAAAATAACAACTGCTGTTGCAAAAATAAAAGCACCTGTCTTTACCTGTTCCATTCTTCCGCCTCTTTCTCCGTAACCACATCCTCTGAAATTCCTTTCCACATCCTGCATACAGGAGTTGTGTAAAATACATTTTCAAGACAAAACTCCCTTACATTGCCTGAATACACCGGCTGCCTGTCTGAAATCATACACACATAATCTGCCGCATCTGCCATAAAAGAAATGTCATGGGAAATTACAAGAATGGTTTTTTGTTGTTTTTTTAATTCATTAATAGTATTAATCAAATTATCTTTTTCTCTGTTGTCTACGCCTTTAGTCGGCTCATCAAGAATTATTATGTCAGGATTATTTTTTAACACAAGGGACAGGGCAAGAAGTTGTTTTTCACCTCCGCTTAAATCGTAAGGGTTTCTGCCGTCATATTCATCATTTGTAAAATGGTCTGTAACATCCTGTGAAAGAATACCGATACTGTTGCCGTAGGTCTTTATTTTTCCCGAATAAGGCTTAATATAGCCTGAAAGCAGCTTTGCAACCGTTGTTTTGCCACTGCCGTTTTCACCTACGATAAAATGACATTTTCCTTTGTACAGTTTCATGGAAAAATCTTCGATTACAAAACCGTTCTCTTTTGTATATCCGAATGACACATTTTTAAGTTCTGCCGCAATTTCATTTTTATTATTAACGGAATCCTGTTCTTTGTGGATAGTATTTCTCTGTTTTATATATTTATGCCCCTCTGCCAGACTAAGCGGTACAGGTCTTTTATCCGCAAATATCCTTGCAACCGTAGGAAGCAGGTAACCATAACCGTTTTCCGCCATATATACTGCTGTTTCATCAGGTTTTCCGGCAAAGACAATCTCACACTTATCAAGGAGAATTATTTTATCCGCATAATAAAAGAGTTCGTCCGTCCTGTGCTCTGTGATAATTACTGTTTTAAAAAATTCCTTATTAATCTTCTTAACCCTGTCAAGAAGCCTTCCGGCCATCACCGGATCAAGCATGGAAGCAGGCTCGTCAAGCAAGAGTACATCTTTATCGCAGGCAATTACGGAAGCAAGATTCAAAATCTGTTTTTCCCCACCTGAGAGTGAATCGGTTCTTTTGTCAAACATGTGACTGAGTGAAAAAAATGAAGCTGTTTCCGCAATTCTTCTTTTAATAAAATCATCTTTAAGCCCTTTTCCCGATAAATTTACGGCAAGCTCCCCATACACGCTGTCCATAATTATCTGGTTATCGGGATTTTGCATTACCATCATGGCATTATCTTTAAAATATTCTTTTAACTTCTTCAAAAATGTAGTTTTGCCGCTGCCGGTCATACCACATACTAATATAAAATTACCCTTTTCGACTATCTTTTCATATTGTATATCCATAATTTAACATTCTCCTTTCCCCTGTAAAAAATCGGAATAAAAGACATAAATGCCATAAAAACAAGCCTTGCCCCAGGCAGCAATAATCCACCCGCAGCCATAAGAATGGTTATTATAAGCAGAATACAATCCCTGAGCCTGAACCTGTAGCTGCCGCAAAATATCTGTGACGATTGTGTAAAACCATTGCTTTCCATTATATCGGCTGTCTCCATGCTGCTCTCCATTGCATAACTTGTCACTCCCGAAAAAACAAAAACTGCATTATCTTTACTGTTTCTGCCGCTTTTGTTATTAATGTCATTGATCATTTTCATTCTTTCGTATTTTCGCATATACATGGGAAGGAATCTCAGAATCATTGAAAAAATAATGCCTGCTTTCGGCATTTTTCTAAAGATATATCGTATTTTTTCCCCTGTAATAACAATATCCATACAGCTAAACCATACAAAAGCACCGGAAAGCATAAGTCCCGTTGTCATTCCGTACCGCATGGCTTCATAAGTAACAGCCCGGTTATTAATATAAAAAAACACATGGCTGCCGTTATGTGACACAAGCATATTTACAAAAGTGATAAGAATCGTTATGACAAAAGAATTTCCGAGTATTTTAAAGTCCGCCTTGCCTTTTAAAACCCATATATAAATTATCCCGGATATAAGAAGCAGAAGATTAAGTTTAATTTCCATTAAAAACATTGCGGGTAAGAGATTGCACATAAAAAATACCAGCAGAACGTATGGGTTGAAATTTTCAAATTTTCTCATTGCCCCACCTTTCCGTCATCCGTGTAAATCCATCTGACATAATCTCCCTCCGACAGTTTGTAAGCCGAGCAGGACACATTGGGAAATTCACCGTTTACCGAATAAGTCCAGCCCGACATATTTCCGTAATCAAACTCTGCCATTCCTGCGATTGCTTTTACATAAATCGAAGAAAACACTTTGCTTCCGTTGTAGTCAACCGGAATCTCATATATCATTGAAGCCGTTAAAAGCTGGTCAAAAGCACTGTCTCCCTCTTTGATGTCTATTTCTTTTTCACTTAAAATAACTTCTCCGCCATGACCTGTTATCTCAAGGTATGTCACAACTTCTCCCGATGTTTTAACATCGTAGTACTCGTCCTTTGTCTTAAAATCGGACAGGGAAAAATATACCGCAAGTCCCACAAACACAATGGTAAAAGTCATGAATACTGACTTTTTCTTTTTCTTTCTTATGAAAAAAACAACAAGAAATACCGCATATCCAATGCCAAGTGCCGAAAGCACAATGTATTTAATGTATTTTCCCTGCCATTTTATGGTATTTACCGTAGTATCGTCTTTCCCGGT
>ENA-UEOJ01002618-UEOJ01002618.1-human-gut-metagenome-genome-assembly--contig:-NODE-2618-length-10319-cov-2.870240_pt1 | contig 10319 bp, 10 predicted proteins | sample MGYA00242885_ERZ507886 | MGnify/ENA primary metagenome ERZ507886 (study PRJEB26167, sample SAMN06115505) | human gut metagenome | host: Homo sapiens | place: China:Anhui | collected 2015-08-07... | reverse complement strand
GACATTGCAAAGCGGGACGTTGTTATTCCCCCATCTCATCGTCAAAGTAAGGAACAGTTCATTACAGCAAATCGGATACTATCTATTCCGATCCTTTCTCTTTTTTGCGGCTACAAACCCAATCAAGAACGCCAGATTCATAAAAAGCACAATGATGCTACCTTCGATTTTACAGCTGCCGCCGGACAGAATCGGATTGCCGTGAATCGTCATATCAAACAAGTGAGGATAATCTTCCGCCAGAGAGACTCCTCCCAGAATGATCGCGCCCACACCGTTCCACAAAAAATGGATCACGATCGGCGCGATCAAGGAACCCGTGTATTCCAAAACCGCCGTCATAAAAAGGCTCATTGTGATGACATTGAGCACAGGAAGGATTCCTGCCTCAAACGCGCCGCCGTGCGCAAATGTAAATAAGCCCGTAGATACGATAATCGCGGCGGCGATGCTACCGTTACTTTTTATCATCTGGTATAAATAGCCGCGAACCAGCATTTCCTGCATAACGGTATTGAGAAAAGCCGCAAGCAGCCACAACCACAGCATAGCGATTTGATTTTTGCCCTCTATCTGTACAACTCCGAGGATAGATAATATCCCCACAGATGCCCCCAGCCAAATCGTCCCTGTTACGCCGCCCAATATGATGTTATAAACAGGCTTCCCGGTCAGATGTAATCGTATCTTTTTCTGATCTGCCAGCCAGAAAATAAGTGTGATCGCAATAACGGACAAAAGCGGGATCAGTTCTGCCCAAAATCTCCAGATTACCGCACTTGCGGTATCCGGTATCGGGATAACCGATACGCATATGGCCCAACCCACAAAAAAGATGATCGTCTTTATTGATACCGATAGAACTTTTTTCATACAATACACTTCCCTGTCCAATTCAAACATCAATGTGTCAACGCAAAAAGCCCGCCGCAATTTGACTAAAATCACGGCGAGACTTATGGTGGAGGCGGCGGGAGTCGAACCCGCGTCCGAAAGCACTTTAACAGGACTTTCTCCGGGCGCAGTCAGGATTTAAACATTCCCTCCGCGCAAGGACACCTGACGGACCTTACGCTTTGGTAGAGTCATGATGCGTGGGCAGGTCAACTCTTTCCCGCCTCACGGACGCCACGTTTACGACGCCTTCCCCGGTCCGTGGCCTCTCCGGTTCAGACGGCCGCCTACTTAGGCAGCGAGAGCAACTTCGTTGTTGTTCTTTAATTTATAAGTTACCCGTTTTATAGAGGCCAGGCGCCTCTGCCCGCTTATCCTGCCTCCACACCCCCGTCGAAACCGGTACGCCCCCGTGTGAGCGGCGCACGACAAGTGCGCCGCGAATACGGGAAACCCGTCAGGTATGCGAAAGCAAAAGGAAACGAAATTACATCTTCTCCGGCTCGGGATAGTCAACGCCCTGCGTATCCACGCGGATGGTCTTGATGACCTGTGGCTTTTTCGGCATGTCGTTGTACATGTTGCGGTTCACGCGGGAGATGTCCACAGCGGCCTGCGCATTCTCGGTGATCTTACCAAACGCCGCATACTGACCGTCAAGGTGCGGCGCGTCGGCCACCATGATGAAAAACTGGCTGCCCGCGCTGTCGGGGATCATCGTGCGCGCCATCGAGAGAACGCCCAGCGTGTGCTTAAGATCGTTCTTGAAGCCGTTGGCGGAAAATTCACCCTTGATCTCGTAGCCGGGGCCGCCTGTGCCGTTGCCGTCCGGGTCGCCGCCCTGGATCATAAAGCCGGGGATGACGCGGTGGAACACCACGCCGTCGTAAAAACCGGAGTTTGCCAGCGCGATGAAGTTGTTGACGGTGTTGGGCGCGATCTCTGGATAGAGTTCGCCGCTCATCACCGCGCCGCTTTCCATTTCGATGGTCACGATCGGATTTGCCATAATTTCTCTCCTTATCTCCGCGCTTTCATCGCGCGGTCGATCTCACGCTTGGCGTCACGCTTGGCGGCGTCCTCGCGCTTGTCGTAGTTTTTCTTACCCTTGCACACACCGACTTCGACCTTCACGCGCGCGTCCTTGAAGTAAACGCTCAGCGGGATCAGCGCGTAGCCGTCCTGCTTGATGAGCGAATAGAGCTTGCCTATCTCGCGCTTGTGCAGAAGGAGCTTTTTGGGCCGGTCGGGGTCATGGTTGAAGATATTGCCCTTGTCGTAGGGCGAAATGTGCATCGACAGCACGTTCGCCTCGCCGTTTTTGACGATGACATAGCTGTCTTTCAGGTTGAGCGTGCCGGCGCGGATGGACTTGACCTCCGTGCCCTTGAGCTCGATGCCCGCCTCGTAGCGGTCTTCGACAAAATAGTCGTGGAACGCCTTGCGGTTCTGCGCCGCGATTTTTATCCCCTTTTTCTCCGCCACGGCACATCGCCTCCTTTGCGCTTCCATGATAGTGTAGCATACTTTTTCGCCCAGCACAAGGGCTGTCACAAAAACGTAACAATTCGAAAAAACGCCGCATTCCGCTCTATTCTGCCCATCCACTTTAATTTATAGTAGAATTCCGCCCGCCGCCGTGCTATAATTTTAGTATCTATCCCATGCTTTGGCGGCGATCCGCCGCACTCAGGAGGCAGTTTTATCATGGATCTGACCGAACGCCAGCTTTCCCGCGAGACGATCTACGAGGGAAAAATTCTGCATATCTACCGCGACGACGTGCTCCTGCCCAACGGCAGAACGAGCGTACGCGAAGTCGCCGAGCATCCCGGCGGTGTCGCCATCGTCGCTCTTGACGAAAACGACAATGTGCTCACCGTGAAGCAGTACCGCTACGTCTTCTCCCGTGTGCTTGAGGAAATTCCCGCAGGGAAACTGGAGCGTGGCGAGGACCCCGATGAGGCCGCGCTGCGTGAGCTGAAGGAGGAAACGGGCGCAACGCCGAAGCGCATGACGAATCTCGGCAAGCTCCTCGTCTCCCCCGGCTGCTACAGCGAGGTGCTGCACCTTTATCTTGCCGAGGGTCTGACCTTCGGTGAGCAAAATCCTGACGAGGACGAGTTTTTAGAGCTTTACCGCACGCCGTTTTCCGACATGCTCGCACGCGTGATGCGCGGCGAGATCGAAGATGCGAAGACCGTCTGCGGCATCCTCAAGGTCCACGCCCTGCGCACAGCGCAAAAAGAGAGACAGGAGAAAGAAAACTGATGGAACAGAAGAAGACCGTCCTCATTGTCGAGGACGAGAAAAACATCGTCGATATCATCCGCTTCAACCTCCAGCATACGGGCTATAACACGCTCGAGGCCTACGACGGTGAGGCGGGCCACGCCACGGCGCGCGAGAAAAAGCCCGACCTCATCTTACTCGACGTGATGATGCCCAAAATGATGGGCTTTGATGTCTGCCGCGCGCTGCGCGCCGAGGGCGACAACGTGCCCGTCATCATCCTGACCGCGCGCGAAGAGGAGGAGGACAAGATCTTGGGCCTTGAGATCGGCGCGGACGACTACATCACCAAGCCCTTTTCCATGCGCGAGCTGCTCGCGCGCGTCAAAGCGAACATCCGCCGCACAACGATGCTCTCCGCTCCCGCGGCGGAGGACAACGCCATGAGCGCCGGCGGCGGCATCACCATCAACACCGACAGCTTTCAGGTGCGCAAAAACGGCGTGCCCATCGACCTCACACAGCGCGAGTATGAGCTTTTGACGTTCCTCGCCAGCCACCCCGGCAAGGTCTTCTCCCGCGTCGACCTGATGGAGCAGGTCTGGAACTATGGCTACGTCGGCGACGACGCGCGCACGGTGGACGTCACCGTCCGTCGCGCCGGCCTACATCCTCACGCGCCGCGGCGTGGGCTATTATTTCTCCGCGCAGGCGTAAGTTGCGCGCACTTTTCCGGGAAAGGAGTCTCCTGCTATGTTCCGCAGCCTGCATATGAAGCTCGTGATGATCATGCTGCTGCTCGTCACCTCGCTGATGGCGGTGGTGGGCGCGTTTTTGATGACCAGCGTCACGAACTTCTATATTGACGATTTTTACGAGCAGATGAGCGAAGTGTTCGGCGAGTCCAACGCCGCGTTCGTGAGCTCACTGCGTGAAGAAGCCGCGCAGGGGGACGGCGCCGCGCGCCTGCAAACGATGCTCGAGGCCTACTCCGGCACACTGAGCATTGACTCGCGCAACCGCAACTACTATGTTCTCGACGGCCGCAGCGGCGAAGTGCTTGCTTCGAGCAACGAGGACGGCCAGCTGCTTGAGCAGACGGAAAATATCCTCACCGCGCGCAACGGCGAGGTCGGCGACCACAGCGACCTTGCCGCAAGCTATATGGATGTCGCCATCCCGATCTCCGGCGGCGACAACAGCTTCATCATCTACATCCGCGACAGTCGCACCACGGTCTCGTCGCTGAACTCTGAGCTGCTGTTCATCATTCTGCAAGCACTGCTCGTCGGTCTTCTCGTCTCGGTGCTTTTGTCGTTCCTGCTCGCCAAGACCATGATCGACCCCATTGAAAAACTGACCGAGGGCGCCGAGCGCATCGCGACCGGCGACTTCGACGAAACGCTTGCTGTCGAATCGACGGACGAGATCGGCGTTCTGACCACCACATTCAACGACATGGCGTCCGTGCTCCACTCCACGCTCGAAGCCGTGGAGAACGAGCGCAACAAGCTCGACACGCTGTTTCTCCACATGAGCGATGGCGTCGTCGCCTACGACGGCAGCGGCAAGCTCATCCACTGCAACCCCGCCGCGTGCGAGCTCTTAGGCCGCACGGCGGACGAGTGCGTGTACAGCGAGCTGTTTGAATCCATCTGCCCGTTTTCCCATGTCATCACCATGCAGCGCAGCGACTATGTCGAGGGCGAGCTCACTGTCGGCGAGCGCAGCGTGGAGCTCTACTTCGCTCCCTTCTCCGATGAGGAGAGCGGCGGCGTTCTCATCGTGCTGCACGATGTGACCGAGCACCGCAAGACCGAGGAGCGCCGCAAGGAATTTGTCGCCAATGTCTCCCACGAGCTGCGCACGCCGCTCACGAATGTCCGCTCCTATGCCGAGACCATCCGCGAGGCGGGCGACGATCTGAGCCGCGAGACGGAAAACGACTTCCTCGATGTCGTCATCAGCGAAACAGACCGCATGACCCACATCGTGCAGGACCTTCTGACGCTCTCGCGCCTTGACTCCGGCCGCAGCGAGATGAATATGGTGCGCTTCCCGTTCTCCGCCGCCATCGACTCCGTGCTCCGCTCGACGGAGCTTGAGGCCCGCCGCCACAAGCACGAGCTCACGCACGACTATACCGAAAATCTCCCGCTCATCATGGGCGATCGCGGCCGCATCGAGCAGGTCATGCTCAACGTCCTCAGCAATGCCGTCAAGTACACGCCCGACGGCGGCCACATCCGTGTCACCGCGGGCAGCGAGGGCGAAACTGTCTGGATGGAGGTCGCGGACGACGGCATCGGCATTCCCGAGGCCGACCGCAGCCGCATTTTCGAGCGCTTCTACCGCGTCGACAAAGCAAGATCGCGCGAATCCGGCGGCACAGGCCTCGGCCTTTCCATCGCGACGGAGATCGTCCAGCGTCACCACGGCTCGCTCACGCTCGTTGACCGCCCCGGCCCCGGCACGACCGTCCGCTTAGAGCTGCCCATCACCCAGCCCATCGGCGGGGAGGATTCCCATGAATAAGAACGCCACGCTCATGAGCCATCTGCAAAACGCCGCGATCGCCGTTTTGACCGTTACCGCCGTGCTGCTTCTGATCCAGACACCGCTTGTCGGCGACCTTGCGGGCAAGACGCCCTATGAGCTCGCACAGGACTGGCTCGCGGGCGACACCTCGACCGATACCGCCGTCACCACCGATCTGACCGAGCTCGCGCTCCCCGTGCGCGTGGTGTTCACGAACGAATACGCCCGCTACGGGCTCAGCGCCATCACGACGCTTGACACAGATTTTGAGCTCGCCGGCACGTTTTTCGGCGAGGCGCTTGGCTCTGCTACCACTTATGAAGCGTGCAGCGGTGAAAAGCTGCTCACCGCACTGCACGCGAGCAGCATCTACCTCGATCTGGAGGCCCCCACGCCGCTCGAAGTGCTCAGCCGCATTCTCGGCGTCAACGACGCGCCGGAGTCCTCGCTCCTGCGCGTCACGCGGCTTGTGCTCTGCCCCGCGGAAAACGGCGCAACGCTCTACTTACAGGACGCCAATCAGGGCTTTTTTGTCAGCCGGACGGCGATAAGCAGCGCGACACTGCGCGAAGCGCTCGCCTCGCTCGATGGCAACGGCACAGATTTTGCGTTCTCGCTCTCCGGCGAGTTCTCTCAGCTCTCGCCCTACACGCTCATTTTCAGCGAACCGCCGCAGCGCTACACGCTCTCGGCGAGCAATGCCCTCACCGATCAGGCGACATTTCTGCGCCTTGCGGAGTTCAACCCCCACACGGAAAGCGGCTACACCGACTCCTCCGGCAGCACCATTATCAAAGAGGTCTACGGCACGCTGCGCCTTGAGCCCGACGGCAGCGTCTTCTATCAGGGCGCGGACGAGGGCGAGGCGGGCTCGATCTACTATGTCTCCGCCGCCTCGATCGGAAAGCCCACGATGCTCGAAGCCGTCGCGGGCGCGCAGCGCCTCGCCTTCACGCTGCTTCGCGACGTAAGCGGCGACGCCGAGCTCTATCTCAGCGAGATCGACAGCAGCAACAAGCGCTTCACCGTGAGCTTTGACTATGCGGTCGGCGGTACGCCGCTGCGCTTTTCCGACGGCAGCCACGCCGCCACGGTCACGATCGAAGACCAGACCATCACGGAATTTTCCCTCCACTGCCGCAGCTATACGCTCAGCGATTCGCCCGCACTGCTGCTGCCCATCCGGCAGGCCGCGGCCATCGCGGACAGCAAATATTTGAGCGCCGAGCTGCACGTCTGCTACGACGAGCACGGCGCGGACACCGTCGGCGTCGGCTGGTTTGCCGACTGATCTTTCCGGAAAGGACGCCCGAACATGAAAACCTCGCGGCTCAAAAATATCGTCATCGTCATTTTGCTGCTCGTCAACGCGTTTCTGCTCTTCCTGCTGCTCAGCCGCCGCGCCGAGGAGCGCGACTCGAACGAGCGCCGCGTCGAGCAGCTCTGCACGCTTTTTGAAAAAAACGGCGTCGCCTTTGACCGCGCGCTGCTGCCCGATGAGGAAACGCACCTCACCCTCTCGCTTGAGCGCGACGCCGCACGCGAAGAGGCTTTCGCCTCCGCCCTGCTCGGCACTGCCGAGAGCAGCGATTCCGGCGGCGGTGTGAGCCGCTTCACCGGCGAATACGGCTCGTGCTCCATCCGCTCCGGCGGCACGGCCGACGCGCTTCTCTCCCGACCGGTCGACGATCCCGAGAGCTTTAGCAAACAGCTTTTCAAAACGTTTGGCTACACTTTTCTCACCTCCCAGCTCACGGATGGCAGCGGCAGCGTCAAGGGCATGCGCAGCGAAAAAGGTCAGCTCATCTTTAACGCCTCGCTGACGCTCACGTTTTCTGACAGCTCGCTCACCGGCGTTTCCGGTACCTTTCTGCCCGCGCTCGACGAGGGCCGCCGCACAGACGGCCTCGACGCGGTCGACGCGCTTGTGCATTTTCTGGACTATTGCAGCGTTTCGGGCGTCGTATGTACCGAGGTCCGAGCGCTGGACGAAGGGTATCTTCTCCAGACGTCGTCTGCCTCGCCGCTACGTCTGCAAGGCGTGTGGCGCATCTCCACGGATGTCAGCAGTTATTATGTGAACTGCAAGACCGGCGAGATCACACGAGAATGAAATTTTTCTTGCAGCATTTCTAATTTCTTACTGTGCAGCATTGCTTTTTCTGTTTTTTTTGGTATACTGTTGATGTATTATGTGAATACCATGAGCAGGCGGTTTTCCCCTGCTGTTTTTACGATAACGAAAAGAAGTCTCACCGTCTCTTATTAAGGAGTTACTATGACGAAATACATCGTGCAGGGCGGTCATCCGCTCTTTGGTGAAGTGCGCATCAGCGGCGCGAAGAACGCCGCGGTCGCCATCATTCCCGCCGCCCTTCTGGTCGACGGCGTTTGCCGTATCGAAAATATTCCCCAGATCTCCGACGTGACCGCGCTGCTCAAAATTTTAGAGCAGCTCGGCGCGAATGTCCGTTTCCTCAACCGCAGCGATGTTGAGATCGACTGCCGCCATATTGCCACCACGCAGGTCTCGCAGGAGCTCGCGCACAAGATCCGCGCCTCCTACTACCTCATCGGCGCGCTGCTCGGCCGCTTCGGCGAGGCCGAGGTCTCGATGCCCGGCGGCTGCAACTTCGGCGGCGTGCGCCCCATTGACCAGCACGTCAAGGGCTTCGCCGCCATGGGTGCCGAGGTGCGCGAGGGCGACTTCATCTGCGCCAAGGCAAGCGGCGACCGCATGAAGGGCGCGAACGTCTACCTCGACGTGGTCTCCGTCGGTGCGACGATGAACATTATGATGGCCGCGGCGCTCGCCGACGGCACCACCGTCATCGAAAACGCTGCCAAGGAGCCGCATATCGTCGACCTTGCCAACTTCTTAAACTCCATGGGCGCGAACATCAAGGGCGCCGGCACCGACACCATCCGCATTTTCGGCGTGGACAAGCTCCACGGCGGCACGTATGCCATTATCCCCGACCAGATCGAGGCGGGCACCTACATGGCGGCTGTCGCCGCCTGCGGCGGACAAGTCCTCGTGCGCGGCATCATCCCAAAGCACATGGACTGCATCACCGCCAAGCTCCAGGAGATGGGCGTGCAGGTCGAGGAGCAGGACGACACGCTGCTCGTGCGCCGCTCGGGCAAGCTTCGCCGCACCAACGTCAAGACGCTGCCCTATCCCGGCTTCCCGACCGATATGCAGCCACAGATCACCGTTGCCCTCTGCCTTGCCGAGGGGACGAGCATGGTCACCGAGGGCGTGTGGGACAACCGTTACCGCTACGTCGGCGAACTGACGCGCATGGGCGCGCAGATCCGCGTCGAGGGCCGCAGCGCCGTCATCGAAGGCGTCGACCACCTGACCGCTGCGAGCGTGCAGGCCTACGATCTCCGCGCGGGCGCCGCCATGGTCATCGCCGCGCTGGCCGCTGAGGGCACAAGCGAGGTCTCGAACGTCCACTATATCGAGCGCGGCTATGAGGATATCATCGGCAAGCTCCGCAACCTCGGCGCGCAGATCGACAGCGTCGAGTGCGACGAGACCGTTGAGACCCGCCAGATCGGCTGATTCAATCAAAAAAGCGCCTTGCCGCGGCAAGGCGCTTTTCTTTTGGAAAGGATATTATGTATACCGATATCTACACCGCTTCCCTGCCGCCGGAGCTCCTCGCCATGGCCGAAACGCCCGTGATGCAGCGGCTTTTGCGCGTCGGCATGCACTGCGGCTGCGAATACACGGCCTATCCCATCTACCGCGACGCCGTTGCGCCGTATTCGCGCTATACGCATTCGCTCGGCACAGCGGCCATCGTCTGGCACTTCACGCATGACTTGAAGCAATCTGTCGCGGGACTACTGCATGACATTGCGACGCCCGCATTCGCCCACGTGGTCGACTTTCTGAACGGTGACCACATGCGGCAGGAATCGACCGAAAGCCGCACACGCATGATGATCGCCTCGTCGCCGGAACTCATGGCGCTGCTCGATAAAAGCGGCCTGACGCTCGACGATGTGGACGACTACCACCGCTATCCCATCGCCGACAACGATTCGCCCCGCCTCTCCGCCGACCGACTCGAATATACGCTCGGCAACGCGCATCTTGTCTTCCACTGTCCAAAAGCAGAGCTGAAACGCATTTTTGACGACATCTTTGTCGGCAAAAACGAGGAAAACGTCGATGAGCTCTGCTTTGCGCACGCGGAGATTGCCGACATCTTTACCCAGCTCTCGCTGCGGCAGTCGGAGTGGTTCGTCTCCGATGAGGACCGCTTCAGCATGCAGGCATTGGCCGATCTCCTGCGTGAGGCACGGCAGCGCAATGTGTTGACGGTGGATGATCTCTACCTCGACGAACCTCATGTCATCGCCCTGCTCCTCTCTGATCCGGTCCTCGCCGCGCGCTGGCAGGATTATCGCCGCATAATCGGTACGCGGTCCGGCGCGCAAAAGCCGGAGGGTACTTACGCCGTCAAGATCGCCGCCAAAAAGCGCAGCATCGACCCACTGGTGCAGACGAGCGACGGCCTTCGGCGCTTCACCACAGTCAATGCGGACTATGCATCAAAGCTCGCCGCCTTCCGCTCGGATGACTTCAACCGCTGGGTCTGGGCCAAATATGAATAAAGGAAGTGCGAAGCCGTTGGCTT
>ENA-UEOJ01002613-UEOJ01002613.1-human-gut-metagenome-genome-assembly--contig:-NODE-2613-length-10337-cov-49.813938_pt1 | contig 10337 bp, 8 predicted proteins | sample MGYA00242885_ERZ507886 | MGnify/ENA primary metagenome ERZ507886 (study PRJEB26167, sample SAMN06115505) | human gut metagenome | host: Homo sapiens | place: China:Anhui | collected 2015-08-07... | reverse complement strand
AGGCCCGGTTCCCGCACGGATTCAAGCCCTGAAACTGTGCCGCGCAGAACTTCCGAAAGCCCCTCCGGAGAAAACGGCATAGCGTAAGTCGAAATCACACAAAGGACATATCGCCGAAGACAACAGTCCGAAGCACCCTGCCGCATGCACTTTCCAGATAGAATCCCCTGCCGCCCGATCGGGCGGCAGGGGATTCTATTCTGTCGAAACGGGGCATCAGTGCGCTTCGAGCCAATTGTCGCCCACGCCGCAGTCCACCACCAGCCGCACGCGCAGCGCAGCGGCGGACTCCATGGCCTCGGTAACGATGGCGATGACGCGCTCCTGCTCCGAACGAAGCATATCGACCACCAACTCGTCGTGCACCTGCAGGATCACCTTCGAGCGGATACCCTCCTCGCGGAAACGGCGGCTCACGCGGATCATGGCGATCTTCATGATGTCGGCGGCGCTTCCCTGAATCGGGGCGTTCACGGCGTTGCGCTCGGCCAGGCCGCGGGCCACGGCGTTGCGCGAAGCGATGTCGTTCAGGTAGCGGCGGCGGCCGAAGATCGTCGAAACATAGCCGTCGCGCTTGGCCTCTTCCACCACCCGGTCCATGTACTCCTTGACCTTGGGATAGGAGGCGAAATAACCTTCGATGATCTCCTTGGCCTCCTTGCGGGGAATGTCAAGCCGCTGGCTCAGGCCGAAAGCCGAAATTCCGTAAATAATACCGAAATTGGCGGTCTTGGCCTTGCGGCGTTCGTCGCTGTCCACCTCGGCCACCTCTTTGCCGAAAAGCCGTGCGGCGGTGGCCGCATGTACGTCCTCGCCGTGTTCGAAAGCCGCGATCAGCGACTCGTCACCGCTCAAGTGGGCCATCAGGCGCAGTTCCACCTGACTGTAATCGGCCGAAAGCAGCAGGTGCTCATCGTCCGAAGGGATGAACGCCTTCCGGATCCGGCGTCCCAACTCGTCCCGCACGGGAATATTTTGCAGGTTGGGATTGGTCGAGGAGAGCCGTCCGGTCGCTGTCACGGCCTGGTTGAACGACGTGTGGATCTTGCCCGTCACCGGATTGACCAGCAGAGGCAATGCCTCCACATAGGTCGAAAGCAGCTTCTTCACGCCCCGGTATTCGAGGATCTTATCGACGATCTCGTATTTGTGGGCGAAGGTCTGCAAGTACTCCTCCTCGGTCGAAAACTGCTTGGTTTTGGTCATCTTGGGCTTCTCCGCGATGCGGAGCTTCCCGAAGAGCACCTCGCCCAACTGCCGCGCCGAATTGACGTTGAGCGACGGCTCGTCCGCCAGACGGCGGATATCTCCCTCCAGGTCGTTGAGCGTCTTATTGAGTTCAACGGCATACTCGGCCAATGCCTCCGAATCGATCCGCACCCCGGCCATCTCGATCTCGGCCAGCACAGCGATCATCGGCTCCTCGATCTCCAGGTACAGCCCGGCCAGATCCAACTCCTCGACCTTCGGCCACAGCACCTGTTTCAAGCGCAGCGTCACGTCGGCATCCTCGGCAGCGTATTCGGCCACCCGCTCCAGCGAAATCATGTCCATAGTCAGCTGCCGGGCTCCCTTGCCGATGAGCGAAGTGATCGAAATCGGCCGGTAATTGAGGTAGCGCATCGCCAGCGCATCCATGTTGTGACGCGACTCGGGATCGAGCAGGTAATGGAGGATCATCGTATCGTAAAGCCGGCCGCGAATCTCGACCCCCAGGCGAGCGAGCACCATCAGGTCGAACTTGATGTTCTGTCCGATCTTGGCGATCTTCCCGTCGGCGAACAGCGGCCGGATAAGGGCCGCATATTCGGCCGTATTGGATTCATTGAACGGAATATACCACGCCTCGTAAGGACGTACCGCAAGCGAAAGCCCCACGATCCGGTCGTTGAAAATGTCGAATCCCGTCGTTTCGGTATCGAAACAAAACTCCGGACAGGCCGCCACTTCGCGCAGAACAGCCTCCAGCTCCTGCGCATTGCGCACGATCGTATAGGCGTGGGGTGTGGTTTGCGCCGTGGCGAACTCCTCGCTTTCCGCCGTCTGTTCATCGGACGACGCCGACTCCCGGTCGGATGCCGGGGATTCCCCAGAATCGGCTGCGGGGGCGAACAGATCTCCCTGCCCCGCCAACGCCGCCTTTTTAGCCGCTGCGGACTTCGCGCGCGCGACTTCGGCCAGCTGGGTCTGGGCCGCCTGACGGGGCCCTTCGGGCAGCGGTTCGGCAGGAGCCAGGTTCGTCAGATCGTTCAGGAACATCCGGAAATCCAGTTCGGCGAAAAGGGCCTTCAGCTCGTCGATCCTGGGGGCGCACACCGTCAAATCTTCCTCCCGAAAGTCGATCGGCACGTCCAGGCAGATGGTCGTCAGCCGCTTGGCCAACAGGAGTTTGTCGCCCCACTCGGCGATCTTCTCACCCTGCCGGCTCTTGATCCGATCGGCGTTTTGCAGGATATTTTCCACCGTCCCCCACTCCTGCACCAGCTTGCAGGCGGTTTTTTCCCCGATGCCCGGCACGCCGGGAATGTTGTCCGAAGCATCGCCCCACAACGCCAGGATGTCACGGACCAACTGCGGATTCTCGATGCCGTATTTCTCGCGGATCGCCTCCCGGCCGACGATTTCGATACCGTCGTTGCCTTTCTGTTTGTAGATCTTACAGTTGTCGCACACCAACTGTCCGTAGTCCTTGTCGGGCGTAACCATGAAAACGTCGTAACCCGCCTCGACGCCCTTGTGCGCGAGCGTGCCGATCACATCGTCGGCCTCGTAACCGGGCACCTCCAGCACCGGAATACACATCGCCTCGACGATCCGCTTGACATAAGGCACCGACAACAGGATATCCTCCGGCGTTTCGGCACGGTTGGCCTTGTATTCGGGGAAAATTTCGCGGCGGAAACTGCCGCCTTTCGGGTCGAACGCGACGCCCAGCAGGTCGGGATGTTCCCGTTTCTGGATGTCGCGCAGAAATTTCGTGAAACCGAACACCACCGAGGTATTCATCCCCGCACGATTGCGCATGGGACGCCCCATGAACGCATAATAATACTTGAAAATCAATGCATAGGCATCGACAAGAAAGAGTTTTTTCATCGGATTCTATCGGTTATCCTCGGCCATCCACTCGGCGAACGAAGTCGCCGTTTCGTGCAGACGCAGGGCGTGGAGCTTGACATGGGACGGCAGGTTGGCTTCGATGCGGGCGGCGAAATCCGCGAGCATATTCTCGCACGTAGGCTGATAATCGACCAGCACGATGCGGCCGAAGCGACAGCCGATCTGTTCCGCTACACGGGTGCTTTCGGCCGTGCGGCGCATGACGAAAGCATGGTCGAGGCGGGAGAGGATCTGTTCGTTCACAATCCGTTTCAGCTCTCCGAAATCCATCACCATGCCGAACTTGGGATTCGACTCGTCGGCGCAAGGCGTCCCCTTGACCGTCACGAACAGGCGATAGGAGTGGCCGTGAATCTCGCGGCAAAGGCCGTCGTAACCCTCCAGCGCATGAGCCGCCTCGAATGTAAACTCCTTGGTAAGACGAATGATCGTCGGTTTTTTCTCATTTTCCATAGCCTCTGCAAGGTAGTCACAATTTTCGGGATTCGCAAGGATGCAGGACCCGGGAGCCATAAAAAACGGGACGCACCCGCAGGCACGTCCCGTCGTTTCCTATTCCCGTCCTCTTTTCAACGCTCCGCAGCCCGGATGAAATCGATGCTCACCTGGCGTTGGAAAGCCTCGTTGAGCGAAATGAAGGTCTGGGTGGTCGAAATGCCCTGGATACGCAGAATTCCGTCGAAAATGGTTTTCATCAGGTGTTCGTTGTCCAGGCAGTAGAGTTTTACCAGAATGTTGAAATTTCCGGTGATGAAGTGGCACTCCACGATTTCGGGAATCTCCTTGAGTTTCTCCATCGTCTGCATCATATACATCGGATCCTGCACGCAAATACCGATCAGAGCGCATACGTCGAAACCCAGCATCTTGGGGTCCACGATCAGGCGGCTTCCCAGGATCACCCCCGAATCGTGCAACTTGCGGATACGCTGGTGAATGGCCGCACCCGAAATCCCGCACTCGCGTGCGATCTCGAGGAACGGCATGCGTGCATTCCGGACGAGGTACTGGAGAATCTTCCCGTCGATAGCGTCCAAAGTTGCTTTAGGCATGGAAAAACTCGTTTTAGTCGGTTGTAAACTTATTTGATTACGTTCATCTCCTTACCGATCTTCACGAACGCTGCGATGCAACGGTCGAGCTGCTCGGTGGTGTGGCCGGCCGAAACCTGCACGCGGATACGGGCCTGTCCCTTCGGCACCACGGGATAGTAGAAGCCGGTCACGAAGATACCCTCGTCCTGCAGACGGGCGGCGAAATCCTGCGACAGTTTGGCATCGTAGAGCATCACGGCGCAGATAGCCGACTGCGTAGGCTTGATGTCGAAGCCGGCGGCCATCATACCCTTGCGGAAATGCTCGACGTTCTTCACGAGCTTGTCGTGCAGCGCATCGCTCTCGCCGAGCATCTTGAACATCTCGATCGAAGCACCCACTACGGCAGGGGGCAGCGAGTTCGAGAAGAGGTACGGGCGCGAACGCTGGCGCAGCATGTCGATAATCTCCTTGCGGCCGGTGGTGAAACCGCCTACCGCGCCGCCGAAGGCTTTGCCCAGCGTACCGGTCAGGATATCGACCTGTCCGCGCAGGTTGTAGAGTTCGGTGATACCGCGACCGGTCTTGCCCAGCACGCCTGCCGAGTGGCACTCATCGACCATCACCAGCGCATCGTATTTCTCGGCCAGCTTGCAGATCTCGTCCAGCGGAGCGGCGTTGCCGTCCATCGAGAAGACGCCGTCGGTTACGATGATGCGGAAACGCTGTGCCTGGGCTTTCTTGAGGCAATCCTCCAGCTCGGCCATGTCAGCGTTGGCGTAACGGTAGCGAACGGCCTTGCACAGACGCACGCCGTCGATGATCGACGCATGGTTGAGCGAATCGGAGATGATCGCATCCTGCTCGGTAAACAGAGGTTCGAACACGCCGCCGTTGGCGTCGAAGCAAGCGGCATAGAGAATCGTGTCTTCGGTACCGAAATAGTCGGCGATCGCCTTCTCGAGCTGCTTGTGCATATCCTGGCAACCGCAGATGAAACGCACGGACGACATGCCGTAGCCGCGTGCATCCATCGCCTTCTTCGCCGCTTCGATCAGACGCGGATTGTCCGAAAGGCCGAGGTAGTTGTTCGCACAGAAATTCAGCACCTGACGTCCGCCGACCGTGATCTCGGCACGCTGCGGGGATTCGATGATGCGTTCGTTCTTGTAGAGCCCTGCCGCTTTGATTTCGGCCAGCTCATGCTCCAAATGTTCTTTAATTTTACCGTACATATTGTTAGATTTTGTGACGTTCGAGGGGTGTTTTACTATCAAACTATCAGCAAAGATAGTTGTTTTTTATAAAAATGATACCTGTCGTCGAATTTTTTATCCGATCGCCGCCGGACCCCGTACCCTCCCCGACGGCAACCCCTGCAAATCCCGGGCCCCGCAAGGCGGTATCCGGCAAAATCCGGCCCGGATTCCGCAAGTTTGCGACCGGTCGCCGAAGTCGTCCGCGAACGAAAACGGAATAAACGGACAACCCGCTATGTTCCACCGAAAACAGAGCGCCGGCACGAGGCAAAAGGACAAATTCCGGCATCGGAAAGCGATCCGCAGGATCGTTTCCCGCCCCCGCAATCTCAAATTCCCCGGCGGACACGACGCATTTACAAACTATTTTGCTAAATTTGTCACGTTATAGCCGGTTGTGGAACCAGCACGTTCAACCATTAAATATTTCGAATTATGTTCAAAATCGATTCTTACGATTTCAAAGGCAAGCGGGCGATTATCCGCGTGGACTTCAACGTCCCCCTCGACGACAAGGGCCAGGTAACGGACGACACCCGCATCCGGGCGGCGATCCCCACGATCCGCAAGGTACTCGACGCGGGCGGCTCGGTAATCCTGATGTCGCATCTGGGACGGCCCAAGAAGAACAACGATATGAAATATTCGCTCGGACAGATCGTACCCGCGATCGAAAAGCTGCTGGGCAAACCCGTGATTTTCGCCGGCGACTGCATGGGAGAAAAAGCGGCCGAAACAGCCCGAAACCTCAAGCCCGGCGAGGTGATGCTGCTCGAAAACCTGCGTTTCTACGCCGAGGAGGAGGGCAAGCCCCGCGGACTTGCCGAAGATGCTTCGGAAGAGGAGAAGGCCGCAGCCAAAAAAGCGGTCAAAGCCTCGCAGAAAGAGTTCGTCGAGCGGCTGGCTTCGTATGCCGACTGCTACATCAACGACGCTTTCGGCACCGCGCACCGCGCACACGCCTCGACAGCCCTGATCGCCGATAAATTCCCCCACGACAAGATGTTCGGCTACGTGATGGAGAACGAATTGCAGGCGGTCGATCGTCTGATGCTGAACCCCCGGCGCCCGTTCGCGGCGATCATCGGCGGGTCGAAAGTTTCGACCAAGATCTCGATCCTCGAAAACCTGATGGAGAAGGTCGATTCGATCGTCATCGGCGGCGGTATGTCCTACACCTTCGCAGCGGCGCAGGGCGGCAAAGTCGGCAACTCGCTCTGCGAGCCCGAGATGTTCCCCACGGCACTCGAAATCGTGAAGAAAGCCGAGGAGCGCGGCGTGAAGCTGGTATTCTCGCCCGATGCGCTGATCGCCGACAAATTCGCCGAGGACGCCGATACGCGCCAGGCTCCGGCGAACGACATCCCCGACGGCTGGATGGGTCTCGACATCGGCGAGGAGGGCAAGAAGACTTTCCGCGAACACATCCTGGGCTGCAAGACGATCCTGTGGAACGGCCCCGTAGGTGTTTTCGAGATGGACAAGTTCGCTACCGGCTCGAAAGCCATGGCCGAAGCGATCGCCGAAGCCACTTCGAAAGGAGCCTTCTCGCTCATCGGCGGCGGCGATTCGGTGGCCTGCATCAACAAGTTCGGCCTGGCCGACAAGGTGAGCTACGTCTCGACGGGCGGCGGTGCACTGCTCGAATACATCGAAGGCAAGGAGCTGCCGGGTGTGGCGGCCATCCGCAAATAAGCCGGGTACGAACGGAGCGCGGTCCCGTCGAACCGTTCTCCGTACTGAATCGAAAACAGACAGAAACCTTAAAATATTTTAGAGTAAACAACCAATGAAAAAAATTCTTTTCGCTGCAACCGTTCTTTGTATGATGGGCTGCCAAAACAAACCGACCAACTCGACGCCGGCGCTCGATCCGTCCAACATGGACACTTCGGTCGCCCCCAACGAGAGTTTCTACCAGTACGCTACGGGCGGCTGGCAGGCTAAAAATCCGCTCAAGCCCGAACATTCGAGCTACAACATGTTCAACGTGTTGAACGACAACAACGAAATCCGCATCAACGAGCTCTTCACCCAGATGACCAAGGAGAACCCTGCGAAGGGCACGGTCAATCAGAAGATCGCCGACCTCTACAAGCTGGGCCTCGACTCGGTACGCCTGAACCAGGAGGGCGCCGCTCCCATCCGGGCCGAATTGGAAACGATCCTGTCTCTGGACGACAAGAAACAACTCACTCCGATCCTGTCCGTGATGCAGATGACTTCGAGCTCGCCCCTGTTCAGCTTCGGTCCCGAGGCCGATCTGAAGGACAGCAAAGTCAATGCCCTCTACATCGGACAGTCGGGCATCGGCATGGGCGACCGCGACTACTACCTCGACGCCGAGAACGAGTCGATCCGCGAAGCCTACAAAACTTATCTGAACCGGCTCTTCACGCTGGCCGGACTCGAAGAGTCCCAGGTAAGCAAAGCGACCGACGCCGTGATGCGCATCGAAACCGAACTGGCCAAGAACATGCGTTCGAACGTCGAACTGCGCGACTTGCAGCGCATGTACAACCCGATGGCGACCGCCGATCTGAAAAAGAACTACGACGCTATCGACTGGAAGTATCTCTTCGACTTTGCCAAGATCAATCCGGAGCGTGTGATCGTCTGCCAGCCCGAATACATGGAGGCGCTGAACAAGCTGATCGAAATTACTCCGATCGAGGACCTGCGCTACTACCTGGCATCGCAATACCTCAACGCCGCAGCGCCCTACCTGGACGATAACTTCTACGCCGCATCGTTCGACTTCTACGGCCGCACGATGTCAGGCAAACAGGAGCCCCGCCCCCGCTGGAAGCGTGCCATGGCCATTCCCAACAGCGCCCTGGGCGAGGCCGTAGGCGAAATGTACGTCGAGAAGTTCTTCCCCGCCGAAGACAAGGCCCGCATGATGACCCTGGTGGAGAACCTCCGCACGGCCCTCGGCCAGCACATCGATCAGCTCGACTGGATGAGCGACTCGACCAAGATGCGTGCCCGCGAGAAACTCGCCGCTTTCCACGTGAAGATCGGCTACCCCGATAAATGGAAGGACTACTCCACGCTCGAAATCGACCCGACCCTCTCCTACTGGGAGAATATCCAGCGTGCCAGCGAGTGGGCGACCCGCGATCAACTCGCCAAAGTCGGCAAGGCGGTAGATCCCGAGGAGTGGCTCATGACTCCCCAGACGGTCAATGCCTATTACAACCCGACCACCAATGAAATTTGCTTCCCGGCAGCAATCCTCCAGCCGCCGTTCTTCAACCCGGCAGCCGACGACGCGGTGAACTACGGCGCTATCGGCGTAGTGATCGGCCACGAAATGACGCACGGATTCGACGATCAAGGCCGTCAGTTCGACAAAGACGGCAACATGAACAACTGGTGGACCGATGCCGATGCCGAAGCCTTCAAACAGAAGACCGACATTCTGGTCAAGCAGTTCGACGCGATCGAGGTGCTGCCCGCACGCGGCGACCAGCCGGCCGTCTTCGCCAACGGTTCGCTCTGCCTGGGCGAGAATATCGCCGATCAGGGCGGTCTGCGCGTGGCTTACACGGCACTCATGAACACACTGAACGGCACCGAACCCGAGCCGATCGACGGACTTACGCCGGCCCAGCGTTTCTACTTGAGCTACGCGACCGTCTGGGCACAGAACATCCGCGACGAGGAGATCGCCCGTCTGACCAAACTCGACGTACACTCGCTCGGTCAATGGCGCGTGGACGCTACGCTGCGCAACCTCCAGGATTTCTTCGACGCCTTCAACATCACCGACGGCAAGATGTATATGCCGGTCGAGGAGCGCGTGATTATCTGGTAATTCCGCATCGTTTCCATAAAGGAGTGTGCCGAAATAGGAATTTCGGCACACTCCTTTTTATATGCATAAGAATTAGCCCTACCCGTTGGTTGAATTAAAATAAAGCATCTTTAACAAGACCAATTTTACGATGGTTACAGAAGTTGATGTATTGCAGCACGGTCATAGCAGCGATTTTTGCGGCAGTACGTGTAAACAGTCCGCCTGTCTGCTTTGCATAATTGCGTACCATCATGAATTGGTCGTTAAGTTGAGAGAAAACGGTTTCGATTCGCTTCCTGAAACGCCTGTAAGCCCACGAAGGATTTCTCCAATTCTTTTGGTTCAAGCGATACGGGACTTCAAGCTTGATATGAGCCGTTTCGAAAAGGTCTTGTTGCACCTCAGCACTTAAATACCCCTTATCTCCAAGCATAAGACAGTCGTGATAATCCCACTTTGCATCATCCAGATAATGTATATCATGAACATTTGCAGCCGTTATATCATAAGAGTGAATAACACCACTTATTCCACAGATAGCGTGGAGCTTATACCCATAGTAATACATTTGTTGGGAGGCGCAAAAGCCTTTGGAAGGTGCGCTTTGCGGATTATCATTTCCCATAACGCAACGCTTGGCTCGTGCCAGCTGGCATACTTTGACAGGCTTGGAGTCTATCACAAAGACATTTTCCCCACCGTCTATGCTCTTGGCAATATCCCTGCGGATGTCTTCTGCAAGACAAGCCGTGAGTTTGCGACGGACGTTGAACTGTCTTCTGGATATAAGGTTAGGGATATGTTCGGGAGATTCAGCCAATCTCTTAAAGAGGTTGTTCTCGCTGTCATAACCGAATGCTTCGGCTGTAAGAGAAAGAGCTATAACTTCCAAATCAGAAAAGGTGGGAATAACTCCACGGCGAGATACATTGCCATGTTCATTTACACGATTTCCTGCAAATTTCTTGCAGATGTCGTTGATTTTTGTGAATTTTTCGATGAAGTTGTGCATACGACGGTTTGAACTCAATAGTTTGGATGCTATTAAGTTACTAAAAACCAGAAATATGCACAACCTTTCATTTGTCATTTTACTAACTTTTTAATTCAACCAACGGGTTA
>ENA-UEOJ01002612-UEOJ01002612.1-human-gut-metagenome-genome-assembly--contig:-NODE-2612-length-10339-cov-3.270707_pt1 | contig 10339 bp, 8 predicted proteins | sample MGYA00242885_ERZ507886 | MGnify/ENA primary metagenome ERZ507886 (study PRJEB26167, sample SAMN06115505) | human gut metagenome | host: Homo sapiens | place: China:Anhui | collected 2015-08-07 | study... | reverse complement strand
ATCGAAGCTGACGGTGATGGTGGAGATGTTGTCCAGCAGACGGATATCGCTGGGCAGCTCGATGGGCATTTCATAGACCTTGTTCAGCGAGAAGGTGGACAGGTCGATGGTGCCGACGGACAGGGTGGACAGCTTGTCGATCTGGCTGGCCGGGCCCGCCACGTTCAGGGTCTTCTTGCTCAGCGTGTAGGTCAGCACCGAGTCGTCAAAATCGCGCGGGGCGTTGATGAAGCTGACGCTGACGGGCAGCGTGGCCATCTTGTAGACCTGCAGCGTGACCTCCACGCTCGACTCTTCCAGCGTGGTGTACGCGAACTCAACTTCGCTGCCGCTGTTGGTGTAGAACCGCAGGGCGGTATCGAGGGTGACGGATTCCGTCAGCTCGCCGTTGTGGGTCACCTCGGCGGTACAGGTGGTCACCTTGTCGATCTCGGTGCTGGGGCCGGAGAGGGTCACACTCTCCTTCGAAAGCTCCGTCCCATACAAAATATATCCATCGGCAATGGTCAGGTAGTTGGTGGTCACCGTGATGGGGACCGTCTTTTCCTCCACCACATCAAAGACCACGTCCACGCTGTTGTCGCCGCCCTCGATGGAGACGGTGACGCCGTTCAGCAGGCCGTTGACGCCCCGCACCTGCAGATGCAGGGTCTTCTCGCCGCTGTCGCGCACACCGGACCAGTCCGGGTAGACGACGAAATCGGATGCCGTGAGGCTGCCGATGGCGTAGCCGTCGCCGGAAACTTTCAGGGTGACATATTTTTCCGGGGCGCTGACGATGCTCAGGCCGCGGGAGGTGTACGCGGCGGAATCGTAGGTAAAATCCACCGGCACATTGGCGATGGTCTTGGTGGTGCCAGGCTGGACCACGATGGTGACGACCATCCAGGCCACGATGGCACCCACGATGGCCAGCAGCAACCGGATGCGGCGGTCGTCCAGGATGCTCTTGCTGTGCTGGATGGCAGGCTTTGTGCCGCTCTTGTTCGGCTCGTTGCTCATGACTGCTCGTCCTCCTCTTTCTGGTTCACCCAGCTCAGCAGGCGCTTGACTCTGCCCTTCCAGCTGTTGTCGGTCTTTTCGCTGGCGGTCTCCTTGGGGATCATCTCATCCACCAGACGGGTGTACAGGGTCTGGCGGTCAAAGTGGCGGATGAGGACGCCGTTCTTGGCCATGGAGATGATGCCCGTCTCTTCGCTGACGACGATGGCGATGGCGTCGGAGTTCTCCGCGATGCCCAGACAGGCGCGGTGGCGGGTGCCCATATCCTTGCCAAGGTCCAGGTTATTGGACAGCGGCAGCACACATCCTGCCGCCTTGATGCGGCCGTTCTCGATGATGGCGGCACCGTCGTGCAGGGGGGTGCCCTCGTAGAAGATGGTGCCCAGCACTTCCAGGTTGACCGCGCTGTTCACCGGTGTGCCGGTGCGGACGATCTCAGAAAGATTGGTGCTGCGCTCCAGCACGATGAGCGCGCCGGTCTTGGTCTCGGAAAAGCGCTCGGCGGCGTCGCAGATGGCGATGATGGCGCTGCGCCAGGCTCCCTTGAAGCTGGGGTCGTTGTAGCGGCCCTTCACATTGAAGAGCTTCGAGGCCCACTGGTCGGTCTGGCCCATCCGTTCCAGCGCACGGCGGATCTCCGGTTGGAACAGCACGACCAGCGTCAGCAGGCCGACCTGCAGCAGCGAGTTGAGCAGCCAGGTGACGGTGCGCATGTTGAGCACGTTCGCCAGCAGATAGACGGCCAGCACCAGCAGGGCACCCTTGGCCAGCTGCCCGGCGCGGGTGCGGTTGATGATGCCCAGCAGCTGATAGATCAGAAACGCGATGATGATGATATCCAGAAGGTCCGCCAGCTTGAACGTCTGGAAATTCGCGATGATCGAGTTCAGAGTCATGAAAGTTTCTCCTGCTTACAGCGTTTCGATCAGAGCCACCGCATGAACGGCGATGCCCAGCCCCTCGCCGGTAAAGCCCAGATGCTCTTCGGTGGTGGCCTTGACGCTCACGGCGTCCAGCGGCATCCCGAAGGCTTCGGCCAGCTTTTCGCGCATGGCGGGGATGTAGGGAGCCAGCTTCGGCTTCTGGCAGAGGATGGTGGAGTCGATGTTCTCGACCTTCCAACCGTTCTCTCGGACGATGCGGGCCACATGGCGGGCCAGCATCAGGCTGTCGGCCCCGGCATATTCGGGGTCGGTATCCGGGAAGTGCTTCCCGATGTCGCCCAGAGCCGCTGCGCCCAGCACAGCGTCCATGACGGCGTGGGCCAGCACGTCGGCGTCGGAATGGCCCAGCAGGCCCTTCTCATACGGGATCTCCACACCGCCCAGGATCAGCTTGCGGCCCTCCACGAGACGATGAACATCATAACCATGACCAATGCGCATAGGTTCTCCTTCCTTCTGCTGCGGGCAGGGCAGGTCCTCCCGCGTGGTGATCTTCAGATTGGCGTAGTCGCCCTGGGTCAGCTGCACCGGGCGTCCGGTCAGCTCGAACAGGCTGCAATCGTCGGTGACGAGGCGGGCCTTTTCTGCGTCCAGCTCTTCCAGCGCAGCCAGATAGGCGGCACGGTCGAAGCACTGGGGGGTCTGCACCGCATACAGTGTGCTGCGGTCAGGTGTTTCGGCCACCATGCAGGCCTCCGGCACGGTCTTGCCGTCGCCGCGCACGGCCCGCTTGACGGTGTCCTTCACCGGGACCGCCGGGGCCGCGGCCCCGCAGGCCGCTGCGGCGTAGACGGCCGCCTCGATGACGGCTTCGCTCACAAAGGGGCGGGCTGCATCGTGGACGGCCACAAGGTCGCCGTGCGCCGCCAGCACACCGTTCTTCGCGCTCTCGGCGCGGGTGGCCCCGCCGGGCACTACCTGCACCGGCTTTGGGCAGGCCGCAGCCTGCTGCTCCAGAAAGGCGCGGTTCTTACCCGCCACCAGCACGATCTCATCCACCAGCGGGCACTCCGCAAAGGCGCGGATGCTCCGCTGGACCACGGTCTCCCCGCCCAGATCAAAGCTGAGTTTGTCGAACCCCATCCGGGTGGAGGAACCTGCGGCCACCAGGACCGCCGTCACACGTTTTTCCACTTCTGACACCTACCCTGTCTTCCGTTTTTCGTGCCTTCCAGAAAGCACAGAATGATACATTGAATATTATAGCGTATTGCCCGGCAAACTGCAACTGCACCGGGCAATAAAAAATGGAGCCGTTGAAGAAACTCCCCCAGTCACGGCTTCGCCGCGCCAGCCCCCTCTGGGAGAGGGCCTGAACGCTGCGGTCAGCTATGAAGCCTCCCTCTGTGAGGGAGGTGGCATCGCACAAGCGATGCCGGAAGGAGTCCTGCAACAGCTCCAAAAATCGTTTGCTTTTACTTCAGGATCGGCTCAATGGCAGCAGCCAGAGCATCCTTCTGGGCCTGTGCCTCGGCCAGGTCCTTGCCCAGGGTGGTGAAATAGGTCTTGATCTTCGGCTCGGTGCCGGAGGGACGGACCACGACGGTAGCGCCGTTCTCCAGCGTGTAGATCAGGACGTTTGCGGCGGGCAGGCCGGTCTCTTCGGGCTTCTTGTAGTCGGTGACCTTGACGACCTTGTGGCCGGCCAGCTCGGTCAGAGGCTCGTCGCGCAGCTTCTGCATGATGGAAGCCATCTTCTCCATGCCGGTCAGGCCGGGGAACTCGAAGCTGTCCACCTTGTTCAGATAGCGGCCATACTGTGCGTAGATCTCCTCCAGACGCTGCTTGATGGAGGAACCGATGCTGCGGTAGTAAGCAGCCATCTCGCAGATGAGCATGGAGCCGATGACGGCATCCTTATCGCGGACGTAGGGGCCTGCCAGGTAGCCGTAACTCTCCTCGAAGCCGAAGATGAAGCGGTCCACCTCACCGGCAGCTTCCAGGTTGGCGATCTGGTCGCCGATCCACTTGAAGCCGGTCAGGACATTGCGCATCTCCACGCCGTAGTGCTTTGCCACCGCGTCAGCCAGCGGAGTGGAAACGATGGACTTGACGGCCACGGGGTTCTTGGGCATGGTGCCCTTCTCGATGCGGCCGGCGCAGATGTAATCCAGCAGCAGAACGCCCATTTCGTTGCCGGAGACCAGCTCATAGCTGCCATCCGGGCACTTCATGGCGATGCCCACGCGGTCAGCATCGGGGTCGGTTGCCAGCATCAGGTCGGCGCCGGTCTCAGTGGCCAGGTTCAGGCCCAGCTTCAGGGCCTCGAAGATCTCCGGGTTGGGGTAGGAGCAGGTGGTGAAGTAGCCGTTGGGGTACTCCTGCTCCGGCACGATGGTGATATCGGTGATGCCCATATCGTTCAGCACATGGGTCACAGGCACCAGACCGGAGCCGTTCAGCGGGCTGTACACCAGCTTCAGGCCAGCTGTCTTGCACAGGCCGGGGCGGACCTGACGTGCCTCGATGGCATCGTACAGGGCCTTCTTGCAGTCATCGCCGACAAAGCGGATGAGGCCCTGCTCCACGCCCTCGGCGAAGGAGATGTACTTTGCGCCGGTGAGCACATCGGTCTTCTGGATCTCGTCGTAGACGATGGCGGCGGCGTCATCGGTCATCTGGCAGCCGTCCGGGCCGTAGGCCTTGTAGCCGTTGTACTTGGCCGGGTTGTGGGAGGCGGTGACCATGATACCGGCGTTGCAGTTATAGTAACGGGTAGCAAAACTCAGGGCAGGCACAGGCATCAGGGCATCATAGATGCGCACTTTGATGCCGTTGGCTGCCAGAACGCCTGCGGCGGTCTTGGCAAAGACATCGCTCTTCAGGCGGCTGTCGTAGCTGATCGCCACGGTCTGGGTACCGCCTTGGGTCAGCACCCAGTTTGCCAGACCCTGCGTTGCCTGACGGACAACGTAGATGTTCATGCGGTTGGTACCGGCACCCAGCACACCGCGCAGACCGGCGGTGCCAAACTTCAGGGCCACGGCAAAGCGGTCCTTGATCTCCTCGTCATTGCCCTCAATCCTGCGCAGCTCCGGTTTCAGATCCGCGTCCTCCAGATCCGCAGCCAGCCAGCGCTTATACTCATCCAGATACATATTACACACACCTTACCTTTATTGTTTTTGCCAAGGGGTAGTTTTTTCCAAACCTACTTATACTATAAACGCTTGGCTCGTCTGTGTCAATTCCATATTATGTAAGAAGTTTTGCCAAAGAAATCATACAAATAACACAAATCGCTTCCCAAAATCCGCATTTTGGGGCGTTTGCACCGTGTCCGGCGGCGTCAGCAGACAAAATGGCTGGTGCAGGTCGTCCAGAATCTCCAGCCACTGGCCGGGGCCGATGCCGTTTTCACACAGGTACCGCATCACCCGCATGGCCTGCGGAAAATTCCCCGCCGGGCACAGCACCCGGCTGACCGTGCAGCTCCCGCTCTGTTCCTGTGCCAGTTCCAGCACGATGCCCATCTCGATGCGTCGGGCAGAGTAATACAGCGTGTGGGCATGCTGCAGCCCCTCCAGCTCCGAATAAGAGCGGACATACTGACAGAATTCCTTTACGATCATGGTCTTTCCTCCCTCATTTCACACATTGACATTATCAATACCCCAAACTATAATGAAAATCAAGATGATAATCTGTCGAAATTCGAGTTCTGACGATTTCTTAGCCGTTTCTTTGCCAAAAATTGGGAACTTGCCGCCATTCGGTGGTTCCCTGAGGAGGATCTTATGTACTCTGTTCTGAGAAGTTACGGCCTGAATGGCCTGACCGGCTTTGCTGTGGCCGTCGAAGCCGACATTTCCGGCGGGCTGCCGGCCTTTTCGCTGGTGGGCCTGCCGGATTCCGCCGTCCGCGAGAGCGGCGACCGCGTCCGTGCCGCCGTCAAGAATCTGGGCTTCAAGTGGCCGGACCGGCACATCACGGTCAACCTGGCCCCTGCCGATGTCCGCAAGACCGGGCCGGTCTACGACCTGCCCCTGCTGCTGGCGGTGCTGACCGCCTCCGGCCAGCTGGAAACCCCGCCGCAGGATACCGCCTTCCTCGGCGAACTGGCGCTGGACGGTGCGCTCCGCCCGGTGTCCGGTGTGCTGCCCATGGCGCTGGCCGCTGCCGCCGACGGCGTCCGGGCCCTGTACGTCCCCGCCGAGAACGCCGCCGAAGCAGCCGAGGCGGGCGGCGACGCGATGAAGGTCTACCCGGCCCGCACCGCGCGGGAGGTGGTGGACGCGCTGCGCGGCCTCTCCCCCATCGCCCCCACAGTGCCCATCCCCTTCGACCCCGCCGAGAGCTGGAACAATGCCCCGGACCTTGCAGACGTCATGGGCCAGCCCCTCGCCCGCCGGGCCATGGTCATTGCCGCCGCAGGCGGGCACAATGTGCTTCTGATCGGCGCACCCGGCACTGGCAAATCCATGCTGGCCCGGCGTCTGCCCGGCATCCTGCCGCCGCTCAGCCGTGAGGAGGCCGTGGAGACGACCAAGATCTACTCCATCGCCGGGCAGCTGCCCAAAGGGCGCGGGCTCATCACCCATCGGCCCTTCCGCAGCCCGCATCACTCGGCCAGTGCCGCTTCTCTGGCTGGCGGCGGGGCCAACTTCCGCCCCGGCGAGTGCAGTCTGGCTGACTGCGGCGTCCTGTTTCTGGACGAACTGCCGGAGTTTTCCCGCGAGAGCCTCGAAGTGCTCCGCCAGCCGCTGGAAGACGGCCAGATCACGGTCAGCCGCGCCGCTGGCAGCGCCACCTACCCCAGCCGGTTTCAGCTGGTAGCCGCCATGAACCCCTGCAAGTGCGGTTACTACGGCCACCCCACCCGCGCCTGCACCTGCTCGCCCAGCGCGGTGCGGCAGTACCGCAGCCGGGTATCCGGCCCGCTGCTCGACCGCATCGACCTCTGCGTCGAGATGGACCCCGTCGCCTTCGATGAGCTTCACGCCTCCTCCCCTGCCGAGAGCAGCGCCGCCCTGCGCCAGCAGGTGCTGAAGGCCCGCCAGATCCAATCCCGGCGTTATGCCGCCCCCGGCTTCGAGGGCGTCCGCTGCAACGCCCAGCTCACGGCCGGGCAGGTGCGCCGGATCTGCCGGATGACCCCCGGTGCCGAGCAGCTCCTCCGCGCTTCTTACGACGCGCTGGGCCTCTCTGCCCGCGCCCATGACCGCATTCTCCGGGTGGCCCGCACCGTCGCCGGCCTGTCCGGAAAGCAGCTCCTCGACGAATATTCCGTGCTGGAAGCCTTGCAGTACCGCGCACAGGAAAAAGTCGATCTGACGTTCTGAACGTTGCTGCATTTGCTGCATACAAAAGGACTGCCACTCCAATGGGTGACAGTCCTTTTGCTTTTCTTACTTGTAAATATCGCCGCGATTTCCCGCATCGGTCACACGGACTGTGATAATTTCTTCGTCCACAGTATACAGAATGCGGTAGTCACCGACACGCAGTCGGTAGAATCCTTCTGAACCCGCCATCGGCTTGATATCCCCTGCAAATGGAAGCTGTGCAAGTGCCTGCATGATTCGCTTTTACTGTGCAGGCTGTTGTTTGCGAATAAACTTTGCCGCCCACTTTTCCACTACGATGTGATACTTCATAGTGCGATCCCCAGTTCCTGTGCAAGCTCTTCCAGCGGAACTGCATCATGCTTGTGCGGGTCAGGATTCTCCTGGTAGTTTTTCAGGAGCTGCTCACAGTAGGCATCGTCCGCCTGGTCTGTTGTCTCATCTGCCATCAGTCCCTGCACATAGGCCAGCACATAGGCCAGCTTATAATCCGGCAATGCCGCCGTCAGTTCATTCAGTTGTTCCCGAACGCTCATGAAAATCACCTCTTTGCTTCAGTATATCACGGTTCCGCGTCGATTTCAATCAGAATCTCCTCCACGTATCGGGCAGAAAGAACACCAGCATCGGGAAGATCTCCAGACGGCCGGCGAGCATGTCGAAGATCATGACGAGCTTGGCGGGGTTGGAATAGCTGCCAAAGTTCATCATGGGGCCGACCTGATTCAGGCCGGGACCGATGTTGTTCAGGGTTGCAGCAATGGCCGTGAAGTTCGTCACCATGTCGAAGCCGTCCAGACTGATGAGCAGGAAGGACGCTGCAAAGATGAAGATGTACGCTGCCACATAGACGTTCGTTGCACGAATGGTCTCGTGATTGAGCAGCTTGCCGTCCATCCGGACCGGGGCCACCACCTGCGGGTGAAGGGCCTGCCTGAGCTCCTTTTTCAGGGTCTTGCCCAGGATCAGGAGGCGGCTGACCTTCATGCCGCCGCCCGTGCTGCCCGCACAGGCACCCACAAACATCAGCATGACCAGGATCTCTTTCGAGAGGGTGGGCCACAGGTCAAAGTCGCAGCTGGAAAAACCGGTGGTCGTGATGATGGAACCCACCTGGAACGCCGCCTGCCGCAGCGCCTCGCCGAGGCCGTTGTACATGCTGTAAATGTTGCAGGTGATGATGCCGACCGCCACAGCGATGATGAGGAAATAGGCGCGCACCTCTTCGCTGGCGGCCGCGCGGCGGAACCGGCGCATCAGCAGCAGGAAGTAGGCGTTGAAGTTGACGCCGAACAGGATCATGAAGATGGTCACGACCCACTGGATGTAGGGCGAAAAACTGCCGAAGCTGTCGTTCCGGAAGCCAAAGCCGCCGGTGCCCGCTGTGCCAAAGGCTGTGAGCAGAGACTCAAACACCGGCATCCCGCCGAACAGCAGGAACACGAACTCGATGACGGTCAGGCCAAAATAAATGCCGTAGAGGATCTTTGCCGTAGACTGCACCTTCGGCACCAGCTTATCCACCTGGGGGCCGGGGCTTTCGGCCTTCATCAGGTTGACGTGGGAGCCGCCGGTCAGCGGCAGCAGGGACAGCAGAAAGACCAGAACGCCCATGCCGCCCACCCAGTGGGTGAAGCTGCGCCAGAACAGGATGCCCTTGGGCAGGTCTTCCACACCGGGCAGGATGGACGCGCCGGTGGTCGTGAAACCGGACACCGTTTCGAACAGGGCATCCACCGGGTTCGGGATGCAGCCGGTCAGGACAAAGGGCACCGCGCCCACCACACTGATGAGCAGCCAGCAGAGCGCCGTGGTGGCAAAGCCCTCGCGCATATAGAAGATCTGGCTTTTGGTCTTGATGCGGTGGAGCAGTGCCCCCAGCGCCGCGCTGAGCGCCGCTGTGAACAGGAAGACGCCCATCACGAACCACTCGCCATAGCACAGGCTGGCCGCAGCGGGCAGCAGCAGCAGAGCGCCCTCCGTCAGCAGGATGTAGCTCAGCAGCCGCAAAACGATCGCATAATTCATGCCACGCCTCCGTCAGTCTTCCACGATGTCCCGCAGGTCGTGCAGACCGTGTTCCAGCGTGACCACGATGACGTTGTCGCCCACCTGGATCTGGTCGCCGCCGCGGGGGATCTTGATCTCATTGCCGCGGGTGATGCAGCACAGCAGGGTGTTCTTTTTGAGGTGCAGGCGGCTCAGGGGCACTCCCGTGGCCTGGCTCTCCTCATGGACCGTAAATTCCAGCGCTTCCACGCGGTCGTCCAGGATGCGGTAGAGCGTCTTGATGTTGCTGCCCGCCTCGTTCTGCAAGGCACGGACGTACTGGACGATGTAGTCGCAGGTCATGTACTTGGGGTAGACGATGCTGCCCAGGTCCAGCCCGGCCAGAATGTCATCAAATTCCAGGCGGTTGATCTTGGTGACCAGCTTGCCGTTGGAATGCTTTTTGGCAAACAGGGTCAGCAGAACGTTCTCCTCGTCGATGTTGGTCAGGGCCACGAACGCCTCGGTGGATTCCAGCCCTTCCGAGAGCAGGAACTCCCGGTTCGAACCGTCCTCGCACAGGATCTGCGCTTCGGGCAGGGACTCGGCCAGCACATTGCAGCGCTCCGGGTCCCGCTCCACGATGCGGACGCGGACATGGTTTTCCAGCAGCTCCTGGCTCAGATAGAAGCCGATGGCACCGCCGCCCACGATCATGGCATTGCGCACCGGGCGCACCGCCAGATGGATGCGCTGGAAGAACGCGTGCGCCTTCTCCTGCGTGGCCAGGAAGGTGACCTGGTCGCCGGTCTGCAGCACAAAGTTGCCGTTGGGGATGATGACATCGCCCGCCCGCTCCACGGCGCAGACGAGGATATCGCTCTTCAGGCGGGTGGGGATCTCATGGATGGCCACGCCGTCGAGCTCCTGCGCATCGGTCAGGGTGAACTTGATGAGCCGCACGCGCCCGTCCGCAAAGGTGTCGATCTTGCTTGCACCCGGAAAGCGCAGCAGATGCGAGATCTCCTTCGCCGCTGCCATCTCAGGGTTGATGATGGCCGAGATGCCGATCTGCTTTTTGATAAAGTCCAGCTCATGGCTGTAGGACGGGTTGCGCAC
>ENA-UEOJ01002601-UEOJ01002601.1-human-gut-metagenome-genome-assembly--contig:-NODE-2601-length-10386-cov-2.991464_pt1 | contig 10386 bp, 8 predicted proteins | sample MGYA00242885_ERZ507886 | MGnify/ENA primary metagenome ERZ507886 (study PRJEB26167, sample SAMN06115505) | human gut metagenome | host: Homo sapiens | place: China:Anhui | collected 2015-08-07 | study... | reverse complement strand
GACGATGATCGTGACGAACGCCGCGGGCGCGGTGAACACCGATTACCAAGCAGGCGACCTGATGCTCATTTCCGATCACATCAAGCTTTTCGACTTTGGCCCGCTCTGGGGGCCGAATATCAACGAGTTCGGCACACGCTTCCCCGATATGTCCAACGTCTACTCTCCCCGCCTGCGCGAGCTTGCCAAGGAAGTCGCCAGGGAGCAGGACCTCACGCTGCGCGAGGGCGTTTACATGTACACGGTGGCGGAGGCCGTCGGCGCCGCGCGCGGCGGGTATGAGATCCTCGGCGTGACGCTGTGCGCCAACATGGCCGCGGGCGTGCTGCCCCAGCCGCTCTCCGGCGAGGAGGTCAACGAGATGGCCGAGCAGTCGGCCCCGCATTTCTCCTCGCTCATCCTCGGCTGCCTTGAGCGGCTGTAAAACAGTTTATTTCAGCGAAAAGGAAAAGGTCGAAATTTTAATGGCTACGGAAAAGAAGCAGTCCTTTTTCGGCGGCGCGGCGGTGTTGGCCGCCGGCGTCGTCATCGTGAAGATCATCGGCGCGCTCTTCAAAATTCCGCTCGCGAACATTCTGGGCGAGACGGGCAACGCCGACTTCAACAACGCCTACAACATCTATGCCGTGCTTCTGACCATCTCGACCGCGGGGCTTCCCGTGGCGCTCTCGAAGATGATCTCGGAGGCGAAGACGCTCGGGCGCGAGCGTCAGGCGCGGCGCGTGCTCAAGGTGTCGTTCGCCGCGTTTTTAACGCTCGGTGTCCTCTCGTTTGTCATCATGTGGTTCGGCAACGAGAAGTGCGCGGCGCTTCTCAATAACCCGAACGCCGCCTACGGCATCAAGGCGCTTGCCCCGGGCGTTGTGTGCGTCGGCTGCCTTGCCGCGTTCCGCGGCTTTGCGCAGGGGAGCTTTCGCATGACGCCGACCGCCGTCTCGCAGATCATCGAGGCGGTCAGCAAGCTCTTCATCGGCCTTGGCCTTTCGATGTACGTCGTGAGCCTTGGGTACGAGGATTACATCGCCGCGGCCGCGGCCATCGTCGGCGTGACGGTCGGCTCGGTGCTCGCGCTCGTCTACATGCTCATCGACTACTTGCGCCACCGCCCGCGCACCCTGGGCTCAGACACGCCGGATGCCTCCGGTGCGATCTTAAAGCGCCTGCTCTCCATCGCCATCCCCATCACGCTGTCGGCCTCGATGGTGTCGATCATCACGCTGATCGACACGTCGCTCGTGCAGGGTCAGCTCCAGAACGCGCTGGGCTACACACTCAAGGAGACGCGCCACCTCTACGGCACGTATTCCTCGGGCATGAACCTCTACAACCTGCCGTCGTCGATGATGACGGCGCTGACCATCTCCGTCATCCCGACGGTGTCGGCCTCCCTTGCGCGCAACGACCGCGTGCACACGTCCCGCGTCATCAACTCGTCGCTGCGCGTCACGGGGCTCATGGCCTTCCCGATGGGCCTTGGCCTCTGGGCGCTGGCCGAGCCCATTATGAAGCTCTGCTACCCGCGCTATGACAGCGAGCTCGGCGGCTCGCTTTTAGCCGTGCTCGGCATCGCGAGCATGTTCGTCTGCCTGATGCTCATTTCAAACTCTATCCTGCAGTCCTACGGCCGCGTGCATGTGCCCGTTTTCACGATGCTCATCGGCGGCGTGGTGAAGATCATCTTCAACTACAACCTCACCGCCGTGCCGTCCATCAACATCCACGCCGCTCCCTTCGGCACGCTCGTGTGCTTTGTGATCGTATCGTCGCTCAACCTCTTTTTCGTCTACCGCACGATGGAGGATAAGCCGAATTACTTCAAGGTCTTTGCCAAGCCCCTCGTCGCGTCGCTCGTGATGGCCGTGTGCGCCAGATTCTCCTATCGCTTCTTCGCCGCCCACATCGCGCTTGGCGGCGCGACCACGACGCAGATCGTGAACGTCGGCCTTGCGGTCGTGCTGGCGGTCATCGTGTACGTCGCGCTTGTCCTCACACTGCGGATCGTCACGCGCGACGACCTCGCGCTGCTGCCCAAGGGCGAAAAGCTCGCCCACATCCTGCACGTGCGCTGAAAACCCCTGAAAAATCAGGGAAATTGCGCAAAACACCTTGCAATGAGAGGGAATATATGATAAATTATCCTGAGAAAGCTGTCTACACATATGACGACCTTGTTGACATCCTGCGCATTCTGCGCGCGCCGGGCGGATGCCCGTGGGACCGCGAGCAGACGCACGAGTCGAACCGCCGCAACTTCCTTGAAGAAGCGTATGAGGCCGCCGAGGCCTTTGACCTCGACGATCCCGAGCTGATGAAAGAAGAGCTCGGCGATGTGCTGATGCAGGTGCTCTTCAACATCCACATGGAAGAGGAAGCCGGCCGCTTCACGACCGACGATGTGACCGACCACGTGGTGCGAAAGCTCATCTTCCGCCACCCGCACGTGTTTTCGAACACGCGGGCGGACGACAGCGAGCAGGTGCTCGTCAACTGGGACAAGCTCAAGCGGCAGGAAAAGGGCCAGCGCACCACGGCCGACGCGATGGATTCCGTCGCCCGTTCACTCCCCGCCCTCTGGCGGGCGGACAAGCTGCAGAGCAAGGCCGCGAAGGCGGGCTTTGAATTCCCCGATGTCTCCGGCGCGCTCGACAAGCTCGACGAGGAGACACAGGAGCTGCGCTCCGCCGTTGAAAACGGCACAAACTTTGAAGAAGAGCTCGGCGACGTGCTGTTTGCTGCCGTCAAGGTCGGCCGCTTCTGCGGCGTCGACCCCGAAGCGGCGCTCACGAAGACCTGCGAAAAATTCATCGCGCGCTTCCGCAAGGTGGAAGAGACGGTGAATGCGCGCGGCGAGGATATGTCCGCTCTCCCGCTCGATGAGCTGATGGCGCTGTGGAACAACGCCAAGGAACAACTCAGATGACCAAAAGCGGCAACGCTTTTTGCTCATATACACCCCGGAGGCCCCGTCTCCGGACACTATTCAGGAGGATCAAACGATGAACAAGACTGAACTCATTGCTGCCGTGGCGGAAAAAGCCAGCATTTCCAAGAAGGAGTCCGAGGTTGTGATCAACGCTGCCCTCGACACCATTATCGACTCCCTGAAGAACGACGAGAAGGTCCAGCTCGTCGGCTTCGGCTCTTTCGAGACCAAGCACCGCGCTGAGCGCACCGGCCGCAACCCCAAGACCAAGGAGAGCATCACCATCGCCGCTTCCAAGGTCCCGACCTTCAAGGCTGGTAAGGCGTTCAAGGACGCTGTCGCGGAGTAATTCCCCAGTCAAGCTCTTTCATCATCAAAACGGCGGCGCGATGCGCCGCCGTTTGAGTTGGTGGAGCCCCTTTGATCCCGCACTTTTCCGAAAAGGAGACGAATTCCATGCGTCTTGACAAATATCTCAAGGTCTCGCGCCTTATCAAGCGCCGCACCGTGGCCAACGAAGCCTGCGACGGCGGCCGCGTGACCGTCAACGGCAAGGTCGCCCGCGCGTCGTACGACGTGAAGGTCGGCGACGTGATCGCGCTGCACTTCGGCGAACGCGTGCTCGCGGTCGAGGTGCTCGATGTATCCGAGACCGCCGGCAAGAGTGAGGCCTCGCTCCTCTACCGCGAAGTGAACGCACAGTAAACCGTACTATTTTGGGTGCGCCCTTCATACGTTATCGTATGGAGGGCGCTTTCTTTGCGCCCAAAGCGAAAGGACGGGTTCTGACTATGACTTACGACACTTCCCCCGCTTCTCCCCAGCGCATCGAATTATCCGGCCGCGAGAGCCTGACGGTCTCCGGTGTAGAGGATGTCGACCGCTTCGATGAGACCGAGATCGTGATGAACACGTCGCTCGGCGTGCTCGTTGTCACGGGCGACAGCCTGCACATCGGCAAGCTGAGCCTCGACGGCGGCGAGCTGCATGTCGACGGGCGCATCGACGCCATCGCCTTTGAGGATGCGCCGTCAAGCCGCGGCGGCCTGCTCTCGCGCCTGTTCGGGGGTTGAGGCACCGTGGGCGTGTCGCTCTCCGAGCAGGCGCGGTGCTTTCTCGCCTCGCTCCTGCTCGGCTTCATCCTTTCTCTCCTCTATGACCTGCTGCGCGCCGTGCGGCTGCGGCGGGCGACGAAGCGGCGCTTTACGAGCGCACTCGATCTCCTCTATTGCGCGGCGTTCGCGCTGCTGACGTTTCTCTTCGCGCTGCGCATCGGCGGGGGCGAGCTGCGGCTCTATATGCTCTTCTCGGTGCTTTTCGGCGCGGTGAGCTACTTCACGCTCTGCGCACGGCTTTTCCGTCCGCTATGGGCCTTCTGGGCGGAGGTGCTGTTCTCCGTTGCGCGATTAGCGGCGGCGCCGCTGCGGTGGCTCCAAAAAGTTTATGGTAAACTTGCCAAACTTTGCAAAAGATACTTTCTTTTTTCCAGAAACCGGCTTATAATAAAGTCGTATGAGCGCCGCGCCCGTTATTCGCTGCGCCGCGCAAGGAAAAAGGAGGCTCATCGGCATGACAGAGCAGGCCAAAAAAAGCAAAAAGCGCACCAGCTTTCTCACGATGCTCGTCATCGCAATTCTGATCGCACTGGTAGGGGTGCAGCTCATTCATCTGCGGAGCCAGATCGACGACGCGCGCAGCCAGCTCACCGCGCTGCAGAGCGATCTTGACGCTGCCAAGCAGGAGAACGACGCGCTCGCCTCGGCGCTCGAAAAGGCCGACGACCCTGAGTTTTTGCAGGAGCTTGCGCGCGATCAGCTCGGCTACGTAACGCCGGGAGAAAAGACATTCTATGACGTCAGCAACTAAAAAGAGAACATGATTGAAGCGCCCGTTGAGGGCGCTTTTTTCTTGCGTGAAATAAAAAGGAGCCGCCGGCCAAGATGGCCCGCGGCTCAAATGGGTGGGATATTGGAAAGCTTCCGATGCTTATGATACCGCCCGTCCGCCAAAACGTCAATGGGAGCTTTTGCCGCATTCTGCCGCCTTTTGTCAATTCGCGTCGTGCGCCCTACATTTTGTCAATATGTACAAGAATGCTCAATTCATATATCGTTCATTTGAAATTTTCGTTCATTTGTGCTATGATATAAAAAAGGAAACAGAAGAGCCCTTCGCCCTCTCTTTCCTTCCTCACCAACGAAAGGAGCCAACACTATGAAATTCACCTACACCTGCAAAAAAGTCTCCCTGAACGATTCCGTCAAGGCCTATGCCGAGAAAAAGGTCGGCAAGCTCGAGAAGTTTTTCAAGGAGGAGCCCGAGGCTTCTGTCACCTTCTCCGTCGAGAAGAAGAACCGCTGTGTCGCCGAGATCATGCTCCGCGGCGCCAACGGCACGCTGTTCCGCGCGGTATGTGAGGACCCGGACGGCGACATGCGCGGCGCGATCGACGAGGCCACGGCCCAGATCGAGCGCAAGATCCGCAAGAACAAGACCCGCCTTGCCAAGAACCTGCGCGCCGAGGCTGTGCTGCCGGAGCTGCCCGAGGAGTTCGAGGCCCACGAGGAGGGCACGTTCGACATCGTGCGCACCAAGCGCTTCACCGTCAAGCCCATGAGCGTGGAGGAAGCCATTTTGCAGATGAACCTGCTGGGCCACAGCTTCTTCGTCTTCCGCAACACCGATTTCGGCGATGCGATCTGCGTCGTTTACCGCCGCAACAACGGCGGCTACGGCATCATCGAGACCGAGGACGACGAGGAGTAAGCCGTTCAGAAAGCATATAGAAGGGCTGCGCGAATGCGCAGCCCTTTTTTTGCGCGTTTTTCCGTGGTATACTGAGTCTGTATTTTTTGGAAGAGGAGAAGTCCTATGAACACGTTTTTCTGCCGCGCGTTCCAGTGCTGCTTTGCCGTCGGCGCGCGCTTTCTCCCCTGGCGCACGCCGGAGGTCTTTTCAGGCGAGGGGAGCCTTCTTCGCGCCGCAGACATTCTGCGCGAAAACGGCCTGCGCCGCCCGTTCGTCATCGCGAGCCGCCGCCAGTGCGCGGACGAGCACTTCCGCGCCTTGCAGGAAAAACTTGACGAGCAGGACATCCTGCTCTCCATCTTCTCCTCGGTCGAGCCGAATCCGTCGGTCGAGACGGTCGAAAAGATCGCCGCGCAGTACAAGATTGATAGCTGCGACTGCTTTCTCGTCATCGGCGGCGGCTCGCCGATGGACGCAGCCAAGGCCGCCGCGGCGCGCCTCGCGCGGCCGGGCAGGCCGCTTTCGCAGCTTGCGGGACTCTTAAAGGTCCGCCGCCGCATTCCGCCGCTCATCGCCGTGCCCACGACGGCGGGCACGGGGTCGGAGACGACCATCGCCGCCGTTGTCACCGGCAGTGACCACCACAAGTATGCGATCTCCGACCTCTGCCTCATTCCACGCTACGCGATCTTAGACCCCGCGCTGACCGTCGGCCTGCCTCCACACATCACGGCGGAGACCGGCATGGACGCGCTGACGCACGCGGTCGAGGCGTACCTGAGCCGCTTTTACAACACGAAGCAAACGCGCCTGCTCGCGGAACATGCCGTCGTCGCCATCTTCACGCATTTGGAGCGCGCGTACCGCGACGGCACGTCGCTCCCCGACCGCGCGGCGATGCTGCAGGCCTCGTTCGACGCAGGCGCGGCGTTCACGCGCGCAAGCGTCGGCAATGTGCACGCCATCGCGCACACGCTCGGCGGCCTCTACGGCGTACCCCACGGCCTTGCAAACGCGGTGCTTCTCCCTCTCGTGCTCGAAGACTACGGCAAAGCGGCCTGTCCGTGCCTTGCCCGTCTTGCTGCACTTGTCGGCCTCAAGGGCGAGAGCGAAGAATCTCTCGCCAAGGCGTTTATTGCCGAAATCCGCGCGATGAATACCCGCATGGGCATCCCCGACCGCTTCAACTGCATCCGCAAAGAGGACATTCCCCTCATGGCCACCTGGGCCGCGCAGGAGGCAAACCCCGTCTACCCCGTGCCGGTCATCTACGACGAAGCGCGCTTTGCGCGCGTCATCGAGCGTTCACACCACAGCCAATAACCTTGTCAGCATTTTAGCGATACTTCTCCGCCGCCGTCTGGTATAATGGTGCTGCAATCCAAAAGGATCGGACGGTTTTTTATGATTGGAGTTTACGACTACACCGTGATCGCAACCTATCTCTCGCTGCTGCTGGGGCTTGGCGGCCTCTATTCCGCCGCGCAAAACGAGCCTCTCGACGCCATGCTGTGCCTGATGCTCGCGGGGCTGCTCGATGCCTTCGACGGGCGCATCGCCCGCACGAAAAAGGACCGCACCGAACAGGAAAAGCGCTTCGGTATCCAGATCGACTCGCTCAACGACCTCGTGTGCTTCGGCGTGCTGCCCGCCGCCATTGGCTGGAGCATGGACTGCGATAGACTCTGGTTCCTTGCGACGATGTCGTTTTTCGCGCTCTGCGCGCTCATCCGCCTCGCCTATTTCAACGTGACGGAAGAGGAGCGGCAGAACCAGATGAGCGAGCACCGCGCCTACTACCTCGGCGTGCCGGTCACGGCGAGCGCCGTGCTCGCACCGCTCTTCTACCTGCTCTCGCTGCGCTTTGCCCTGAACTGCGCGGTCGTCTACGCGCTGGGGCTGTTCCTGCTTGGCGTACTGTACATCACGCCGCTCCACGTCAAAAAGCCGCAGCTTCGCGGCGTGGCGTTTCTGTCCGTGTTCGGGCTTGGCGAATTTGCTGTTTTGCTCCGCGTATTGACGCGTTAGCGCTCCCATCTCTCTCCTCCGGGCCGTCCGAAAGGTTTTCTTTTGGGCGGCCCCTCTCTTTTTACTTTCCCGATTGACGGCGGGAAGTCCGCGTGCTATGATAGTCGGCAACTACCGTTTGCATGTTCTGTCAGATCGCGAGGAATTTTTATGAAAAAGGCCGACCCCCGTCTCATGCTCATTATGTCGATGACCGTCTTCGGCACGCTGGGGCTTTTTGTGCGCAATATTCCCGTCTCGTCCGGCGAGCTGGCGCTGTACCGCGCCGTGCTGGCCGCGCTGCTGATCGGCGTATACTTACTTGTCAGCAGGCAGAAGATCCCCTTCGCGCGCATCAAAAAGGAGGTGCCGCTGCTGCTTCTCTCCGGTGCGGCGATGGGCGTCAACTGGATCCTTTTATTTGAGGCCTACCGCTATACGAGCGTTTCCGTCGCCACACTGAGCTATTACTTCGCGCCCGTCATCGTCACGCTCGTCTGCCCCATCCTCTTCCATGAAAAGCTGACAGGGAAGAAATTTCTCTGCTTTGTGATGTCCACACTCGGCCTTGTGCTCATCACCGGCATTGGCGACACGCGCGGGTCGGATGACCTCAAGGGCATTCTCTTCGGCCTCGGCGCGGCGGTGTTTTACGCGACCGTCATCCTGCTCAACAAGTCCATCCATCAGGTCGAGGGCATCCACCGCACGTTTTTGCAGTTTTTGTCCGCCATCGTCGTGCTCATCCCCTACGTGCTCTCGACAAATGGCATCACACTCAGCTCGCTGAACGCCGTCGGCTGGGTGAACCTTCTCATCGTCGGCCTTGTCCACACGGGCATCACGTATTGCCTGTACTTCTCGTCGCTCAAGGAGCTGCCCGGACAGGAGGCCGCGATCTTAAGCTACATCGACCCCCTCGTCGCCGTCCTCGTCTCCGTCACCCTGCTCGGCGAGAGCATGACCGCAATGCAAGTCATCGGCGGCGCCCTGATCTTAGGCTTCACCCTGCTCAACGAGCTCTCTCCCGTCCCCAAGGCGAAAAAGGAGTAAATCTCTCAAATCACGCCAAACGCATCGCAGATTTTCGCGCCGCGCACAGCGCGAAATAAATTGAAATCGTTTTTTGTCGCGACATGTGCGTGACAAAAAACACCTCTCAGCCCGCAAGTGTGGAAATCGCCCGCCGTTGGCGGGCGATTTATGCGCGCAGCGGGCTGTGATCTCCCTAAAAATAGAGGCCGCTCAGCCATGACTGAGCGGCCTCTATTTTTAATTTAGAAATTCTGCTGGGTCGCAGGGTACCCCATCTTTGCTGACCGAAAAGTGCAGATGCGCCGGCATCGAGAACTCGGCGATCGAGCTGCTGCCCACCGCGCCGATGACCTCGCCCGCGGAGACATACTGCCCCTCGCCGACGCCCGGCGAGCTGCGGAGATTGGCGTACGTCGTCTCGTACCCGTCGTCGTGCGCGATGGTCACGAGCGTGCCCATCATGTCGTCGTCGCGCACCGCCGTCACAACGCCGCTGCACGCGGCGATCACCTGTGTGCCGACCTCGGCGGCGATGTCGATGCCGTCGTGCGTGCGCCAGTCGCCAAGCGTCTCGTTATACTTAAGCTCGTCGACCGAAAACGCCGCGACCTCCTCCCCCACGAGCGGCGCGACCACGAGCCGCGGGGCGACGGGCTGCGCGTCCGTCTCGCTCTCCATCGCGGGGACGGTGTCCTCCACGCCCGTGGCCTCATCCATCACGATGAGGTCCTCGGGCGGCTCCTCCACCGGCTCTGCCGGCTTTGCCGCCTCCTGCGGCAGCTCCGCTTCCGGCATCTGCGTCGTTTCGTCCTGCACGGGAAGCTCTACCTGTGAGGAGACATTCTCCGCGTCCTTGTCCGTCGTATTTTTCGGCAGCAGCGTCCAATAGCCCGCGACGGCCAGCGCCGTCACACCGAGGAACAGGGCTATGTATAAGCCCGTCCCGCCGAAGAAGTGCCGCTTTGCGCGGCCGTTCGATCCTGCCATGTTTCATCCTTTCCGCCGCTTTGCGGCTCGTGCGAAAATTGCGAGCAAAAAAGCTCTGACGGTAGTGTGTACCGTCAGAGCTTTTTCTAAACATGGCAGATTCGATTTTTTAGCGGACGATCAGCGTCTTGCCGTCCATTTCCGCGGGCTGCTCAAGGCCCATCACGTCGAGGATCGTCGGCGCGATGTCGGCGAGACGGCCGGGGCGCAGCTCGGTGCCCGCGCCGCAGAGGATGAAGGGCACCACATTCGTCGTGTGCGCGGTCATCGGGCTCTTGCCGTCGGCTTGCAGCATCTGCTCGGCGTTGCCGTGGTCGGCGGTGATCATCGCGATGCCGCCCATCTTGAGCGTCGCCTCCACGACCTGACCGACGCACTCGTCGACCGTTTCAACGGCCTTGACGGCGGCGTCGAACACGCCGGTGTGGCCGACCATGTCGCAGTTGGCAAAGTTCAGAATGATGACGTCGTACTTGCCGGACTCGATGCGCTCGACGCACTTGCTCGCGACCTCGTAGGCGCTCATCTCGGGCTGGAGGTCGTAGGTCGCGACCTTCGGGGACGCGACGAGTACGCGGTCCTCGCCGGGATACGGGTCCTCGACGCCGCCGTTGAAGAAGAACGTGACATGCGCGTACTTCTCGGTCTCGGCGATGCGCAGCTGGGTCATGCCAATCTTGCTCAGA
>ENA-UEOJ01002589-UEOJ01002589.1-human-gut-metagenome-genome-assembly--contig:-NODE-2589-length-10438-cov-3.546279_pt1 | contig 10438 bp, 6 predicted proteins | sample MGYA00242885_ERZ507886 | MGnify/ENA primary metagenome ERZ507886 (study PRJEB26167, sample SAMN06115505) | human gut metagenome | host: Homo sapiens | place: China:Anhui | collected 2015-08-07 | study... | reverse complement strand
TGGTATTGTCATGCTTCATAAGAACATCAGCTCTATCTTTTGATTAATTGTCACTGATAGCCTTATGTGCTATATAAAAAATGTTGACCGTAAACAAAACAGCTGAAAAAATAATGGCAATCACTTTCTGTGCCAGCGGATGTCTGATTCTTTTTTCTGTAATATCTTCCGCAATTTCTCCTATGTAGAGTTTATTTCCTTTGTCATTTCTTAATCTGTAAAATAATCCTGTAAAAACCGCAAAAGATATAGGAACCGATATTACCGGCAATACAATTTTGATAACAGTAATCGCAACCCTGAAAACCGAAAGATAGATTGCCATACCCATATTAGCCCTGTCAAGAATTAGTACCCCTGCTATTATAATAATTGCAAGAATTATATATATAAAGCCAATTACCAGAAAAATCAATAAATTCCATCCAATTATAACCATAAGGCATTTAAAAAAATTATTTTTAAGCAGAATGCGGCTCTGCCGTTTGCCGTCTGTAATATCCTCTGCATCATACGCAAGATAATTTGTTGTAAAAACATGGATAAAAGAATATATAAACAGAAATAAAACAATAACAGCTATTGCTATTATTATAGGTTTACTGCCTCTTATTACATCCTTAACCGTACTGTTAATTTTAACCGAATACAGGAAATAGCCTAATAATGTTATATTCATCATAAGAGAAATAACAGCTATATTAACAACTGACCTGATTTTTTTCTTTTTGATTGTAGTTTTCATAAGATGCAGTCCGCCTGCAAAAATTCTCGTCAGTGCAATGGGGGTACCATGGTATGCCGCGTCATAACACACAGATAGGCAGCACACTTCGTAAGTTACATATATCATAAACAATGCAAGAATCAGCACCATGGAAATAATGGTATACGGACTTTTAAGATATGAAAAAAGATAGTTATTGGTAAGATATAAAAAACCTGACTTTCTAAGTGTAAACTTTAATAAAAATAAAAACACAGGATAAAAAACCGCAGCAAAACCCAGTTTGTATATCAGTTCAAAAAGTATCATATTGAGGCCGCTCTTTTTGATAAGAGACATGCCGTCATAAAATACCATATCATTATAGGTTTTTATGCTTTTTTTAATCCTGTGATTCATTATTATGTCCAGCTTTCGGTTATCATCAATTCTGCAAATATTTTTCAAGTCGTGTTCTTATAGCCTTAATAAATTCAAAGCTGTCAAGAACTTTAGGATTCTCAATTGTAGTAATAATCGCAAGGTCTTTAGTCATCTCGCCATCTTCAATAGTATCAATACAAGCTTTTTCAAGAAGATCTGCAAAATGTACAAGTTCCGAGTTGTTATCAAGTTCTCCACGTTTTCTTAAAGCACCTGTCCATGCAAAAATTGTGGCTACAGAGTTAGTAGATGTTGTCTCACCCTTAAGGTACTTATAATAGTGTCTCTGAACCGTTCCGTGTGCTGCCTCATACTCATAATATCCTTCAGGAGATACCAGAACAGATGTCATCATTGCAAGCGAGCCAAATGCTGTAGCAACCATATCACTCATTACATCTCCATCATAATTCTTACATGCCCAGATGAATCCGCCCTCAGAACGGATGACACGGGCTACGGCATCATCGATCAGAGTGTAGAAATATTCGATGCCCAGTTCCTCAAATTTAGCCTTATACTCGTTATCATAGATCTCCTGGAAAATATCCTTGAAGGTATGATCGTATTTTTTGGAAATGGTGTCCTTGGTGGAGAACCACAGGTCCTGCTTCGTATCTACCGCATAGCCAAAGCATGCTCTTGCAAAGCTCTCGATAGATTTATTGGTATTGTGGATACCCTGAATGATACCTGCTCCATCAAAATTATGGATCAGTTCACGGGTCTCGGTGCCGTCTGCTGCTGTGAATACCAGCTCGGCCTTACCGGGTCCGGGCACCTTGATCTCTGTATTTTTATAGACATCACCATAAGCATGACGGGCGATGGTGATGGGCTTGGTCCAGTTCTTTACGTAGGGAACGATGCCCTTTACCAGGATTGGTGCACGGAATACGGTACCGTCTAAGATGGCACGGATGGTTCCGTTGGGACTCTTCCACATTTCCTTCAGGTTGTACTCTGTCATTCTGGCAGCGTTGGGAGTAATGGTAGCACATTTTACGGCAACACCATATTTCAAGGTAGCGTTGGCAGAATCTACGGTTACCTGATCGTCTGTCTCATTACGATGCTCCAGTCCCAGATCATAGTACTCTGTCTTCAGATCGATATAGGGCAGTAACAGCTCATCCTTGATCATCTGCCAGAGGATTCTGGTCATTTCATCTCCGTCCATCTCTACGAGAGGGGTTGTCATTTTGATCTTTTCCATAACGATTTCCTTTCCGGTATTAATTTTCGTTCTATTTCATTTTAACGTAATTCGTTCCAACAGGCAACTTATTCCTGACTTTCCGCCTGCTGTGCATAAGCCTCATTCAGACCGTTCTTCACCATGTTCTCATAAGCATTGATCATATGCTGATGTGCCAGTTGCTCTGCCAGATCGGCGTTGCCAGCCTTGATTGCCTCCATGATCTGCTCATGCTCTTCGTTGGACTTTGGACCTCTATTGGCACTGGACAGCGTCTTCTTACGGACACGGAGAACATACTGATGGAAATCCTTCAGCTGATGCTCCAGCATCTTGCTGTCACAGGCTTCATACAGAATATCATGGAAACGATTGTCTAACTCCGCCAGCTGCTCCAGATGCCCCTTCTGGGCATGGAACTTGGACAGGTAGACATTCTCCTCCATCTCTTCCATCTGCTCCTTGGTGATATGCTCCGTAGCCCAACGGGCGCACAAACCTTCCAGCAGGGAACGGATCATATAAATATCCTTCACATCCTTCTGGGTAATGCCGGTGACATAGGCACCCTTGTTCGGAATGATCTGGATCAGTCCCTCCAGTTCCAGCTGACGGAATGCCTCTCTGACGGGGGTTCTGCTGACGCCCATCTCCTCGCCGATCGCCACTTCCTTCAATTCTTCATGTTCCTGGTATTTTCCGCTTAAAATGTCCTCTCTCAGCTTGTGAAATACCCGTCCCCGCAGGGAGAACTTGTCCGTTACTTCCTGCTTTACATCATACTTACTCACTATAATCCTCGATTCCAGACAACGCTGTTACCGTTGTCATGCTCATTCTATGCTTACTCACCGATCTTCAGATTCTTCTCCAGACAGATCCGGTTGACGCATGCCACGATCTCATCATCCGTAAGTACGGTGACACGACCGCCGGCATATTCTTCGTCTACCCACTTTTTGATCTCTGCTACCAGTTCGGAATTCTTCTGTACCTGCTTGTCTCCCTTTAACTTGTAGTAGGTGTTCAGCCAGTGTGCGATACCTGCCAGACCAGAGGTGTTGGAAATAGCGCACAATACCGGACGGTTCAGGAATTTCTCGGTATCGAAGATATTGTAGATTTCCTCGTTCTTAAGCAGTCCGTCTGCATGGATGCCGGCTCTGGTTACGTTAAAGTTCTTGCCCACAAACGGGGTTCTGGGAGGAATCTGATAACCTATTTCTTTCTCATAGTACTCTGCCAGCTCCGTGATCACACGGGTATTCATACCGTTTAAGTCGCCCTTTAACTGTGCATACTCGAATACCATTGCCTCCAAAGGCGTATTACCGGTACGTTCACCGATACCAAACAGGGAAGTGTTGACACCGGAACAGCCATACAGCCATGCCGTGGTAGAATTGGACACTGCCTTGTAAAAGTCATTATGTCCATGCCACTCGATCAACTCGTGAGGCACACCTGCATGGGTATGGATCGCATAGATGATACCCTGTACACTACGGGGAATAACGGCACCGGGATAGTTGACACCGTATCCCATGGTATCGCAGGCACGTACCTTGATAGGAATCTGATACTCCTTCATCAGTTTCATCAGTTCCAGACAGAACGGCACCACATACCCGTAAATATCCGCTCTGGTGATATCCTCAAGGTGACATCTGGGGCTGATGCCCTCCTCTAAGCAGTCACGGATAACGCTTAAATAGTGATCCATTGCCTGTCTTCTGGTCATTTTTAACTTTAAGAAAATATGATAATCGGAACAGCTTACCAGAATACCGGTCTCCTTCATTCCAATCTCTTTTACTAATTTGAAATCTTCCTTGCTGGCGCGGATCCAGCTGGTCACCTCAGGGAACTTATATCCCCTCTCCATGCACTTATAGACAGCGTCTCTGTCCTTTTTGCTGTACAGAAAGAACTCGCTGGCACGGATCATTCCGTTGGGACCGCCCAGTTCGTGCAGATAATCATAGATCTTCACAATCTGCTCCGTGGTATAAGGTGCCCTGGACTGCTGTCCGTCTCTAAAAGTGGTATCTGTGATCCAGATATCCTTCGGCATGTTATGAGGCACGATACGATCATTAAAAGGTATTTTGGGGATTTCGGAATAAGGGAACATATTACGGAACACGTTCGGCTTCTCCACATCATCCAGTATGTACATATGCTCCTCAATCTCCAGAAGGTTGTTCTTCGGATTCATGGAGACCGGACGATTCTGAAATGCATCACTATCTCTCATTGGTATACCTCTCTTCCCTGACATTCGACATCTGCAATATTTTTTCTATTTTTACTCTGCGCAGTAAAAATACATTTTGCAGTTCTCGTATCATTGTATACAATCATACCATTTGTGTCAATATCTTTAGTATTAATTTTATTGACTTATTTTAATCACATTTTTTATTTTTCCCAGTGATTTTATCATTTTACTTGTTTTCTAATAATCTGCGGACATTGAGCATTCCGAAGCCCTGCTTATTCCAGGGTTCTCCGAGATCCGTAGCTGTCAGCGCTACCCGACGGAGAAATTCTTCATTGGACATTCTCGGATATTTTTGTAGTACCAGTGCTGCCGCTCCGGACACAATGGGGGTTGCCATGGAGGTACCACTTTTTGCAATATAAGGTTTAAAAATTCTGCCATTTCTATTTTTCCAGAAAGCATTGCAGGACAGGATCCGCGTCCCGGGAGCCACAATATCCGGTTTTCGGATAACGTCGTATTTTCTACCTCTTCCGGAATATGTTTCGCATCGCTTCGGGTCATTTTTACAATATCTTCCATCGTGACAACCCACTGTTAACACTTTCCGGCTGCTTGCCATCTCCGAAATACTTCCATTCTCAGGTCCTGCATTTCCCGCTGCACAGACTACGAGAATATTATGATCCCACAACAATTCCATATACTCCCGCAGTACCTGTTCCTTGTATCGTTCTTTCAATTCACCGATTCCGACAGATATATTTAAGATCCTGATCTGATACCTGTTTTTTACCCGTAGGATCCACTGAAATGCCTCCTGCATGGAATCACAGGATCCTTCTCCCTTTCCATCCAACACTTTTCCCACGACAAGTTTCGATGCCGGTGCCATTCCCCGAAGCCTTCCACCCGACAATTCTCCGTTTCCGCAAAGGATGCCACATACATGGGTTCCATGTCCGTTATCATCATACGGCAGAGAGCTCTTCTCCACGAAATCACGAAAACATAATAAATGCCCGGCAAGATCCGGATGATATGCGATCCCGGTATCCAATACAGCAACCGTTACAGGCTCTGACCGCCAAGTAACGCTATATATTTGTTCCGGTACCTGTACCTGCTCCCTGACCCTCTGCATCCGTTTTCCTTCCCGGTAAAAATATAGTAAAACCGACATAAGACTTAATCTATCTTATGCCGGTTTCTATTCCGGGTGTCGGTTAAATCACCCCATTATTCATTTATAATCTCTATCCCCTCCGGGAAAGCGTCATTTCCAATATCCGTGACACTCGCCGGCAGATGTACTTTTTTCAATTCCGTATGATTTCGGAATGCTTCCTCTGCGATCACGCGAACGCCATCCGGTATCACAACTTCAGGCAGATTCCCTTTATAAGCTACCAGGATGTCCCCACTGATCAGAAAATCATCCATACTGTTCTCTTCAAAATCATCCAGCCACCCGGTATGGGTAAACGCCTTGGCACCAACAGTATTCACCGTGTCCGGCAATATCACGTTATCCAGATTATCACAATGATAAAACGCTGCATAGTCAATCGTCGTTACACCTTCCGGAATCGTAACGGTCCGGAGAGAACTTCTGGAAAAAGCAAAACGTCCGATCTCTGTAGTACCTTCCGGGATCGTAACTGCGCTGACAGACTGGTTACGATAATACATCCATTCCGGAATCTTGCCGTTCTCTGTCTCAGCTGTGATATCCTGTTCTTCACCGGTCTCCTGTCCCGCTTCCGGTTCCGTATACCCCTGCTGTACTTTTTCCTCACCCGGATGCACCATTACCAGGGCATGATTCCCTACAATAATAGTACTGCCCAGGACATTACCGGGAACCGGTGTTGCAACAGGTGCAGGCGTAGCCGTTGATACAGGTTCTGTCGTTGCCTGTGTATCCGGTCTGCTTACTGCTGTCGGTGTCTGTACAGGAGCTGCCGTCACCAGCGGATCACGGTTTTTCTGCTCCGCAAGTTTTTGGGCAAACTGTGCTGCCACACTTCCCTCGTCCGCATGGATTGTCACATTATCACAGTTTAAGAAAGCATCTTCCGCAATACCGGTCACCGTAGCCGGGATATAAATATCTGTGAGATTAACACATCCCGCAAATGCCTGTGCATCAATACTCTGTATATTTTCCGGAATTGTGATCTGCTTTAAACCCGTACATCCTGCAAACGAATACTCGTCCACTGCAGTCAGACCCTTTCCCAGGACAACCTCTTCCAGATTGTTACATCCCCAGAAAACATAGGCATCCAAACGCTTGACAGATTTCGGAATTACAACGAACTGTACCTTCTGATTGTTCTCAAAGGCACTCTCGCCTACGACTTCCACTGTATCCGGAATCGTGACGCGTTCTTCCGTGCCTCTGTATTTTACCAGTGTACTCCCTTGCGTCTGAAAATCAGAGGCAGACGCTGCCGCATCTGCCTCCGACACAGGAAGATGTGTCAGGATCAATGCGGTAACTGCCAGTGCTATGACAGCCATCCACTTTTTATGATTCATAAACCTTCCCATCCTTTATTTCCCACTAGGCTCTGGCTTTACGCAGAGTCTTTTTGTCCTTCTTCATGAAGAGTACTACCGAGATACATGCAAGTCCCATGGATAGGAACCACTTGGGATGAATGCCGTCTCCGGTCTTAGGTGTGCTGTCTGCGATGGTTCCCGCAGTCAGATTATTCGTATCCACATAGATCACATACGGTGAAAAATGCTCTGCCGTAAAGGTTACGCAGGATACTCCGGATATTGTGGAGAACTTCGGCGACAGCTTATCCAGCTTGCTGTTCACTACTCCGGCCACTTTATTATTACCTGCGTAGGTGATCAGGGAATCCGGCAGAGGCAATGTAATGCTGATGGACAATCCTGTGGTATCTGTGATCTTTGTATTGCCGGTGGAATCATAGAGACTGATGTCCATGGGGAAATACTTGATAGCACTGATATCACTGCCGTATTCTGCCATCAGAGCCTTAACTACTTCTTCGGAAGCTGCTGCGCTCTCTGTGATCTTAATAACAAAATTATCGGAAGACCCGTTCACTGTTGCGGATACCACTCCGGTATTGGACAGACCGTTTTTATCAATAACAACGGTGGTTCTGCCACCGGATACGGTTCCCGTAGTAGTGCTGCTCGGTCTTCTGTTGGAATTGGAATTCGTGGAATTACCGCTTCCTGTAGATGTATTTGTTTTATTACCTGAACCGGATTTTGCAGTATAATTTGCAGTTACTGTTACATTAGCTTCCGGCATAGTGATGACCGTTGCAGACAATACCTTGCTGGCAATCTTCGTATTGGCCGGATCTATTGACCAGCTGCTGAACTGTTGATTCTTTGCAGGATCATTCGCAACGATGATCGGCTGGGAACCTGCTACATAACTGCCGGAGCCGGAACCGTTTTTAACTGTCAGAGTATACATCTTGGCAGTAGTTCCGTTGTTATTATTGCCTCCCGGACTGGTGCTTGCTCCGGGGCTGGTGCTTGCACCCGGACTGGCAGTTCCACCATTATTAGAGCCACTGGCTTCATATACTGCATAGAAATCTGTATTTTCTGTGATAGCTGTTGCAATATCCGGCAGCCATTCCTTGAAAGTATAGCCACTGACCGTAGGTGTCTGGATACTGGGTGCAACCGTACCCTTCTTGATCGTGGTCTGATAGAACACTTCCTTGGTCACACTGTTGATATATCTGACTACAATATCATCCTCGCTCAGCGCCTTATATTGTGCCATGGTGGTAAAAGACTCTGTAATATTGGTCAGAGGTCTGTCCCATCCGATGAAGATATAACCATCTCTCACAAGATTAGATGTGTTGGGCAGATCCGCATCTGCGATGCTGCCGCCGGAGGATACCTTGATCTCCTTAATTACCGTACCATCCCAATCCTGGAAGGTTACGGTCAATTTACTTGCATCGGGATCTTCCTTCTCATAAATAGCGGTACATGTTGTATCTTCCGTGATGTTCGTGTAATCGCCATCCCATCCCTTAAATACTTCGCCGGTCTTACCTAACGGTGTAGGCGGAACCGCATCTTCCCCGCCCCGTACCTGTTGTTCGTCTACCTGGACATTTTTCTGCAGTTCTTCATTCCAGTCACGGAAGATAACGGTATAGATTTCCTCCAGCGGAGTATCTTCCACTGCAAATCCGTTCGCATCACCATATCTGTAGAGATAACTGGTCTTCGGAGCACATAAGGTAACATCTCCCTTATCTTTAAGGATTCCGGTAAAAGTATCCTGGTCAATCAGTGTTAATCTCTCACTGGACTCCTCCAGCCATTTAATGCTACTGCCGTTGAATACATTATCTTTCAGTTCTTCACAGGTGATCGGCAGTTTCACGGTATCCAGATTCTTAGTCTCCGCAAACGCATAGGAAGGCACTACCGTAATGGCACTGTCCGACAGATCGATCGTAGTCAGATTGTCGCAGCCGCGGAACGCCTCCGGTGCCATTTCCGTCACGCCCGTTGTCTCTTTGGCATTCACACGCTTGCTGGTTCTACCCTCTAAGCATTCAATAATCTTCGCTTTTGCACTGCCGTTCATTCCATAGATAATCGAATTGTCGCAGGTGAAATAATCGGTTCCCTGGAATCCTACCTTATCCAGAATTTTGCAACCGGTAAATGGAATATTACCAAGACTGCTGATGGTTCCGGACAGGGACACATCTTTCAGAGCAACACAGTCTTTAAATGCATAGTCGCCAATGGACTGGGTATTGCCGTTGATCTCTACTGTAGCCAGTTTCTCACAGCCATCAAAGGCATTTTTTGCTATGCTGGACAGGGTATTGCTGTAGCTGATCACACCGGTCAGATATTTTGCGCCCTTGAAGTCATTTTCTTCAATACTGTCGAGACCGTATATGGTCAGAGTCTTTTCCTTCTGATCCTTCTCTTTTTCCACAAACAGACCGTCCTTGATTGCCTGAATGCCTTCCGGTATGGTCACGTTCAGTGCGGAATCAATAAACTGCTGCTGATCCTCTGTCAGAGACTCTCCAGCATTATATTTGGTCAGTGCAGTTTCCGCTGCACTTCTCTGGGCATCTGTCAGATACGGATAATCATCTTTATTTAAGTATTTGGTCAATTCCGTAAATGCCGGGAAATCGATCAGTTCGCTGACATTCTTCTCCGGGTTGTACTGTGCGACCAGATTGGACGGCCATCCGCTGCAATATCTGACATAGGTTGCCACCTGACTGCTGTTATTATATCTGCCGTCCGGACTCATCGCATACTTATACGGTGTGGACTCCGGTGAGATTTCTCCTACAAAGGTCAGTTTCACTGCCGGACTGTTATCTGCATCGTTCATAGCTGTCGCTGTGCTGTGTGTACAGCCCGTTCTGTGTGTACCGGTAAAGTCCTGGGTCTTAAACGCATCCGTTCCAATAGCGATACTGCTATTGTTAAATATTACCGTTGCCAGATTATGACATCCACGGAAAGCACCATCTCCTACCGACTGTACACTGGCAGGCAGAGATACCATTGTCAGGTTACAATTGTTGGCAAATGTATTTGCCGAGATATTGTAAATATGATATGGTCCGATGGGATCCGGGATATTCAATGTCTTAACGCCGGTTCCTACGCTGGCATTAAGCAACTGGTTGGAGGAATCTACTATAAACGTAGACCGACCAGGTTCACCTGAAACATTGGGATCCTGAACCGTCAATTCGTATTTGTTCAATTTCTCATATAAATGTGTGTCAGGATTATAATTAATGTAACTGAATGCAAAACAATTTTCCTGACATAGCTTGTGAAGTTTGCTTTCTCTTAG
>ENA-UEOJ01002584-UEOJ01002584.1-human-gut-metagenome-genome-assembly--contig:-NODE-2584-length-10457-cov-7.909441_pt1 | contig 10457 bp, 8 predicted proteins | sample MGYA00242885_ERZ507886 | MGnify/ENA primary metagenome ERZ507886 (study PRJEB26167, sample SAMN06115505) | human gut metagenome | host: Homo sapiens | place: China:Anhui | collected 2015-08-07 | study... | reverse complement strand
GGAACGGTAGACGGTGATATTCTGTTGAATCTGGATTCGGAAGAAGAAGGAGAATTGTATATCGGTTGTGCAGGCGGTGAAGACCTGACAGCAGTGTTGGAATATAAAGAAGTGGAAACAGATCCGGCTGACATTGCTTTGAAAGTTACCTTGAAAGGGCTGCGCGGTGGTCATTCAGGATTGGAAATAAATGAAGGACGTGCCAATGCCAACAAGCTGATGGCTCGTTTCATGAACCAGGTGATAACTTACGATGAGGCTTGCCTGGTGTCCTGGCAAGGTGGCAATATGCGTAATGCCATTCCTCGTGAATGTGAAGTGGTCATTACGGTTCCGGCTGAAGAAGAAGCGGACGTACTGGAATTTGTGCAGGAGTGCGAAGCATTGTGGAATGAAGAATATCATGTACACGAAACACCGATCAGCTTCAAGGCAGAACGGGTGGAATTGCCTGCGATGATGGTTCCCGATGAAATTAAAGATAATCTGGTGGATGCCATTTATGCTTGTCAGAATGGAGTGATGCGTATGATTCCTACTATCCCCGATACCGTGGAAACCTCTTCCAATCTGGCTATTGTTTCTATAGGTGGTGGCAAGGCGGAGATAAAAATCCTGGCCCGCAGTTCACGCGATTCAATGAAGGATTATCTGAATACTGCATTGGAAAGCTGTTTCTCTATGGCAGGTATGGAAGTAACCCGTTCAGGTGGTTATTCAGGCTGGGAACCCAATGTGGATTCTCCTATTCTGAAAGCCATGAAGGAGTCTTATAAGGCACAATTCGGTACGGAACCTGCTGTGAAAGTGATTCATGCCGGTTTGGAATGCGGTATCATCGGTGCGGTGGTTCCGGGATTGGATAATCCTTGTCTCCATCGATGTAGAATTTCATCTCACCTTCTCCGTACCAGTAGCGTTCGAGGCTGGTAAGCGCAAGATAAGTTCCAACGTACTGGCCTTTCCCTTTGATGTTGTCGAGGACAACGTAGTCTTTTGCCTTTTCCGTTATGCGCTGACGACGCCACTGGGCATGGAAATAGGCAGCATCCTCCGGAACCGTTGTCAGGCAATAGTCGATCTGATAAAAGAAGGCCGGAATCGGCTCATCACACTGATTTTCAATGGTAATACGGGCGTTTTTACGGAACGGCATCGGGAAATAGCTGTTGAAACCACGGGTCGGATTGACAGCAATCGGGACTGAGTTTACCTGGTAGGAAACACCGAAGCCGCAGCAGAAGAAATCGCCAAGCGGGCATTCAACGGATGGGAATTCTTCATCGTCCCAGTACATGCGCAGAACAAGATCCCGCAGAACATAACGGTTACGTTCACTGGTACGGTCTGTAACGGTGATCCAGATGTGCTGAATCATGCCTTCTCCCTGGATCTCACCAAGTGTTACGGTCTCTCCTGCTTCTATTTTCGGGATACACGGGGAACCTTTTCTGGACGGACCAAGATCGCTGGATGCCATGCCGCCTTTTCCTTTTTCTCCGTTCCGGTTTTCCCAGTTGATGGAACGGGACTGTCCGTTTTTCAGCCGGAAAATATTCTGTAAACCACAATCAAACATCATATATTCCTCCTACTCACAAATGAGCAACTGTCTTTTATGTTGAATTGAATTCATTCAAACAATTTCGCTTAACAGGTACAGTCTCCACCCATGTTCTAGTTGATTCCTTGAAGGGAATTGCTTGCAAAGTTGTTATTATTGTACACTTTTATTTGTATAAAAGCAATGTGCTACTGCCATAAATCTTTAGCACCACACTCATGAATGCATAGCAGTACATGGACTGTGGTGTAGACATCATACTTTGAGAACATAATCAGCCCTTCTTCACGTACTTTGCACGCAGTTCATTCACGATTTGCTGATAGCTGGCTTGACCGCTGCCAATGCGGTCAAGATTGCTGCGTGTATCTTTGCTGATGGTCAGTCCCTCAATGGCAAAGGTGCCATACACATTGCGGAGGTTGCTCTTGTGCTGGGCAGGGGTAGTGTGCTTGGTGCTCATGGTTTGGCCTCCTTTTGGTTCACATGATACTATATAAAGTTTATCGTGTATGTGTCCTATTGTCAATCTACAACTTGTTGTCAAATGTAAAAAGCGCAGCTTCCATTCATTCAATGTTGAAGTTGCGCTTTTACGGTATATCGTATTTTATTGTGAATTGGGATGCGATACATCTGAACCCCATGTGAGCTATATCTCAAGGGCCTGTAGCTCACTTGTCCGCCAACCATATTACATCCCAAATCGCTTCCTTTTGAAAATCAGCGGATTGGAAACCATACTTGCGACCAAGAAAGGCCGTTGGGATGGCGCTGAACTGCCTCACCCACCGCAAGTAAAAGAAAAAATAGGATAAGCAAGCCGTCCGGGAGGATCTGCGGATCTTCCCGGACGGCTTTTTTCACAGGCGCAGACGGCGCTGCTTTTGCCGGATTCATCCCCGGGCGTCCTGCCGGGTGGTGTGGAAGTACTCCTTGGGGGTCATGCCGTACTCCTTTTTAAAGGCGCGGAAAAAGTGGTTGTAACCGCCAAAGCCGCTGGTCTTGTACACCTCGGTGATGGGCAGCCCCTGCTCGATGAGGGTGCAGCAGCGGTCTAACCGCGCCTTTACGATATAGCGGTGCACCGTCTGCCCGGTCTGGCGTTTGAATTCCCGGGCAATATGTTCCCGGGAAACGAAAAACTCCTTCTCCAGCCGTTCCAGCGTCAGCTCCTCGGTAAGGTGCGCCTGAATAAACAAAAACACCTCGTCCAGCATCAGGTGGTGGCGGCTGACCGATGCGGTGTGGAACTCCGCATGGATGCAGGCACGCAGCGCCAGCACCACAAACATTTGCAAAATACCGTGCTCGAACACCGCTGCACCGAACTGGGTGCGCTCCTGCGGGAGCATCAGCAACTTCCGGGCAAGGTTTTTCAGCAGCATATAGATCTGGCTGTCCGGGCGCACAGCCACCTGCCGGAAGGGCACCACGTTGAAGCTTTTTTCAAGGTCGGTATCTGCGTCCGAAAGCTGCGCCAGCGTCTGGGGGGACAGCTGCACCCGAATAAGTTCCAGCGGGCCGTAAGCACCGGCGTATTCCAGTCTGCCGCCCTGACCGGGCTTGAAGATGATAAGATTCTGCTGCTGTGCGGGCAGCACCACCTCGCTGCACCGGAACACACCGCTGCCCCGCATGACCAGAAACAAATCATAATACGCGCCGGAATAAAATTCCCGGACGGCGCTCTGCTCAAAAAGATAACGCTTGGCTGTATAATTCACCAAAAAGTCCTCCATGAAACTGTCATGTGTAACAGATTGTTGTACACAACAGAAAAGCACAACTGTTATAATTGCATAATACATCAATATGCGATAGTTTTCAATCATTTTTTGGATATGTATTGATGAAAAATTAACGTATAATGCAAACGTAGAAAAGAGACTTGTGCGAAATGTCTCGTGGTTTCACTGTTTTTAAGGAGGATAAAACACAATGGACCAGAAAAAGACCGTCCGACCCTTCTCCATGAAGGACAAGATCGGCTATACACTGGGCGATCTGGGCTGCTGCTTTACTGAGCAGTACCGTGCCATGTATCTGTCGATCTTCTACACCTTGATCCTGCAGGTCAACCCCTTCCACGTGGGTATCCTGCTGCTGATCACCAAGATCTGGGACGCCGTGAATGACCCCATCATCGGTGCCATCGTGGACTCCCGCAAGGCCACCAAGGGCGGCAAGTTCATCCCGTGGATCCGCGCCTTCTCCTTCCCCATGGCAGTGCTGTGCATCCTTGGCTTTGTCAATGTAGGCAATATCAACTACGGCCTGCGTCTGGCCTACATGTTCGTCACCTACGTTCTGTACGAGGCGCTGTACACCTGCGTCAACGTGCCCTTCGGCACCCTGTCCAGCGTGATGACCGATGATGTCAGCCAGCGCACCGCACTGTCCCGCTACCGCAGCCTTGGCGGCACCATCTTCATGACCGTTATGGTCATGGTCGGCCCCCTGTTCCTGTATGTGGACAACCAGCCCGTGGCTGGCCGCTTCCTGATGCTGGCCTGCATCTGCGCTATGCTGGGTCTGCTGTGCCTGCAGATCACCTGCGTATGGTGCAAGGAGCGCGTGCAAGTGCCCGAACGTCCGCAGGGCGAAAAGCTGAACTACCTGCATGTGCTCAAGGAGATCTCTCACAATAAGGCTCTGCTGGGCGTTATGTTCTTCAGCCTGACCGGCATGATCGGTGCTTCCGTGGTCAACGGTCTGAACACCTACCTGTATAAGGACTTCTTCGGCAACGTTAAAATTCAGGCTGTCTCCGGTATGCTGAGCGTGCTGTACGCTGTGCTGTCCTTTGCCATCACCCAGCCTCTGGCCAACAAGTTCGGCAAGAAGGAGTGGTGCTGCATGGGCGCTGGCTTTGCCGCCATCGTGTTCGGCATCCTGTTCTTCTTCCCCGTCCACAACCCTGTGGCCTTCATCGTCATCAACGGTATCTGCTATCTGGGCGCTTCCGGCATGCAGGTGCTGATCTGGGCTATGGTCAACGACGCCATCGACTACCACGAGCTGCAGACCGGCGAGCGCAACGAGGGCATCGTTTACTCCACCTACTCCTTCTTCCGCAAGCTTGCAAGCGCCATTTCCGGCAGCCTGTCCAGCTTTGTGCTGGGTGCCATCGGCTACAACGTTACCGCAGGCGCTGTGCAGACCGCAGGCGTTGTGAACGCCATCTGGAAGAGCTACACCGGCGTCTACTTCCTGGGCTACGGCATTGCAGTTGCCATCCTGTTCTTCGTCTACCCCCTGACCAAGCAGAAGACTGCCGAGATGCTGACCGAGCTGAAGGCTCGCCGCGCCGCAAAGGAGAGCAAGTAAACCATGAAGATTTTACAGGTCCAGTTTAAAAACCGCAATGGCCACACCCTGCGCGGCATCGTGACCCTGCCCGACACCGAGGGCAAGGTACCCTTTGTGGTGCATCTGCACGGCTTTGCCGGCAGCTGCAGCGGCTACAAGTCCATGTACACCCATCTGTCCCGCGCTCTGGCAGCGCAGGGCATCGGCAGCGCCCGGTTCGATTTCTACGGCAACGGCGAGAGCGACGGCGAGTTCGAGGATATGAGCTTTGACGGCTTGCACACCGATGCACAGGATATCTTTGCATGGGCCGCTGAACAGCCCTATGTGGACAGCGAAAAGCTGTTCCTCTCCGGCCAGAGCATGGGCGGCTACATTGCCGCCTCCTGCGCACCGGTCATCCAGCCCCACGGCCTGATTTTGCTGTGCCCGGGCGCCGGGATGTGGTTCGGCTGCGCCCAGCGCGCCGACGGCATTATGCAGACCGGCAAGGACTACGCCGACATGGAGGGTCTGTGCTACAAGATGGCCTTTAACTACGAGATGGCAAAGCACCCCGACCCCTTTACCGAGGCCAAGGGCTACAACGGCCCGGTGCTGCTGCTGCGCGCCGACGATGACCGTCTGGTGGACGAGGGCACCTGCAACCGTTACGCACAGGTGTACACCGCACCCGATGTGGACACCATTGCAGGCGGCGGCCACAACTTTGCCACGCTGGCAGCCCGTGCCGCCGTGGAGGAAAAGACCGCAGCATTCATCAAAGCAAATCTGTAAAGCAAAGCGTATCTGCAAGGAGGTTTTCGTATGCAAAACGTGATTCTGCAGCCCATCGAGGTGGGCGGACAGACCTTTAAAAACCGCATCATGTTCCCCCCGCTGACCACCGGCTACGAGAAAAACGGCATGATCAGCGAGCAGGACATGGGCTTCTACACCCGTCTGGCAAAGGGCGGTGTGGGTTACATCGTTCTGGGCGATGTGGCACCCATCAACAGCTTTTCTCCCACCCCCAAGCTGTTTGACGACAGCCAGATCCCTGCCTTCAAGGCACTGGCCGACAGTGTACACACCTACGGCACCAAGCTGGGCGTCCAGCTCTTCCACCCGGAGTACGACGTAGACGCCATCAACAGTCTGTTTATGCAGAAAAAGTTTGATGAGATGCGTCAGCGCCTGCATCACGACATGATGTTCTTCACCGATGAGGTCAGCGAGGAGATGCTGATGGCCATCATCGATAAGATGTGCGCCTGCGCAGTGCGTGCACAGAAGGCCGGTGTGGACGTCATCCAGATCCACGGCGACCGCCTGAACGGCTGCCTGTGCTCCACCCGCATGAACCACCGCACCGATAAGTTCGGCGGCAGTCTGGAGAACCGCGTCCGCTTTGCCCGCATGCTGACCCGCGCCATCCGCAAGGCTGTGCCGGATATGGTCATCGACTACAAGCTGTCCATCGTCACCCCGCAGCGCGGCAAGGGCGGCATTGACGAAGCCGACGCCGTGCAGTTTGCCCAGTGGCTGGTAGAGGACGGCGTGGATATGCTCCACGTTGCGCAGGCCAACCACACCGGCAACATGGCCGACACCATTCCTCCCATGGGCGTACAGCCCTACGGCTTCTTCGTCAAAATCGCCGGGGACATCAAAAAGGCCGTCAATGTGCCGGTCAGCGCCGTGGGTCGTATCGTGGATGCCGAAATGGCTGCGCGTGTCATCGAGAGCGGCATGGCCGACATGGTTGCCATGGGTCGCCCGCTGCTGGCAGACCCCGACTGGGGCACCAAGATCGCTGCCGGGAAGGCCTGCGATATCCGCCGCTGCATCAGCTGCAACAAGGGCTGCACCGATGCCATCCAGAACCGTCAGTTCCTCTCCTGCGTGCTGAACGCGGAGAATGGCTACGAGAACACCCGCAGCATCCAGCCCGCAGCGCAGAAAAAGAAGATCGCCGTCCTCGGCGGCGGCCCTGCCGGTCTGGAAGCCGCCCGTGTGGCAGCGCTGCGCGGCCATGACGTGACCCTGTTTGAAAAGACCACCACTCTGGGCGGCCAGCTGAACATTGCCTGCGTACCTCCCCGCAAGGAGGAGATGCGCCGCGCCGCACAGGACCTGATCCACGCGGTCTGCAACGCCGGTGTGCACCTGTGCATGGGTCAGACCCGCACCGCAGAGCAGCTGAAGGATGCCGGTTTCGAGGCCGTCATCAACGCTGTGGGCGCACACAGCGCCGCACCCCGCATCCCCGGCATCGACAGCGTGAACGTGGCCGATGCGTGGAAGGTTCTGGCCGGTGAGCAGCAGGTGTACGGCACGGTTGCCGTCATCGGCGGCGGCATGGTGGGCTGCGAGACCGCAGAGTATCTGGCTGCCCGCGGCTGCAAGGTGTCCGTTATCGAGATGATGGACAAGATCGCCGCAGGCGAGAGCACCACCATTCTGCCCACCCTGCTGGAAAACTATAAGACCTACGGCGTGGAGCAGTACCCCAGCCACAAGGTCAAGGAGTTCCGCATGGACGCCGTCGTCTGCGAGAACAAGGACGGCGCAGAGGTGACCATCCCCTGCGATTACATCGTGCTGGCCATGGGCGCACGCTCCAACGCATTTGACGCTGCTGCGCTGGAATCTGCCGGCATCCCGGTGTATTCCATCGGCGATGCCGCCGGTAAGGCTGCGGATATCTCCAACGCCATCCGCACCGGTTACGATACCGCCTGCCAGCTGTAAAACAAAAATATCGTTCTATTTGTGGGTCAGAAACGCCTGTGGGCGCTTCTGACCCACTTTTTTTACCCTCTCAGGCGCTCCCGTGTCCGCTCTCCCAAGGGGAGAGCGGACACGCCCGGAAACTTTACGGGTCAGCCGGGAACTGTACCGCCACCGCTTAAGCCTTCACCCACCGGGGGAAGATGTCGCGGAGCGCATTCAAAATCATCCCACATAAAAAGGCTGCTGCACAAAACCATGTGCAGCAGCCTTAAATATTTTACGTTTACAACAGATCAGATGCTGAACTGCACGGCGCAGAAGGCGGCATAGATGCACAGCAGTGCAATGCCCTGCGGGCGGCTCAGCTTGCCCTTGATCAGAGCGGGCAGGGTGAGCAGCAGCATCACGGCAAACATGACCGGGATATCCATCACCAGCGAGGCGTTTATGCCTGCGATGGTGGAGTTCTGCGGGATGCTGAAGGGTGCCAGCGTGACGGACACGCCGCTGACCAGCACCAGATTGAACACGTTTGCACCGATGACGTTGCCCAGCGACAGCGCACCGTGGCCCTTGACCAGCGAGGTGATGGCGGTGACCAGCTCCGGCAGCGAGGTGCCCAGTGCCACAAAGGTCAGTGCAATGACCGACTCCGGCACGCCCAGCGCCTGTGCGATGAGGGTGCCGTTGTCCACCAGCAGGTCAGCGCCCACAGCAATGAGCACTGCGCCGATGGCCAGCAGACCCAGCTCCTTGGCAAAGGGGCCTTCCTCAGCCTGCTCCTCCTCTTCCGGGGCGGGGGTGTTTTTCATAGCCAGCACGTTGCACACGATGTAAGCCACGAACATGGCCAGCAGGATCAGACCCACCGGGCGGGTGAAGGAGCCGGTGGTGTAGGCCACACCGGCATAGAAAGCGGCAGCCACAAAGAAGAAGGCCACCGGGGTGCGCAGGCTCTTGGGGTCAACCTTGCCCGGGCGCACCGCAATGGTGATGGCGGCGATCAGTGCAGAATTGCAGATGACCGAGCCGATGGCGTTGCCGTAGGCGATCTCGCCGTGACCGGTGAGGGCAGAGGTGGTGGACACCATGACCTCCGGCAGGGTGGTACCGATGGACACCACCGTGGCACCAATGAGCAGCTCCGGCACATGGAAGCGGCGGGCGATGCCGGTGGCACCGTCCACAAACCAGTCGCCGCCCTTGATCAGGCACAGCAGACCCACGATAAACAACAGAACAGGGATCAGCATAATATTTCTCCTTTTTTCAAGTGATGGCAGCAGAGGCACAAAAAAAGACCTTTATCACATCTTGCCCGGAACGGGGAAATGTGATAAAAGTCTCAAGCATCCGGTACTGCATCGGGCATTTCTGCCGGGGGTGTCGCTGCAGCACAGCGCACCCGTTTTTCAACTAAAGTACGCCCCTTACTCCCTTTTATCCAGAGAATATTATACCTGTTTTCCGGCAAAAGCGCAAGGGGAAATATGGGATTTATTCTGCCTTGATCACTTTTTTGGCGTTGGGGTAAATGCGCTCCATGCGGGCGTTGTCGAAATGCTCATCAAGGAACACTTCCAGCTGTCCGTTGGGCGCTTCGCCGCTGGTGCGGGCATCGTACCGCGCCAGTGCCAGCGCGCTGGTAAGCATATTCACCGCCATGAACACCGCCAGTGCCGCTGTCATCCACGGACGGATATGGCTGCGCACCTTTTTCATCAGCTTCAGCACCAGCGGATAGCCGTAGCGCATCCATAGCACCGCCGCAATGCCCCAGAAAAAGCAGTACAGCAGGTTGATACGCCCGCCCAGATTGAACTTGAACTTGCTGTAATCCCAGAACACGGTACCGAACAACAGCTCGGTGACGGCACTGCACACATATTCATATACGCCGCCCAGCACCGTGCCGAAGGCAAAAAGATAGCGGTCGCTTTTATCCTGATTTTGCCGCAGCAGCACGGTAGCCATGGCCAGCGCCAGCCCCCACACCACGCTGAAAGGCCCCCATACCAAGCTGGAACGGCTCATCCACACCCCGGCGGTCAGGCGGCAGAACACTGTCTCCACCAGATCTCCCAGAAACGCCCCGATGACGAACAGCCACAGCAGGTCTGCCGCGCTGAGGAAGTCGGCTTTTCCCTTCTGCACTGCCGTGGGCTGCTGCCGGGCGGCCTCCGGGTAGGCGCGCTGGATGCGCTTTTCCACATACACGGCAATGCGGCGGCGCAGGGTATCGGAGCGCTCTTCCAGTTTCTGGTTCAGCTGTTCCAGCACCGGGTGCTGCGCCGCATACCGCCCCACCAGAACCGCCGAGCCCAGCTGGTCCAGCGCCGCGATGCCCAGCGCCGCCCACACCAGCGGATGCAGCAGCCAGTCCGGCACAAGGGCGCACAGACGCAACAGCAGCCCGTTGCCCCAAAGCACAGTCACCATGCCCAGCGCGCCCCACAGCACCGAGTATTGCAGGCAGACGTAGCCGTTCAGGTTGAACTTTTTATCGGAGTAATCCCACCATTTGCGGTTGTGCAGCCGCTCCAGCAGCTTTGCCGTGAGCCACTCCACCACGGTAGCCGTGAGCATACAGGCCACAAACAACATCACGGGCTTTGTGCGCATATCTGCAAAGCCCACTGCCATCAGGATGGCCGTTGTGCCATACACAAAGCAGAACGGCCCCGCCGCCATGCCGCGGTTTGCAAACCGCTTGCCCCGGAAGGTAGCCACCACGGTCTCCCCTACCCACCCAAGGAAGGAATAGACCAGATACAGCACGCCCAGCGTGTAGAAATTCAGTTTTGATGTAAGCCCTTTTACTTTCTTGTGATATGCAGACCAATACAGGAAGCCTGCCATCGCTTTC
>ENA-UEOJ01002583-UEOJ01002583.1-human-gut-metagenome-genome-assembly--contig:-NODE-2583-length-10459-cov-3.245232_pt1 | contig 10459 bp, 7 predicted proteins | sample MGYA00242885_ERZ507886 | MGnify/ENA primary metagenome ERZ507886 (study PRJEB26167, sample SAMN06115505) | human gut metagenome | host: Homo sapiens | place: China:Anhui | collected 2015-08-07 | study... | reverse complement strand
GCTGCTCCGGGGCCAGTATACAGCGCCTGCCATACCGCCTTGCACCGTCCGGCGGCTCTCTGAAATGGAAGTGAAGTGCATATTGACATATATGATGACAGAATGGAAATTTATTCCCCGGGAGGAACGCCGGATGGTTCCATGATTCAAGACAGAGATCCACTTACAGTAGCTTCTACCAGAAGAAATCCGGTTCTTGTCGATGTATTCAACCGGCTTGGATATATGGAGCGTAAAGGTAGTGGATTTGGAAAGATTATCAGTGGATATGAATTTCAAATTAATTATAATGAGAGTGAAGCGAGACAAAGAGGATTTTTGCCTAAGAAGGATGAAATAAAATGGTTGTTTTTTGATGTTGGTTCGACGCTGGTTGATGAAAGTAGAGTTTATGAAGATAGGATGAAAAAAATAGCTGAATTATCTAGTCTAACTCCGCAACAAATTTATGAACATGCGATATCATTATACAGGAGAAATAAAAAAGGTGATTTAGAGATGGCAAAACAATTGGGGATAGAACTACCTAAATGGGAATCACAATATGAAAAGCTGTATACAGATTCTGAAGATTGCCTGAAAAGGTTAAGCAGAAATTATGAAATTGGTATAATCGCAAACCAACCATTAGGAACTTCTGAAAGATTAGAAAATCTCGGAGTGCGAAAATATATTGATTTAGTCATTGCATCAGCAGAAGAAGGTGTTTCAAAACCGGACAGACGTATATTTGAAATTGCTTTGGAAAGAAGTGGCTGTAAGCCGGAAAATGCTGTAATGATTGGCGACCGCATTGATAATGATATTGTACCAGCAAAACAGTTAGGAATGAAAACGATATGGATAAAACAGGGATTTGGAAGTTTGTGGACTGTAATGGACGAGAGTGAAAAAGCCGATATTGAAGTTAATAACTTATCTGACATTTTGAATTATCTATAGGAGGGAAAGTGAATGTTCAAGGTTGCCATACTACAAAAACGTTCCATTAATGCTCAAATAGATAAGAATATTGAAACTATCATTATGGCAATGGAAGAGTCTTCGGAAAACCATGCAGATATTCTTTTATTGCCGGAATGCTTTATTACAGGATATAATTTGCCTATGTCGCATGAAAAAAGTATTTCCGATGATGATATAAGAATTGCAAAAATATGTAAGTATGCAAAAAAATATAAAATTGGAGTAGTGCTAACTTCATTTACAAAAGGTAATAAACACTTGCCCCTTGACAGGGGCTCTTTTTTTTATTATGATTGTTAACCATAAGGATGACGGAGGTTGACAATTATGACATCAAAAACAAAAACACTGGTATATTGCGGCCTTTTTACGGCACTTATTGCCGTTGGGGCATTTATCAAGATACCGATTCCTGTTGTGCCATTTACGCTTCAGTATTTATTCACGATGATGGCGGGGCTTTTGTTAGGACCTAAGCTTGGTGCGATGGCAGTTACTTTTTATATGCTGCTCGGGCTTATCGGACTGCCAATTTTTGCGGAGGGTGGCGGTCTGTGGTACATATTTAAGCCGAGCTTCGGGTACATTATAGGATTTATTGTGGGTACATTTGTAACAGGGTACATAGCAGAGCACATGAAGAAAAAGAATGTGGGAAATTATCTTGTGGCGAATTTTGCAGGGCTGTTCTTCGTCTATGCAATAGGAATGATTTATTACTACATAATCTGCAATTTTGTGATTAACACGCCGATTGCTGTGTGGCCGTTATTTTTGTACTGCTTTATTCTGGCAGTGCCGGGCGACATAGCACTTAGCATATTAGCAGCAGTGCTTGCAAAGCGTATCAAGCCTGTGCTGGGACTTGAGGCGATGGTTTCACATAAGAGGCTGAAATACAGCCGTTGAATATTGTTACTATAATGAAAATGGGAGGCATGACATGGATGCAATTAAATTAGCTGAGGAGATTATCGGAGGAAGGAGAATCACGAGGGAGGATGATTTGTCATTTTTCCTGAACTGTGATCTGGATGAGCTGTGCAAGGGTGCGGATATGATAAGGGAGAAGTTTGTCGGGGACAAGGTAGACCTCTGTTCAATCATAAATGGGCGAAGCGGAAGATGCCCGGAGGACTGCAAATATTGTGCACAGTCGGCTCATCATCACACGAATTGTGAGGTCTATGATTTCCTTCCTGAGGAGAAGATCCTTGAAGCGTGTAAGATGAATGAGAGTGAGGGTGATCTTTTCCGTGATCGATTGAGTAATCCTTACGAGGCGGCAACTCTTTTACATGGAAAAACTCGGGAATTGTTGCGTTTGTTGAGCGTGAGAAATATACCCACGGAACAAATTGCAGAATTTTTGACAACGTTTATTCGAGAAAATCGTTTCCGGCAGGTTGAATTTGACGAGATGAACCGTGAGTTTGTCGAAAAATTTGGTGTTGACTGGATGGATGTTTTGCCTCAATGGTATGAGAATCGTAAAATACCTGTTTTCTTTGTCAGAGATTTTAAGGTGGAAAATATTACCTCTCAAGAGAATGAAGGTGACGGCCTTTCTGTTGTTACGTCCTCGGGGAATTTCGTGATGCATGATTGGGATAATATGCCTTCCCGGGTGTCGGTGAGTGTTTTTAATGACAGTGATATTGATGGTGTTGTTTCTTTCGAGACTCGGGAAATGATGTCTTCAGGGGGAATAAATATGCGTAGGCAGGGTAGTGGTGTTGAGAAAGTGTCTACTCGGAATTTTTTGATTAAAGCGGGAACCGGTAAACAGATTGCCGTGGTGATGAAAGGTATGTCGGTCATGTTTAATACAAATATATCGAATAATCTTCCGACGAATTTCTTTATGTCGGGTATGCTGGGTAGATCAAAAACTACGGATACGACGGAGTTTGTAAAAGATTTGGATCGTTCTTATTTTATGCCGGTTCCCGGGGAAATTGTTGTGGATAACGAGGATGAAAATTTTAAATTAATTTCTCCTTCTTCCCGGAAACGGTTGAAAAATCTGATTTCTCCTTTGCAAGAATCGAAATATGAGTTGGGAACAAATCTTACGATAAGGGAAGGGGTTGAAGTTGTTCCGAAACATATGATTAATTCCCAGGCTTATGGATTGAATAAGTTGACTCACGCCTTTATGTTACAGGGAAGTAAGGTGACGATGGAATGGACGGCCCGGATTGAACGTGAAGGAGAGTACGAAATATTGGCGTATATTCCCCCGAAAGTTTTTGCGCATCGAATTGAGGAACAAGAGAGAGGTGGTAGGGGAAGTGGATTCTTTTCTATTTCAGTTTCTTCTGTAACAGAAACGGAGCCGGAAGAGATAAAACAGTATTACATCGTGAATATTGGAGGGAAGAAGCAGGAGGTTTCTGCTGATATAAAAGAGCATGTGGGATGGGTTTCTCTGGGGCTATTCCAGTTGCCTGCCGGGGAATGTAAAATCGTGCTGACGGATCAGGGAAACAAGGATCAGGTTCTTCTTGGTGATGCGATCAAGTGGGTTTATATGGGGGATAAATGATTTTATAGAAACTTTAACACGGCCTTTTGAGTATATATACTCGATTTAAAAGTTTATATATATGAATAAGACAGTGTTTTCGGTATTGAAGTGGGCTTCTGTTTCAGGAGTTTTACTTGTTGTGATGTCTTGTCGGAGGGCTACCCCGGGCTTGGAGATCTCGCAACTGGTGAAGACGGCAGAGGTGCAGAAGTATGATGGGGAGTGTAGTACGACCTATCCCGGGAAGATTAAGGCAGCTTCAGATGTACAGTTGGCCTTCCGGGTGGCGGGACCTATTCTACGTTTCAACGCTGAAGTGGGGGAGTTCGTGAAGAAAGGGAAAGTGTTGGCTGAGATAGATCCGAGGGATTACAAATTACAGTATGAGGCAACAAAAGCGGAGTACACGCAGGTGACGGAGGAAGCGGATCGGGTGATCGAGTTGTATCACCGAAAGAGTGTTCCCGTGAATGATTACGACAAGGCCGTGGCGGCAAAGCAGCGGATTGCCTCTTTGTATCATGCGAATCTAAATGCCTTGAATGATACGAAGTTGAAAGCTCCTTTCGATGGGTATATCCAGAAGAAATATTTCGATACCGACGAAACGGTGGCTGCCGGAATGCCGGTTATATCGATGATCGATACCCGTTATTTCGAGGTAGAAATCGATGTGCCTTCCAGCGATTATGTCCGTCGTCACCTTTTTAACCGGTTTACGGCAGTTGCCGATGTCTTTCCGGATCGGGTTTTTCCGTTGGAATTGATCGATGTGACGAAAAAGGCTAATCTGAATCAGCTTTATCAGATGCGTTTGCGGTTGACTCCTGATCCTGCTATTCCTTTGGCGGCAGGTATGAGTGTGAATGTAACGATCGATTATGAAGCGGGAGGCGACAATTTGACAGTGGTTCCATTGAGTGCTATTTTTCAGGACAAGGAAAAATCGTCGGTATGGGTGTATCGGCCGGCGGATAAAAAAGTGACTCAAAGACAGGTTAAAATCCGGCAAATATTGAAAGAAGGCAGAGTGGTTTTGGACGAAGGCCTGCAAAGTGGTGAAATCGTAGTCACTGCCGGTGTACATAAACTGAAAGAGGGTATGGAAGTCGAGAGGTTGAAGCCTGTTGCCGATACGAATATCGGTGGTTTGCTGTAAACGGTCGATCCGGCCTGAAACTGTTGTCTTTTATTAATTCTGATTGGAATGAATCTTGCTGAATATGCATTGAATAATAGGGCACTGGTCAAATTTCTGATTGCAGTGCTTGTTGTCGGCGGAATCTTTTCGTTTGTCTCTATGAGTAAACTGGAAGATCCGGAGATCAAGGTAAAACAAGCTCTGGTCGTGACTGTCTATCCCGGAGCTTCGGCTCATAAAGTGGAATTGGAAGTAACGGATGTGCTCGAGAAAGAAATCCGGGCGATGGGAGATATTGCCAGTGTGGAGTCGAAATCGATGGCTGATCTGTCTATTATTACGGTCGAGTTGGAGAGTACGGTTCCCCCTGCCGAATTGGAACAAAAGTGGGATATCTTACGGCGGCGGGTGACGAATGCAGCTTCACAACTGCCCGACGGATGTGTGACTCCTGTGGTAAAAGATGATTTCGGGGATGTATACGGCATGTTCTATGCCATGACTACCGATGGCATCGCCGACGAAGAAATGGTTGAGTATGCCAATCTGGTGAAGCGTGAGTTACAGGATATACCGGGAGTGAGACGGGTGGATATTTATGGCGACCGAAAACCTTGTATCAATATAGATATCATACAGGACAAAATGGCTAATCTGGGTGTACATCCCGCCGAGATTTTAGCTACCTTGAACAACCAGAATAAAACGGTTTATTCGGGATATTTCAAGACGGGAAAGAGTAGATTGAGGATAGGCGTAGACGATAGTTACGAATCGATCCGTGATATCGAAAACCTGTTGATTCAGGGACATGAAAACGATCAGCTGCGATTGCGGGATGTGGCTTCGGTCACACGGGGATATCAGGATCCTTCCCGGAATGAGATGCGTTATGATACTGTTCGTGCACTAGGGATATCGATCTCTATGGAAAAAGGAGGGAATATTGTGACTTTGGGCGAAAAGGTGGATGCTCGTTTAGAGCAATTGAAATCTTCCCGTATACCTGTCGGCATCGATTTTCAAAAGGTATTTTTCCAACCCGATCGGGTGAGGGAGGCTATCGGTACTTTTATGATCAATCTGGTGGAGTCGGTGCTGGTGGTGATTCTGGTATTGATGCTGACGATGGGATTCCGGAGCGGTGTGATTATCGGTACCGGTCTGGTCATTATCGTTTTGGGGGCTTTCGTGATTCTATATTTACTCGATGGAACTTTACAGCGGGTTTCCCTGGCGGCTTTGATCGTTGCGATGGGGATGCTGGTGGATAATGCGATTGTGATTGTCGACGGAATCCTGGTGGATTTAAAACGGGGTATCCCTAAGCCTGCCGCTTTGACCAATATTGCTAAAAAGACAGCTATGCCCCTGTTGGGAGCTACTTTGATCGCCATACTGGCTTTCTTCCCGATTTTTATGTCGCCCGATACGGTGGGGGAATATGTGCGGGATTTGTTTATCGTTCTGGCGGTGTCGTTATTATTGAGCTGGATTTTGGCTCTGACACAGATTCCGATCCATGCCGATTATTCCTTAAAAGTGAAAAATGAGCATTTGAGTGAGGAACAATTATACGATAGCGGGATGTATCGGTGGTTCAGGAAATTCCTGACCTATATGCTCTATCATAAGAAATTTGCTGTAGGAGCGGTTGTCATCTTATTGGCTTTGAGTGCCTGGTGTTTCCAATATATTCCGCAGGGATTCTTCCCGGATTTGAGTTACACCCAGTTGTATATCGAATATAAAGTGCCTGAAGGGGGGACTTTGGAAGCCGTCCAGGGAGATATTGCAGAAATCGAGGCTTATTTACTTTCCCGCCCGGATATTACACATGTGACTTCGAGTTTCGGCGGTACGCCTTCGCGCTACAATCTGGTCCGCTCGATTGCTTTGCCGGCGATGTCGTACGGTGAATTGATCGTCGACTATACGGATGCCGATGCCCTGAAAAGTTCGATTCCCGGGCTACAGCAATATCTCACAGAACATTATCCGGATGCTTATGTGCGGATCAAGCGTTATAATCTGATGTATGAGGATTTCCCGGTCGAGTTGATGTTTTGCGGACCCGATCCGGCTGTATTGAAGAGCTTGTCGGCTCAGGCTGAACAGATCATGAACGATGAACCGACGGCTACTTTGGTAACGAATAACTGGGAGCCCGAAGCGCCGGTATTGATGGTCGATTATTACCAGCCGATCGCCCGGCAAGCCGGTTTATCCCGTACGGATGTCGGCTTATCTCTGCTCTCGGCTACCGATGGATTACCTGTAGGCTCTTACTACGAAGGAACCACAGCTATGCCTATTTATATCAAAAGCGTAGATAATGAAGGAGAAGAAACTGCTGCGCTGGAAAATATTCCGGTTTGGAGCGTCCTGCCTTCGCTTACCGGTTTGGATGGCGAGACGATAAAAGGGCTTTTGATGGGAACTGTCAAGAAAGAAGACCTTTTGTCGGAAGTGGTCGGTTCTACTCCGTTGTCACAGGCTACCCGGGGAGTGAAAATCGAGTGGGAAGATCCTGTCGTTTGGAGGTATAATGGACAACGGGCCATAAAAGCACGTTGTAACAATGCGCAGGGATATACCGCCGAGAGTGTACGGGGCAAGTTGATCCCGCTTGTCGATACGATCACCTTGCCTGAGGGATATACGAAACAATGGCTGGGCGAACACAAAGCGAGTAGCGAAGCCATGCGGTATCTTTTTAAAAATGTGCCCTGGGCTATTGTTATGATAATTGTTATTTTGATCATGCTGTTTAAAGATTTCCGTAAACCTACGATTATTTTCCTTTGTTTGCCGCTGGCAGCTATCGGCATTGTCTTCGGGATGCTGATCAGTGGAAAAGATTTCGGTTTTGTCGCTATTGTGGGGGCCTTGGGATTGATAGGTATGATGATTAAAAATGGAGTGGTATTGCTGGATGAGATCACTTTGCAGATTGCTTCCGGCAAAGGGAGGTTAGTGGCTTTACTGGATTCGTCGTCTTCGCGTTTCCGGCCGGTAATGATGGCTTCTTTAACGACTATCCTGGGGATGATTCCTTTGCTGGGCGACGACTTGTTCGGTTCTCTGGCGGTCACTATAATGGGCGGATTGCTGGTAGGTACGGTGATCACTTTGGTGTTTATACCTGTATTGTATGCTTTATTCTTTCCCATCGAAAAGGAAGATAAGGTCGGAGCTTTGCATAAAAGCGATAATGAACAATTGGCTAATGAATGATCGACGAATGATGAAAACAACGCTATTAATCCTGACAGTTTTATTCTTTTCCGGAGTTTGTCCGGCTCAGATAGTCGAGCTCGATTTACAGAAATGCCGGAAAATGGCGGTAGAAAATAGTAAAAAATTGCAATCGGCAGAACAACAAGGTCAAAAAGCCGGTTTTGACAAAAAAGCTTACCGGGCTAATTTCCTACCTAAACTTTCGGCTACAGGTTTATATGCCTATGTACACAAGAAGATGAAATTCGATATCGACGGGGGGTATCTGCCGGTATACGATGTGAACGATGTCGGACAGGCAGTGCCGCTGAATAGTTTGTATATGCCCGAAGGCAAACCTGTATTGGGAGCCGATGGGATACCCCTGTTCAAACAATATGCATTTATGCCGGATATCGACCTGGCTTTGGGTATTGAAAATGCTTACACGGTAGGAGTGATGTTGGAACAGCCTCTTTATATGGGGGGGAAAGTGCGTTCTGCTTTTCGCATGGCTTCGATAGGTAAAGAAATTGCAGACCTGAATGTGAAATATAATCAGGCGGAAGTACTTGCCGAAGCAGATGCGGCTTATTGGCAATATCTGAAAGTCTGTGAACAGGTCAAAGCTGCCGGAAAATACCTCGAAGTTGTGAAAGAATTGGTGCGTAATCTGGAAGATGCTTATCGGACGGGGATGGCCGCACAGAACGATCTGCTGAAAGCGCAGGTTAAACAAAATGAGGCGGAATTGATGGTACAAAAGGCACAGAACGGTCTGGCTTTGTCGGGAATGAATCTTTGCCGGATTGTCGGGGTTGATCTGATGAGTGAGCTGACGGTCAGGGATAGCCTCGGAGAAGGTATCGTTTCCGGCCTGTGGGAAGAAGGGGATAATATCACCGGCCGTCCCGAATACAATATGTTGGAACGGCAAATCGAACTGAAAGAAAAAGAAGTAGCCTTGACGCGTTCGGATTTTTTGCCTCAATTGGGAGTCTCTGCTTCGTATGGATATAGTGACGGGATTACGTTAAACGGCAAATCGGACGGTATCGCTTCTTTTGCAGCTTTGGCTTCGTTGAAAATACCTATTTATCATTGGGGAGAAGGACGTAATAAAGTCAAAGCCATGAAAGCCGAAGAAGAGATGGTGCGTTTGAAAAAAGAAGAAACCGAGCAGATGATGCAGCTCGAAGTGGCCCGGGCCCGCTATAATGTCGAAGATGCTGCTACCCGGGTTCGGCTCACACGACGGTCACTTTCTCAGGCCGAAGAAAACCTGCAGGTGAGTAAGAATCGTTTTGAAGTAGGAATGGAGACCCTTACCAATTACATGGAAGCACAGGCACAATGGCAGAAGGCTTGGAGTGATTGGATAGAGGCTAAGGCTGAACTTCGTGTGAATGAAACCTATTATTTGAAATCTACCGGAAGACTTAGCGACTAAGTCTCCGGTTTTTCTATAGGATTTTGCTCCTGGATTTCTTCTTCCGGTGTTTTTTTCGGTTTTTTCAATAACGTACGCAGGTAAAACAGCCGTACCGTTTCCGGAGAGACTTTATAGCGCATTGCAATTTTCTGAAACGAGAAACCTTCGGTCCTTAAATCTTTGATTTCTTGTTCATGTTCGAATAACTTACCGGCCCGCAGACTGCCTTTGGGACGTCCTAACTTTATTCCTTGGGCTCTGCGGCGTGCCAGAGCTTCGCGTGTACGCTGAGAAATCAACGTACGTTCGATTTCAGCACATAGACCAAAAGCGAAAGCGAGTACCTGACTGTTGATAGAAGAATCGAATTTATATCCTTCCTTAATACTGTGAATGGTGATCCCTTTTTCAATCGATTGATGAATAATGTTCATGATATTCATCATTTTCCGGCTTAGCCGGGAAACTTCGGTAATTATCAAGACATCACCTTTTTGCAGTTTTTTGAGCAGTATTCCTAATTCTCTCTCACTTTCTTTTTTTGTTCCACTCACGGTTTCTGTACACCACATGGTAATTTTCAGTTCTTGCCGATGGCAGAAATTAATTACCTCGCTTTTCTGATTCAGAATGGTTTGCTTATCTGTGCTCACCCGCAGATAAGCAGCAACTATAGGAGCTCTGTCCTTCAGTTCCTGTTTCTTTTTTTCGGGCATAGTTGTTTAGATCAGTATGAGATACTGTTAATGCTTTTTTTCTCTTTTAGTTCACAAATATACGAAAGTTGGCCAGTTATGAGAAACTTTTGTGAAAAATGAGATCTGAAAATTAAGAGATTTGAACAGTTTTTGTTTTTTTAACTTACCGATGGGAAAGAAATAAAATTAGTTTTCAAATTCCACCTACTTCGTGAAACATATATTCGATGTCGTAAGTATATATTAAGACTTTAATATTCAGTATATAATAAATAAATGTCAGATACGATGAGAAAAAGTAGGAATAGAATTATGAAGATGAAATGGCTGGTATGGGGTTGCATAGCAGCATCGATAGGGATTTTAGGATCTTGTCGGAATAAGCAGGTTCAGGTAGATAGCGTTTGGGGGAGCAGTCGAAGCCACCGAAGCGCTTAATAGGATGGGGTTTACTGCCGTACTGCCTATTCAAC
>ENA-UEOJ01002576-UEOJ01002576.1-human-gut-metagenome-genome-assembly--contig:-NODE-2576-length-10504-cov-2.076244_pt1 | contig 10504 bp, 10 predicted proteins | sample MGYA00242885_ERZ507886 | MGnify/ENA primary metagenome ERZ507886 (study PRJEB26167, sample SAMN06115505) | human gut metagenome | host: Homo sapiens | place: China:Anhui | collected 2015-08-07... | reverse complement strand
ATAATATACGACGCCATAATCACCGCAAATAGAACTGCTGGTAGTATTAACAGAGAAAAACATATAAGGTCTGTCAGGAGAACTGGCCGATGCAGTAACAGTCGGAAGATTAAAGAAAGCTGTCGCCTGATCATGACCAGTAGTGCTTTTTACTACCCAAAATACACCGGTCTGATCATCGGCATTCGTCTGGCTAATATAGTTGGAGGAGAAACTGAGAGGGGCAATATCCTGATTAGTGAAGGCGGTGTCATTGCCAGAATTGAGATTTAACGCATTACTAAATCGATTGGGCATAGTATCGCCATTTGGCAAGATGTAGAATGTCCCGTCCTCCGAAAGCTTGCCATATTCCACTTCTGCCGGATCTTCAGCGTAATTCTTCATCCCCTGAAGATGCATTTCCACCTGCTCAGGCGTAAACTGATAAGCCTCGGCCTGCTGTTTCAAAGCCGCGATTTGAGGTTCTGCATCAGGATAAGTGGAAATTACATCCTGCATCAGGTTGGAATCGATAGAATACGTTTCTTTCAACTCTGCAATATCGGCGTTGACTTTAGCGGACGTGGCCATATCAGAATCGAAAGCATACGAAGGCAAAGCTAAAAGGAAGGCGATAGCGGACGCACAAAGCATAGAAATCAGTCGTTTTTTCATTATAGGCTCCTTTCTCTTTATGTGTGTAATCTTATTCTGACAGTTCAAAATCATGTTTCTAAAAAGGATACTTTCTTCAATTGCTCTGATCTCCTGTTCAGAGCTTGTTATAAGTCATTGGAACTCCCTCCTTTCTCTGATTCAACTCATATCCCCAAATGTAGGATATAATTTGATTGCTCTCCTGCAAATAATCATTGCAGTTTCTAATCTGTAAATGCAGATGAGGTATTCTTCCTTACAAATTTATCTCCAGTTATCCGAATTTTGGCGTTTCAACCAAAACTGCAATACGAGATATGTGCAATGCGCCTTTGCGTGAACATGATTTCCTGAAGTCACAAGGCATTATTCGAGAAAACTCGGGACTATGGAAAACCTCCAACTATGCAGGTGAAATATGGGGTAGTAGAAGGGCGAAGTAAGTTAGGGCGGAGTAAGTTAGGGAGGAACGGCGACGGAAAGGGGGTCATTGCGCCCTCCGTCAGAGACTCGGACGAACTGGAATGAAATAAGGATAAGAAGAAACCGTAATTGCTCATGGGAGCAGTTGCGGCCTTTTTTTGTCCCAAAATCGAAAGGAGCAAGCATTTATGAGTGAATCCAGCAACAGCGCGTGGCCTTTTGGCGAGATCTCCGGTGAGGAAGGTCTGGACATTGAGGCGATTTTCAAAGACAGCACAGGGGCAGATCAAAGCAATCCCTTTGCATCTCCTGTGGAGGCTGCAGCATCTGATCCGGCACCCGAAGCGCAGGAGCCGCCTGCGGAGCCTGCTGAGCACCGAATCTCGCCGCAGCGTCTGCTCCAACACCCGAGGAGCCTGAAACGCCTGCGGCACCTGCACCCAAACCCACTGCTGCCCCGCCTGCGGAAAAGCCTGCACCCGAGCAGCCGGAGGTGAGCGCAGCCGCAGAAAATCCCATCGCTGCGGCCTTTGAACAGAAAACAGCGGAGAACACCAAGAAAGGGCTTTTGGAAAAGCCGCCGGTCTTCTATCACAAGGGTGTCAAAGAGGAGATTGAGGAACCCTCCGTGACATTTGAGGAACTGCGTATCCGCAAATCCGAGGACTTTACCGACCTTGAGGAAGGTAAGAGAGTGTCGTGGAGTGTGGAATATTGCGGTATCCGCAAGGAGATCAAAGACCCCAAGGGCACCACGATCATTTCTGTGAAAGAGACGATTGAACGGTCTCACGAATTCTTGGCGGCCCTCAAAAAATCAAAAGAAAAAGATCCCTGCTGCTATGTGAAGCCCAAGGTGGAGATGAAGACTAAGGGCAACGCCGCTTATAAGGGAAAATTCGGTTCTCTGGAAGAGGCGCGGGCGTCGGATAAGGTCATCTGCCTGATCCCCTCCAACGACGGCAGAATCTATGAGCTTCGCAAGATGGAGCAGGGCGAGTTTATCGCCCCCAAAAATAATGTAGTGGATTTTTCGGAGATCAGAGCCGGGTTTGCCCCGGCTCTGCCGAAGATCCCCGCCGAGCTGATGGGACAGATCATCGCTTTTTTCCGTGCCTTTATGACGGATCATGGGGAGAATGAAGCATTTGCCCAGATTTACTGGGACAAGGCGGAAAAGCGCTTTTTTGCCTACGTCCCCAAGCAGAGCGTATGCAAGGAGGAAGTAGAGGCCGATCTCCATGACTGCCCCTATGACGATGAAGAGCGGTATCTCTGCTACGCGGATATCCACTCTCATAACAGCATGGATGCCTTTTTCTCCGGTAAAGATGATCAGGATGAGCGATCCACAGGACTCTACCTCGTTTTGGGAAAACTTGATAAATTCTATCCGGACGTCAAGGCTCGTATTTTCTGCGGCGACTCCTTTGTATCCATCGATCCCAATATTGTGATGGAAGGATTGGAGCAGCCGTTTCCCCAGGAATGGCTGGCGCAGGTAAGCATCCGCAGCAGAAAGCCCGAACGATTCAAAAAGCCGGATAAGCGCAGCTTCCGGGACCTTCTGGAGGAGGCGTTCCTATGAAGTTTCCAACGGATCGCCCGGTCAAGGTGGTCATGCTGGGGGCTGGCGGCACAGGAGGCTATGTTGCCCCGTATGTGTTTCGCCTGCTTCATATGCTGGATCGTCCTGCCCGCTTTGTTGTCTGCGATGGGGATATTGTCGAGCCAAAGAACCTGGACCGGCAGAACTTTGTCCCCGCAGACTTGGGTGAAAATAAAGCCCGCGTGTTGGCGGAGCGGTATTCCACTGTGCTTGGAATGGAGACAGAGTATGTTCCCAGCTTTATTGAAAAGCTGCCGGATCTGATGGAACTGATCGAGCCGAAGGAATGGGAGCTGAATCCCTATTCTACCAAGCGGACGAAGGAAATGGTACTGCTGCTGGGCTGCGTGGATAACAATAAGACGCGGCAGCTCTGCCATCAGGCTTTTCATCAGAGCGAGGAACTCATCTACATCGACAGCGGCAACGGAAAGTATACCGGACAGGTCGTGTGCGGCGTGCGAAGAAACGGAAGAACGATCCGCAAATCTATTGGCGGCGTTCATCCCGAAATGCTGAAGGACACCGACCTGTTTCCCTCGGAGATCAGCTGCGCGGAAGCCGCACAGGAAGATCCGCAGAGTATTGTGGCCAATGTGACTGCGGCGACCGCTGTGCTCATCATGGTCTATAACATTCTGACCCATGGAGAAAACAATGCCTTGCAGACGGATTTTTCCACCCAAACGATCCGGATGCAGACGGTGCTGGAAAAGAAGACAAGGAGGCGTGCGGCATGAGTCGTGCAGTAGTTGACGCAAAAGAGTTTTCCCATGCAATGAGCAAAATCAGTAAAATCCTCAAAAAGTGCGCAATACCCATTCTGGAGGAGGTCTGTCTCCGGATTCAGAATGGGCGCTGCACATTGACGGCAACAGATCTCGAAACATGGCTTACGGCAGAGTTCCCGGCTTCGGGCGATGATATGTTCTTTGCTTTCCGAAAAACCAAGGACATCCTGCGCGCCTGTTCCCACTTTGCCGGTGAGCTGACGATGGATTTTTCCGAAACGCAGAGCGGCAGTAAGAAAGCCGGAAGGGTTTTGCTCCGCTGTGAACGCCGCGGCGCGGAATTTGAGGTCTACGACGGAGCGGATTATCCGAATATGCCGCAGGCTTCGGAGGGCGATGCATTTTCAGTAAGCAGCGCGAGGCTTTCCGCCTGTGTGGAGCGTGTGCGCTATGCTGCGGAAAAGCCCAGCGTGAGTGCAAGACCCGCTGCGATCTGCGTGCAGTTTTGCGGGAATCGCGTCTACGCACTGGATGGAACCCGCCTTGCCTGCGATACGCTGGAAGGTGTTTCTTTCCCAAAGCCTTTTTTGGTGCGCGCCGATGTGCTTGCGCACCTGAGCGCTTTCGGCAAGGAAGATATGACCGTGCGGATCGGAAGCAGCCATGTGCTGTTTGCAAGCGGCAATTTGCGTATGCTTGCCCGCTTACAGGGCGTGGATACCTATAACGTGGATGCGGTGATCCCTAAAGGGTATCGGGAGAGCGTGACTGTCAAAACGGCTGATTTTGTGCGAGAACTGAATTATCTGAAGGAGTGCTCTGCACTCACGGCAAAGCCTTATGTGCGCTTTGCGGGTGAACGGCTTTCCATTGCGGCGTCCAGTGGAGCATTTGAAACCGGCATTGAGGTGAGGGGCCGCGGAGACATGGTTCTCGGCTTTGACCTCTATCATATGCTGGATGCCCTGAAGCAGTTTAAGGGGGAAGCGGAGGTTTGCATCCATCTCAGCAGTCCTTATGCTCCTATCGTGATCGATGCTGCGGGGCGCAGTGATTTTGCCCTGGTGGTGCCGGTCCGACTGAAAGAGAAAATGGCAGCTTGAAAAGAAAAAAGATGGCATAGCCATCTAAAAAAGAAAAAGGAGAATACAAGATGAAAACTGTTTACATTCCCAAGGGAGAAACCGTCCATTATGAGTCTCTGGCAACGGAGCATCTGGTGGTGCATGGCCGCCTTCATGTGACCTATGGCGTCAAGGCGCAGAGCATCACCGGAAGCGGCGTGATCGACGCCGGCAGCATCAACGCGGATACCGTCTGCATCGACGATGTGGAAAGCGGCACCGTGATCTGCAAGCGCCTGATTGCCAAGCGTGTGCAGGCGCCGGAGGTGTTTGCCTCCGAGAGTGCCGCCGTATCCTGCTTCCTCTCCGCAGCCTATGTGGAAACGGGAAAGCTGACGGCAGCGATCAGCGAGGTGGATGAGGTCGTGGCGCAGGAGGTCGTGAATCTCACGCCGAAAAAGCGCACCCTCTTCGGTACACTCTTTGCCTCCATGCTGCGCTCGTTCTGGACGGCGCTGACCGCGCCCGGGCAGAAAGCTGAAGTTCTGGACGCTGAATTTGTGCCCGCGCAGGAAGGCCACACGGAAACTGTGCAGAGTGAAGGGAGTGCGGAGTTCTCTGCATCTGACCAGAGTGTGCCGGAAGTCGAAGAAAAGCAGGAAGAGACAGTGGACGAGGAACTCAACCGTATCGTTGGGCTCTTTAAGCTCTCACGCGAGCAGGGTTATACCCTCAAGCTGATTCCCGGGACACCGGAGGAAAACGCGCCTGTTTTCGATTTCGAAAACGAGCGCATCCTTCGCCCCGCAGCTTAACTGCCTATGTGTGAAGTGAAAGTGGAAAGCAGAACCCGCGTAGAGGAACACGGCCGCACTGTGCTCTATGAAAAGATCTATCGCGGTGTTCCGACGCAAGGCGGCGGACTGCGCCTGCTGGCATATTATGAGCGGCGGATCCCCCTTGCCCATATGCAGATGGAGCTGCGGGCGGTGGGACACGAAAAAGAATGGAAGGGAGCGGCGTGAGCCGCCCGAACGGAAGGCAAGGAACAGATCTTGTTCCTTGCCCTCTTTTATCCGGAAATAAAGGAGGATACAACATGTCTATCAAATCACAGGAAGGTCACATGCGGCAGCTTGCGCTGCTGCTGACCACTGATTTAGGTTGCATCTTTGGCGAGAGGGAAAGCGGACCCAATGGAAGTAAGAAAGCTTTTTTGAATGTGGGGAAGGTATTCCTCCGTGCCCTTGCCAAGGATCTTGGACTGCACGAGGTTACAGTCAGTGCAAACAGCGGCGGCATCGCGGTGTCGGGAACATGCTCCCTTTATGGAATGTGGGAGGACAGAGGCATTGCGGTGTGGATCGAGCAGCGCTTATGCGCGGATGAGAAGGTGCTTTGCTATCGGACGATCCGAAGCAGCAGGGACTTCAAAGGCGGATACAATCATTTTCTCACCAGCAGCGACCTGAAAACCTGGTCATATCCGCAGCTTTTGGAGACGCTGAGTGCTTTGCGGAAGGATGGGTGCCGTTATGAGCGAGCTGCCTGACCTTTCCGCGCAAAAGCCGTATGCTCTGGATCAGCTTGCGCAGCTTCAAGGCAAGATCATCCAGCTCTCCAAAAGCATGGTTTTGCAGCGGGCGAGGATTGAGCGCTGCCGCCAAAGCGACCTTGCTGCGGCACGGGATATTTACGCGGAACTGAGTAGAACGCGGGAAACCTTGGTAGAAGCACTCGCACAGGCGCAGCTTTTTCTCATGGAAATGGAAGAATACGCACTTGCGAAAGTATCCGGACAGCTTCGGCAGGGCCTTGCGGGATTTGCGCTGATGAGCACCGGCTATAAGAGCGTCTACGAGGCGCTGAGCCGCTTCACGTCATCCCTTCCTGTGGGACAAAAGACCAATGCTGCGGTGGTAGGTCGGCTGATGAACAACATTAAGCTGGGCTATTACCCAACAGACCCGGATAATATCGATCTTCTTTTGCGGGGGATCCGATTTCCGGAAGGTGTGACCACGAACTTGTTGGATCCCTGCTGCGGCTGCGGCAAGGCACTTCGACAGTTGGCGCAGGGCAATAACTGCTATGCCTATGGCGTGGAGCTGGACGAGAGCCGCGCGGAGGAAGCACAGACAAGGCTTCACCGCGTGGGCTTCGGCAGCTTCTTCCATAGCAGCATCAGCCGGGAAGCTTTTCATCTGCTGTTTCTTAACCCGCCGTATCTCTCGGTCATCAATGAGAGCGGCGGACGCTCCCGGCATGAAAAGCGATTTCTGATTGAAAGCCTGCCTGCGTTGGCATACGGCGGCCTACTGATCTATGTGATTCCCTATTACCGTTTAACGCCGGATATCTGCCGTATCCTTGTGGACAATTTTGATGATCTTACCGTCTGGCGCTTTACCGAGAGTGAATTTCGGAAATTCAAGCAGGTAGCGGTGCTGGGTGTCCGAAAGCCCAGGGAGACCGAACCACAGGATACCCTCTGGCTGGAGGAGCTTGCGTCTGCGCCCGATGCCATCCGCTCTCTTGCAGAGATGCCGGAAGGACGCTACGCTCTGCCAGATCACCCGATAGAGGTCAACACCTTCAAGGGTGAGCGGTTCAACCAGAAGGAATTGGAGCAGCAGCTTCGGCGCTGCAACAGCTTTGCGCAGATGATGGCGCGCAGCGAACTGGACAGCGGCGTAAAGCGGCCGCTGCTCCCGCTCTCCATCAGTCAGATCGGACTGATCGGCGGCTCCGGTATGATCAACGGCCTCATAGCGTGCGATACGCCGCACATCATCAAAGGCCGCATCGTCAAGGTCATCCGCACAGAGAGCGAGGAAAAGTTCAGCGCGCAGGGCAATCACATTGGCAGCGAAGTGAAAGAAACCATTACAAACAAAATGATTTTCAATGTCCTGACGCCAAACGGCTTTAAGGCATTGACATGAAAAGAGGCGGAATTTATGCAAGACAAAAAAGCGCGTTTTCGCTGCGGACAGCTCTGCGCGACGCCTGCTGCATTGGTTAAGGTCGGAAGAGCAGGGCTTACCCAGCTTTTGGAACGCCATCTGAGCGGCGATTGGGGTGATACCTGTGAAAGCGATGCAAGGGCCAATGAGGAGGCGCTTCGCAGCGGAAACCGGATTATTTCATGGTATCAGGTATCCAAAGAACTTCGCATTATGATCATCACGGAAGCGGATCGCTCTGCAACGGCGATCCTGCTGCCGGAAGAATATTGAGGTGAACGAGAATGAAGTTTTGCAACATGGCAGTTGTTGTTCCGGTAGATCAGCTCACCGGCAGCAAGGCCGCGCTCAGCGCGCAGGTTTGGGGACAGGTATCCAATCTGCTGATGCCTGCCCTGGGAAAGCTGTATCGTCAGTTCTATCCCGCAAATGACGCATGGGGCCATGAACTCACCAGTCCTTTCAGTGTGGTGCTGGGCTGTCAGGAGCCGGAGGTGTTTTTAACGTTCTTCCTGGCCGGGCAGCAGACGCAGCAGGAGGCTGTTGCATTTCACGCAGCCGCCATGATCAAAAAGGCGGATATGGACAATGCGCAGAAAGCGGGCGATTCGCTTATCTGCCCCGTAGTGGTCGATGGCAGCGATCCGGAGCTGATGATTCACGCGCTGTGGCACATTTCGCTGCAAAAAGGCGCGCCGCTCCCAGACTGCGGGATTTACTATACCGCCCTCGGGCGTGCGGTCGCGTCTCAAGAGGAACAGCGGGCGATTCTGTCAAACCCTGCCGGATATGCCATTTGCATCGTGCGGCTCAACCCGGAGGTGGAAAAAAGATGACTGCATTTGATTGGAATGTTTTCGTAAAAATGCTGCTTTCTATCCCGCAAAAAGACGACGCGGCGTTATTCCCCAAATCAGAGCGCAGCCCGTATATCCAAAAGCTGCTGGAAGACTTTGATAAAGAAGAAACCATTGACCTTTCTATTATTGATTGGGATGCGTTCCAAATAGAGAATGTAACGCCCGAAAATTATGAGAGGGTCTATCATCGGGTCTTCGATGGTTGGATACAGGGCTTTATCCACTACTGTCGGAAAGCTCCTGTTTTCCGGCGGCAAGAGCGCTCTTTCTTTTGAGGTGCCGGTTATGTATGGAATTGAGTATGAAGACGATATCCTGCTGCTTCTGCGTATGATTAAATTCCTGCATATGCAGTCTCCGGATGCCGCACACATCTTTTGCCAAAGCCACCCTGTCGTTGATATGGAGGAGCTTCTCATGGTGATCGATGAAGTTATGTGGGATATTTTTGACGATGTGAACTTTTTCTTTGATGAAGAGTATGAAGCGACCGTCGTGCAATGCTCCCATCCAATCATCGACCGGCTGTATGAGCAGGGGCGCGCTTCTGATCCGAAGCACGGAAGCAGGCAAAGCGTATGGAGTAAAAAGCTGCACGATACTACTGAGTATTTCGTGCTGGGGGCAACAAACTCCGTTTACAAATTCTCACAGCATATCGCCGGAGATCATGTCATTCTGGAATTTTGCCTGTCGCCGGATTACTACGAGCCGCTCTATTTTGCAAATTCGCTGGTGGATCTGCTTCGTTACGGCCAATGCAGCATCCGGCGAATAGAGGCAAAACTTGCTGAGAGAGAAACGGAAAACATAAGAAAGGAGGCTGCCTGATGCAGCCGGCTGAAAACAAGGATTATTCGAGAGATGTCATTCTGCGGTTATCTCCTACCAGAAATACGATCATTGTAGAGGAGCAAAAACCGGGCGGCATTGCCGCCTACAGGGAAATTGCTCCTCTGGAGCTGTACTATGTTATCAACCAGAGCTATGCCAGCAATGATTATCTGGACAGCGGCTTTCTTCCGGAACACTGCCTTCACCTATCCATGTCCGCCACGGAGAAGTATTTCGTACTTTGGAATCCGGAACTGCGGGCAGATGTGATCTATGGGGACAGGGAATACCCAAATTTTCCGATTCCCCGCATGGTGTTTGGCGTGCGGATTCTGGAAAACGGCAAAGTCGCGGAGTGTTCCATGGGCGTCGTTGCCGATGAAGCGCCAACCGTGGATACGCCGATGTTCTTTTACCCCTTTTCCAATGTCCATTCGGATGATCGGGTCTGCACAGGCAACAATGTGTTGCCGCGGTATCGAAAGATTTCCGCGCTGAAGAACTTTCCCCGGTATCTGCTGGGTCTACCTGACAACGACGATATGTATGACAGGGAGCATAACAGATTAAAGCTTTCGCACGGAGAGCTTCTGGAGCATCTCAAGGACAAAGATCCCGCATATTACTACACGGACATTCTGGTATCCAACGGAAAAACACTGGGAGATTTTATCAGCAGGAGGTAGCATCATGGCACAGCTTAACCCAAAAGAAATGCAGCAGGCTCTCGCAAAGCCCTTCGCCCCGGAGGATCTGGAATGGCGGCTACAGAACACGACGGAAGAGAAGATGCGCGGCCTAGCCGTTCCCTATATGACAAACCGCGCCATCCAGAACCGTCTGGACGAGGTCTGCGGGCCGGAGAACTGGTATAACGACTTCAAGCCCTGGCACAGCAACGGAAAAAAGGAGGCGCAGCTTTGCGGCATCGCCATCTTCTTTGAGGGCCGCGGCTTCATTACCAAGTGGGACGGCGCCGAGGACTCGGATATCGAGTCTGTCAAGGGCGGTCTATCCGACAGTATGAAGCGCGCTGCCGTCCACTGGGGGATCGGCCGCGTGCTGTACGACCTTAATACCGTCTGGGTCGAAATCGAGAAGCGCAGGCGCAGCTTTGTGATCAAGGACAGCGAACGCGCCAAGCTGGATAACGCTTATCTGAGCGCGCTGAAGCGCCTGGGGCTGACACCGGCCGCGGCCTGCGGCATTCAATCGCTGCTGACGCCGAAAACCCTGCCGGGGCAGACAGCACCGGAGGAAAACGCGCCTGCAGCAAATCCGCAGCCAAAGCAGGGCAATTCCCAGCCCACGCCTGCATCGGCTCCGCAAAGAGCAGACCGGTCTACGACACGGAGCGCTTCACAGCAGACTCTGCCCG
>ENA-UEOJ01002574-UEOJ01002574.1-human-gut-metagenome-genome-assembly--contig:-NODE-2574-length-10515-cov-6.581242_pt1 | contig 10515 bp, 8 predicted proteins | sample MGYA00242885_ERZ507886 | MGnify/ENA primary metagenome ERZ507886 (study PRJEB26167, sample SAMN06115505) | human gut metagenome | host: Homo sapiens | place: China:Anhui | collected 2015-08-07 | study... | reverse complement strand
AGTTTCAATGCTAAGGTTGTTAACTCCACCCGTATTGATTCGAAGAATGCTTCTCTAAAATTTGCCAATGTGTTCAACCTTGCCAATATCGTGATGAGCAGTTCTGCCAGTATTGACCAGAAAATAGATGCTCACTACCAACTGCAATCTGTCTTTGCAACAGCACAGGCTGGTTATAAAGAAGGAGTCTTTCTAGATCTGACCGCACGTAACGACTGGTCATCTACACTAGCTTATACAAAATACGAAAAGAAGGGATTCTTTTATCCTTCCATCGGAGTATCTTTTCTCCCCGATAAGTGGGTGAAGATGCCCGAATGGGTTTCGTTCTCAAAGTTACGCGGAGCTTATAGCATTGTAGGCAACGGGGTACCTCCCTTCATTACTTATCCCGTATCGTATGTGACTGCCGGCGGAGGAATGCTGGCAAGTGATGCCGCTCCTTTTGCGGAGATGAAACCGGAAATGACACATTCTGTCGAACTGGGTATGGAATGGAAATTCTTGCAGCACCGCTTGGGATTGAACCTGACTTATTATCGTACCAACACTTATGAACAGTTTTTCAAACTCCCGGCACTTGCTGGAGATAAATACGCCTATCGATATGTAAATGCGGGAGACATTCAGAATCAGGGATGGGAGATCACGCTGGATGCCACTCCGGTACTGACTTCTGACTTTACATGGAAGACTTCCATGAACTTTTCTGCCAATAAGAATAAGATCGTAGAACTTCATGAAGAGTTGAAGGAGTTTGCTTACGGACCTACCAGCTTCTCTTCCAGTTATGCGATGAAACTGGTGAAAGGCGGTTCGATCGGCGACATTTACGGTAAAGCCTTTATACGTGATGAAGAAGGTCATATTCTGTATGGAACGGAGGGAGATTATAAAGGACTTCCGTTGGTAGAGGGTGACGGGAATACCGTAAAAGTGGGAAATGCCAATCCTGTTTTTATGTTGGGATGGGATCATTCTTTCTCTTACAAAGGTTTTAGCCTTTACTTCCTGCTCGACTGGCGATATGGAGGTGAAATCCTTTCGCAGACTCAGGCGGAGATGGATCTTTATGGAGTTTCGAAGGTTACGGCACAAGCCCGTGATAAAGGATATGTCTCGTTGGAAGGCCGGCAGATAAGCGATGTAAAGGGATTCTATAAGAATGTGGTCGGCGGACGTGCCGGAGTGACCGAATACTATATGTATGATGCGACCAACCTCCGTCTGCGGGAAGTCTCACTGAGTTATAGCTTCCCCCGAAAATGGATACAGAAAACGAACGTACTGAAGGACCTGCAACTTTCCTTTGTAGCCCGTAACCTTTGTTTCTTGTACAAGAAAGCCCCTTTCGATCCTGATCTGGTACTTTCTACGGGAAATGACAATCAGGGAATTGAAGTGTTTGGCATGCCTACCACCCGCAGTCTGGGCTTTACGTTGAAATGTGAATTTTAAGAGCAGGAGGGAAGATGATGAAAGGACATATTTATATATACTTGTTGGGTATTCTGCTGCTCTCTGTCAGCTGTACAGGGAAGTTCCGTGAATTTAATACCGATCAGTCGGGTATTACGGATGAGGATTTGGTGATTGATGATAATGGCTTCGGCATCCGTCTGGGAATTATCCAGCAAGGTATTTACTTTAACTACGATTTCGGTAAAGGCAAGAACTGGCCTTTCCAATTGATACAGAATCTGAACGCGGATATGTTCTCCGGCTATATGCACGATGCCAAACCGCTGAACGGAGGTACGCATAACTCGGACTATAACATGCAGGATGGCTGGAACAGTGCCATGTGGACACATATGTATTCGTATATTTTTCCACAAATCTATCAGTCGGAGAATGCCACCCGTGATACAGAACCTGCTTTATTCGGTATCACCAAAGTGCTGAAAGTAGAAGTTATGCATCGGGTGACGGACTATTACGGCCCTATTATTTATAAGAACTTTGCGAATGCCCGAAATCAATATCGCCCTGATACGCAGAAAGAAGTTTACTATGAGTTCGTGCGACGTGAAGTTGCGTAAGTGATTGTGTAACATTAAGATTACACCTCCAGTTCCGTCTGGAGTAGCCTACGGACACGTGCATTAGGAGTAATCCTTTTGTACGAAGCTGTCCCGACAAGGTAGCCTTTCCGAAAGGAGGAGATTGAACCGCGAGGGGAAATCAACGGCTGATAACACCATTCAGCGCGAGGAGCTTGGCTTAGCGGTATGGTCAACGAAAGTGAACTGTCCGATAAACACCGTAAAGTACAACGAGCCAAAGGTTGTTGACAGGCTCGAACCAAAAGGTAAGCAGTCGGCTGTCCTCTTGAACTTTGGGGACACACGGACATTAGCACTGCCGGTGGAATAGACAGGACCTAACCCGCTTATTTGTCACTTATGTAAAACACGGTAAGCCCGTACCTCTCCAGTTCATCAGAGCTGGTAAGTAAGCCGTAAGGCAAGCCTACATGGGGTGCGGGTATAGGATAGCGGAAAAAGCGAATGCCTCCCTGTAATGGGGAGGATACGGATTGAGCCAATATCACGGGTTGGTAAAGGCAACATCATCCGACACGAAAGTGGGCAGACTTCCGCCTATGGTGACACTTTACAAAATAGTTTACAGAACTTTTAAAGAAAGGAAAGCAAATGAACGCAAAGAAATTGGCGTGTGCGCCCGAAGACATAAACATTCACGAACTTTGGTCAAAAATCGACTGGGACAAATGTGAGCGTTTTGTCCAAAAGCTGCAAGCACGTATTGTAAAGGCTCAAAGGGAAGGCAGACATAACAAGGTGAAAGCCCTGCAATGGATGCTTACCCACTCGTTCTACGCCAAAGCATTGGCGGTAAAACGAGTTACGACTAACAAAGGAAAATCTACTTCCGGCGTTGACAAGATTACATGGTCTTCTCCATTGGCGAAAGCCAAAGCCATATTCACTCTGAAAAGACATGGCTACAAGCCACAACCTTTAAAACGTGTAAATATCAAAAAGAAGAACGGGAAATTACGCCCACTCGGAATACCAACGATGAAAGACCGTGCGATGCAGGCATTGTACCTAATGGCACTTGACCCGATAGCGGAAACCACTGGCGACAGCCATTCCTACGGATTCCGCAGACATCGCTGTACACATGATGCCATCGAGCAATGCTACATCGTTCTTTCTCGTTCGGTCGCTCCCGAATGGATTCTTGAGGGGGACATCAAAGGATGCTTCGACCATATCAGCCATGCGTGGTTAATCAACAATATCCCTATGGATAAGGAGATACTACGCAAATGGCTCGAATGCGGATATGTGTTCAATGGAGAACTCTTTCCTACGGAAGAGGGAACCCCACAAGGTGGCATAATATCCCCAACTCTTGCAAACATGGCACTTGACGGACTGCAAGATTTGTTGGAAAAGAGTGTCAAGAAATATCAGGTGAACTACAAAAAGATAGTTCCTAAGATACATCTTGTACGATATGCAGATGATTTCATTGTAACGGCAAAGGATAAGGAAACGATAGAACAGGTTATACTTCCATTAGTACGTAAGTTCCTTGCGGAAAGAGGTCTGACACTATCAGAAGAAAAGACAAAAATCACACATATAAATGAGGGATTTGACTTTCTCGGTTTCAATATCCGAAAGTTCCGCAATAATACGCTGCTGACAACTCCATCCAAAGATGCGCAAAAGAGGTTTTGCGAAAAAATCCGCAAGACGATAGAAGCCAACAAGTGTGTAAAACAGAAGTCACTTATTATGATGCTGAATCCAATCATAAAAGGTTGGGGTAATTATTATAAATATGGTACTTCTGCGAATGTATTCCACCGAATGGATTGGGAAATCTTCAAGAAAATATGGCAATGGGCAAGACGCAGACATCCGCAGAAATGTAAAGGATGGGTAAAGGATAAGTATTTCAGAACACTAAATGGGCACTCGTGGAGATTTGCGGCAGATATGGGCAAGAAAGATAAGATTGATTATCTCGAACTGACCTATCTACCAACCATCCACCATGAGAAATTCGTCAAGGTTCGGCATTATGCCAATCCGTATGACCCATCAGATAAATCGTACTACGAATGGAGAGAAACCTACCGAATGAAGCAAACGCTGAAAGGCAGGCAATCTCTAATAAACATTTGGAAACGACAGAATAAAGTATGTCCTGTATGTGGAGAGCGTATTGACAGGGAAAGACCTTGGAGTATCACTGAACAAATAGTCAGTGGACGAAAGGTAAGAACTCTTGTACATACCAGTTGTAAACGTAAAATGCAAAGTAGATTATGAATATGAAAGTCGAAAATGAGATGGCTCTACCGACAACAAAGTCGGTAGCGGTCATGTTGCTTGAGCCGTATGCGGGGAAACTCGCACGTACGGTTCTTAGAGGGGAAAGCTCCCGTAAGGGGGCTGACCTACTCGACTTTAATGAACTAGATTCGGCTGTTGTCTCTCTTGTCGGTTACATAGAAAAGAGGCCTGAATCCAACGGATTCTCCCGTTTTGATCTGTTGCTGGACGGTCAGTATTCTTCTTGGGTCAAGTTTGCCAATTCTTTGCGTCTGCGTCTGGCAATGCGTATTTCGGCAGTTGATCCGGATAAGGCATATACCGAGTTTCGGAAAGGATTGGAGAACGAATTTGGTGTTTTTGAAGCCGAAGATGAGCGGGTAGCGGTCTCGACACAATCCGGATTTACCAATCCGTTGGGAGAACTCAACCGTGTATGGAACGAAACTTATATGAGCGCTGCAATGGAATCTATTCTCACAGGCTATGATGATCCCCGGCTGAAAGTCTACTTTGAAGCCTGTACCGACAAGGCTTATGCAGGGGAGTATCGTGGAATCCGTCAGGGAACTTGTTTTGCACACAATCATTATGCAGGATTATCTAAATTGGCTGTCGATCAGAGTACGGATGCTCCTTTAATGAACTCTGCCGAAATCTGGTTTCTCCGTGCCGAAGCGGCTTTGCGTGGCTGGACTCCGGAAGATGAAGAAGAATGTTATCTGAATGGTATAAAAGCATCCTTGCACCAGCACGGGATTTATCAGATGGACGACTATCTGAACAGCGAACGAACAGCCGCTGACTTTACTGATACGTATGATGCTGAAAACAACATTCCTGCCCGTTGCCGGGTTTCTCCTAAATGGAATCCGGCAGATGATAAAGAAGTGAAACTGGAGAAGATCATTACACAGAAATGGATTGCCATGTTTCCGGAGGGCTGTGAGGCATGGGCTGAACAACGTCGTACGGGATATCCGCGTCTGTTTCCGGTACGCTTTAACCATAGCAGAAACGGGTGTATCGATACGGAGACGATGATACGCCGTCTCAACTTCCCCGGTACCCTGCAGACAGAAGATAAAGAACAATACTCAGCTCTTGTTGAGGCCTTGAACGGACCGGATCATGGAGGTACCCGACTTTGGTGGGATACAGGAAATAATCGTCTGGATTAAAATAGTAGTGTCAGAATGTGAATATATGTATAGGTTTAACTATTTTTGCACCTTCATTTAAACACATTTGTCATGAAAAAGATCATTTCTGCTCTTTTCCTGTGTATGCTGCTTTCTGCCGTACCGGAATTACAGGCACAAAACATTCAGTTACATTATGATTTCGGACGTTCCCTGTATGATAAAGACTTGAAAGGGCGTCCATTGTAAACTTCTACAGTGGAGAAGTTCCATCCCGATAACTGGGGAAGTACTTATTTCTTTATTGATATGGACTATACTTCCGAAGGTGTCGCTGCCGCATACTGGGAGATAGCCCGCGAACTGAAATTCTGGAAGGGTCCTTTCTCTGCCCATCTCGAATACAATGGCGGATTAGCAAAAGGATTCTCCTACAATAACGCTTATCTGGCAGGAGCCACCTATACCTATAATAACGCTTCTTTTTCAAGAGGCTTCACCTTGACAGCCATGTACAAGTATATTCAGAAACATCGCTCTCCGAATAACTTCCAGTTGACAGGAACCTGGTACATGAACTTTTGCAAGAACCTGCTCACCTTCTCCGGCTTTGCCGACTGGTGGCGAGAAGAAACGAACTATGGAAAAACAATCTTCCTGTCCGAACCTCAATTCTGGGTAAACCTGAACCGTATAAAAGGAGTAAATAAAAACTTTAACCTGAGTGTTGGCTCCGAAGTGGAACTGAGCAATAACTTCGGTGGTCGTGACGGCTTCTATGTGATTCCGACACTGGCTCTGAAGTGGACGTTAAACTAAACTTTAAGATACGAAATCCCGAAACGGATATACATAAATTATTGAATAAAATATCGAATGAAAACAGATTTGATCTATGGCGTAGAAGACCGCCCTCCATTTAAAGATGCCCTGTTTGCTGCCTTGCAACATCTGCTGGCCATCTTTGTAGCCATCATAACACCTCCTCTTATCATTGCAGGTGCGTTGAAACTGGATGTTGAAAAAACAAGCTTTCTGGTATCTATGTCCCTTTTTGCTTCGGGTGTATCCACGTTTATACAATGCCGTCGAATTGGTCCGATAGGGGCCAGGTTACTTTGTATTCAAGGCACTAGTTTCTCTTTTATCGGGCCCATTATAGCTACCGGATTGGTAGGCGGACTTCCCCTTATATTCGGTTCCTGTATAGCTGCCGCTCCCATCGAAATGGTTGTCAGCCGTACTTTCAAGTATCTTCGCAATATTATCACTCCGCTGGTGTCCGGTATTGTCGTGCTGCTCATCGGATTGAGTCTGATTAAAGTCGGTATTGTTTCTTGTGGCGGCGGATATAGTGCAATGGATGACGGCTCCTTCGGCTCGTGGGAAAATCTCTCTATTGCAGCACTCGTCTTGCTGAGCGTCTTATTCTTCAATCGATGCAAAAACAAATACCTGCGCATGAGTTCCATTGTTTTCGGTCTCTGTCTGGGCTATGGATTGGCTTTCGCTTTGGGCAAAGTGAATATGAGTGCGCTCAATGTTGAGATGCTGATGAGTTTCAACATCCCTCAGCCCTTTAAATATGGTGTTGACTTTAATATCTCTTCGTTTATCGCCATCGGTCTGGTCTATCTGATTACCGCCATTGAAGCTACGGGGGATGTGACAGCCAACTCCATGATTTCCGGACTTCCGATTGAAGGGGATTCATACCTGAAACGTGTTTCCGGCGGTGTGATGGCAGATGGATTCAACTCTCTCCTGGCAGGCGTTTTCAACTCCTTCCCGAACTCCATCTTCGCACAGAATAACGGTATCATTCAATTGACCGGAGTTGCCAGTCGCTATGTAGGCTATTATATTGCTGGCATGCTTGTCCTGCTCGGATTATTCCCCATTGTAGGAGCCGTCTTTTCCCTGATGCCCGATCCGGTATTGGGTGGTGCTACCTTATTGATGTTCGGTACCGTAGCAGCCGCAGGTATCCGTATCGTCTCTTCGCAGGAAATAGGACGCAAAGAAACCCTGGTATTGGCAGTCAGCCTCTCTTTAGGTCTGGGTGTAGAATTGATGCCGGATGTTTTAAAACAAGCTCCAGAAGCGATTCGGAGTATATTCTCCTCAGGAATCACCACTGGAGGTTTGACTGCAATTATTGCTAATATAGTAATACGGGTGAAGAACTAGGTATTAGGTATTAATACCTAAATTACTCATTTTATCCGTGATACGGAAGGGGAAATCGGGGTATTCGTAAAGGCTGAAACGAGGTTCGGTTTCTCCTTTTGTATAGCTCCAGATGGATGCGTAGTCTTCCGGATCTTCCCCCATTTTGCCAAGTTGGCGCAGATAGGCAGCCAATGATTTGTTCTCTACGATATAGATCTGTCCCATCTGGTCAATAATAGGACTGTGATGACGGGTACTGTCATGCTCGAAACGCAGAATACGTTTTCCTTCTTCTGTCAATCCGACTAGCTGGAAAGTCATGCTCTTGCCGATGGCGGGTAAATTCAATACACTACGGTCTGTAGCAAGGAAAGGCAGATGATGTTTTCTCATAAAGCGCCTTATCTGTCTGGCAACATCCTCTTTTTCTTCCGCATCCACTTTGGTTTCCAGCAGCTTATACAACTCTTCCGCCTGTTCAGGATTCATCTGACCGTAGATCTTTTCCTCCTGTTGTTCCTGCATCGAACGGCTGTTCGGTGCAAACACTGCATAATTCTCATTGAATCCCTTCACAGAGAAAGTATAATAACATACCACTCCCAACGAATTAAGCACTTGGCGAAGCCGTGTCGTATGTCCCCTTCTCGAAGCAGCCACCGTATATACCAACTGATTCGTAATGATCCATCCGGCAGAAAGAATTTTCCGGATCGCCTCTTTGGCTTCAGGAGTCACCTCTAGCGGTGTCTGAAAATGCGTCTGAATGATAAACTGCTTCACACCAATAGCCGAAGCCTTCTCCTTAAACTCACGTAAAATATCGACCAGTTCATCATTGATACGCATCGGCAAATAAGCCAGCAAGCGAGAACCTAACCTTACCCGTTGCAGTTCCGCATACTTTTCTCCTTCCGGACGTTCGAGATTCGCCCTTTGTTTACGTACTGCCATGCGGTAGACAGCCTCCAATATATTCCGGAGCGTCTTATTCTGACTCATCAACGCATCTCCGCCAGTGATAAGAATATCCCTCAACTGCGTATCTTTCTCGAAATACGTCATCAACCGTCGCAGCTTACTGTCCCAAGCTTCCTTCGGACGTAACGTTTCAAATTCAAAGTTTAACCGCTCGCTCTGGAAATCATACATACGCTGGCAAGACGCACAAAGACCTCCGCAAGCCCGTCCCATCGTATCAGGAATAAGGATCGCCACTTCCGGATAACGCCGGTGAATATTATGTCCGTCAGGCAAAAGCCATCCTGCCGCGTTAGGTTTCCCTTCCTCTACAATATCCTCCTTCTCCCATGCACGAATATTGCCATACGTTTCCACCAACCGCGGTGAATAAAGAATATAACTCCGGATCGCATCATCATTGTACCCATATCCCGTAATATTCAGCAACGACAGATAATAAGGGGTAGCAAAGAACGGCATCCCCTTTTTGCGAGCCCTATTCAGCAAATACATCGTCTCCGACGAAAGCGAATTCCCCAAAAAACGATTCAGCTCTGCCGGACTCTTTACCGCCATCGACAAATGGAAACGGAAATCATTCCACCACTTGCTCACCAATTCATACTTCTCCTCATAACTCATCCCCTCCTCAAAATGGAACCGTACCGAAGGCTTCGACTTCCGGTTCTCTATCTTCTGAATCAGCAAATGCAACATCCGCTCCTTGTTCTCATCGCGTTCTTCACGCACCTCTTCATCCAGCCCCGTAGCCCACCGGTCATTCCGGCTCTTGATACGTTGCGGCGACGGCAAAGGAACAGTCTCCCCCTGCAAGCGTTTAAACAACTGGAACAATTCAATAAACAAATCCGTCGGCATCTCTATATTCTCCAACCTTTCCGTCAGAAACTGATATAGCAACCGAATCGTCTGTACTGACATATCCTGTCCCGTAGACAGTTCATGGACATCCTGTCCATCATAATGGAGTAAGAGTCGAATTTGCTCCCTCGCCTCCTTCGCAGTATCACTCTTTATATCACAAGTTTCCGAAAAAGTCAGTAATTCAGCCTTAAAGTCCTCAACAGTAGTACTTTTTTCCGCTATCTCCACTAGTTCCGGTAGCTCTTGATTAAAGATTTGTTTCAACTGTGAAAAAGTAAGTGTAAGCATTTTCTTTTGTTTCATAAGCAATCTATCAATTTTTAAATTATATAATAAGCATTTTAAGTTTGAACGACCTCCCTTCCCCCCGAACTATATGTCTCAAATCCCGAACAGCATCTCATCCCCTAAGTATCCTCCATCCATAACCTACCAACATAATCATCAAAGCGCAACATAACACACAATCACACCGCATAGCACTCTACACTGCATTGCACTCCACGCCGCATGGCCTCCCGGCCTCGTCTGCACGGCGTCAAGCGGAGGTTTCATTCCCGGCGTTAAGAAGGGCAGACTGTTTGAGCGAAGCGAGTTTCTGCCCTTTAGCCGGGGATGAGACCGGAGTAGCCGGGCAGACGCAGCCTTGATTTTTTCTTTTTGGTACTTTTTCTTTTGTATCAAGACAAAAGAAAAAAGTACATAAAGATAACAAAAAAAGCGGAAGTACAAAACCCCCGCTTTCTCTATCATATTAATCTTTACGCTTTTCTAACATTTAACGCGACTTATTTTTTTGTTTCCGTGTCGTCATCCTTCCGTTTCGGTTCCTTCTTGGCAAGTAGAACGATATTATACACATAATCCGTCATCCACTGCTCCGAGTATCCCAGACGCTCTTTGTATTGGCGGATAGCCGCAGCCGTCTTATGCACATCATCCGCTTTCCATACCATTTTGGTGCAAACATCATGCACCGTCTTCTGCGTCATGCCATACAGAGCCTTTTTAAAGATCGACGGCATACGGAACTTCCA
>ENA-UEOJ01002564-UEOJ01002564.1-human-gut-metagenome-genome-assembly--contig:-NODE-2564-length-10547-cov-3.106686_pt1 | contig 10547 bp, 9 predicted proteins | sample MGYA00242885_ERZ507886 | MGnify/ENA primary metagenome ERZ507886 (study PRJEB26167, sample SAMN06115505) | human gut metagenome | host: Homo sapiens | place: China:Anhui | collected 2015-08-07 | study... | reverse complement strand
CCGCAAGCAGTCCGCCGGGGTCAGAAAACGCGGGCAGCAGCCCGTCGTTCGCGCCGAGAACCAGCAAAACGCGGCTGCGGCGGTGGCGGAGCATCGGCAGCGTTGTAAGCTGGACGGCATCGCAGACGGAGGGAATGGAACCGACCGAAGTATTTTGCAGCAGCATGGAAAACAGCGCCACGGATTCCTGCTCGCCCGTGGCCAGCAGCACGTCCATTTCCGCCGGGTCCGGCTCATCCGACCACTGATGGGCCATTTCCAGCAAGGCATTGGTCCGGCCCGAGCGCGCGGAAAGCACGACGACGAGCTTGCGGCCTTCGGCCAGAGCTTCACGCACCTTGCCGCGTACCTTTTTCATGCATTCCAGATCGGCAACGGAGGTGCCGCCGAATTTCTGCACCAGAATCCGCATGTTGTTTGATCCCCGCTAAACTTCCTCCCCTCCGGGAAGACAGGATAAGGCTCATGCCCCGCGCACGGCGAAGCGCGATGACAGCACGGGCCGCAGGGCTTCCAGCAGGGCCGCCCCCGCCGCGCCGTGCGCCGTTATCACCGCTGACCGCTTCATTTCGCACGACTGCCCCGGAATGTCCAGATTTTCTCCCTGTCCGCCGCCGGATACAGGGCGCAGCTCAATATCCAGCCGGTTCTCCTCCCGCAGTCCGGGGGCGAGGTATTCCGGCCATTCCAGCACCAGCAGCGCGCCCTCGTCCATGGCGTCCGCCATGTCTTCCGGCAGTTCCCCCAGCGCCGCCGCGCCGGCATCCCCCAGCCGGTACAGGTCTGCATGCAGCAGGACGGGACGGGTGGGGTAGATGTTGCACAGGGTAAAGCTTGGGCTGGCGACCTCGGCCTCCCCTCCGCCGGGCAGCGCCGCCGCCAGACCGCGCGTCAGGGTGGTTTTTCCGCTGCCCAGCGCGCCGCGCAGATACAGGGCGCGAAGCCCCTCCCACAGCGTGCCCCGGGCGTCGATCAGTTTTTCGCCGATAATCCGGCCCAGGGCTTCCGTTTCCCCGGCATTATCCAGCAGCCAGGCCATATGATGACTCCATCAGTTGAAGTATGCCCGCAGCTCATACGCCGCGCATGAAATCTCCATCTCCTCACCGGGATGCGGAATGCCCATGGCCGCCAGCGCGACGGGCACGGCATCCGCGATCTCGCGCGGCCCGTTGCCACGTTCCGGCCACGTTTTTGCCAGTGCCGCCCCCGCCCGGGCATGAAGTTCCACTCCCAGCGCCGCGGCCGATGCCGCATCCCGGCCAGACGCCAGCAATGCGCCGATCACTCCCGCCAGCACATCGCCGGAACCGCCCACCGCCAGTTGCGGCACGGACCACGGCGAAAGACAGACCGGCCCGCCCGCCGCGCCGCTCAAGGTGCCTTCCCCCTTGAGTACCCAGCAGGCCGGAGCCAGCGCCCTCAACCGGGCATGCGCAACGAAACGATCCGCCTGCACCTCTGCGGCCGTCATGCCGAGCAGTGCGGCCGCTTCGCCGGGGTGCGGAGTCAGCACGTCGCGCGCGGTCAGCAGGCCGAACAGTTCCGGCTCCGCCGCCAGCGCGAACAGGGCATCGGCGTCCAGCACCAGCGGCGGCCGCCCCGGTTCCTCCAGCAGCGCCCGCAGAAACTCCCCCGCCCCGTTGTTCCGTCCCATGCCCGGGCCGATCACCACCGCCCCCCGCACACGACAGGCCGCAAGCGGATCGCGCAGGGCGGCCATCTGTCCGGCATGCCATTCCCGTCCTCCCTGCCCGGCAGGCAGAGAGTGGGTGACGGCTTCGGGCAGACCCGCGCGGATGGGGGGCAGCGCGCCTTCGGGAGCGGCCACGGCCAGCAGGCCGGCCCCGGCTCGCAGCGCGCCCAGCGCGGCCAGGCGCGGCGCGCCGGTCATATCCGCCGATCCTCCCGCAATCAGCACCCGTCCGGCCTCGCCCTTGTGACGGGGGAACGCGGAAGAAGGCCGCCTCAGGTTTCCGGAACCCTCGTTTTCCCCCGTCCACATCACAAAGGAGGCGGGCGCGCTTTCCATGACGCGGCGCGGCATGCCTATGGGCCGCACCAGAAGATCCCCCGTGAACTCCCGCGCTCCGGGGACGGTCAGGCCGGGCTTGGCGGCCTGAAAGGTCACGGTGGCATGCGCGCGCACGGCCTCCGGCCGGGGCAGGCCGCTCAGGCCGTCCAGGCCGGAAGGAACGTCCAGCGCGAACACCAGCGCCGCGCGGCGCAGGGCATTGACATTCCGCACCAGATTCAGCTCCCGCGTCCGCAGTTCCCCGTGAAACCCCGTGCCCAGCAGGCCGTCCGCGATGATATCGGGAACAAAGGCGGAAAGAATGCGGGACAGATCGCCCGATGCGGGCAGCGGGCGGAACGGAACGCCCAGCCCGCGCGCAAGCCGCGCGAAACGCCCGGCGGCTCCGCGCATGCGGCCGGGAGCGCGGGCAAACAGAACCAGCGGCCGCGCGCCCTCATCCAGCAGATGCCGTGCCAGACAGGCCGCATCGCCGCCGTTGCTGCCGCTCCCCATGAGGAGCAGCACGCGCGCGCCGCGCAGCGGCATCCCGCGCGCCGCAGCCACGGACCGCAGGGCGGACAGGGCCTCCCGCGCCGCGTTTTCCATCAGCACGTCCCCGGGCAGACCCCGCTCAAGGGCCAGAGCATCCCAGAGGGCCATTTCCGCCGGAGCGGGCACAGGTACGAACATTTTCAGGTCTCCATCAGAAAAAAATGCGGCCGCGCGGCGCGCGCTACCCTTCCAGCACCACCACCGCGCCCGCGACATCCCGCTCATGGGTCAGGGAAACGTACACGGCCTTCACGCCAAGCTCCTCGGCCCGGCGCGCGGCCGCCCCCGAAAAGCGGAGTTCGGGGCGTCCCGAGGGCAGACGGAGCACTTCCACATCCCGCATGGAAACGCCCTCGGCAAAGCCGGTTCCCAGCGCCTTGACCGCCGCCTCCTTGGCGGCGAAACGCCCGGCGACAAAGGCCGCGCGCGCGCCCGGGGATTCGGGCAGAAGCTCCCGTTCCGCTCCGGTCAGCACCCGGCGGCAGAAATGATCGCCAAAACGCTCAAGGCAGTTCCCCACGCGGGGAAGCGAGGCCAGATCCATGCCCAAACCTATGATCATATGCGCTCCAGAGCAATATGAGTTCAGCCCGCCGGCGGAGTTCCAGCTTGCGGGGGGCGGCGCGGGAAGTCAAGCGCGCCCCGCATCCGGGACATTCGCTTCCGCAAAGAAAGTTGCATTTCAACTATCTGAAATCAAAAATAAATTTTTTGAAAAATCAGCGAAGGCTCTGTTCAGGTTTACGGTTGGCAAAGAGAATTGTGCCCCTTTAACCGCCGGAGGCGCGAGCTTTGAGCGACGCCCCCCGCCGCGCGGCGGCCTTCACGGCAACGAATGTCGCCGCTGAAACCGGGGCAGATGAACTCCCCCTGATTGCTGTATCAGCCGGAAACTTTAACACAGCCTCAGCGAAAGGATACGTGTCTCCCGTGGCATCACTGGTGCTGCATGACACAAAATGCCTCGTATTTTGTGTCATGCTCATTCGCCGAAAAACACGTTTTTCGGCTCATTCACGGCGGTCTGCACAGCGAAACTTCAGATATTTCGGCACTCTGGAGCATTTCGCCCATGAAATGCCCTGCGGAGTCGAACGGGGCGGGACGCCGCCGCAATCCACTTGCGGCGTCAAGCTCCGATGGGGGCGTGAAACCTGCGGGCCGGAACCCAGGGGACTCGCCGGCGGACATTCTCAAATGCAAAACGCTCTAGGAGGGCGGGGACGCGCCGCCGGAACGGAGGCTGCTCCAGGTCTGAAGCGCCACGGACAGGATGATCAGCCCCAGCCCTCCGTAGAAGGAGGCATTCAGCTCCCGCGCCTCGCCGAGAAAAAGCATGGCCATGGCAATGCTGTAGACCGGCTCGAGATTATAGGTGAGGTTCACGGTAAAGGCGGAAATGTCGCGCAGCACCTGAATTTGCAGGACATACAGAAAAACCGTGCAGAACAGGGAGAGAAGCAGCAGCATGATCATGTCCGCGAGCGGAGGCGGGACAAGCTCATGGCCCGCAAGCGCAAGATAGACAGGCAGCAGCGCGCCGATCCCCGCCGCGCCGCCCAGCATTTCATACAGCAGCGTGGTCAGCGTGTCGCGTCCGGCGCTGACATGCTTGTTGCACACGGTGAACAGCGCGGCCAGCGCGGCTCCCAGCACGCCCACGGCGATGCCCAGCCGGTAGCGGACATCAAAATGAAAAATCAGCCCCACGCCGGCAATGGTGATCAGACTGAACAGCATTTCCCGCGCGGAAACGCGCCTCCGGCAGAGCAGAGGCTCGAACAGCGCGGTGAAGAATCCCACCGTGGAAAAACAGACCACGCCGACGGACACGTTGGACGCCTTGATGCTGCAGCCCCCGTTCACGTCAATCAGCGGCCCCGTGGCCCACGCGGCCAGCGCATGACGCGGGGCGCTTTTTTCCGGCCCGCCGCTGAACCGCAGAAAGACAAACAGCATGAGCGAGGTGAGCAGCAGCCGATACCAGACCAGCAGCCCCTCGTTCAGGGTGATGAGCTTGCCGAATACGCCGGTGAAGCCGGCCAGGACGACGGAAAGATGCAGTTTGAGAAAAGCGTTGTTCATGGTGTCCGCTGCAATATCCCAGCCCTTCCCCGACCGCAAGTTCCCGCGCGGGCCCCTGCTTCTCTCTCGATTTTCCCGCCGCATTCCTGTATAAAGCGGACCGGCTCCGCAATTCGGCCGCCATGATGGAGGTGCTGTTCCCATGTTTCCGCGCAAACGCGTTCTGGTCACCGGAGGTTCCGGCTTCCTGGGGTCGCATCTGTGCGCCCGTCTGCTGCATGAAGGCCATGAGGTGCTGTGCGTCGACAATTTCTTTTCCGGTTCGCGCGCCAACGTGGAAGAACTCATGGACGACAGGCGCTTTGAACTCATACGCCACGACGTCACCTTTCCCCTGTTCGTGGAGGTGGATGAAATCTATAATCTGGCCTGCCCCGCCTCCCCCGTCCACTATCAGCATGACCCGGTGCAGACCATCAAGACCTGCGTGCACGGAGCCATCAACATGCTGGGGCTGGCCAAACGCCTTGGCGTGAGGATATTCCAGGCATCCACCAGCGAAGTGTACGGCGATCCGGAAGTCCACCCCCAGACGGAGGACTACCGGGGCTGCGTCAGCCCCATCGGCGTCCGCTCCTGCTATGACGAGGGCAAGCGCTGCGCCGAGGCGCTGTTCTTCGCGTACCGGCGGCAGCACGGCCTGCCCGTGAAGGTGGGCCGCATCTTCAATACCTATGGTCCCAGAATGCTGCCCCATGACGGCCGGGTGGTGTCCAACTTCATCATGCAGGCGCTGCGGAACGAGCCCGTCACCATTTACGGCGACGGCACACAGACCCGTTCCTTCTGTTACGTGGACGATCTGGTGGAATGCATGATCCGGCTCATGGCCTCGCCGGAGGACTTCACCGGGCCGGTCAACATGGGCAACCCCTCGGAATTCACCATGCTTGAGCTGGCGGAAACGATCATCGAACTTGCGGGCTCCCGTTCAGGGGTGATCTTTCATCCCCTGCCGGAAGACGACCCCAGACAGCGCCGCCCCGATATCTCCCTTGCGCGGAAAGCCCTGGGATGGGAACCGGCGGTTCCGCTCCGGGAAGGACTGAAAAGAACCATCGCCTATTTCGAGGAAGCGCTGAAACGGGCCTGACTTTCCGCGCCGCCCCCCCCGGCGGGACGTTTCTTTTTTCTTGTCTCTCCGTCCGGGGGGCATTAATATGCCCCCATGACGCACGCAGTATCGCCCCGCAGACAGATCAAGCTTCTTCCGCCGGAACTGGCCAACCAGATCGCGGCGGGGGAAGTGGTGGAACGTCCGGCCAGCGTTCTCAAGGAGCTGGTGGAAAACAGCCTTGACGCCGGAGCCTCGCGCATCGAGGTCGAACTGGAAGACGGAGGCCGGAACATGGTTCGCGTCACGGACGACGGACGCGGCATCCCGGCGGACGAACTGGAACTGGCCGTGACCAGGCATGCCACCAGCAAGATTTCCGGCATCGAGGATCTTTCCCGCATCAGTTCCTTCGGTTTCAGGGGGGAAGCCCTGCCCAGCATCGCTTCCGTCTCCCGCTTCCGCATGGTTTCCGCCCCGCTCAACGCCGCCGGAGGACGCGGCGAGGCCACCAGTCTGGAGGTGGATTTCGGCAGGGTCTCCCGCGTCGGTCCGGCCGCGCTGGCGGGAGGCACCGTGGCCGAGGTACGCGAACTGTTCGCCAATGTTCCGGCCCGTCTGAAATTTCTCAAAAGCCCGGCCACCGAACTGAAGCGCGCGCAGGATCTGCTGTACCGGCTGATCCTGGCCAACCCCGGAGTGGGATTCACTCTGAAACTCGGCGGGCGCACGGCCCTGCGGGTGGAACCGGGCATGGATCTGCCCCGCCGCCTTTCCCTGATCTGGCCGCCGCTGGTGGTGGAATCCCTTCGCCCCTTCCGTCTGGAACAGCACGGCATGACCGTGCGCGGGCTGGCCTCCAACCCGCGCTCCTCCCAGCCCCGCGCGGATCGCATGCTCTTTTTCGTCAGCGGACGCGCCGTCAATGACCGCCTGCTCCTGCGCGCGGCGCGCCAGGCCTATCAGGGCAGACTGACCACCCGGGATTATCCGCAAATCGTGCTTTTCCTCGATATTGATCCGGAAGCCGTTGACGTGAACGTGCATCCCGCCAAAAACGAGGTGCGCTTCCGTGACGAGCAGTCCGTGTTCGTCACGGCCCTGAACGCCGTGGGGCAGGCGCTGAACGCGCAGGACGCCGCACCGGGCACGGTCCGCGGGGCAGAGCCCGGAGACGATGCGGAACATGCGGCGCAGGAAGAGCGGCCCGCCTTTGTCTCCCGCCCTCCGGGCTTCTGGGGCGCGGCGGACGAAATGCGCATCATGCCGCGCCGCGCCCCTTCCGACGCGCCGTTCCCTCTCCCGCTTTCCGGAAACGCCGCCGACAATCCGCGCGCGGACCCCGGGGAGACGCCCGCTCGCCCCGGAAGACGCGAACATCCCTCTGATCCCTTCACCCCTTCCGCCGCTCCGGCGGGTGGGCTGGCCGAACCTGCCGCGCCTCCCGCATGGACCGCCCCCGAACGGAATCACACGGCCGGACTCCGCGCTGCGGAGGATGAAGAGGCGGACACGGGGCAGGACAGCGGCGCTCCGCAGCAGGCGGCGGGGTCCGCCATGAACCCCGCGGGAGATTTCCGCTACCTCGGGCAGGTGGCCGGAACCTACCTTGTCCTGGCCAGGGGACGGGATACCCTGCTTCTGCTCGACCAGCACGCCGTGCATGAACGGATCATGTTTGAAAAGTTCCGCGCCGGCGGACTGCGGGGCACATCACGGCCCCTGCTCATGCCTCTGACTCTCGGCCTCCATCCCTCCGAGGCGGAACGCTTCATGGAAATCCGGGAGACGCTGGGCGATCTCGGTTTCGCCGCCGAACTGACCGGGGGAGGCGCGGCCTGCCGCGTTTCCGCCCTGCCTCCGGTCATGGAGCGGGGCGACGCCTCCGCCTTTCTGCGCGAGGCTCTGGCAGGAAGGAAGGACGATCTTGCCTCGCTGTGGATCTCCCATGCCTGCCATTCCGCCATCCGGGCCGGACAGCAGCTCACGCCCGCCGACGCTCTGGAACTGGTGCGCCAGTGGCTGGCAACCGAGGAGCCGGATTACTGCCCGCACGGAAGACCCTGCGCCGTCACCCTTGATCCGGCGGATCTGGAAAAGCTCTTCAAGCGGCGGCAATAGCGCATGCCATGCCTGAAAATGCCTGCCTGTCAGACTTCAGAGCTTTTTACCGTTGAAAGCATCAGATCCGGACAAGGTGTTCCGGCTCGCGGGCTTCACGCCTGAAGCCGCAGCCGCAGGCGGGCTGTTTTTTTCACTGTTCAGACGCTCAATGGGGCCTCCGCGCAAATATTTTTTCATCCATTTCCGACTTTGCAAAAAAATGAACAAATACAGCCCGGAAAAGCGCCATCCCTCTGTGCGGGAGGAAGCTTTTTCGACAAAAACGTAATTTTTCCGGCATATTTTCCAGAAAAAAAACTCGATTCCTGTTGACTTGCCCTCTTTCTTGAGGCAAGCCTTCCCTACAAGGAGTCCATGCGGGGGCATAGGTTTGTCCGAACAGCGCGTGGCAGTCGATGTTTTTTTCGTTGAGGTTTTTTTTCTATGGCCAAGTCTATTTATGTCGGGAACCTTCCCTGGTCCGCCACCGAAGAACAGGTGCAGAACCTTTTTGCTGAACACGGGGAAGTGCTCTCCGTCAAACTGGTGAACGATCGCGAAACCGGCCGCGCCCGCGGTTTCGGCTTCGTCGAAATGGAAGAACCCGGCGCGTCGGCTGCTATTGAAGCGCTTGACAATGCCTCCTTCGGCGGGCGCACCCTTCGCGTCAACGAAGCGAAGCCCCGCGCTCCGCGTCCTCCCCGTTACTAGCGGGCTGCCGCGCTGAGCGGCACCGCCGTCATACGGAATAAAAGCCCCGGTCTTCCGGGGTTTTTTTTAGAGTTCCGTCCGCCGTCCCTTTCGGCCGCCGTGCCTCTTAACTGGACTTTAAATCCAAGCTGGATACAATGAATTCTGAACATTCCAGCCCGCCCGCGCATGGCGGGGAACCGGATTCCGGTTTTCTTCAACGACAAAGTCAACAAGACATGAGGCAGTTATGCACGGCTGTAGAAAAACACTCCCGGCCCTTCTGGCTCTGCTTCTGATCGCTTCTCCCCTGGCGGGAGGCTGCACTCCCCGCGTGGGCGGCAGCGATTATGCCGTCAGCGGCGCTCAGGGCTCCTACGACGTGGAATACGGCACGGTGGTTTCATTCCGCCATGTCCGCATCAACGATGAAAACTCCGGCAAGGAACTCATCGGTGCCGGCGCCGGCGGCGTGCTCGGCGGCGTGCTCGGCAACGCCATCGGAGGCGGAAGCGGCCGCACCATCGCCACGGTGGTCGGCGCCCTCGGCGGTGCGGCGCTGGGCGCGGCGGGAGCCAACAATATCGGCAACCAGACCGGTGTGGAAGTTGTGGTCAGGCTCGACAGCGGCCGGACTCTGGCCGTGGTGCAGGGCGCGGACATGACGTTCACCCCCGGCCAGCATGTCATGGTCATGCGCGGCAACGGCACAACGCGCGTCGCCCCCCGCTGACGCGGCCGGCTCACCAAAGTCGGAAGCCGCCCCGCCCCGGGAGGCGGTTCACCTACAGGCAACTCCATAATTCACCAAACAGCAGGCGGACGGGAGGAAAGAATGCTCGACCCAAAACAGTGTGTTCTCTTCAGCGGCGGAGCGGCCGGCACCGAACAGTTTTTCGGGGCGCAGGCCGAAGCGTGGGGCATTGAGGAAGTCAACTTCAGCTTTGAAGGCCATCAACTGGAACGCAAGCGCGGCGTGCGCGTGCTGACCAGCGACGAGCTGGCCCTCAAGGATGTGAGCATGACCTACGTTTCCCGCCTCATGGGCCGCGAATACACCCGGGCTCCCATGTTCCGCAAGGTGCTCCAGTCCATCTGCTGGCAGGTCAGCAGCGGGCAGGAAGTCATCGTGGTAGGCAGCATTCAGGAAGACAAGACCGTCAAGGGCGGCACAGGCTGGGGCGCGGAATTCGCCAAGCTGTGCAACAAGCCTCTGCTGGTCTTCGATCAGGAGCGCAATGACTGGTTCCGCTGGACCAGAGAAGACTGGGTGACGGAAAAGGACCCGGTCATCGCCCACGCTCATTTCACCGCCACGGGCACCCGCTTTCTTGAAGCGGAAGGCCGCAAGGCCATCGCCGATCTGTACAGCCGCTCCTTCTCCCGCTGACGCGCGGCCGGTTCCGCGCCAGCGCGGGACGGGCATCCCCCGCGCGGGGACAGGACGGCACTGAACGGACGCATGCGCGCGATCCACGGAAAGAAAGCCGTGGATCGCGCGCATATTTTGATTCCCGCATGAAACGCGCGGCGCAGGCATATCCGCTCCCGCCGGAGTTTTTCCCCTTCCGAATCCAACGGACCTTCCATGCTCCTTCAACGTGCTGCCATACGCGACGCTTCCCTTTCCGGCACTCTTGCGGGCTGTTCCGCCCATATCCTCTGGGGTGTCGCCGTGCTGTACTGGCACCAGCTCGCCGCCCTGCCCGCCGTAACCATTCTGGCCCACCGCATGCTGTGGTCCCTGCTTCTGCTGATCGGGCTGCTCGCCGCCACCCGGCGGCTGCCGGAACTCGTCTCCGCCCTGCGCTCGCGGCGGGAGGCCCCCCGTCTGGCGCTCTGCGCGGCGCTGCTCACCTCGGCGGCTACCTCCCGCAACTCTTTGGCCAGCTCCACCCATGCCGCCCCTGTCTGGCGCTGGGCTTTCAGCCACTCCGCCGCCTGCGCCTCGCTGGCCTGCTGGGTCTGGCTCATGACCTGCCGGGCTTCGTCGGCCAGTGTCGCCATGCTCTGGGCCAGCGGTTCGATCTGCTCCGCTAACTCGTT
>ENA-UEOJ01002562-UEOJ01002562.1-human-gut-metagenome-genome-assembly--contig:-NODE-2562-length-10556-cov-3.114896_pt1 | contig 10556 bp, 9 predicted proteins | sample MGYA00242885_ERZ507886 | MGnify/ENA primary metagenome ERZ507886 (study PRJEB26167, sample SAMN06115505) | human gut metagenome | host: Homo sapiens | place: China:Anhui | collected 2015-08-07 | study... | reverse complement strand
ATGTGCCCTGCGGCTGGAGCGGGGATTTTCCGAGGCTCGACGGCTCCTGGAGTATCCCGAGAGAGAGAGAGAGAGAGAGAGAGAGAGAGAGAGAGAGAGAGAGAGAGAGACGCCGCCCGGAAGCAGCTAGGCCTTGCACAGATCGGCGTACACGGCGGAAACGGCACGGACGAGATCGTCAGGCGCGAGCAGAAGCTGAACGCCCCGCTGCCCTGCGCTGATGAAAATGCGTTCCCATAGAATGGCGCTTTCGTCGAGATAGACCGGATAGTTCCTTCTGGCTCCCAGCGGGGAACAGCCGCCCCGGACATATCCCGTCAGCGGCAATACTTCCTTCAGATGCACCATGGCCGCGCTCTTGTGCCCGGACGCGGCGGCGCTTTTTCTGAGATCCAGTTCCGCCTGACCGGGAATGCAGGTCATGATAATTTCGCTTTCCGTCTTTCCTTCCGCGCGGACGACAAGCGTCTTGAATACCTGTTCGCAGGGGACGCCCAGTGTGCGCGCCAGGGCGATGGCGGACAGATCGCTCTCATCCACGGGGGCGGTGAATATTTCATAGGGGATGCCCAGGGCATCCAGTATTCTGGCTGCGTTGGTCTTTTTTGTCGGCATGATGTCCGGCCGGATAAAACGCGTTTTCCGCAGGGCCGGAACGGCGTAAGGAAGCCGTTCCGGAGGAGGTCGCTTTTATTCGCTTTCCCTGTTTGCGCCGCCGATGCGGCGCTTTTCCCACAACTGCATGTCTTTCATCTTCTTGCGGCGTTCGCGCTGCAGTTCCTTGCAGACAAGGGGGGTATGCTTTTTCAGCCCCCACTTCTCGCGGTAGCTTTCCGCGTCGAGATCATGCGTGGCAAGATGCTTGCGGGTAATAATCTTGAAGGTTTTGCCGCACTCCAGACAGGTGACGGACTTTTCCTTTATGGATTTGGCCGGCGGCATCGCAGGCGCGGAGGAACCTTCCTCTTCAATGGAGGTTTCTTCCAGCGTCTTGAGGCTTGCGGCCAGAGTGCGGACCATGGAGGTGATTTCTTCTTCCGACATGACACGCACTGACGCCTGGGCTTTTACGATTTCCAGCGCCTGTTTCAAATAGTCATCCATTATACTGCTCCTGAAAAAGGTCTGCCATATATTCATAGTATAGTCGGCGGACGGTTTGTACCTTTCTATATGCCGGGATATAAAAAGAATGCAAGTGTTTTGTGCCGGAGTTCTGTTGCAGAGTTGTGTTGAAAAAATCCTTGACCTTCGGAGGCGCGAGAGCAGCGGCTATGGAGGCCGACCGGACGGCTCCCCGCGGGGCCGTGTCCGTTGCCGGGCACAACAAGGCGTACGGACATCGAGAGCAGAAATGACCCCCCGCCGCATGACCATGCGGCATGGAGGAGGCACGGAGCACGAGCGCGGCGTTTTCCGCGCAAAATGCGCACGGGAGCGGGTATCGGCAAGGCCGAGTGGTGAGCGCCATCGGGAGGGCGCGGTCAAATGTCACGCGCGGATACATGCCGCGACGCTGCCGGAGCGGAACAGTGCGCCGCATGCATCGCCCCGGCGCAATTCTCCGGCAGAATGCTCTGGAGGCTGAAATGCGCCGGGGGAGAGGAAAAGGCTATTTGAAAAGTTTCCCGAGTCCTCTGCTTATTTCCCGTTCCAGCCTTCCTCCAGGCTGCAGGGAAAGATCGATATTCTTCAATTTTTTTCCCATATCCAGGTGATAGGAAGGCTTGTCAAGAGTGCCGCGGACACTGACCGGGAGGCTGGCCGCCCCCGCGACGCGGAGAGAACCCGCCAGGTCCAGCGTCCGCTTCGGCAGATTGATGGTTCCCTTGCCGGAAAGTTCGAGTTCCGGTGAGACGCAGCGCGCGTCAGTCACGGAAATGACGCCCTTGTCGCTGCTGAATGTGACCAGGACTTTTTCAAAATCGGTGCCGGAAGATGTCAGCTTTTCAATTTTTTCCATGCCCTGTGTCCGTCCGCCCAAAAGTGTGATCAGCCCTTTCAGATCCCGCGTGACGGACGCAAGATCGGTCAGTCTGAGATGCAGCGGCGAAGCGGAGATGCTTCCCTGCCCCTTCAGGGTTCCGGCGGCGTCCGCCGCGTTGAAGCCCAGCCTGGCGTTGACGCGGCCCTTTCCGGAAATCTGGTCGGGGCGGAGCGCCTTGAATCTGGGCAATGTTTCCATGACCTGGCGCAGATCCATGTCCTCCGCGCTGAGTTGCAGCCGTACATCCGTATCCTTCAGGCTGCCGCCGCCGGATACCAGCGAGGAAATGGAAGGCAGAACCACGTCTACGGATGATTTTGCGTGACTGTTCCATGCCGTGAAGGTGAGCGGGTTGACGCTGTATGTGCCCTGGTCTCCGCTGATTCGGGCCTGGATGTTGTTCAGGAGCAGATTTCTCCAGACAAGGCGCTCAACGGTCAGGGTGAGATCGAGCGCGGGCCAGGGCTGGACAACCAGCACAGTCGCTCCGTTTTCGGTTCTGCGTTCCGTCACGCGCGGTATGGAGGCGGAGTTTTCTTCCGTTCCCGGTTCAGCGGCATAGCGGGTCGGAACCAGTTCGCCCAGATTCAGACGGCCGCGCAGCATGGGCGGTTCAATACCGGCGTCCAGCGAGCCGGAAAAACTCGTGCCGTCCAGACTGCCTTCCAGCTTTTCCAGCACAAGGTGACCGCTTTTGAGACTCAGTACGGCGCTGGCGTTGAGCGCCGACAGAGCCGTTTCATCGGGAAAGGGATTACGGCCGAGAGCCTGCAGCAGCAGACGGGGGGACCCCTTGCAGCTCGCCTGAATGCCGCCGGTGCCTTTCAGCAGCACATGCTCGGGCAGATCATGGGGAGCCGTGGCGAGGAGCCTGGCCATGTCCGGAGCGGAAAGCGTTCCGGAGGCGCTGAGGGTGAGGCCGGGCATGCTGGTTTCCAGCCTGTTCAGCTCCAGTACGCCGCTTTCGGGAGTCCAGGACATTCCGCCGGAAAGAGCGGCATCCTGGGTAAAGCCCATATGCTCCTCCGGATGGATGAGCGCCTTGTGGACAATGGCCGTGAACGCGCCGTTCTTGCAGGCCAGATTGCTTTCCAGGGAAACGTCGTTCGGCTTCTGCCGGAATGAAACATGGCCGGACGCCTCCAGTCCCAGTGTCGCATTGGGCCGGGCGTTGGTCAGCTTGAGGGCGATGTCTGAAAACGCGCAGGAACGCCCGTCCTCCCCTGTGAGCACAATGGACGCCCTGTTCAGGATTGCCGCGTCGGGAGCGAGGGCAAGCAGACTGTTGACGCGCTCCTCAAGGCTGCGTCCCGCCGCGTCCTGTACGGGAGAATCCTCCGCCGCGGCAGGAGATGCGCTCTGCCCGGCGGGAGAGGAGGCCGCCGGAGGCCGAGCGGAGGGAAAGCGGCAGAGAATCTGCAGATCATCTGCTTCAAGGCCGGTAAGCTCCATGCGTCCGGCCAGCAGAGCAGAAGCGGAAAGACGGATGCTTGCCCGGCTGAAGGAAACGGAAACGGCATCTTCCTGCTCTCCCCAGGAAGAAGGGCCGAGCGTCAGGCTGAGCCCGGGAAACAGGCTGATTTCCGGCAGAGTCTCCATATGCAGCGGCTTGCCGGTATTTTTTTCCACCAGATGACTGAACTTTTGCAGAATGACGTCGCCCTGCGTCCTGAGAAACATCCAGCCTCCCGCCACTGCAAGCGCCAGTGTGATGACAATTCCGAGAACAATTTTGCGGAACATGGCCCACCGCCCTGTTTTTTGCTTATGTTAGCGCTCCTCCCGCCCACCTTGCAAGGCTGTATTTCATGGGCACGCGCGGTCTTGCCATAAGCCGCCGCCCCCGGCATACTCGCTGCCTCATGCAAGGAGAATGTCATGCCGAAAGCCTCCTTTCCCTCCGTTGTCCCGCTGCCCTGCGGTCTGCTCGAACAGATCCGGCTTCCCCCGGCGATCATGGTGCTGGGCACATCTTCCGATGCCGGCAAAAGTCTGCTCGCCGCGGGCCTGTGCCGCCTTTTCGCCCGGCGCGGGTTGAACGTCGCGCCGTTCAAGTCCCAGAACATGGCGCTGAATTCCGCCGTCACTGATGAAGGGAAGGAGATGGGGCGCGCCCAGGCGCTTCAGGCACGGGCCTGCGGGCTGCGTCCCGATGTCCGGATGAATCCGGTGCTGCTCAAGCCCCAGTCGCAAACCGGCTCTCAGGTCATTGTCATGGGAGAGGCGCGCGGCCATTACCGGGTGCGGGAATATGAGCGTCTCAAGCCTGTGCTCTTCCGTGAGGTCTGCGAGGCGTACGCCTCACTCGCCCGGGGGAGGGACCTCATGATTCTGGAAGGTGCGGGCAGCCCGGCGGAAATCAACCTCAGGGCGGCCGACATCGTCAATTCCCGCATGGCCAGAGAAGCCCGCGCGCGCATGATCGTGGTCGGTGATATCGACAGGGGGGGAGTCTTCGCCTCGCTGACCGGTACGCTGGCTTTAATGGAGAAGTGGGAACAGGACATGGTGGACGGACTGGTGATCAACAAATTCCGGGGAGACGCCTCTCTTCTGCCGCCTGCCCTTGACGCGGTGGCTGCCCTGACAGGCAAGCCGTTTCTCGGCGTGGTTCCCTGGGTGGATGACCTGCTTCTGCCGGAAGAGGATTCCGTATCCTATCGGGCCGGGCGCATCCTGCGCCGGGAAGCGGCGGGGGCGGACGATGCGGGCTTGCGGGAGGATGAGCTTGACGTGGCTCTCATTGACGTGCCCTATCTGAGCAATCTTTCGGATATGGATCCCCTGCTGGCGGAGCCGGGCGTGCGCGTGCGCATGGTGACGCGCCCGGAGGAGCTGGGCCGCCCGGATCTGATCGTTCTGCCAGGCAGCAAGAGTACCGCATCCGATCTGCGCGCCCTGCGGAAGCGCGGAATGGAAGAGGCTCTGCACGGAGAAGCCGGGCGCGAGGGCGGGGCGGATATCCTCGGCATCTGCGGCGGGATGCAGATGATGGGGGAACATATCGCCGATCCGGACGGGCTGGAAGATGGCCCCGGGCATGTGGAGAAAGGGTTCGGCCTGCTGCCGCTGGTCACGGCGCTGGTCGGGGAAAAGGTTCTGCGGAGGGCCGGAGCCGTGGATGAGGTGCTGGGGCTTCCCCTGTCTGTCTACGAGATCCATCACGGCAGAACGGAAGTCCTCGTTTCAGACTCCGCGGAGGGGGGGAAGGGCGGATGTGCGCGGACCTGGACCCGTGCCCCCGACGGCGGCGCGCACGGCTGGATGCTGGAGCAGGGTGGAGGAAGAGGGACGATATGGGGGACCTACGGCCATGGACTTTTCGATGACGACGCCTGGCGCTGTGCGTTCCTGAACCGGCTGCGCCGCAGGCGGGGCAAGAGTGAGGGAACCGTGACGATGTGGTCGCCGGACGCCTCTCTGGATCGGCTGGCTGACGCGCTGGAAAAAAATCTGGACATGGGGCGGATGTGTGCGCGGCTTTCCCTTCCCCGCAGTCTTTTCCTGTGAGAACGCTGAGTTAACTGCAGCATGCATGCTCCGCAAAACCGCGGGAAAACGCTGACCAAGCATTCTCCTGCGGCAGGCTGGCGCTGCGGCGTCGGGTTGTTTGGCACCGCTGGCATAAGCTGACAAAGCTGTTGCATTTCATTTCTGTTTATTTTTTTTTATAAGAAAATCAACGGATTGATCCTTTAAAATCAAAAAATCGCAGCAAAAAATTGAAATTGTATTTCATTGTTGTTGACAGAAAATGGAAGCCTTGCCATATAAGAAGCGTCCGGGAAATTTTCCCGGGCGTGAAAGGCCGCCGAAACGACACGGATTTCCGCACACAAGGAGCTGTCATGCAAGGTTTTGTTGTTGGCGTCATTGTGTTTCTGGCGCTGCTGTATTTTGTGCGCAGGGTCAGGCAGACGACCAGACCCGGAGGGGGCTGCGGCTGTGGTTGCAGCGGCTGCAGCCATGCTCCGAAAGACGGTTCGGTCTCATGTCCCTCTTCAAGGAATGCATAAGAATGTTGAGTGGTTGATCATATTTTTTTATCAGGTTATTGAAATCAGAATTCAATTTGTGATTGCGGAGTATTTTTGGGCATGCGCCCGGAGTCGGACAGGCAGGCCCGTTTCCTCCTTCCCTGGTCCGCAAAGGTTTTCCGCCGGCGTCGGCAGATGTTTTCGGTTGTGAAGGCTTTGTACGGATATCGGGATACCTGCAAAGACTCATGCCGGAGAAGCCGTACGGATGCGAACCTGATGAAAAGGCGTGTCGGGCGGCTGCCGGCTGACTGTATATGCCCCGCTCCTCGCGGGGCGGAGAGGATGCGAGAAAGGAGTTCATGAACATGGCAGAGGGCAAGTCCATCGGACTGAGAGAAATGAAAGAAGGTCAGAAGGGCCGTATTCTGCGCATAGGAGCGGACGGCGAACTGGGACGCCGTATCCGTGACATGGGGCTGATTCCCGGTGTTGAGGTGGAAGTGGTGGGGCATGCTCCGCTGCGTGATCCCGTCGCGCTGCGTCTGTCCGGCGTGACCCTGGCCCTGCGCAATCGTGAGGCGGACTATATCAGTGTGGAGGTGAAGGCATGAGCCAGGCGCAGCAGACCGGAAGCGCGAAAGTCAGGGGCGGGGGCACTGTCCTCGGTTACGCGGAAGGACGCCCGCGGATTGCTCTCGCGGGCAATCCGAACTGCGGCAAGACCACGGCGTTCAACGCATGGACGGGCGCGCGCCAGCATGTGGGCAATTACCCCGGCGTGACGGTGGAACGCAAGGAAGGCGTGGCGCATGCGCGCGGTCAGGCCGTACATCTGGTGGATCTTCCCGGCACCTATTCCCTGACTGCCTACTCCATGGAAGAAGTCGTCGTCCGCCGCGAGCTGACCGAAAACGCTCCTCTGGCCGTCATTGACATGGCCGACGCTTCGGCATTGGAGCGCAACCTGTACCTGACGGTGCAGCTGCTGGAGATGGGGCAGCCGCTTGTGCTTGCCCTTAACATGATGGACGAGGCCCGCAAGGCCGGGTATCAGATTGACACGGCAAGGCTTTCCAGAGCGCTTGCCTCGCCTGTGGTGGAAACCGTGGCCCGCTCCGGAGAAGGGCTGGATGCGGCCCTTTCCGCCGCGCTTGAAATCGGTCACTCGGAGTCGGCCCGCAAGGGGCTGCGGATTTCGTACGGTTCCGATCTCGATCCGGTGCTGGGTTCCATGGAACGGCAGATCACGGAGGCCGGAATCTGGAAGGGGGCGGCTCCCGTGCGCTGGTTCGCGGTCAAGCTGCTGGAGGGGGACGCCGAGGCATGGAGTCAGCTTCAGGCGGCGGACTCCCGCCTGGAAGCCGTATTGCGCGCCGAATACAATACCGTGGCCGCCCATATCCGATCCACCACGGGAACCTCGCCGGAGGCGGTGATTTCCGATTACAGGTACGGGTTCATCAGGGGCATGCTGAAAGACGGCGTGATCACCCATGTGGGGAATCGGGATCGTCTGGCCCTCAGCGACAAGCTGGACAAGGTTCTGGTCAATCCTCTGCTCGGACCGATCATCATGCTTGCCGTTCTGTATCTGGTATTTCAGGTGACGTTCGTCATCGGGGCCTATCCTCAGGGGTGGGTCGAAGAATTTTTCGGATGGCTGGGTGAGATTTCCACCGCCGTGCTGCCCGAAGGGCTGGTTCAGTCTCTGGTTGTTGACGGGCTGATTGCCGGGCTGGGCGGCATTCTGAGTTTTGTTCCTCTGGTGCTTATCCTGTTTGCCTTTGTGGCCTTTCTTGAAGACACCGGGTACATGGCGCGCATGGCGTATATGGTGGATCGCATCTTCCGCGCGTTCGGTCTGCATGGCAATTCCATGATGGCCTATATCACTGCGGGCGGCATCGCGGGCGGCTGCGCCATTCCCGGCGCCATGGCCACCCGCACGCTGCGCAGCCCCAAGGAAAAGCTGGCCACCCTGCTGACGCTTCCCTACATGCCCTGCGGCGCGAAACTGCCTGTGTTCCTGCTGCTTGCAGGCGTGTTTTTCCCCGGCAGCGAGGCCACCGTGATGATGTGCATGCTGCTTGCCGGCTGGGTCAGCGCCCTGATTATCGCCCGGTTGCTGCGCTCCACCATCATCAGGGGAGAATCCACTCCGTTTGTCATGGAACTGCCGCCTTACCGCCTGCCCACTCTGCGCGCCATAGGCATCCACTGCTGGGAACGCGCATGGATGTACATCAGGAAGGCCGGTACCGTGCTGCTTGCCGCGTCCATCCTGATCTGGGCCGCCATGACCTTCCCCCAGCTTGACGAACAGGCCGCCGCGCCCTACGAGGCCGCCATTGCCGCCGCCGAGGAAAAGCTGGAAGCTCTGCCTTCCGACGCTTCCGAGGAAATGCGCGCGGCCGCACAGTCTGAGGTTGATCAGGCCCGGCAGAATCTGGCCGAAGCCGAGCTTCAGAATACCGTGGGCGGCCGCCTGGGCATGGCGCTTGAGCCTCTGACCAGCCCCGCCGGTTTCAACTGGCGCACCAATGTCGGACTGGTAAGCGGCATCGCCGCCAAGGAAGCCCTGGTATCCACTCTCGGCACCGCGTATTCCCTGGGTGAAGTGGATCCCGAAGACGCCGGTTCCCTGGCTGAAACCCTTGCCTCCCAGCCTGACTGGTCTCGCGCCAATGCGCTTTCCCTGATGCTCTTTGTTCTCCTCTATTCCCCGTGCTTCGTGGCTCTGGTGGTCATCAAGAACGAGGCCGGAGGCTGGCGCTGGCTGGTGTTCTCTCTGGTGTTCAATACGCTGCTGGCCTATGGGGTGGCGGTCGTCGCCTACCATGTCGGTCTGTCCGTGTGGGGATAGGGCATGCGCCCCCCCTCGTGCCCGTGCCGGAGCGTATGCCTCCGGCGGGACGGACGGGTATAAACATTACGGCGGTTCACAGTGCCGTCCGCCCATCCGGATCGTCCGCATGCGATCCCCGGCGGATGAAGAAAAATGCGGCTGCGGCGGGCCTTGTCCTCCTCCCCCGTGCAAGGCCGCAGGCACAGGAACCGGCCGTCGAAGGGGAAACCCTTCCTTCGAAGGGCGGCTCGCCGGAAAGTGCGACGGGTTGGTCGGGCCGGTCGTCCGGCGGGTCGCCCAAAGAAATGAAGATGACCGGAAAATAAGGAAGATATTTTGGAGCAGAGGGAGGACCGGCGGCTGAAGCCCCGCGATGCTGAGGCCGTGACTTCCCTGCGGAGCCGGTTCCTCCTCTGTTTCAGGCGTGAAGGCCGCGGCCCGGAACTGTTGAAGACCGGCCGCAGACAGACTTAACCATGGAATGTTTTTCTGGAGAGGTTGAATCATGAACGAGAATCTGAAGTATGGCTTGTTTTTTCTGGGAGGAGTGGCTCTGGGAGCGGTGGGCGCCGTTGCGGTGAGCAGGGGCAAGCTTGATCTCAAGCCGTTTGCCACGGAGCCGGAAAGCCAGCAACGAACCAACCGCCAAAGAAACGGGAAAATACCTCTGCCAGCATGGGAAGTCGTGTCGGTTCTGCGGTGGGTGCTGTGATGGATACAAAAAATAAAGTCCGTGACAGTGTTTCCTCACTGAAAGAAAATGTGAAAGATTTACCGACACAGGCTGGTTATGCTGTCCATTCTGCCAAACAGAAAGCAAAGGATAATGTATCAGACTTTAAGCGTGGCGTTGTGGAAGAACAGGAAAACCGACAGGAACAACGTACACAGAAACGCAACCTGCACAGGGAAAATATCTCACAGAAAAAGCAGGAATTACAGAAAGCACAGGAAGCAAGGCAGACAGTTCATGCGAATGGATCAGCGACAGCCGGAGCTACCAGAAGCCATGAACGCCCTGTTGCCACACCTGTTCCAAAACCTGCACCGACCGATACAGTTACGAAGCCAGATATGAAACGTCCTGCTACTTCTCCTGTGATAAAAAATGCAGAAGTCAAGGCTGGAAAAGAAACTGTCCGAACCAATATCAGACAGGAACAACAGGTCAAAGGTGTTACCAGAACGAACCAGCCGAATGTAGCGGAATCCAGAAGTATTCAAAAGAAAACAACCATACAGAAACAGGTCAACCAAAAACAGAATCGTAAGACTGTTACGAAGCAACCAGAGAAAGGACGGAAGAAATGAGATTAAAACGTATCCTTATCATAGGTACGATATTTCCTGTCCTTTTCTCCATCGTCCTCTTTTTCGGGATATTGATTTCCGGCGAAGATGACGACAGTTCCAACAGCTATTCGCCTGTCTACTCTGGCATGAACCTGTCAGCCGATGTATTCAAACATCAGCCAATGGTAGAAAAGTACGCCAGAGAAAACGGTATCTCGGAGTATGTGAACGTCCTGCTTGCCATCATACAGGTAGAAAGTGGCGGTACGGCTATTGATGTCATGCAGTCCAGCGAAAGTCTGGGACTACCGCCAAACTCATTAAGTACAGAAGAATCAATAAAGCAGGGGTGTAAATATTTTGCGTCCCTGCTTTCTTCCTGTAAAGCAAAAGGCATGAATGACATTAACGTAGTCATTCAATCTTATAACTATGGTGGTGGCTATGCAGA
>ENA-UEOJ01002553-UEOJ01002553.1-human-gut-metagenome-genome-assembly--contig:-NODE-2553-length-10608-cov-4.153642_pt1 | contig 10608 bp, 10 predicted proteins | sample MGYA00242885_ERZ507886 | MGnify/ENA primary metagenome ERZ507886 (study PRJEB26167, sample SAMN06115505) | human gut metagenome | host: Homo sapiens | place: China:Anhui | collected 2015-08-07... | reverse complement strand
GCCCCTGTGCGTCAAGACCCACGATGTGGACGAATTCGTCAACGCTGTGTATCTGATGAGCAGCAGCTGGGGCGGCATCAATCTGGAGGACATCGCCGCTCCCCGGTGCTTCGAGATCGAGCGGAAGCTGAAGGAAAAGTGCGACATTCCCATCTTCCACGACGACCAGCACGGCACTGCCGTCATCACCCTGGCGGGCCTGACCAACGCCCTCAAGGTGGTGGGCAAGAAGAAGGAAGATGTGAAGATCGTCACCTCCGGCGCCGGGGCCGCCGCCATCGCCATCACGAAGCTGCTGCTCTCCGCCGGCTTCCACAACATCGCCATGTGCGACCGCCGGGGGGCCGGGTAAGCCGGCCGGGAGGGCCTGACCTGGATCAAGGAGGAGATGGCCCAGGTCACCAACCTGGAAAAGAAGGCCGGTTCCCTGGCCGACATGCTGGTGGGGGCCGATGTATTCATCGGCGTGTCCGCCCCCGGCACCGTCACCACGGAGATGGTCAACACCATGAACCGGGACGCCATCGTGTTCGCCTGCGCCAACCCCACGCCGGAGATCTTCCCTGATGACGCCAAGGCAGGCGGCGCGGCTGTGGTCTCCACCGGCCGCAGCGACTACCCCAACCAGATTAACAACGTGCTGGCCTTCCCCGGCATTTTCCGGGGCGCCTTCGATGTCCGGGCCAGCGACATCAACGAGGAGATGAAGATGGCCGCCGCCCAGGCCCTGGCCGACCTGGTGGGCGATGACCTCTCCGCCGAGTACATCATCCCCGCCGCCTTCGACCCCCGGGTGGGTCCCGCCGTGGCCAAGGCCGTGGCAGACGCCGCCAGGAAATCCGGTGTAGCCCGCATTTGATATTCCATGCCAAAAACGCCCCCGCCGCAGAACTGCGGCGGGGGCGTTTTCACGCGGTATGCACTTAAAACAGGCCCTGGACCAGAATAATGACGATCAGAATGGGCAGCACCCACTGGAAGTAGGGCTTCAGCTTGGGGGAGAACTTCATGCCCTGGCCCCGGTTGGCCTCGGCCAGGTACTTGTCGAAGCCCCAGCCCCACTTGGTGACGCAGAACAGCAGATACACCAGAGAGCCGATGGGCAGCAGCAGGTTGCTCACCAGGAAGTCCTCGCTGTCCAGCACGTCCTTGCCCAGCAGGGGATGGAAATCGCTCCAAATGTTGTAGCCGAACACGCAGGGCAGGCTCAGGAGGGCCAGCAGCACGCCGTTGATGAGCACAGCCTTCTTGCGGCTGATGCCGAAGGTGTCCATGCAGACGGCCAGAATGTTCTCAAACACCGCCAGCACCGTGGAGAAGCTGGCGAACACCATGAACAGGAAGAACAGCGTGCCCCAGAAGCGACCGCCGGACATGTTCACGAACAGAGGCGGCAGGGTCTGAAAGATCAGCGCGGGGCCTTCACCGGGCGCAACGCCGAAGGTGAAGCAAGCAGGGAAAATGATGGCGCCCGCCATGAGGGCCACGAAGGTATCCAGAATGCAGATGCGGACAGCCTCGCCGGGGAGGGTCTGCTCGTCGCTCATGTAACTGCCGAAGATCTCCATGGCGCCGATGCCCAGAGACAGGGTGAAGAACGCCTGATTCATCGCGTCGGTGATGAGGCTGCCGAGACCGTGCTCCCGGATGGTGTCCACGGAGGGCAGTAGGTAGAACTTCATGCCCTCCGCCGCGCCGGAGAGGGTCAGGCTGTGGACCGCCAGCACCACGATCAGTGCCAGCAGGCAGATCATCATGACCTTGGTCACCCGCTCCAGACCCTTCTGAAGGCCGAAGCTGCACACGATCAGGCCGGTGACCACCACCAGCTCCGTGAAGATGGCCATGGAGCCGGGGCTGCCCAGCATGGTGCCGAACATCCCGGAGATCTCGTCGCCGGTCATACCGGCGTGAAAGCCGCCGGTGAGGAATTTGCCGAAATAGTTCACCATCCAGCCGGTGACGGTGGTGTAATACATCATCAGCAGATAGCAGCCCGCCAGACAGAACCAGCCGTGGATGTGCCACTTGGAGCCGGGCTTTTCCAGATTCTTGTAGGCCAGCACGGCGCTCTTGCGGCCGCCGCGGCCCACCGCCAGTTCCATGGTCATCACGGGGACGCCCAACAGCAGCAGGCACACCAGATAGAACAGGACGAAGTAGCCGCCGCCGTTCTTGCCGGTGATATAGGGGAAGCGCCACACGTTGCCGATGCCGATGGCGCAGCCCGCGCTCACCAGCAGGAAGCCCAGCCGGGAGCCGAAGGATTCTCTTTGCATTTCTAAGTACCTCGCTTACACACAACAAATATGCACTTATCTTAGCGGAAAAAACCCCCCTTTACAAGGGGGATTTCTTCATGATAAAATAAGAAAAACTTATTTTATGTCGTGGGAGGGCGTTATGAATCGAAATCAGCTGAAGTATTTCGTGGCCGCGGCGGAGAGCCGCAGCTTCACGAAAGCTGCCGAGCAGTTCTACATTTCCCAGACCGCCATCACCCAGCAGATCCGTCTGCTGGAGGAGACGCTGGGCTGTCCTCTCTTTGACCGGAGCACCCGGCCCGTGAGCCTGACCTCCGCGGGGACCATCTTCCTCCGGGAGGCCAAGGGGATCTTGGAGCGGATGAGCCGGGCGCAGGAGCGGGTCCACGACGCCTCCACCGGACTCTCCGGCACACTGAGGGTGGGTTACGTCCGGGGGTACGAGCGCAGCGACCTGTCCGCCCATATCCGCCAATTTCACCAGCAGAACAGCAACGTGCTCATCACCTTTTACCGCTGCTCCACCGACGCGCTGGCGGCGGGGCTGCTGCACCATGAATACGACATCATTTTCACCTGGGACAGTACCAACCTGAAAACCCAGGAGGGCGTGTCCTGCCGCACCGTGGAAAAGGCCCGGCTGGTGGTGGCACTGTACGCCGGACACCCGCTGGCCCAGCGGCAGCAGCTCCGGCGGCAGGAGCTGCGGGGAGAGACCATCCTCTATATGTCCCCTGACGCCGCCGACGATTCCTACGGCGATGCCTTTTTCATGCAGCTTTACAACGAGGCGGGCTACAAGCCCAACATCCTCTTCCGCTCCGCCGACACGGAGAGCATCCTCATGATGGTCTCCGCCGAGGAAGGCATTTCCATCCTCCCCGCCTACTGCGTGGAAAAGCTCTACAACGCCGACAATCTGGTGTTTGTCCCCCTCATCGGCGAGGGAGAGGTGGAGGAAATCATCGCCGCGTGGCAGACCACCAACCCCAACCCCGCGCTGGCCCGGTTTCTGGCTATGACTCCTCCCCAATGGGAATGAGCCGTCCCGTGCCCGCCCCGACCCGGTGAGAAATGGAGAGCACCGTCCGGTCCGCCGTAGCCCTCTTCAAGGCCCGCAGCACCGCCCGCTCCGTCTCCGCGTCCAGATTGGCTGTGATCTCGTCCAGCAGAAGCAGCTTGGGGTCCGCCGCCACCGCCCGGGCGATGGACAACAGCTGCCACTGTCCCTGAGAGAAAATGTCCGGGGCGCAGGGGGTGTCATAGCCCTGCGGCAGGGCGCCGATGGCCTCCGCCAGTCCCGCCAGCTCCGCGGCCCGGCGGACCTGCCCCTCCGTGATGGTGTCATCATACAGGGTGATCTGGTCCCGGACGGTGCCGGGGACCGGATGGAACCGCTGCTCCACATAGCCGTACAGTGCCCGTCGCTGCGGGCCGGTGAGGGACCGGGGATCCACGCCCTGAATCCGGACGGTGCCCCGCCGGGGGGCATACAGCCCCAGCACCAGCTTGAACACGGTGCTCTTTCCCGCGCCGGTCCGACCGGACAGGGTAGCCAGCTCTCCCTCCCGGATCTCCATATTTAAGTGGTGCAGAACGTTCTGCCCTGCCTCATAGCCGAAGTCCACATCCCGCAGCTCCACCATGGGAGCGGCGGGATTTTCCGTTTCCGGGGCCACAGCCTCCTGCTCCGGCTGGGCCAGAAAGTCATTGATCCGGCGAACGCCCGCCACGGCGGACTGGATGGTCTGGATCTCCATGCCCAGACTTTCCAACGGGGAAAAGATCTGGCTGATGTAGTTCATCACCGTCACGGCGGTACCGGCGGTCATGCCGAACAGCGTCAGCACCGCCGGGTCTCCGGAGGCGGACAACAGCATGACAACGCCCACCACCACAGCGTTCACCGTGAGGATCACGGGGGAATACAGGGCGTCATAGAAGTTGGTGCCCTCAATGGCCCGGTAGCTCTCCCCCAGTGCGCCGTCATACCGGGTCTCCATGTAGGTCTCCTTGCCCAGCGTCCGGATGGTGCGGAGATTCCGCACCGTCTCCGGCACATATCCGGAGGCCCGGCTCACCGCCTTCCGGTTTTTCAGCTGATTGTGCAGCATCCGCTTCTGGACGAACCGGGTAAAGAGGAACAGCACCGGCAGCAGCGCCAGCAGAAGATAGGCAAGCCCCCGGCTGCACTGCCACACCACCACCAGAATACTGAGGATCCGGCAGGCGTCCGCTGCCATACTGATGATCCCGGCGGTGAACAGGGTCTCCACCGTGTCCACATCCCCCACGAAGCGGGACACCAGCGCCCCCGGCTCCTGACGGTTCAGTTCGTCGGCGGGCAGGCGGCCCTCCTTTTCCATCAGACGGCTCCGCAGGGCGTGGGTGGTTTTCTGGCCGAATACCGTCAACGCGCTCTCCCGGGCGGATTCCAGCCCTCCCGCCAATGCGGTGAAGGCCAGATACCACAGGGGCAGGCGGAGGGTCAGCCTCTCCCCGGCGGTGAGGCCGTCCACAATGCGGCCCAGCACCAGCGGCGGCACCAGCGCCGCGCCTACGGCCCCTGCCACCACCGCCAGAATGGTAAGGGACAGCCAGAGGTGGCCTTTCACCGTTTCCAGTACCACAGTCCCCACATGGACTGCTTTTTTGCGGTCATTCATGGCTGTTCTCCTCCCTCTGCGCGTCAAACTGCGCCGCGTAATCCGGGGTATTCCCCACCAATTCCTCGTGGGTCCCCACCTTGGCCTCCCCGTTTTCCAGCCAGATCACCCGATCCAGTTCCGGGAACAGGTACAGCCGGTGAGAGATCAGAATCACCACACTGTCCGCCGCCAAACGCCGCAGATGGGCGAAGATCTCCGTCTCCGTGGCCCGGTCCAGCGCCGAAAAGGGATCGTCCAGAATCAGCAGAGGCCTTTGATGGGCCAGCGTCCGGGCCAGCGCCAGCCGCTGGGCCTGACCGCCGGAAAGCCGGACGCCGCCGGTGCCCACCCGGGTCTCCAGCCCCTCCGTCATGGCCGCCACTTCGCCGTCCAGACACACAGCCCGGAGGTAATCCATGGGATCGCCCGTGTCTCCCAGCAGCACATTTTCCAGGATCGTGCCGCTGAACAGCTCCGGATCGTGGCCCAGATACCCCACGAGGCCCGTCAGCTCCCAGGGGGACAGCTCCGCCAGCTCTCGGCCGTCCAGCCGGATGCTGCCGCCGTAGGGCTGCTCGCAGAGGAACGCCTTGCCCAGCGTGGATTTGCCGCAGGCCACCGGCCCGGTGACGCCGATGATCTGCCCCCGGCAGGCGGTCAGATCCAGCCCGGAGAACAGCGGCGCGTCACCGGGATAGCCGCAGGTGAGGTCCCGGATCTCCAAACGCTCCACCCTGCCGGCGGAAACGGCAGGCACGGCGGGGATCTCCCGCATCAGGGGCTGGATCCGCTTCCAGGACACCTGCGCCTTGTGGACTGCGTTGAACAGCTTCGCCGCCTTGGAAGATTTGGTGGCCAGCTTGGTAAAGCAGGCCAGAAACGTGGTGAATTTCGCGATGGACCAGACCGTCCAGCCGGTGCCCAGCACGTTTTTCCCGCCGAAATACAGGATCAGCGCCGCGCCGATCATGGAGAGCACCCGGTACAGCGGCGGCAGGGACGCTGTCCACAGGTTTGCCTTTACAGCGGCGTGTTCGTAAGCGGTGAGGTGCTCCTCATAGGCCGCCCGGCGTTCCTCCTCCCGGCCAAAGACCCGGTAGGTCAGGGCGTTGACCGCCCGATCCATGGTGGCGGCGTTCAAGACCCCGGCCTGCTCCTTGAAGGCCGCGCCGGTGCGCTGGACGGGCCGCTTCATCCGTTCCGCCAACGCGTAGCTCCCCGGCAAAAAGGCCATGGACAGCAGCGCCAGCCGCCAGTCATACCACAGCAGCATCCCGGCATAGGCTGCCAAGGCCACGCCGGTGTCAAATACCTCCGTGGTGAATTTCCGCATCCCCTCGGCGCAGTCGTCCACGTCGGAAATGGCCTTGGTCAGCACCGTTCCCGCGCCCTGACGCTCCAAGTCCCCCCGATCCGACCGGACCAGCGCGCCGTACAGGACCCGCTTCATACGGCGGTTTACCTTGTTGGCAAAGCGCCGGACATAGAACCGCTTCAAAAACCGAAGTCCCTGCACCGCGGCGATGACGGCGATGTACCCCGCCGCCAGAGAGACCATGACGGAAAAGCTGTTCTCTCCCAAGAGGATCCGGGCCAGCGTTTCCGTCATCTGTCCCTCGAACCACGGGCCTGCCACCAGACCTATATTATAGAGGAGACCCGTCACGGTGATGACCGCCAGCACCCCGGATTCTGCCCGGAAATAGGAGCTGACCCGGTCCGGCGGAAGCTGTCGCTTACTCATGGCGCTCCCCCTCTCCCTGCTCCGTCAGGGCCGTGATGTGGGGGAAACCCGCCCGGCTCTCCTGCTTGGAACGGCGATAGATAGTGTCCAGCGTTTTGCAGAAAGCGACCTTCTCCGCCTCCGGCAGCTCCGCCAACAGCCATTCATAAAAGGTGGTCTCCACCTGCGCCTTGGAGTTCCGCAGGCCCTCCGCCTTTTCCGTGGCGAAAAGAAGCTGGCTGCGGCCGTCCTTGGGGTTGGCCTGCCGGATCAGATAGCCCTTGGCCTCCAGACTGGCCGCACGGCGGGCGGCGGCTCCCTTGTCTACCCGGAGCTGCTCCCGGACCTCCGCCTGCGTGATGCCGGGATGGTGGCGCACCAGATGGATGAAATCGTATTCCGCTGTGCCGATGCCGTCCTCCTTCAGCGTCCGGACGGCCAGCTTGCTGGCCTCCCGTGCGATTTTCGTGATCTTGCGCTCTGTGAGATCCATTGTTGCGGCAAGGGTACACCGTCCAATGTGAAGCATTGGGCGGTGAGGAATTGCCGTTCCCTCCTTTCGTGTATTAAAATTAAGCAATTAAATAACTCGTGGATTTTTCTACGAGTTTTAATTTTTTGAAAGAGATACCGTCCTTTATCATTTTCCCGTTTATCGTTTTAATGGTAAAGATTCCGGTAGTTCTTCTTCCCCAAATGAAGCAGTCCTGTCCGTTAAATTGGACTTTGTCAAAAAGACGATACCCAAATACGTACTTTTCTGTTTGATTGGATTTACGGATGCCTCCCTTGAGGATAGTCGCCTTGTGCAGCTGGCGGTTGTGGTGCCTTACGGGGCGAATCGTATAAATCTTATTAATTTGTACGATTCCCGGTAGGTAGCCAACATTGAAGCCCTGCTTCCCCTGTGCGATTGCCAGAGCGTCATTGGTGTGGCTCTTGGGAAGCACCAACAGCTTCTCTCGGGTTGCCTTTGTGATGTAGCCTCTGGTCTCAATGACTGGGATAGGTAACTCAGAGCAGAGCCTCTGCATTAAAGTCTTCCGCATGATGCCCATGAATGTGGCATCTCTGGTTGACTTCCGCTTGCGCTTTTTGAAGTCCTTCTCCGCAATCAACCCCTTGTGGAGTTTCTCGTGACAGCTCTCGCAAAGGGTAACTTGGTTGTCCGGGGCGTCGCCGTCTACCTTCCTGCTCTCCAGATGATGGACATGGAGCCGGACCTCTTTTTTCTTGGTTGCGTGTGCTCCGCAACACTGACAGGTGTACCCGTCTCTCCAAAGCACGTATTGCCGTACATTGTAGTGACCGTACATCTCACCCTGCTGGTAGTCCTCGCCCTGCGGGACAGGTTTGCCTTCCTCGATGGCTTTCAGCAGCTGCAGGTCGAACTCGGCGGTCTCTATGACCACTTTGCTCACGGGCAGGATGCGGCAAACCCTCTTGATTGAGGTGATGTGCTCTTGGATTTTGACCTCCACAGAAGGCGCCAACCATCCCTTGTGCTTGCTGCGGACTCGGTTATCGAAGCGCGGCTTACGATACCGGGTCTTGCGGTTTCTCCGGGCTCTGCGGAACTCTCGACGGGTGGATAGCAAATCCACCACGTCATTTCGAGGTTTTACTTCTGCGGAGAGCAGCTCCTCTTTTGTAGTAGATGCCGACATTCCAATGGTCTTGCTTCCGGCATCTACACCGAGGATGACCTCTTGGGTATAGCCGGAACTGCCGTAGACCAACTGAATAGTAAACGGCGCCCGTTTCTTTACTTTGGCTTTCCCGTCATCCAGCAGATGACGGGCTTTTGCCGGGGAGCAGGGCATCAGCGGACGCCCGTGCTTGTTGATGACATACACTTTGTTTGGCATGATGCCTTCCTCCTTCTTCTTTGATTGTGGCTAACGAAAAAGCCACGCGGCCTTTCGGCCGTCAGATATCCGTACCCAATGTTATCTCAAGGTTTTCGTGTGCAACACCGCTCCTTACCCTCAGAGCTTTTAATCACACACCGCAGTGCGGCAGGTTCGGATTCACGCCCACCGGTGCCTATTCTTACATTCTTGAGTAACGTAGTGCTCGAAACACTTAGGGTAGTCAATCAGGGCTTACGATTTCTCGCAAGCCCCCTCCAAATCGTTAGATTTGGTGGGGGTTATTGACATCTGCCTCCTATCAGCCGTACAGGGAGATCAGCACGCCCGCGGCGATGGCGGAGCCGATGACGCCTGCCACGTTGGGGCCCATGGCGTGCATCAGCAGGAAGTTGCCGGGGTTGTACTTCTGGCCCACCATCTGGGATACGCGGGCCGCCATAGGCACGGCGGACACGCCGGCGGAACCGATGAGGGGATTGATCTTCTCCTTGAGGAACAGGTTCATGAACTTGGCCAGCAGAACGCCGCCGGCGGTGCCGAAGCTGAAGGCCACCACGCCCATGAGCATGATCTTGATGGTCTGGAGGGACAGGAAGGTGGTGCCGGTGGCCGTTGCGCCCACGCTGACGCCAAGGAAGATGGTCACGATGTTGATGAGCTCGTTCTGCACGGTCTTGCTGAGCCGCTCCGTGACGCCGCACTCCTTAAAGAGGTTGCCCAGCATGAGGCAGGCAATGAGGGGGGCGGCAGAGGGCACCAGCAGCAGCGGCTCAAACTTCTTTACGATGCCCAGGTACAGCAGCACGCAGGCGATGCCCAGCATGATGAGGCAGCGCCAGTTGCCGTCCTGGGAAAAGAGGTAGAAGCCGGTGTCCTGTAAAAAGCGAATGATCGCGTCCATATCGGCCCTGCCTTACTGGAGGACGCACAGCAGCGTGCCGGACTCCACGGAAGCGCCCTTGGAGGTGTTGACGGAGGCCACCACGCCGTCCCGGGGGCACATGATCTCGTTTTCCATCTTCATGGCCTCCAGAACCATCAGCACGTCGCCCTTTTTCACGGCCTGACCGGCGGTGACGTTGACGGCCAGAATGTTGCCGGGCATGGGGGCGCAGATCTGCTCACCGGCAGCCGGTGCGGCAGACGCGGCAGGTGCGGGGGCAGCGGCGGGAGCCGCCGGGGCGGAAACGGGGGCGGAGCCGGTAAGCTCTTCCAGTTCGACTTCATAAACCGTCCCGTTGACGGTGACTCTGTACTTTTTCATGTGTGTTTCTCCCTCTCCTTACACTTTTTTCATGGAAACGATGCGGATGCCGGTGATGTCGGTGCCCAGCTCCTCCGCCAGCGCGGCGGATACGGCGGCTACCAGCTCCGGTGTTACCTCACCGGCGGTCTGGGGCGCAGCCGGGACCGGTGCCGGGGCGGCCTTTTTCCCGCGGCCCACCACGGCGCTCATGAGATAGGTCAGCGCGATCAGGCAGATCAGCCCGAAGAACACCGTGCCCATGCCCATGAGACAGACAAAAATGCTGCTGTACTCCATACGATACTCCCTTTCGTGATTCCCCCGCCGGGAAACAGTGCTCCGCCGCTGACGGAGCGCAGCCCGGCTTGTGTCGGGGGCAAGGTACTGTGGCTATCATACCATGCCGGCGCGGAAAAGCAAAGAGTCTTGTGAAAAAGGACGCCGATTTTTAGCGGATGTTTTCAGAAAAATCTGTCAGAATCTACACTCAGACAGCAGGGGAGAGGGGCTGCTTGCCGTCTTAGCTGAATCGTAAAACGATTACGGAAAAATTGAGGCAGAGATCCGCTGCGGACTGTTAAGAATGGCGTTGCGGAGAGGGGCTGCTTGTGATACACTTAACAAAAGGTTCATTTAAATGCAAGAGGTAGGGCTTTAGCCTTATGTTACCACGTATCGAATGCGGTGTTTAGGAATCCAACGAGGTAAACACCCAGCTTTTCAAGGAAAATGAACCAAAGACAACGGTAAAGAACCCCCGTAGATTTGAAATTCTAAAATCAGAAAGGACTCTTTGACAATGAAACCTAAATTTGACGGCTATGCGGCACAGTATGACGCTTGGTTCATGGAG
>ENA-UEOJ01002550-UEOJ01002550.1-human-gut-metagenome-genome-assembly--contig:-NODE-2550-length-10616-cov-5.172407_pt1 | contig 10616 bp, 9 predicted proteins | sample MGYA00242885_ERZ507886 | MGnify/ENA primary metagenome ERZ507886 (study PRJEB26167, sample SAMN06115505) | human gut metagenome | host: Homo sapiens | place: China:Anhui | collected 2015-08-07 | study... | reverse complement strand
GATTTATGATTTCAGAGCGTATTTATTTTACAGGAAAAGCAAAATGAACGATTTCTTAAGATGATAAATTTACATTGTATGAAAAAATACAGGATATCAAGGCTAAAGAGGTTAAAGATACAAACAGTACTGCATATCTTTTAGACGGAATTTTGACAAAAAAGTTTGAAGCAGGTCCTCTTGAAACTATGCATTTCTTTGGTTATTACCGCGGAGCAGTAAATATTGATGTGTCTAATGGCGCTGATTCCGTTTATGATTTCAGTGCAATTCAGGCAGGAATAAACGGTAAGTTTCGGGGTGGTAAAAACTATTATGAAGCAAGACTAAGATTTGATCCTCTTGATGGTTATTCATTCCTGCAGGGCTTACCGGCTGATATATATGTCGCGAATGCTTCGATTCCGCATCATACTGTAATTATAGGTAATACAAGAACTCCAACAGGTTATGAAGGGTCAAGATCTGATTCCATTATTCCTTTTGTTGCGCGCGCACAAATCGCCAGAAATTTTGGCAATACTCGTAAAGTCGGTATAAGGGTTAAAGGTAATTATGACCTAATTGAATATGATTTAGGGGGCTATAGTTCTGATACTTATTTTAGAAGTTTTTTCCCGGGGACAGAGTTTTCCGGCTGGGTTACTCTAAAACCTCTCGGAAAAACAAAAGGCAAGTATGGTAAATTAAACCTCGGCGGCGGCTTAACTGCCGGCAAAAATGGCACAGATTATACTGTATCCGGACTTTATGCGGGATATGAATATAAAAACTTTATGGCAAATTTTGAGTACGCTTATGCTGATGGGTATAACGGGGCAAGAACTATTTCGTCAAATAAAGCAGAAGGTTTTTATACAACTGCGGGATATAAAATTACTCCAAGAATTCAGGTCTTGGCCAGATATGATCAATATACACCGGATAAAGACTTCTCTGATGATATAAGACGTGAGTATTCTGCAGGGGTTAATTATTTTATAAAAGGCCAGGCCTTGAAATTAATGCTAAATTATGTTTTCTGCCAGAATGATTTATTGGAGGATTCCCATCGTGTAATTCTCGGCACTCAGCTTATGCTCTAGGCTGTATATTTGTCTAAAGATATAAATCCGCTAAGTGTCGGACTGTTTGCACTATACTTCTGAACAGCAACTTTGTTGCTGCAGTTGCCCTCAACCGTTTCAAAAGAACCATCGGAATTTACTTTTGTAACAATACCGGTGTGCGACTTTCCGCCGTTCTTTTCTATCATAATATCACCCGGTTTTATGTTTTGTGCTATATATGAAGCTTTGCCGCTCGAAGGTACTTTCCGGTAACACCCGTTCTTTTCTCCCCATTCCCTTAAGCCATTTACCGAACTGATGTGTGTAAAAGAAGGAAGTCTGCTGCCATAGGTTTGTTTGAGGTTATAAGAAACAAAATCTGCACACCAAGGCTGCTTTAAGCCTCGGGAGAATAATCTGTTACCTTCTGAGTCGGAATTTACCTTACCGACATAGCTTTTTGCTCTTTCTACTAAATTCATTTTTATAGGGCTGCTTGTGGTTGTACGACTAAAAGTATCACCTATTTGCGGAGGTGAATAAAAACTTGAGCTGCTGAAAATATTATTATTCCAATTAAAATTAGTGTTAGGTAGTGTAAAAGAATTATTCCAAATGGGGCTGTTCCAGCTAAACATTTGAGAAAGATTGAATGGCATAAAGTTGAAATTGAACAACGACGGCATATTCCAATTAAACGGCATAAATTGATTAAACATGCCAAAAGATGGGGTAAACCAATTATTTAACCCATTCGAAATGTAGCTCATATTCAGATTTTGAAAGTTGTTGTAGAATGTCATGACAATTATTCCTAAATATATAAAGTATATATCAAGGATATTCTTGCCTTTTTGTAACAAAACTTAAAAAAAGTGACTATATTTATTTATAAAAGATTTATGTTTGTCAATGATTTTCGCGTATTGTTTAGCCTCATCTTTTGAACAACTATTCATAAGTGCTTCATAGTGTATAATTTCTTCTTCCATTTTACGGATTTTTTGCATGAAGTTTTCTCGTTTTGCAAATATTAAACCATAATATCCGCATCCTTCCGGAAGAAAAGCAAAAGGTGATGAGGGGTAATTAGTACATTCCTGAGGTTTATCAGGATTAATACAGAGTTTATTTTTAAGAAATTTACAGGAGCAGAAAGTAATATCCTCACGCTTTTCTACTGGTATTAACATTGCTTCAAACTCTTTTGTCAAGGTTTGAATGCCATCTCTATAGATAATTCTTTTAGAAAAATCTACAGCAATTTTATTGCAGCAAGCTCCGCATTTGAAACAATAATTATTTTCCATACTTACAATATTATACATTTAATAAAGGATTGGCAAAGGGGGAAAAATGTAATATTATGATATTATAAAATAGAGGAGATATAACATGAAGAGAATAGTTTTAACTTTAGGATTGCTTGCAGCTGTAAATTGTGCAGCTATGGCTGACGGAAATGCTTTTACTCCGTTAAATTTCAATGATACTCAATACGGAAGTACTACAACAACTACAACTTCAACAAAATCAGCTCCTGCAGCTTCTTCTGCTGAAGGTGATGCTGTTGGCAACGGCAATATTCAAAATGCTATTTTACAGCTTGACAATGCTCAAGTTGACATTCGCAATGATTTGTTAAACTGCAAGACAAAATATGCAGATGTTGATGCTCAATACAAGCTTGTTAAGACAGAAAGAAAAGCTCTAAAAAAACAGGTTTCTACAATTGAGAAAAGAATTAAAGAGATTGATAAGGCAAAAGAAAAAATTAGAAAAAATATGCTGTAATAAAAAAGAGGGCCGATGCCCTCTTTTTTATTGTTTAGGCTGCTGGAACAGCGGTGTGCTTCTGTTTTGCATACAAACTCCGAACTGACAACTTGAATTATAGCTATAGTCGCTTTCAGCCGGAGCAAATTCTCTAATCTGCTGACCGATATCGCTTCTATCAATTGGTCTGAGGCGAGCCTCAGGAGTTCCAGAAAACTCATTTATGTTTGTTTTAGGGTTGTAAATAGGTGAAACCTGTTCTCTAAATCCAGGCAGAGAACATACAGCTGCACCGTCTTCAACAGGACACATAGCATATGCAGGCATTACTAAAAACATAGCAAATAATATTAAATACTTTTTCATAAAAATCTCCTTTACCTTAATATTGTAAATGCCAATCTTAAAAGAACATTCCCGCTTTGGTTTAGGTAGAAATGTTATATTTCTTTTTACATTATTTGAAGGATGTAGATAAAATGTGTATGATGGTAGTATAATAGAAAACGGGATTGTGGAGGTGTTTTAATTGTACGCTTATCAACAGCAGAAGACAGCTAACAGATTGCATGTTGTTCCTGGCAGAAAACGGGCTTCAAATGTTGTAATAAAGCATTCGAAAAAGAAGAATAATCCGGTAAAAGATTTATTTAGAATGCTCGTAGTATTTTCTTTTCTTGCTGCATTTATGTATTTTGTATTTCCAACATCATACGGTCGTTTAATTAATAACGTATTTTTTCAGCGTGCTATCCCAATAAATACCGGTGAACCTGCTAATATGGCAGTAAAAAAATGGAGTAAGCCGGTTGCTGCTGATATGTATTCAATAGCAAATCCGGTAACAAATTACTTAAGCAATGATATGTTTAAAAATCGTTTGCTTCTGACTCCTACAATACAAAAAACTCATAGTGAAGTTACTACAATGTATCATACAAATGAAATGTCTGGCTTAAAATCACAGCTTGAGGGATTAATGACTCAATATCCTATGATTAAACCAGCAATCTATGTATGGGAATATGAAAATGGAAAGTTTGTAGATATTAATGGTGACAGCCTATATTCTGCTGCAAGTATTATTAAACTTCCGGTACTTATACGTTTGTTTAAATCAATAGAAGCAAAACAAATGACAATCTATGATGATATGCTTCTTACAGATTATTATCAATCTCCAGGCTCAGGAAATTTACAGTACGCTCAGACAGGACGAAAATATTCTCTTGACCAGCTTGCTAAAACAATGATTCAAGATTCTGACAATACTTCTACCAACATGATTATGGCTAAACTCGGCGGTATGGATGATATAAATGCGGGACTTAGAGATTGGGGAATCTCTAAAACATATGTAAGAACCTGGCTTCCTGATTTAACTGGAACGAATAAAACAACTGCTAAGGATATGGCGAAATTACTTTATAATCTGGATAACCCTGGATTTTTAAATATTAACTCAAGAGAATATATTATAGATTATATGAGTCATGTTAAAAATAACAGACTTATAGCTGCGGGTTTAGGTGATGGAGCGCTTTTTGTACATAAAACAGGTGATATCGGCACAATGCTTGGTGATGCAGGTATTGTATATGCACAAAACGGAAAGAAATACATTGTTGTAATTTTGGCAAATCGTCCGCACAATGCACCTCAAGGAAAAGACTTTATAGTAAAAGCATCAAGCCTCATATATAAGGCAATCGTCGGAGGGTAAAATAAACCCTGTTCATTATTAATAAATGTAACAATTTGTCTAATATTTGCGCAATTTTGCGCAAATATTTTTATGTTTAAATTTTTTAATAGTATGATTGATGTACAGTCGAAAGAGTAGGTGTATTTATGAAAAAATTAAAGAAATCCGCGGTCGTTTTATGCGCAGTGTTTGCTTCAATGCAGATTACTATGGCAGGACAGTTTGACGGGGTAGATGTTGGTTTGGGCAAAGACTTTGGCGGTTCTCAAATTAATCATGCTACGGACGGTTTGGTAGGTATTACCGGTAATGGTACGGGAAATGTAGGTCTGGATTTTAATTCTAATACACATATTAATTGGGATAATTTAAATGTCGGCAGGGGCGAATCTTTGAATTTTAATGCTGTGGATGGGGCAAATAATTTAACAATTTTGAATACTGTAAATAAAGGTATGACAAATGTTTATGGTTCTATTAATGCTAACTCTGGTATAGGTCAGTTAATTATTGCTAACCCGAATGGCGTTTTATTTGATGGGGCTTCGTTTACAACAGCTGGCGATGCAATGATAACAACAAAAGATTTAACCGGTGTTAAAGCAGAAGATTTAGCAAAATTTGATATAAAGAACGAAAAATTCTCAAATCTTTATAATGATGAAGGAAAATTAATTCCTATAGAAATAAGAAACGGCTCTACATTTAATGTCGGCGGAGATTATAGTATTGTTGCAGCAGGTATCAAAGCTGCAAACTCAACTATAACAGCTAAAAATGTAAAACTTATTACTGCAAACGGTCAGGATTATCTGGCATTAAATCAAAAAGCACCTACAAAACATCAGGAAGTTACAAAATTAACTGCAATGAATATTAATGGCAATTTATATGTAACAAACGAAGCAGGTGCTCTTAGCATTGAAAATGGCGGTAATATTAATGGAAATGTGAAAATTAATACTGAAGGCAATGTTAATTTGAATAAAGTTAATGATGGTAAGAAACTTACAATCAAGGGTGATGTTGATGTTAAAGGCAACGGGGCCAGAATGTATTTGAGAAATGCTGATGTTGATGGTAATTTAAAAATGGTAAACGGCGGTGGTTTCCTTGATGTAGGTGATGTTCACGTTACTAAAAATGCAGAGATTAAAACAACTAACGAATCTCAAAATTATGATAACAATTGTCATGAACCTGTAAAACATTTTGTTCACGTAATCGGTGATACAAAAGTTGATGGAAATCTTACTGTAGAATCAGAAAACAATATTCATATAGGCGGATATGATTATGACGCTAAAAAACTTGCGGATGGTAAATTGACAGTAGGCGGCGACTTAACAGCACATGCTAAAAATGGACATGTGATGACAACAATTGATACAACTGCAGGGAATAAAATTTCATTAAAATCTGATAATTTAAATGTGTTAACCGATGGAAAAGCAACTCTGACAGCAAAAGAATATGAATTTTCTGCAAACGGTTATATTGGCGGTTTGACATCAACTGATAATATGTCCGTTGATGAAAAGGTTGTTAATATAATGGAAAATTATATTCATATCCCTGATACTGTAGGCACTCCAGGAAATATAAATATCGCGGGGGGCACAATTACAGCAATTAATACTCCTACAAATGCAAATATTTTATCAAAAGGTGATGTAAAACTTACCGGAGCAAATGCAGGAACAATCAATATAACAGCCCCAAATAAATATATGGAAATTACAGGCGATGTTCATGCAAAAGATATTAATGTAGGTAAAGAAACTGATAGATTAAAAGTTGATTTTGCAGGCAGAGATTATAATTTGAACTATACGAATATTAGAGATAACAAGGTAGTAACAGTAAAAGGTAATGAAGAAGTTACATACGAATTAACAAACGGTAAGGGCGGACATAACGATGGTACGCAGCTAAAAGGCGAAAATACTTATCTTGTTGGTCCGGAAGGTCCTACACCTCCAGAACCTGGACCAGATCCAGATCCTACTCCGACTCCGGATCCTGATGATAATGAAAACGTAAAAGTTTTACGAAGCTTCGAAAATAAATCAGTAGATTTAAATCAGGTTTACACTCCGGTGGCATACGCTGCAGATCTTGATGATGACAAGATTGATAAGGGTGTAAGAAAGAATGTAGATGGTTCTGTAACTGTTGTAAAAGCATTCCCGATGATAAATTAATTATTAATAATAAATGTTAAAAGTACCGCACCCAAAAGCGGTACTTTTTTATTGTAATAATTTGTTACAAAAAGGCAATTCTTTGAACTTTATCAACTTTATATAAATAAGGGATTTAAATAGAGGAGTTCAATATGAAGAATTTTAAAAGAAAAGTTTCAGCACTTGTATTAAGCACATTATTTGCCTCAATGCAGGTTTCATATGCAGCAGGTTTAAGTGATGCAGCAATCAATAAAATTGAAGGCGGATATGCAGGACAGGTTGCAGGTAATGGCAGCTTAGATTTAAACTTCAATGGCAATGCACATGTAAATTGGGATCATTTGAATGTAAATAAAGGTGAATCTTTAAACTTCAATGCCGTAGGCGGAGCAAACGGACTCACAATTTTGAATACAGTAAATAAGGGTATGACAACTATTGCAGGTCAAGTAAGCGCAAATTCCGGAATTGCAAATTTGATTATATCAAATCCAAACGGTGTATTATTTGACGGTGCTCAATTTACAACAGCCGGTGATACAATGATTACTACACAGCCAATGACAGCGACCTTTGTTGACGGCAAAATGGATATAACAAAGATTCCTACAACAAGTGCTGTTGGTGTTGTTACAATTCAAGACTCTAATATAAATGTAGGCGGTGAATTTAATATTCTTGCTCCTTCAATCAATGTAGTTGAAGGTACAATTAAAACCGGCAGCGGAATGAAACTTATTACACAAAACGGACAGGATTATCTTTCTGCCGGCAATTTGGATTCCTCAAAGGGCGTAAGACTTGAAACAGTTAACGTTGACGGCGATGTTTATGTAATTGCTGACAAGGGTATTGTAAAAACCGTTGGTGGAGGAAAAATTAACGGTAACTTAAATATCAAATCAGATGACAGCGTTGCATTAAACTATGTAGCAAACGGCAAAGCACTCCATGTAACAGGCGATGTTGATGTCGACGGTAACGGAGTAATGATGTATGCAAGAAACACTAAAGTTGACGGAAATTTAAATATGACAAACGGCGGAGGTTTCCTTGAAGTTGGTAATGTTCAGGTTGGTAAAGATATGAACATTAAAACAGTTGCAAAATCAGAAAATCCTCAAGGATACAAACATTTTGTTCACGTAATCGGCAAAAATAAAGTAGGCGGTAATTTAACTATCAACTCAGAAAACAATATCCATATTGGTAACTACAATTATGAAGAAGGTGTACTGTTAGATGGTAACCTTGAAGTAGGTGGTGACCTTACTGCTCACGCTAAAAACGGACATGTAATGACAACAATTGATACAAAAGCTGGCGGCAAAATTTCATTAAAATCAGATAATTTAAATGTATTAACAGACGGCAATGCAACATTGACTGCAAAAGAATATGAATTTTCTTCAAACGGTTATATTGGCGGTTTAAACGGTACTGATAAAATTATCAATGTAATGGAAAATTATATATACATTCCAGATGCAGGCAAAAACCAAGGCAATATTAATATAGCAGGCGGAACAATTACAGCACTTAACACTCCTACAACTGCAAATATTTTGTCAAAAGGTGATGTAAAACTAACTGGTGCAAACGCAGGAACAATCAATATAACAGCCTCAAATAAATATATGGAAATTACAGGCGATGTTCACGCAAAAGAAATCAATGTTGGAAAAGAAACTGATAAATTGAAGGTTGATTTCCCGGGCAGAGATTATACTTTGAATTATACAAACATCAGAGATGGGAAAGTAGTAACAGTAAACGGCAATGAAGAAATTACATACGAATTAACAGATGGCAAGGGTGGTCATAATGACGGAACACAGGTAAAAGGTGAAAATACATATCTTGTTGGCCCGGAAAAACCGGTAGACCCAACTCCGGATCCAGATCCAACTCCAGATCCAGACCCGACTCCAGATCCAGTTAATCCAGATGATAATGAGAACGTTAAAGTCTTAAGAAGTTTTGAAAATAAATCAGTAGATTTAAATCAAGTATACACACCAGTAGCATATGCAGCAGATTTAGACGATGACCAAAATGATACAGGAGTTAGAAAGAATGTTGACGGTTCAGTAACAGTCGTAAGAGCATTCCCGATGGATAAATAATTAAATAACTAGATGTAAGATGATAAAAAAGAGGCGAGCTTTACACAAGTTCGCCTCTTATGGTATAAATTAAAATATCGGGGGCTTGGAATATGATAATTATAGAAAAACCTTATGCATCAGAATTTTTAATAGATACAATCGTTCAAAATGATTGGGGGGTGCTGGATAACACTGCTGTAGAAGAGGCTGATATTGAGGAGGGTGCTTTTGATTTAATTTCTTCTGATATTGCAAAGAACTATTATTTGACTCAGGAATATCCGCTTATATATTCAAACTCTGAAAATGCAATTACCTGGGTTTTGAAAAATCTTCCGGATTCAAATTTAAGCAATTACATAAAACTTTTTAAAGATAAAATCGCTTTCAGGGAAATGCTTCAGGAAATGTTTCCGGATTTTTATTTCAAGGCTGTGGAGTTCGATGAACTCAAAAAAATGACTCCTGATGGAATCCGTTTCCCTGTTGTAGTAAAACCATCTGTTGGCTTTTTAAGCTTCGGTGTGCATACTATAAAAGAGTCTAAAGAGTGGAAAGATGTTATATCTCAACTGGAAAAAGAAATGAGAATGGCAGCTATGATGTATCCAAACCATGTTGTAAATTCTACAAAATTTCTCATAGAGGAAATGATTGATGGTGAAGAATACGCAGTAGATGCATATTTTGACAGAGATGGTGAACCTGTTATTCTTAATATATTCCAGCATCCGTTTTTAAATTCGAAAGACGTTAGTGATCGTATTTATTTAATGTCAGTCGGAATAATGACAAAATATATGGCAAAATTTGGTCTGCTTCTAAGAGAAATTGGACAGCTTAAAAATATTAAAAATTTTCCGGTGCATATAGAACTGCGTGTAACAAAAGACGGCAAAATAATTCCTATAGAAGTAAATCCAATGCGCTTTGCAGGATGGTGTACAACTGATGTTGCAAAATATGCCTGGGGTATAAATGTTTATGAATACTTTTATGACCAGAAGAAACCTAATTGGAATGAAATTCTTGCAAATGCGACCAGAGATGTTTTTTATTTCTCGATGGCAGAAGTTCCTGCAAATTTTGACCGGAAAAAATACAAAGGTTTTGAGTATGAGAGATTTCTATCAAATTATTCAAATGTTCTTGAGGTGAGAAGAATAAATCCTCTTGATAATCCTTTGTTTGCAATTATATTCGGGTCAACTACCAGCAAAGAAGAAGTTGTGAAGATTTTGTCATTAAAAACTCAGGATTATATAAAATCTTAATGCTAAACATTGATGTACATTTACCCCTGTGTTAGAATGTTTTTATGGAAACTCTTAAGAGAATATTCGAGAGAATTAAGAATTTGGACAAAAAAAAACGCACCTACCTTATAGCTGCGTTAGGTGTTGTATTGGTTATGTGCTGGGCTTTTATGAGCGCAATTGTGATTACTGGAAATTATTCCCGTGCACAGCTTAAAGGCTCTGCTGATGAACAAAAAGTTGATGCAACCGGAATTATTATCACGGAAACAAAAGACGGTGATAAATATTTCGAAATTTATGGCGAAACTGGACACTACAGCAATGATCACAGCATTGCAACATTGAACAATGTTATTGGAAATTTTTATAAAGAAAATAAAGTTTCTATGAGTTTTCAGTCTTCAAGAGGTACTTATAATGAAAAGACGGGTGTTATAACACTTTACGATAACACATATATAGTATTAGAAGACTCAACTTCACTTAATACTGATAAATTAACCTGGTCTGGTTCTGATAAAGATACTGTT
>ENA-UEOJ01002546-UEOJ01002546.1-human-gut-metagenome-genome-assembly--contig:-NODE-2546-length-10634-cov-4.766032_pt1 | contig 10634 bp, 9 predicted proteins | sample MGYA00242885_ERZ507886 | MGnify/ENA primary metagenome ERZ507886 (study PRJEB26167, sample SAMN06115505) | human gut metagenome | host: Homo sapiens | place: China:Anhui | collected 2015-08-07 | study... | reverse complement strand
AAAATAAGTCCTGCAAATATTGAAAATGGACTGCTGCTTTTTGTGGTTGGGCTTGTATATAAGGTTATGCTGGCAAAGGAGCGGGATATGCCGCTTGTGATCTGCATTGCACTGGGAAGCAACATGGGAAACCGTGGCAAGGACGGACAACTGGCAACTTATCTGGATATTGTATCCAGAAGGCGGAAAAGATGCAGTGTGGCAGCGGTAGGAAACGAGGCGAATGCAAGACATCATTTTCTTGGAAAAATACAGCCGGACATGGAGTACGAATCGGTGGAAGTCTCGGTGGAGGAAAATATGCCGGGCTTTTTCATTGAGATGTGGGCAAATGCGCCGGAGCTTTATGCGGTATCGGTCAGCTCGCCCACCGGGGAAGTGCTGCCAAAAGTGCCTTATCGGAGCGGTGGAAGACAGGAGTTTGTCTTTATTTTCGAGCAGACAAGAGTCAGCATCGACTACCGGCTGACGGGCAGGCGGCAGGGAAACCAGCTTATTTATTTACGTTTTTCAAACGCAGCGCAGGGGATCTGGACGATCAACGTGTATCCGCAGAGCATTGTGACAGGGGATTACAATATGTGGCTTCCCATGCGGAATTTTACGAGTGGAAATGTTTTTTTCCTGCGGTCAAATCCGAATCATACGATCACCGTGCCGGGTAACGCAGGGCAGGTCATAAGCACGGGCGGCTACAATGTGGCAAATGGCGGTCTGTATCTGGACTCGGGCAGGGGATTTACACTTTCCGGTGAGGTAAAGCCGGATTTCTGTGCCCCGGCGGTGAATGTGTATGGACCGGGACTGCGGAACCGCTTTGTGACCATGACCGGGACGAGTGCGGCGGCAGCGATCACAGCCGGGGCATGTGCACAGATCATGGAATGGGGACTGGTAAAAAGAAATCAGATTTTCATGTCCTCTGCGGATATCAAAAATATGCTGATCCGCGGCGCAGACCGGGCGGATGACAGGAGTTATCCGAATCCGTCGTGGGGGTATGGAACGCTGGATGTGTATGGAGCATTTGAGGATCTGCGGAGGTAGCGGACATTGGCTTTTCATTTTCCCTTCTGTGAAGTATAATAATATGTGGAAAAAACATTTTGCAGGCTTCCTGTGACAGTAAAATGGATCACAAGAGGTATGGAAATATTATAATTACGCAGGAGAAAAGAAAATTTTATGATAAAGATCGCGTTTTGTGATGATGATATGGAAGTGCTTCATCAGATGAACGAATTATTAGACCGCTACCGGGTAGAACGGAATGAGGATATTACCTATGCAGCATTCCAGAGTCCGTTTGAACTGCTGACGGAGATTGAGAAGGGCATAAGACCGGATATATTATTTCTCGATGTCGTGATGCCGGGGCAGAATGGCATGGATGTGGCAAAAGAGATCCGGCAGTATGACACGAATATGAAAATTATTTTTCTGACTTCATCCCCGGAGTTTGCGGTGGAATCTTATTCGGTTGGAGCTTATTTTTACCAGTTGAAACCGATCTGGGAGGAAAGCTTTTTCCGGCTGATGGATGCGGTGCTGGGACGAAAACTTTTATTTCATCTGGAAAACGGAGCAGTTCTGGAAAGCGCAGGGAGTCTGGATGATCTGGCAGGACAGCTGATGCAGTACAGCAATTTTTTCCGTCCCCACCGATCCTTCCTTGTGAATATGGAGTATATCCAGAACATTTCCAGCCGTTCTATCAAAATGGTAAATGATGCGGAAATCCCAATTCCGCATGGAAAATGTTCGGAAATCAAAAATACATATATGGAATATGCGTTTAATGGAGAGCAGGCTGTCTTATGACGGTCTGTTTTTTCTTTGATAGAATAAACTACATGAATAGTAAAAAAAGACATGGTCGATTCAATACATTTTACGGTCGATTCATGACAATCCGCCCATTTGGAAAGAAATTCGTTGTACATTAGAAACTGGTAATCATGTACAACGAATTTTTTACATTAAAAGCAAAGGAGAAAAAAGAATGAAAAAGTTGAACAAATGGATAGCAGGATTGAAGAATCTAGTGTGAACTGGGCTATGAACGTGGCTACTCCGGCAACGAATGAAGCAACTCTGTTGACTGCCAGCAGATAAAAATAAATTAGGAGTTGTGAAACTCCTTCTCTCTCTTAATTTAACTGCATTAAAAACGGTGGATTGCCCTATGAGGAAGTCCACCGTTCTGTTTATCTGATAAACAGCTTATATTGATTTGTATTACTTTCCGGTGCGGTGCCTATTTAACGAGCGGCAAATATTCTCCATAACCTTCCTCTTTCATTTTCTCTTTCGGGATAAAACGAAGGGAGGCGCTATTGATGCAATAGCGTAATCCGCCTTTCTCTTTCGGACCATCTGTGAATACATGTCCCAGATGTGCATCTCCGGTTTTACTGCGTACTTCCGTACGTATCATGCCATGCGAAGTATCTTTCTTCTCTGCGATGATATCTTTTTGAATCGGCTGGGAAAAGCTAGGCCACCCGCAACCCGAATCGAACTTGTCGGTAGAAACAAACAAAGGCTCTCCGGTGGTAATATCAACATAAATGCCTGGGCGATGCTCATTCCAGTATTCATTGTGGAAGGCCGGTTCGGTGGCATTCTTCTGGGTTACTGCATATTGTTCCGCCGACAGTTCCTTGCGGAGGGTTGAGTCATCCGGTTTTTGATACACTTTTGTTTTCGGTGCATTGGCTTTGCGTGCCATTTCAAATAAAGCAGGATTGATGTGGCAGTATCCTCCTGGATTTTTATCCAGATAGTCCTGATGGTAAGTCTCTGCCGGATAGAAATTAGTCAATGGCTTTACTTCTATAGCGATAGGAGTCTTATATTGTGCAGACAATAGTTTAATAGCCTGGTTAATGACAGGAAGATCTTCTTTATCTACATAATAAATTCCGGTTCTATACTGTGTTCCCCGGTCATTACCCTGACGGTTGAGGCTGGTAGGGTCAATTGTCTTGAAATACAGATCGAGCAGCAAATTTAAATCTACCGTTTTAGGATCATAAACCACCTTTACTGTTTCCGCAGCATTGGTTTTTCCTGAACAGACCTGTTCATAACTCGGGTTGGCAACATTACTGTTGGCATATCCTACTTGAGTACTTTCTACTCCTCGAATTTGTTTCAGGAAATGTTCTGTTCCCCAGAAGCATCCTCCTGCAAAATAGATTTCTGCTTGATTTTTCATTGGTTTAGCAACTCCTAAAAATGTATTACTAATCACTACGATCACTATGATGATAAAACACTTCATATCCGTTAGTTCTTTCTATAATAACGAATGAACCAACGGATATGTTTTAAGGAACTACTATACTAAACTCAAATATATTTCTTTTTATTCAATGATCTGTCCTTTGTAGAAATCCAGAATTTTAGTCCGGAACAGATAGTCGTATTTTGCTTGCAACTTATCCGAAAGAGCTTTCGTCAGATTAAGTTTGGCTTCATTATATTCTACAAAGGTAGCTTTACCGTTATTGAATTTCTCACTCATCAGGCGGAAAGACTCCTCGTTAGCTTTCACTGCCACTTCACTGGAGTTGTACTTGCTTTCAGCAGCTAGAGCATTATACCAAGCCTGCTGAATCTCTTTGTAGAGTACTTTCTTTGCGTTATCCAATCTCAAAGATAAGTCTATTTGTTGTAAACGAGCGGTGCGTACTCGGTTTCGTGTAGAAAAACGATTAAAGATCGGAACGCTCAAATTGAATCCTACATACTTATTCAAGTTGTTCTTTATCTGACTGCCGAAGCTGTTTTCTGATCTTCCGCTCACAGTATAATAATTGCTACCCAAACCGGCGCTGAAAGAGAGTTGTGGATAAAACGCACTTTGGGCAATACGAATACTATTAAGACTACCTTGTAAACGGTATTCTGCAGCCTTAATGCTTGGTTTGTAAGCAAGTGCCTGTGTATATATGTCATCCGGCGGAGTGAGAGATTCGAACTCTAGTTCTTCCTTAGGACTTTCGAGCACGAATCCTTCAGGCGTAGGTAATTCCAAAAGTTGGGTGAGGTCTAATAATGACAACTTGTATGTATTGTCTGATTGTACAGCAGTCATTTCATCCTGTGCAACACGGGCTTGTGCTTCAGCCACTTCAGAAGGGGATGCCTTACCCACTCCGTGGAGCCCTTGGATGCGCTTTAACTGGTCTTTGCTTAAATCTACCTGATTATGAGCAACCTTACTTAATTCTTGGTTGAATAAAACCTGCAAATAAGCGGAAGTGACATTGATTGCAATGTCTTCTTTGGCTTTATTCAAATCTTCTATAGCAGCTTTTAAATCCAGTTTGGCAAGTGAATATTGGTTGGGCAATTGCAAACCGGTAAATATAGGTACGTTTGTTCCCAAGCTGAAACTGGTATTGGCGCTGTTGATGTCACTATACGAGTTGTCTATCGGAGAAGCGGTACGCCCCCAACTCCAGTTTTGACTGGCACTACCACTCAAATTCGGAAGGCGTGCCCATTTAGTGGTGTTTACGCTCACTTTGCCTGCTTCGACATTATTGGCCGATTGACGGATTTCTATATTATGCTCAATGGCATAGTCGATACATTGCCGCAGCGTCCACGCTTGCGAAGGGTTGTTCTGTGCCTGGATGGAGATGATTCCGACTCCGGCAAGCAGAAAGGCTGATATGGTTTTACGAATTATTTTCATCGGATTCAATTATTTATCTTTTTTCTCTGCACCACGTATTTTGTCCTGAATGGTTACCCCTTTCTTGATTTCTATCTTGATCCCATCACTCATACCGGCAGTCACCTGTGTACGCTGGAACTTTTGTTCGGGCACTGAATCTGTCATGATGTACACAAATGTAGAGTCACCACTAAATTCAACAGTGCTTTCGGGTACTGCCAATACCTGATTGGCTCTTTGTAATACGATTTCCGCATTAGCCGAATATCCGGAACGGATCAGTACGGAATCCGGAATGGTAATTGCAGCCTTGATTTCAAATTGGTTGGCACCATTGGTTTCTACCCCTTTCGGAGAGATATATTCCAGAATGGCGTTGAAAGTCAGATTCTGCAAAGCTCCGATTGTCAGTTTGATCGGCATCTGTTCATGGATACGTCCCACTTCCGTTTCATCAATATTACCACGGAAAATCATGTCGTTCATATTGGCTACTGTGGCGATAGTGGTTCCGTCGTTGAAAGTGTTGCTCATGATAACGGAGTTTCCAGCCTTGACAGGTATATCCAGAATCAGTCCGTCGATAGTGGAACGAATCAGGGTACTGCTGAAAGAGGCACTGTTTTTGGTAATCCCTTCTTTTACGATTTCCAGATTATCTTTAGCCGTCTGTCTTTCTTCGCGAGCCTGCTTCAAAGCTACTTCACTTTTCTCATATTCTTCCCGGCTAATCAGCTGATCTTCGTACAACTTCTTTACGCGGGCAAAATCCGTTTCTGCCTGTGTTGCATTAATCTCTGCCAGGCGCACACGACTTTCCGCAGAATTCAGTTGTCCGAGTTCAGGGATTACTTTTACTTTGGCGATAACTTCCCCTTTCTTCACAGCTTGTCCGGCTTCTTTGTACACTTCGTCGATAATACCCGAAATCTGCGGCTTGATTAAGATTTCGTCTCTCGGTTCCACCTTTCCGGTAGCTACTGTTGTTTTTTGGAGGTCAGTCACTTCCGGTCTAACTGTTTCGTAAGTGATTACCTTAGGTTTGGATTTCTGATAAAGGAACACAAATGTTCCGACAAGAATGATAGCAACGACTACCAATAATGCGATTTTCAGATACTTTTTCATCTTGGATATATATGTTTAATTTCTAATTCTTAACTCTCAACTCTCCATTCTCAACTTCTACTCCTCCCGGATCGCTTCAATCGGTTTGATAGCCATAGCCCGGTAAGCGGGTGCCAGTCCGGCTAGCATACCCAACGCAATCAGTAAGATACACGTTCCGACTGCCAGTCCGAAGGTAACTTGGAAACGGATATCACCTCCATTTGAGTTAGCTGCCATTTCTGTTAGTTGCAGCACTATGACGGCAAAGGAGATTCCGCACATTCCTGCAAGGGCGGTCAGCACTATGCTTTCAGACAGAATCTGTTGCAGGATATCTTTCGGACGTGCTCCGATTGCCCGGCGGATACCGATTTCAGTGGTACGCTCTTTTACGGTGACCATCATGATATTGGACACGCCGATAGCACCCGCCAGCAAAGTTCCCAATCCTACCATCCAGATGAGTATATGGATACCGGTAAACAAGTTATCGATCATAGAAAACATCGCTTCGGCATTCAGATACATAAGTGCCTGTTTGTCGTTGGGAGCGATATAATGCGCAGCTTTAATGATCTGTTCCATTCGGGGTTGTATGTCGGATACCTTGACTCCATGTTTCACGGTGAAACAGATCACGTCAATCTGCCCTCCCAGATTGTAAGTCTGTTGCATGGTAGTAAAAGGAAGGATGACCGCCTCCGAAGACCGTCCTTGTATGCTTATGTTTCCTTCGGAAGCAGACATTCCGATGACTTGGTAATAGATTCCATCCACACGTATGTATTTGCCACACGGATCTTCGTCCGGCTTGAAAAGACTCTCGTAGATTCTTTTCCCGATAACGCATACTTTGCGTGCTTCTTTTATATCTACATCATTGATAAACCTGCCGTATGCTATCTCCTGTGATTCGATATGGAGATAGTCCGGATACAGTCCTTTCACACTGCAATCGTATTTTTTATCTTCGTATACGGCTTTGGAGCCCCAGCGGGCTGCGGAAGGAGTAATCACTTCCGCTTCTTTGACTTGTGACCGGAGGCGGTTGATATCTGTTGCTTCCAGATCCCACCATCTTCCTTTGCGAAAACCTTTGTAAGCCTCGCCCGTTCTTTGCGCGGCAAGGAAACCGGAGTTGGTGGCAAATCCTTCAAAGTTTTTCTTCATCATTTCTTCCAATCCTTGTCCGCCTCCGATAAGGGCTACGAGCATGAAGATTCCCCAGAACACGCCGAATGCGGTCAGCAGACTTCTTGTTTTATTTCTTGTGATGGTAATGAGGATTTCCTCACAGGTGTCCATGTCTATTTTCATAATCTTAATCTGCTCTAAGTGCTTCAATCGGACGGATGCTGACAGCCTTGCGGGCAGGGAACAATCCGGCTAACGTTCCGGCGATTATTAATGTAAGTGTAGCTTGAATGGCGATTTTTATATCGACGGTCGGATTCAGGAAGACGGTTGTTGTCCATCCGCCGGTATCCATGACTTGATTGCCGAAAGCGGTATTCATCCATTCGGTCACTCCGATGCCCGCCACCATACCTATGTAGCCGAATAAAGTAGTGATGATTACACTTTCTACAATAATCAGCCAAAGGATCGAGCCCGGTCTGGCTCCCAACGCTTTGCGGATACCGAATTCGCGTGTACGTTCTTTAACGGTGATCAGCATGATATTGGATACTCCTACAATGCCGCTTAAAAGAGTGAAAATGCCGATCACCCAAATTCCGGTACGTAGAATGGCCATACCTTTTTGTTGTTGCAGATAATTGGTGAACTGATTCCATATCCATAAGGCGCTGTTGTCGGTAGGATCGAAACGGTGGTTGGCTCCCAACGCTTTCCGATACTCTTTTTCAAAATTATTATTCGCTTCAATCGTCTCCATATTCTTCGTAGCAATGGTCAGACAGCTCAGCTTGTCTCCTTTATTATAGATCGTTTGCAAGGTAGAGAAAGGTATGAGGGCAGGTTTCTCACCGCTATCTCCTTTGTCGTTGCAAAGTCCCACTACCCGATAGGCAACGTTTCCCATATTGACAAACTGCCCGATAGGTTCGGTATGCGTCTTATGAAAAAGAATCTCAGCCGTTTTTTTATGCAGGACGATTACTTTCCGTCTTTCTTTAATATCCGTCTCATTAATAAAACGTCCTTTAAAGAGCTTTATGGTTTCTATTTCTATATGATTGGGAAAGACGCCTGCCAACCCGACACTGGCATATTCCGAGCCGAAACTGATGGTGACGGTACCTTGCCAGATGGAAGCTCCGGCCTTAATTACATAATCCGGAAAACGAGTGTCGGTGATCCGTAAGTCCTTGTTGTCCAGCTGGATTTTCCGTCCCTCTTTGAGCCCGTCGTAAGACTTGGAAGTCCATCCCGGATAGATTTTAATACTGTTCAGTGCACGTTCCGAAGAAGACTCTTCGAAAGCATGAATCAGTCCGTTGCCGGCCCCTAAGAGGACGATAAGCATGAATATTCCCCATGCCACAGCGAACCCTGTGAGGAAAGTCCTTAGCTTGTTGCGCTTAATGGTGCTGTATATTTCTTGCCAGATGTCGATCATGTCTGATTGGTCTTTATTTCATGAATCCGTTTTTACCGAAAGGAGAAGCGTCATGGGCAATGTTGTCTTCGATTCGTTCAATGATACCGTCCTTAATGTGTATTATCTTGTCGGTCTGGTTGGCAACTCCGCTTTCGTGTGTGACGACTACGATGGTCATCCCCGTCCGGTGCAGGTCTTTCAGTATTTGCATCACTTCTACGGAGGTCTTACTGTCCAATGCTCCTGTGGGCTCGTCCGCCAGAATAATCTGCGGTCGGGTGATGAGTGCGCGGGCGATGGCTACACGCTGTTTCTGTCCGCCGCTCATCTCGTTCGGCATATGATGCGCCCAATCCTTCAACCCCAGACGGTCGAGGTATTCCAAAGCAAGGGCATTGCGCTTTTTACGGCTTACTCCTTGATAGAATAAAGGAAGTGCTACATTCTCTACTGCGTCTTTGAACGATATCAGATTGAATGATTGGAAGATAAATCCGATCATGCGGTTCCGGTATTCGGAGGCTTTGGTTTCGCTTAGATTTTTGATGAGTACGTTGTTCAGATAATAATCTCCGGTATCGTAATTATCAAGAATACCTAATATGTTAAGTAAAGTCGATTTTCCTGACCCTGACGCTCCCATGATGGAAACAAATTCACCTTGCCCGATGTGGAGGTCGATACCCTTGAGCACATGAAGAGGTGCTCCGTTATTATAGGTCTTATTGATATTTGTCAGTTGTATCACAGTTTCCTTTATTTAGTTTCAGTTTTCTTATGAATTTCTTCTATTAGACGGTAGCGAGATAAGAAAAGTTGCAAAGAGGTTGAACTTTTTTTGAAAAACATTTTGTAGACTCAATCTTCTTTACGTAATTTGTGTGCAGTAAACTTAATGATTAACTAACCCTTTTAAATAAAAGTATCATGAATTCAAACATGGAGAAACCCTACGTAGTAGGTATTGACATAGGCGGAACAAATACCGTCTTTGGAATTGTAGACGCACGCGGAACTATTATAGCAAGCAGTTCTATCAAAACATCCGGTTATCCTACGGTAGAAGAATATGCAGATGAAGTGTGCAAAAATCTTCTTCCATTGATTATCGCCAATGGCGGTGTGGATAAAATCAGAGGTATCGGTGTGGGTGCTCCGAATGGTAACTACTATACAGGAACTATCGAGTTCGCTCCGAATTTGCCTTGGAAAGGTATTCTTCCGTTGGCTGCTATGTTTGAAGAAAGACTGGGCATTCCTACAGCCCTGACAAACGATGCTAATGCTGCCGCTATCGGTGAAATGACATACGGCGCCGCCCGTGGCATGAAAGACTTTATCATGATTACACTAGGTACAGGTGTAGGTAGCGGTATCGTTATCAACGGTCAGATGGTGTATGGTCATGATGGTTTTGCCGGTGAGTTGGGACATGTTATCGCTCGTCGCGATGGTCGTCTTTGTGGTTGCGGCCGTAAAGGTTGTCTGGAAACTTATTGTTCGGCTACCGGTGTAGCCCGTACTGCTCGCGAATTTTTGGCTGCCCGCACGGATGCAAGTCTGCTCCGTAATATTCCTGCAGAAAACATTACTTCAAAGGATGTATATGACGCAGCCGTTCAAGGCGATAAACTGGCACAGGAAATCTTCGAATTTACCGGAAATATTTTGGGTGAAGCTTTGGCGGACGCTATCGCATTCTCCAGTCCCGAAGCAATTGTATTGTTCGGTGGTTTGGCTAAGTCCGGTGACTATATCATGAAACCGATCCAGGAATCAATCGATAGGAATATCCTGAATATCTATAAAGGTAAGACGAAATTGCTCGTTTCCGAACTGAAGGATTCTGATGCCGCCGTACTGGGTGCCAGTGCATTGGCTTGGGAATTGAAGGATCTGAAAGAATAATATATCATTATTGTAATAAAGGTAATGAAGCCTCGGGAGTTTATGACTCTCGGGGCTTTATGTTTCAGAGTGGAAAATCAGAGGGAGGAATGACAATAAAAAAGGAAACTTCCATTGCAGGAAGTTCCCTTTTTTATTTCGAATCGAAAAGTAACTAGGATTAGTTAGCTCTTTTTTCTTTGATTCTAGCTTTCTTACCGGTAAGAGCACGCAGGTAGTACAATTTAGCGCGACGAACTTTACCTACCTTGTTCACTTCGATGCTATCGATAGCCGGTGATTCGATTGGGAAAATTCTTTCTACGCCTATAGTTCACAGCGTTTTCCCTCCCGGCAACTTCAGGCCGATCTGCTTGTCTGCCC
>ENA-UEOJ01002544-UEOJ01002544.1-human-gut-metagenome-genome-assembly--contig:-NODE-2544-length-10639-cov-2.814713_pt1 | contig 10639 bp, 10 predicted proteins | sample MGYA00242885_ERZ507886 | MGnify/ENA primary metagenome ERZ507886 (study PRJEB26167, sample SAMN06115505) | human gut metagenome | host: Homo sapiens | place: China:Anhui | collected 2015-08-07... | reverse complement strand
CAGGACTGACAGCTCAGGTTTTAAAACCCGTAAAATGGCAAATCACCCAGAAAAAAGTGAGTGACGGAGTATATGATATCATCTGCAAAGCTACTGTAGACGGCGGATGGCATTTATACGACACGAAACTTCCCGAAGGCGGACCTCTGCCAACCACCTTCAATATGGATGAAGATGAAACCAGCGGTATCGAACTGGTAGGTGAATTCAAAGCGACAGAGAAAGCTCTGACCGAACATAGCGAAGCGTTCGATATGGATCTGAAATATTTTATCAATGCCGCTACTTTTGTTCAACGGGTCAAGGTAACCAGCGCAAAAGCTAAATTAGTGGGTTATGTAGAATATATGTCTTGCTCCGGCGGACAATGTACTCCTCCTGCAGAAGCAGATTTCAGTTTTGATTTAACAAAATAAGTACAGGATTCCGATTCCTGCTATAAAAAGAGACAAAGATCCAACCGATATTTTTGTCTCTTTTTTTCATTTTATCCGCTTATATAGTATGAAACATTTCCTGTTGGTTTTTCTGATTTCAGGATATATCCCGGCTTTAGCCCAACCCTGGTTATACCGGGATAATAGTCCGGAATTGGATAGCCTGAGCTTTTTTTTCTTCGGAGACGTCATGCAACACGAACCTCAGATCAGCGGGGCCTGGAATGCAGAGACAGCTGATTACGACTATCTGCCCTGTTTTCAGTACATCACTCCTTATTGGCAAAAAGCCGATTATGTCATCGCCAATCTGGAAACGACTTTATCCGACAGGGGGTATAGTGGTTATCCTCAATTTTGTGCTCCCTGGCAACTTGCCCGTGATTTAAAAGCATGTGGAGTCGACATCCTGACCACCAATAACAATCATTCCTGCGACAAAGGACATCGCGGTATAGCTAAAACCATATACTATCTGGATTCCCTGCAATTCCCCCATACCGGTACCTTTACCGATACAACGGCTTGGCTTACCCGTTCTCCCCTTTATATTCGCCAGGGAAAATTCAAGATTGCCCTGATCAGTTATACTTATGGGACTAACGGTATTCCGGTAACCCACGGCCAGGTCGTTTCCATGATCGATACCTTTCATATGGCCCGCCAAATCGAAAAGGCCCTTTTAGACACGGTTACCAATATCATTGCAGTCATGCACTGGGGTGAAGAGTATTTTACAGCTCCGAATGCAACTCAAAAAAAACTTTCTTCCTGGTTGCACGAACGGGGAGCCGACATCGTCATCGGTTCACACCCACACGTCATCCAACCGATAAGCTATATTCAACACGAACAGGACACACTGGGTGTTACTGTCTTCTCTTTAGGAAATTTTGTATCCAACCAAAGTAAACGATATACAAACGGAGGCTTGGGAGTTCACCTCACTCTTTACCGCCAAAACGGGAAAACCCGTTACCGGATGCAAACCCTCAGTAACTATGTCTATCGTCCGCTGGAAGATGGGAAAAGACGTTATTATGTCATCCCCGAACCGGAAGCCCACCGAATCCTCGCCAGCCAGGACTCTTTGCTCTATACCCGATTTTTTCAGGATACCGATTCGATTATCGGTCATATAGCACCGAAATTCCAATTAGAATAGGTGCTCACCGAAATCGACTCCGCAAATATTTTTACCGGAAGGACTTATTTTATGTAATAAAATTTGTAATTTCGTAGAGTTAAAAAATAATAACTTTTAAATTATGAAAATTGCAGTAATTGCACATGATGGAAAAAAAGCCGAAATGGTAGCTTTCCTGAACAGACACATGGACTTTCTGAAATCCGTAGGTACAGAAATCGTAGCTACCGGAACTACAGGGAAACATGCACAGGATGCAGGTTTGGAAGTTGAACGCTTACTATCAGGGCCGTTGGGAGGTGATGCTCAGATTGCCGCATTGGTAGCTGAACACCAAATTGCGATGGTAATTTTCTTTCGGGATCCGCTGGGTAAACACCCACACGAACCGGATGTACAAATGTTAATGCGGGTATGTGACGTTCACAACGTACCTATCGCGACCAATCCAGCCAGCGCTGAAATGATGATTCGGGGATTCCTCGATATGCATCAGAAGTAAAGCCCGGACCCCGGACTTTACTAATAGAAACGTCTTTATCAATCGGCAGATAAAGCCGTTATTCAGAGAAATCTATGAAAACCTTTGCACAAACCATTCTCATCTATTATATTTGTGCAAAATATAAGATTCGGATGATCAGGAAATTTACAGCAATAACGCTTCTTTCTATGGCCAGCATAGTGATGCTTGCTTTTGTTGTATTTCCACATCATCATCACAACGAATATATCTGTTTCGCAACCGCTCACTGCCAGGATGAAGGAGAAAACGAAGAGCACAGTCATGACACAGGCAGTAGCAATCATCGGTGTGTAAAAAATCTTTTTCAAACCCAGATCAACCGGGGCCAAAATGTAGAACATCAGAGCGAAGAAGGAGCCTATCATCATTTTAGCCTCTCGTTGTTTCTTGTTTCCAATATTCTTGAATTCTTATCTTCTGAAGCAGAGCAACAATGTGATTCCGATAGTTATTATCAGGAACACCTTCCTACAGCCTGTTATATAGCAGCCTTGGCCGGACGAGCCTCTCCTTTTACAGTATAGTTTTCTAAATATCAGGGAGATACCCTTCTGATAAACCGGACAGAATTTTATCGTACCGATAAAGCTTAGTTCATAAAATTTATAAAGTCGATACCCCTGCGGGCGTTTTATTTACGGCCGCAGAACGATCGTTAGAAATGAGGTTTGGTATAATCCTCCGAAGAATACGATCCACTTTATAAACTTCAGACAGTGAAAACACAACTTTATCAGCTTTACCAATAAGAATTAACCGAATTAAATATCCATAAATAAAACGATATGAGACTATTTATTATAGCCCTAACTATTTTATCGATGTGTTTTTACGGATGTAAAAATACTCAAAAATCCTCTCATGAACACGAGACAGCCGAGGAGCATGCAGCTCATAACCACGACCATGAACACGAAAATCACGACCATGAACACGAAGGTCACAACCATGAAGAAGAGGAACATGAGAACGGCGAAGGACATAGTGATGAGATTATCTTCACAAAAGCACAGGCAGCCAAAACAGATTTTGAAGTGAAAGAAATACAGCCCGGAACCTTCCACCAGATTATCAAAACGACAGGTCAGGTGCTTCCGGCTCCCGGAGATGAATCGATCATCGTAGCCACCAACAACGGGGTTATTTCCTATGCTAACAATAACCAGGCGGAAGGAAGTATGGTAAAACAAGGACAACCTCTTTTTTACATTACTTCGAAGCACATGGGCGAAGGAGATTATTATACCCGTATCCATGCCAATTACGAAAAAGCCAAAGCCGAATACGAACGAGCTGAAAAATTAGTAAAAGATCAGATTGTTTCTCAAAAAGAATTTGAAAATGCCCGCTTAAATTATCAGAACGCCAAAACCGCTTATGAAGCTATTTCGGGTAAACAATCGGCCAAAGGTGTCGGGATCACCACTCCATTAACCGGTTATCTCAAAAACATCTCTGTCAAAGACGGCGAATATGTTACAGCAGGTCAGGCTATAGCCACTGTATCGCAAAATAAAAAACTGGTTTTACGTGCAGACGTATCTGAAAAATACTATAACTCGCTGAATTCCATCAATAATGCCAACTTTAAAACTCCTTACGATAATCGCGTATATGCTTTACCTGATTTATCCGGGAAATTACTATCCGTCGGTAAGGCAGCCGGAACAAATTCATTTTTTATCCCGGTAACCTTCGAATTCGACAACCGTGGTGATATCATTCCGGGTTCATTCGTCGAAATATACCTGCTCTCTTATCCCATGGAGAATGTACTGAGCCTTCCGGTATCGGCCTTAACGAACGAAATGGGTAATTTTTATGTATACCGCCAACTCGATGAAGAAGGTTACCAAAAGCAAGAAATCACACTCGGAGCCAACAATGGCAAGGAAGTTCAGGTATTATCAGGCTTAACTCCGGGAGACCGGATCGTTACCCGTGGAGCTTATCAGGTGAAAATGGCTTCAGCCTCTGCTGCTATTCCGGGTCATACCCACGAACATTAAAATGGAGTAACTATGCTAAATAAAATCATACAATATTCATTACACAACCGTTTGTTGGTAATGATCGCAGCAGTAGCCCTGCTGATTTGGGGAAGCATTACAGCCCACAACATGGAAGTGGATGTTTTTCCAGACCTGAATGCTCCGACCGTAGTGGTGATGACCGAAGCTCAAGGGATGGCACCGGAAGAAGTAGAACGGCTGGTGACCTTCCCGGTGGAAACCGCTGTCAACGGAGCCACCGACGTCAGACGTGTACGTTCGTCTTCTACCACAGGTTTCTCGGTCGTATGGGTTGAATTCGAATGGGGTACGAATATTTATACAGCCCGGCAGATTGTATCGGAAAAGCTGGCAACCCTGGGAGAAGCACTTCCTGATAATGTCGGTACTCCCACCCTGGGCCCCCAATCTTCGATCCTGGGTGAAATGATGATTATCGGTCTGACTGCCGACAGTACTTCTTTACAGGATTTACGTACAATAGCCGATTGGACCATCCGACCGCGCTGACTCTCGACCGGAGGAGTTGCCCAAGTGGCCGTTATCGGAGGCGACATCAAAGAGTATCAGATATTGCTCGATCCGGCCCGTATGAAGTATTACAATATCGGATTGGACGAGGTCCTGCCGGTAGTAGAAAATATGAACCAAAATGCCACCGGAGGTATCCTTTACGAATACGGAAATGAATATATCATACAGGGAGTTATGGCAACCACCCGGGTCGAGGAAATAGGTAAAGCCGTCATTAAAACCGTCGACGATTTTCCTATCACATTGGCTGATATTGCAAACGTTCAGATCGGAGCTAAAACACCTAAATTAGGAGTTGCTTCAGAAAAAGGTAAACCGGCAGTGCTGGTTACCGTCACCAAACAACCCGGCACCAACACCCTCGAACTAACCGACAAACTGGATGCCTCTATCCAGGAACTTCGTAAAACTTTACCGGAAGACGTCGAGGTTTCGACAGACATTTTCAGGCAATCCCGTTTTATCAACAGTTCGATCCACAACATCCAGGAAGCTTTACTGGAAGGAGCTGTTTTTGTGATTGTGGTGTTGTTCTTTTTCCTGATGAATTTCCGGACCACGATCATTTCCCTCGTCGCTCTTCCTTTGTCTATGTTGATGGCAATCCTGGTGATGCATGCTTTGGGGTTGACAATCAATACTATGAGTTTAGGAGGTTTGGCTATTGCTATCGGCTCGTTGGTCGACGATGCGATTGTGGATGTGGAAAATGTATATAAACGCTTACGCGAAAACCGATTCAAACCCGCCACAGAACGACGCCCGACCATCGAAATTGTTTTCGAAGGTTCGAAAGAAGTCCGGATGCCTATCCTGAACTCTACGTTGATCATCGTGGCTTGTTTTCTTCCTTTATTTTTCCTTTCGGGCATGGAAGGCAGAATGCTGATACCGCTGGGTATTGCTTTCGTTGTCGCCCTGTTTGCTTCGACCGTCATCGCTTTGACACTGACTCCGGTATTATGCAGTTATATGCTGACTACCGAAAAAGCATTGAAAAAAAGCGAAAAGGAGCCATTTATCTCCCGCAGCTTAAAAAAGGTATACCGAAAATCGTTAAACTGGGCACTGCATTACAAAAAAATAGTGATCGGTACAGCTGCCACCCTACTGGTTTTATCGCTGATCATCCTATTCAGTTTAGGACGTAGCTTCTTGCCTCCTTTCAACGAAGGTTCGCTGACCATCAATATCAGTACCATGCCGGGTATCTCACTTGAAGAGTCGGACCGTATGGGTGGATTAGCCGAAAAGATTCTCCTGGGGATTCCGGAAATTCAAACTGTGGCACGTAAGACAGGACGTGCCGAGCTAGATGAACATGCACTGGGAGTAAATACCTCCGAAATCGAAGCACCTTTCGAGTTACAAGACCGGGACAGAGATGAATTTCTGGCTGATGTACGAAAACAATTGGGTGAACTGAAAGGGGCCAATATCGAAATCGGTCAACCGATCTCCCACCGTATCGACGCCATGCTTTCCGGAACGAAAGCCAACATTGCGATCAAACTATTCGGTAATGACCTGAATAAACTGTATAGCTTGGGAAGTGAAATCAAAAATTCTATACAAGGAATCGACGGTATTGCGGACCTGACTCTGGAACAACAGATCGAACGTCCTCAGTTACAGATTCTTCCTAAACGGGACATGTTGGCTAGGTATGGTATTACTCTACCGGAATTTTCCGAATTTATCAATGTCGCTCTGGCCGGGAAAGTAGTTTCACAAGTGAATGAAGGTGGAAAAATCTTCGACCTGACCATTAAAGTAGCCGACCATGACCGGGATAGCATGGAAGAAATCGGTGAACTCATGCTGGATGCCGATGGACGTAAAGTGCCCCTGCATTATGTAGCGGAAGTACTTCCCCTATCCGGGCCCAACACCATCAGCCGGGAGAATGTACAACGTAAGATCGTCGTTTCTGCCAATGTTGCCGGCAGGGATTTGAAAGGCGTAGTCAACGATATCCAAAAAACAGTAGACGAACAAATCTCTCTACCGGAAGGTTATCACATCGAGTATGGCGGACAGTTCGAAAGTGAAGCAGCTGCTTCCCGAACTTTATTCCTGACTTCCCTGATCTCCATCCTACTGATATTCTTGATTTTGTATCATGAATTCCGGAGTTTACCTTTATCCGGTATCATCATGTTGAATCTGCCCTTAGCCATCATCGGAGGAGTGATCAGTATCTGGTTTACCTCAGGGGTAATCAGTATCCCTTCTATCATCGGATTCATTTCCCTATTCGGTATCGCTACCCGTAACGGAATACTACTGGTATCCCACTACAATCATTTACGAGAAGAAGGTCTAAATCTGAGGGAAAGTATTATTCAAGGTTCTTTGGACCGGCTCAATCCGATTCTGATGACAGCCTTAACCTCTGCACTGGCTTTAATTCCGCTGGCTGTGGGTGGGGATCTTCCGGGAAATGAAATCCAAAGCCCTATGGCACAGGTGATATTAGGAGGATTATTAAGCTCCACGCTGCTAAACGGATGTGTAGTCCCTATCGTATATTTTCTGTTGAACCGGAAAAAGAAGCATCAATAGTAACCCCTCAGGAGATACAAGCCGATTTATAAATTTACAATTCATCATTATGAAAAAATACATATACATCCTTTGCCTGTCTCTGATCGTCACTCTCCCTGTATTTTCTCAATCGGGAATCAAGGAAGTGCTTAAAAATATCGAGGTAAACAATCCCACCTTACAAGCAGGCATGCAACTAAACCAAGCACAAAAGCTGGAAGCACGGACGGGGATTTTTTTACCCAACCCGACAGTCGAATTAAATCAATTGTGGGCCGACCGTAGTGTAGGCGGAAATGCCAACGAATTAGCCGTCGTACAGAGTTTCGACTTCCCTACGGTCTATGCCAATAAAAACAAATTGGCCAAATTGAAATCTGCAACTTCCGATCTCCAATATGCAGCCACCCGTCAGGAGATCTTACTGACAGCACAACAGACCTGCCAGGAGATCATATACTTACGCAAACAAAAACAGTTATTGGACCAACGGCTGAAAAATGCGGAAAAACTAGCAGAATTGTATCGTCAACGTTTTGCGAATGGTGATGCCAACCGATTAGAATACAACAAAATTCAATTAGAAAAGATTAATGCCAATAATGCCAGCCGACTCAATAACTCGGCTTTGCGGGCTCAATTGGAGAAATTACAGGCACTGAACGGTGGCCACCCCCTCGATTTCGAAGCAACGGACTACCCACAGACTCAGGTTCTACCGGACTATTCCAGTCTGGAATCGGAGTATCTGGCCGCTGATCCCACATTAAAAAGTCTACGCAGCGAATCCGAATCCGCCCGACGGGAGATCAAAGTAAACCGGGCCCTGACTTTACCTAAATTCGATCTGGGTTACCGTCGTAACGGGGGTAGTGAATCAAAGATGAACGGTTTCAAAATCGGCCTTTCGATTCCGCTTTGGGAAAATAGAAACACGGTTAAACAAGCAAAAGCACAAGCCGAATATACGGTTACCAATATCTTAGCCAATCAACAGACCCTGAAAGCTACCCTCCGGGAACTATACCTGCAAGCCGAAGCTTTGGCAAACTCCCGGAATGAATATGCAGAGGCTCTTTCCAGCCAACGGACCGACGAATTACTCAATAAGGCTCTCGAAACCGGGCAGATATCCATGATCGATTATTTTGTAGAGATCACTCTGCTTTACGATAGTATGCAAAACTATTTGGATGTAGAAAAAGAATATCAGAATGCAGTGGCCCAACTATTACAATATCAATTGTAATAAGTTTTAAAGTCCCCCAACCTGCCGGCGCGTTTTTACAGCCACGAGTGCTGCTGTAAAAACGCGCCGGCAGAGTTCAAAAAACTTTAGGAAGCAATTACTCCAGATTTTAATAATTACAGGGGGCACAAAAGTTGCAAGAAATTCAGCATCAAGGCAATTACCGCTATACGGCTATCCCCCTAATAACTCATCAAACACAGGTCAGCAATTCCCTCATCCGATGAATGACAGGAGCTTTTTTCTGCAGGCGTTCTTCATTGTTATGCCCTCCTGCAAATAAGATACAATCGAACCCCAAAGCGTCGGCCACCTCGGCATCGTGAATAGTATCTCCAACCATCAGGGTGTCTTCGGGTACAATCGGACAAGTCTGTAACATTTGCTGTCCCCGTTCGATCTTGCCGGCCGCATAAATATCATTCGCCCCACAAGCGCGGTCAAAACGGGAATCGATCTGAAAATGCCGGAGCATCTGTTGCAACAAATCTTCCCGAAGAGCAGACAGGACATACTGTTTTACACCGGTTTGCTGTATGCCTGCCAGCACCTCTCTTACTCCTTCGTTCAATCCCACTTCGCCGGCATATTTATCATAGGTCTCGACAAAATCGACAGACAGTTCATGAAAAGATTCTTTCTCCATATCGAATCCGACCCGATCATAAAAGTCTATGACCGGAAAACCGAATTTTTCTTTATAATCTTCTACAGAAAGCAATGGCAAACCTCTTCTCCCGAGCATATCGTTCAACGTATTCACACCGACTTTCACATCATTCAATAAAGTACCGTTCCAATCCCACACGACATTTTTATACTTCATAAATTTATCTTTAATCCCTATTATTTATTCCTCTTCTTCTACAGGCTTATAAAAAGCTTCCGCTCCAGGCCAATCCAATTTTTTCCGTGCCAGTTCTTCCGGATAAATCATATACACCACATCAGCCTCGGTCGCCAACTCATTTTTTTCATTGAAAAGCTCCACGTGAGCGGTCACCAACCGTCTTGCCACTTCGGTCACCTTGGCTCTCAACCAAATTTCTCCCTGATCTGTCCGGACAGGCCGTCGGTATTTCACCTGCATTTCTGTTGTCACACCAGCTGTTTTTTCATGAGAAAAGATTGCCCAACTGGCAATCTCATCGATCAGTGTCGCCTGTATCCCTCCATGCAAAACATGAAAAAAGCCCTGATAATTCTCCGAGGGCACCCAATGGCAGGTGATATATTCACCTTCATCCACAAACTTACATTTCAGTCCATACGGATTTGTCGGCGAACAACCGAAACAATTGTATCCCTCCAAATCCGCATAGGCATTATACATTTTCCGTTTTTCCATTTTACGTTCCGATTATCGAACCGTAAAATTAACGCATTTTTCTAAGAATTGTTGCCTGCTTTATATTTTTCATACTCGACCACGACCAATTCGATCGGAATAGCCAATAAACTCATTCGCCGGAAGATATCGGGCAGTTCCGTCCCGACAAACTCTTCACGTCTGGATTCAGTAATCTGCTTCGAAGCTCCTTCTGTCACAAAAAAGCCGACTCCCCGCTTGTTACAAATGATCTCCCGGGCCTGCAAATAGTCGTAGGCACGCATCACAGTATTCGGATTTACCTCCAATTGTACCCCCAATTCACGAACAGACGGAATCCGTTCCTGAGCTTTCCATTTACCTGTGACAATGTGATCACAAACCAAATCCACAATCTGCAAATAAATCGCCTGCGTCTCCTTAAAGTCCATAATCAGTAATATTGTCTTTAACCTTTGACTTTGAGATACACACCTTCGGTGCATTCAATGTATCCACTTTTACACCGGGAGATACCCATAACTGACATATCACACCCGAATATTCCTCGGGGCCACTTACATATAAAGTGTCTCCGGCCACCCGAAAACCAGTAACCTGCCGGAACGGTATCACACCGGTTATTTTAAATCCCTGCTTTACCTTTTCCGGCGACTCAATCACCCTGACTGCCATATCTGTATTATAGATCACAACGTTACTTACCGGCTGTTTATACAATTTTTCGATATAAGCCCCGGCTTTTTCCATCTCCTGATCACTTGGATTTTTTAAGTTATAAAAAATGATAAATCCCAAAATCACCGGTAAAATATAAAGGACTGCTAAAATTAAATCATATTTTTTCATTGTCTTTT
>ENA-UEOJ01002535-UEOJ01002535.1-human-gut-metagenome-genome-assembly--contig:-NODE-2535-length-10690-cov-4.970508_pt1 | contig 10690 bp, 10 predicted proteins | sample MGYA00242885_ERZ507886 | MGnify/ENA primary metagenome ERZ507886 (study PRJEB26167, sample SAMN06115505) | human gut metagenome | host: Homo sapiens | place: China:Anhui | collected 2015-08-07... | reverse complement strand
GCAACAAAGATGGCGCTTACCATACTAAAGAATGAGAAAACAACAAAAGGAAGCATGAATCTGAAAAGACTAAAAGCCGGATGGGATGAAAAATATTTATCACAACTTTTACAGGAAAATAATTTTTAATGCGTCTGCCCTGCAACTGTCAGACGAATAAAGTTATGTATGACGAGTATTAAATCACTGCGTACTGCCAATTAGTAATATAGGTAAGAAGAATAGATAAAGTTGTATTCTGAAGAACTGTTGCATTCTGAAAAATAGATATGCAAATGCTGTTTGTTAAAAGGAGATGGGCAATTCGCAAGACTGACTGAAATTTCCTGTTTATTCTGTTTTTGAGGTAAAGTAAGTTGAATTCATAAATTTTATCCAAAAGAAGGAAAAAGAATGAAATAAACAAGAAGCAAAGTTACATCCTATCCATAAAAATACTATATTTATTGCAGCTAGAGAGCACTTTAAGTAATGCTTAAGAAGGAAAACGAAAAGTAGTATATATGCTATATATTTTCTATTATTAATTACTTAAACACATTTTTTATGGAAGCCAAGAAATCAAAAAAGGCTGCAATTGAGAATCAACGGGGTTCTTGGTTGTTGATGGGTTTGGTTGTTGCGCTCGCTTTCATGTTCGTTTCGTTCGAATGGACACAACATGATGTCAGGGTTGCGGCACTATCATCAGATGATGAATCCATCTTTGTGACAGAGCTAGTTCCAATCACATTCCCTGAGGAAAAGCTGGAACCGCCTCCACCTCCCGAAAATAAGGTCGTAGACATATTAGAAATAGTAAAGAGCGATATAGAGGTGACGGATGAGGTTTCTACAGTATCAGAGGATATGAATGCAGTTCATGAAATTGTATGGATACCGCCTGTGGTGGAAACCGAAACGGTAGTTGAAGACGTTATTCATGTCAGCGTTGAGATTATGCCGGAGTTCCCGGGTGGTACGGCTGCTTTAATGAAATATTTAAGCGGTAATATCAAGTATCCGACGATTTCACAGGAAACCGGCTCACAAGGAAAGGTTATTGTTCAGTTTGTTGTAGATAAGGACGGGACGATAACGAATCCTGAAGTGGTACGAGGGGTTGATCCGTATTTGGATAAAGAAGCTGTCCGTGTGATCAGTTCTATGCCGAAGTGGAAACCCGGAGTGCAGAACGGTAAGAAAGTTCGAGTAAAATATACTGTGCCTGTGATGTTCAGACTTCAGTAATTGCTTGAAATAGATGAGTGTAAAGAGGGTATGTCAAGATTCGGAATCGAATGAGCCATTGACATACCCTCTTTTTCTATATTTGTTTTTTATCTTTTCGGTCATACCAGATATTTGAGAGTAAAGAGGGCTGCGAGAATATACATGGTGAGTGATATCTTCTTGAACTTACCCGATAGCAGATTGGTCAGTACATAACTGATAAGCCCGAGAACAATACCGTCTGAAATGCTATAAGCCATTGGAATCATAATGATACAGATGAATGCCGGAACTGATTCCGTGAAATCATCCAGATCAATGTCTTTGATAGGTGACATCATGAATAAACCGACCAACACCAGGATAGGGCAGGTTGCCGCACTTGGGATGGAGAGGAAAAGCGGTGCGAAAAGCAAGGCTATTCCGAAGCAGATAGCAGTTACAAAAGAAGTGATTCCGGAACGGCCTCCTTGAGCGATGCCTGATGCGCTCTCTACAAATGTGCTTACCGTATTGGTTCCTAACATTGCCCCTACGGTAGTCCCGATAGCATCGGCCATAAATGCCTGTTTGGCACGGGGCACTTTCCCATTAACCAACATTCCGGCTTTGTTGGATACGCCGACCAACGTGCCGATGGTATCGAACATATCAATAAATAACAATGTAAACACAGTAAAAGCCATTTGAGTGGTGAGCACTTTTGAGAAGTCGAACTTGAAAAATACCGGTTCCAATGAGGGAGGTATACTGACGATTCCGTTAAATTCGGTAATTCCCATCGGAATGCCGATCAACATTGTCAAAAGGATTCCCCATAGCATAGACCCTTTTACCTTTTTTATAAGTAACACGGAAGTGATGGCAAGTCCGATAAGCGCCAAAAGCGGAGAACCGGAAGTGATATTGCCGAGTGTCACTAAGGTTGCATCGTTCTTGGTGATAACTCCGGCATTCTGCAATCCGATGAAGGCGATAAAAAGTCCGATACCTGCCCCAATGGCGTTCTTTAGGGAGTCTGGTATGGCGTTGAGGATGGCTTCACGTAAGTTGGAAAGGGTCAGTAGGATAAACAGGATGCCTTCGATAAGCACTGCTGTTAATGCAAATTCCCAAGTATTACCCATACCCAGACAGACTGTGAAAGCGAAAAAAGCATTTAGTCCCATGCCGGGAGCAAGCGCGAACGGAAGTTTGGCCCATACCGCCATAATAAGAGTGGCTATTAAGGAAGCTGTGGCGGTAGCGGTGAATACCGCCCCCTTATCCATGCCTGTGACACCCAGTATGCTAGGATTCACGGCAAGAATGTATGACATAGTCAGAAATGTAGTAATACCTGCAAGAATCTCAGTTCTTACCTGCATGGAATGTGAATTGAATCCAAACAACTTTTGTAGCATATTCTTGTTTTCCATATTCTTCGAATATTTTTAGACGTTACAAAAGTAGATAAATTTTAGACAATCGGGGTGTATTCAGTTGTTGAATTCTTCTTGCGCCACTATTCTGTCTTTGCGATAAAAAACATATCTTTGTATCCGAGAATAAAAAACGAACGTTTGTTTTATGAATCTTCTACTTTCTATAAAAAGACCTTTTATTTGGCTTTCCCGTTTTCGCTATCGTTGCGGATATGGTGTGCATTCCCCTTTTGCTTTCAGTCTGATAACGGATGTGATTTATGAGTATACACCCTATTATGCATATCATGCTTTGCAAGAAGAGCAGAGAAAGAAAGTGAGAGAATGTGGGTGGAGTAAGAGTAGAGGAAAAATAAACCGCTTTTTGTTCCGGTTGGTGAATAAAGTACAACCTGCCACTGTTATAGAAGTGGGACAGCCTTCGACGGCTTCACTTTATTTGCAGTCGGCTAAGCCTTCCGCTTCTTATCTATTTGCTTCCGACCTCTCGGAACTGTTTCTGGATGCAGATACTCCGGTCGATTTTTTATATATGAATAATTATCAGAATCCTGAACTGATGGAAGAAGTTTTTCATATTTGTGCGCAGCGGGTTACTTTGAAAAGTGTGTTTGTGGTGCAGGGAATTTGCTATTCAAAGAAGATGAAAACGCTTTGGAATCAATTGAAGGAGGACGAGCGGGTTGGGGTTACTTTTGATTTGTATGACTTGGGTTTACTCTTTTTTGATAAAACAAAGATAAAACAGCATTATATCGTCAACTTCTGAGAACCTTTGTACGTTAACCTTATATAGATGATTAAAAAAGAAAATTATGAAAAAGAGCCTTGTATATACAAAAACCGGTGATAAGGGGACTACCAGCCTAGTTGGCGGCAGTCGTGTGCCGAAAACGCATATCCGCCTGGAAGCCTATGGGACAGTGGACGAACTGAATTCGAATTTGGGCTGGTTGTACACCTATCTGTTGGATGAGGCGGACCGTCACTTTATTTTAGGAGTTCAGCATAAGTTGTTTGCTATCGGCTCCCATCTCGCTACCGATCAGGAGACAATGCAGTTGAAACCTGCGAGTATTATAACTTCCGGAGATGTAGAAAGTCTTGAACATGAAATTGATAAGTTGGACGAACAGTTGCCGGAGCTTTGTGCCTTTATTATTCCGGGTGGAAGTCGGGGCGCATCTGTTTGTCACATCTGCCGGACAGTCTGCCGACGGGCCGAAAGACGTATTTTGGCTTTATCCGAAACTTGTACAATTTCGCCCGAAGTATTCGCTTTTGTCAACAGATTGTCAGACTATTTGTTTGTATTATCCCGGAAAATTAATTTTGATGAACAAAATAACGAAATATTTTGGGATAATAGTTGGAAATGATAGATTTTATTATACTTTTGCCGAAAAATAGAAAGCAAGACAAATTTAGTATTCACTTTAAATACTCAAAATTATGTATTGGACATTGGAACTAGCATCAAAACTTGAAGATGCTCCCTGGCCGGCAACCAAGGATGAATTGATTGATTATGCCATGCGTTCGGGTGCTCCTCTTGAAGTTATTGAGAATCTCCAAGAGATGGAAGATGAGGGCGAAATCTATGAAAGTATCGAAGATATTTGGCCGGATTATCCTAGTAAGGAGGATTTTTTCTTTAACGAGGAAGAGTATTAATTTTAACTAAGAACTGAACATATAAAATGCCCGATAACTATACAAAAGCTATCGGGTATTTTTTTTGTATCTTACAGTGTTTAGAATACGGGCATTTGCCAAATGAAACCTACAGATACCCGGTTCGTAGTGTAGTCCGTTTGTCCCAATGCTTTGGCCCGGGAAGCAAAGTCATAGCAACGTCCTACGTATGTTACGAAGAAGTGCAGATTGGTTTCCATCGGATAGAATTCGATACCGGCAAGATATCCCCACGAGGTGCGGTAATTCCCTTTTTCCACTCCTTCGGAGGCTTTAGTGACAGATGCGGTCTCATACATCCCTTTCACAAAAGCGTTCCATTTTGGCAGAAAACGGTAGTTGCATTTGGCTACAACAGAAAGATAACCGGTGTCGAAGACGTTATGTCCGCCTTGATGTCCGACAATACTCGTGATGATTCCCTTGCGGTCGATATCTTCTTTCGAATACATGAAATCTACAAAGGCGTTCCACTTACCCAGATTCAGTTCATTACCTATGGCATAATAATACATATTATGATTTTTGGCTTCATTCATGATAGAGGTCGACCAACGAGTTTTGAACAAGTTGTTGAAGTTGCCATTCCAGTTCAATGTATATACCAGCGGCATTTTCCCGGATTTCAGATCGGGTACATTACCTTCGGTGTCTTCTGTAATCCCATAGGTACTGTCGAAAGAACCGTTGCGGCTGTTTAGGATTTGCAGATTCAGTTGCTGGTCGGGAGTGATATTATAACCAACATTCAATCCGGTCATGAAGTTACTCATGTAATCAATCATGTCGCAATATTGGTAGACATCAATCGGATTCAGATCGAATTCAAAACCACCGTAAGCGGCGCATTGCTTCCCGGCGAAAAGGCTGAACTGCTCATTTAGTTGGATACCAATACCAGCATAATCTATAGAGGTGGGAAGATTATCAATCATGCCGTTTGCATCGTTCGAGCGGTTAAGGCGTTGACGGTAACGGTAGGAGAGCCAGTTGTTGATATTACCTTTTGCCTCGATGCGGAGTTGGTGCATATTGAAGTCACCTTCTTGAAATCCGTCCCGGAAATGGGCATCAAAGCTACCTTGCATATTCAGATAAAGGTTGAACTTATCTGTTTTCTTTTTCACGTCTGTCAGTTCCTCAAATAAAGGAGTATTAGGAGAGAATTTGTCTTTTTTCTCTGCTTTTTGGGCATATATTCCCTGTATGCTGCCCGTGAGGAGCAGTATAAAAATCAATTTTTTCATAAGTTAGTCAGGGTTTAGTATTCGTTAAAATATTGCTGAATTTGCTTCCAGTCCGTAGTTTTGGTTAATGCAAGCATTAGCAATACACGCGACTTTTGCGGATTCAACTCCTGCGAAGCCACAAACTGATATTTAGCGTCGTCTACTTCTGCGTCAAGAGTCGTAGGACCGGTTGGAACACGGGAGGAACGAACAACAAGAATCCCTTTTTTACGTGCATCTATCAATGATGGGAAGATGTTTTTATGGATATTCCCGTTACCTACTCCGGCATGGATGATTCCTTTATATCCGTTGTTGAGCAGAGGAGTCATCATATCAGCCTCAATATTGGAATAGCTATATACGATACCTACTTTGGGGAGTGAAGTAAGGCGGGTCACGTCAAATACTGATCGGATGGTATGCTTCTTGAGTGTTATCTGATTATAGAATACTTTTCCATTTAGTACATAGCCCAGTGCACCGGAATTGGGAGCTTGGAATGTCTGTACGTCAACGGTGTTCATTTTCACTGTGCTTTCCGCTCCCAAGATAAGTCCGTTCATGGCGATCAGTACTCCTTTGTCTTTTGATTCTGTGGCAGCGGCAGTGACTACGGCATTATAAAGGTTTAACGGTCCGTCGGCACTTAATGCGGTAGACGGACGCATGGCGCCTACCAATACTACCGGTTTATCACTTTTAACGGTTAGATTCAGAAAATAAGCGGTTTCTTCCATTGTGTCCGTTCCGTGAGTAACGACAATACCATCGATATCCGGACGTTTCAGCAATTCGTTGATTTTCTTGGCAAGTGTAAGCCATACTTCATCGTTCATGTCCTGCGAACCGATTTTTACGATCTGCTCACCTGTAACGTTAGCGATCTCTTTGATTTCCGGTACGGCGTCAAGCAGCGCACCGATGGCCACCTGTCCGGCTGTGTAACTGGTTCCGGTGGCAGAGCTTCCTGTACCTGCAATCGTTCCTCCTGTGGCAAGGATATGAATATTCGGTTTTGCGGCAAACGCCATTGTCACGGTTAATAGTAGTGTTACTGCTATCAGACCAAATCTTTTGAATTTTTTCATAACTGAATGAAGTTTAGGTTAATAATATATAGTTAGAATATTTGTATAAAAAGCAACCCTAGTCCGATAGCAACAGCCGTTGATACAAGTCCGGGCATCATGAATGAATGATTCAGCACATATCTGCCGATTTTTGTTGTTCCCGTACGGTCAAAATTGATAGCGGCTACTACGGTAGGGTAGTTTGGAATAAAGAAATATCCGTTCACTGCAGGGAATAAGGCAATCAGCATATAGGGGGAGATACCGAGTGCAATGCCTAGCGGTACTAGTGCACGTACGGTAGCGGCCTGGCTATATAATAGGATAGACATCACAAATAGTGCAATTCCGAAAAGCCATGGCATTTGACGTACGATACCTTCGATGGAGAAAGTCAGTTGCGCCATATTACCTTGAAGGAACGTATCTCCCATCCAGGCAATACCGAAAATGGCGATTACCGCTTGCATTCCGGCAGGAAATACAGAGCCTTGTGTAGCTTTGATTCCGTCTGTTTTTGTTAGCAATAGGATGATGGCGGCAGCCGACAGCATGACGATTTCGATGATAGAGGACATTCCTAAAGTAACGATTTCACCATCGATAAGAAAAGACGGGCGCATCCCTTCAAAAGAGCCGAAAAGTACGATGAAGGCAGTAGCCAACATGAAGATGATAACAGAAATCATAGCTGAACGTTTGTTCTTGACATCCTTGATTTTTATTTTCTTGTCGTTGAAAAGCCCTTCTTTCAGACGTTTCTGGTATTCGGGATCTTCTGACAGGTTTTTGCCCACTCTCATAGAAAACAACGCACCTACCAAAACACCGGCAATGGTAGCGGGAATCGTAATCTTGAGAATATCGAACAGAGTGATGTCGAAACCGGCCAATAGTCCGAGTAAAGCAACTGTGGCTGCAGAAATCGGGCTTGCGGTAATCGCTTGTTGGGAAGCGATTACCGCGATACCGAGCGGACGTTCCGGACGGATTTTTGTTTCGGTGGCAACTTCCGCAATAACCGGTAATACGGAATAGGCCACATGACCGGTTCCGGCCACAAAAGTAAACAAGTAAGTCACTAATGGGCTTAACAAAGTAACGTGTGACGGATTCTTCCGTAATAAATGTTCTGCCAGCTTCACCATATAATCGAGTCCGCCGGCAGCCTGCATACAGGCGGCGGCTGAGATAACGGCTGCAATCATTAACATTACGTCGATAGGAGGAGCGGTAGGTTGCAGGCCAAAAACGAAGGTAAGTATCGCCAATCCGATTCCTCCCATCACTCCGAGACCGATTCCTCCCAAGCGTGCACCAATAATAATGGCAGTCAGAACAAATGCTAATTGTAATATCATAAGGTTATTGCGTTAAGTTTAAAGACAAAGATAAGTGATTTCTTTCTTTGTACTTTCTTTTTCCTGTATTAAGAACAAAAAAGTTATTGAATGGTTTTTGCATATTTATTAAAACAATAACCTTGTTGGTTGGTTATTATAAGAACTAACTAAAATGTCATTGTTATAAAACAACCGATATGAAACAGAATTTATCAACAAAAACTCGTACAGAAAGCGACTTGATAGGTAGTCGTGAGGTGCCGGAAAGTGCATTGTACGGAGTGCAGACACTCCGTGGTATTGAAAATTTTCGCATCAGCAAATTTCACTTGAACGAATACCCTTTGTTTATTCAGGCTTTGGCTATTACGAAGATGGGAGCTGTCGTTGCCAATCGCAAATTGGACCTGTTAACAGAAGAACAGGCAGACGCCATATTGAAAGCTTGTAAGGAAGTTCTTGAAGGCAAGCATCATGAACAATTTCCGGTTGATATGATTCAAGGTGGTGCCGGAACGACTACGAATATGAATGTCAATGAGGTGATTGCCAACCGTGCATTGGAATTGATGGGACACCGGCGCGGAGAATACCAGTATTGTTCTCCCAATGACCATGTGAACCGTTCCCAGTCTACTAATGATGCTTATCCTACCGCTATTCACATTGGTTTGTATTACACTCATCTCAAATTGGTGAAGCATTTTGGAGAATTGATAGCTTCTTTCCGGAAAAAAGGGAAAGAGTTTGCACATATTATCAAAATGGGACGTACCCAATTGGAAGATGCGGTACCGATGACGCTTGGACAAACTTTTAATGGATTTGCAAATATTCTGGAGCAGGAAGTGAAGAACCTGGATTTTGCCGCACAGGATTTTTTGACAGTCAATATGGGAGCGACAGCTATTGGAACCGGAATCACAGCCGAGCCGGAATATGCGGAAATGTGTATTGAGGCTCTGTGTAAGATTACAGGGCTGGATATAAAATTGGCGGATGATTTGATTGGAGCGACTTCGGATACTTCTTGTATGGTGGGTTATTCGGCAGCGATGAAGCGGGTAGCTGTAAAGATGAATAAGATATGTAATGACTTGCGGCTGTTAGCGTCCGGACCGCGTTGTGGGCTGGGCGAAATTAATTTGCCGGCTATGCAGCCGGGCTCCTCCATCATGCCAGGAAAAGTGAATCCGGTAATACCAGAAGTAATGAATCAGGTCGCCTATAAAGTAATAGGTAACGACCTTTGTGTGACAATGAGTGGGGAGGCTGCCCAGATGGAACTAAATGCAATGGAGCCGGTGATGGCGCAATGCTGTTTTGAATCCGCTGATCTGTTGATGAATGGTTTTGATACTTTGCGTACTTTATGTGTAGACGGCATTACTGCCAACGAAGAAAAGTGCCGTAGGGATGTTCATAATAGTATCGGGGTAGTGACAGCTTTGAATCCGGTAATCGGTTATAAAAACTCTACTAAGATCGCAAAAGAAGCTTTAGAGACAGGGAAAGGAGTGTATGAACTTGTATTGGAGCACAATATCCTTTCTAAAAAAGACTTGGATACCATTCTGAAACCGGAGAATATGATTAAGCCGGTGAAGTTGGATATTCACCCAAATCGTTGATTGGTATTTATAGTAAGTGGAATTGGTTTAAGATGAGAAATCGCCGAGCGGATCGTTGATCTGTTCCGGTGGTTTTGATGATGTACTACTTTGATTTTATACGGGAATAATTGCTAATTTATCCGGCGAAATGGTTATTGTTGGCGGCGGTTATATTTGTTTAGAATATGCGTCTATGTATGCTTCGTTCGGTTCGCAGGTGACGGTGCTTGAGAGTTATCCGGATTTGATTGCTCGTGAAGATCGTGACATTGCTGCAAGTGTAAAGGAAACATTGGAGAAAAAAGGCATTGTTTTTCGGATGAACGCGAAGGTACAATCTGTGAAGCATGTTGAAAATAGGGCTGTCGTTGTCTTTTCTGACTCACAAACTGGTGAAGTGTTCGAACTTGAGGCAGATGCTGTCTTGTTGGCTACGGGGCGCAAACCCAATACGAAAGATCTGAATCTAGAAGTTGCCGGAGTGGAGACGGACGCACATGGAGCCATCATTGTGGATGAATATCTGAAGACAACTAATCCGAATATACGTGCCGTGGGTGATGTGAAAGGTGGTTTGCAGTTCACTTATATTTCATTGGATGATTATCGGATTATCCGTGAAGATTTGTTTGGAGATAAGAAGCGGAAAACAAGTGACCGTAATCCGGTTGCCTACTCCGTATTTAACGTGGGTTCGAAATAAAATCAAAAAATAGACAGTTGTCCGTCATTGATAAAATATACGTCAATGGCGGGCTTCTTTTCAAAAAAAACAGTATGCCGCGATAGCCGACAAGGAGTTGGCTATAAAGTTATTGAATGAACGATGTCTGGAGTGTTCTATCTGCGCAATGTTCTTCAATTATGAATCAAGATTCTTTGGTTACGACAAGCACGTAAGGGAGTGGAGTCAACAAAACTGATGCCGGTACAGATTCCCAGCAGGACTTTTTTGATGAAGATGGTCATGGGAAGCAATACCTCCTTCTCCAGTTCCACAAAACGGTTATAAGGAATCTGACGCGGAAAAAGGTGTTTCAGATGTTTACAGACATACTCCTTGTAGTAATGCTTGAAACAACGGAAACCACCGGAGTGAAA
>ENA-UEOJ01002534-UEOJ01002534.1-human-gut-metagenome-genome-assembly--contig:-NODE-2534-length-10696-cov-2.976834_pt1 | contig 10696 bp, 7 predicted proteins | sample MGYA00242885_ERZ507886 | MGnify/ENA primary metagenome ERZ507886 (study PRJEB26167, sample SAMN06115505) | human gut metagenome | host: Homo sapiens | place: China:Anhui | collected 2015-08-07 | study... | reverse complement strand
ATCTGCAAGGCGGGCGTGGACAGCCTGAAGATCGAAGGCCGCGCCAAGACCTTCTACTACGTCGCCAGCGTGACTGCCGCCTACCGCCGCGCCCTTGACCAGTATCTGGCCGACCCCATGAACGAGAGCTTCGAGCTGCCGGAGGAGGTGCTGGCCGAGCTGACCCGCACCAGCCACCGCCACTATTCGCCGGGCTTCTACTTTGGCCGCGAGCAGGCCAAGCAGGCCACCGACAGCGCCACCTACATCCGCGAGTGGGAGTTCGTGGGCACTGTGGACAGCTGGGAGAACGGCATCGCCAGCTGCCAGCAGCGGGGCAAGTGGAGCCTGGGCGACACGCTGGAAGTGCTTTGCCCGGACGGCCGCAGCATCCCGCTGCACCCGGAGTGGATCCGGAACGAGGCGGGGGAGAAAGTGGAGTCCACACCCCATGCGATGGAAAAATACACCATCCCCACTCCGGAACTGCCCCCCATGAGCCTGCTGCGGCGCAAGGTCTGAGGTTTCCGTTATATACAGCAAAAAAATCCCGCCATTTGGCGGGATTTTTTTCGTCAGAGCGTATCCAGAACGTTGCGCGCTTTCCGGATGGTCTCTTCGCTCGTCTGCCACAGCTCGAACTCGGAGAAACCGGGCAGGCCCATAGGGACGCCTTCCCGGCGGAAGGTCATCCGGCTGTCCAGCACCTGCTTGCCGGAAAGGTGGAAGCTGTGCGCACCGGTCTGTTTGGCCAGTGCAGGGAGGTTGGCCGGGGAGACGCCTGCGCCCACCAAAATCTCGATGCGCCCGGCGGCGCAGTCCACAAGCTGCCGGAGCAGAGGGGCCCCGGCGGGGGCGCTGGCGGCCTGGCCGCTGGTCAGGATGGTGGAAAGCCCCAGAGCGCAGGCCGTGTCCAGCGCCGCGAAGGGGTCGCGGCAGACGTCAAAGGCGCGGTGGAGGGTGAGTGCAACGGGGCGGCCCGCTTTGGCGGCGGCTTCGCGGGCGGCCTCGTAGATGGGGCGCAGGGCCTCTGCATCCAGCGCACCGTCCGGGGTCAGCACACCGGTGACGATACCGTCTGCCCCGGCGGCGACGAGTGCGGCGGCAGATTCTTTCATCTGCGCCAGCTCCCAGCGGTCGTAGCAGAAATCACCGAAGCGGGGGCGGAGCAGGGCGCGGACGGGCAGGCCGGTGGTCTCCTTGACCTGCCGCACCAGCGCAAGGCTGGGGGTGGTGCCGCCCACGATGAGGTCGGCGCAGAGCTCCAGCCGGTCGGCTCCGCCGCGCTGGGCCGCAAGGGCACTGGCGGTGCTGTCAACACAAACTTCTAATGTATAGGGCATGAAAAACCTCCTTTGATACAGCGGCCGGAATGGTCCATCAACAAGACCCGTCAACAGAAACTGCTGACGGGTCTTGTTCAGGAACAACAGAGTACGTTACGGATTCGAGGAAGCGCACGAAGCCGGCACGGCCTGCTTCGTCCAGCTTGTAGACACCGGCATCGGTCAGGACCTCAGCGAAGACATGGCCGACCTCGTCCTGCAGGATGAGGTGGACCGTATCGGCGTTCAGCTCCGGGTGCCGGGCGAGGATCTCCTCGGCCCAGGCAGCGTGTTTTTGCAGGGCTTCGGGGTAGTCGGCCGTGGGCACATGCGCGGTCAGCAGGTCGGCCAGGTCGAACAGCTCCTGCTTCAGGCGGCTGGGCAGCACGGCCAGACCCATGACCTCGATGAGGCCGATGTTCTCCTTTTTGATGTGGTGGAGCTTGGCGTGGGGGTGGTAGACGCCCAGCGGGTGTTCCGGCGTGGTGATGTTGTTGCGGAGCACGAGGTCCAGCTGGAATCTGCCGTCCCGCATCCGGGCGATGGGGGTAATGGTGTTGTGCGGTTCACCGTCGGTCTCAGCGTAGACGAAGCAGGCCTCGTCGGTGTAGCCGCGCCATGCGGTCAGGATCTTGTCGGCCAGGTCCACCAGACGGGCGTCGTCCTCGCAGGTCAGGCGGATGCAGCTCATGGGCCAGTGGACGATGCCGGCCTCGACATCCTCATAGCCGGGGAAGGTCCAGCTCTTCTCGATGGGAGCCTTGGCCATGGCGAACTCGTAGTGGCCGCCCTGGAAGTGGTCGTGGCTCAGGATGGAGCCGCCCACGATGGGCAGGTCGGCGTTGCTGCCCACGAAGTAGTGCGGGAACAGCGCCACGAAGTCCAGCAGCTTGCGGAAGGTAGCCCGCTCGATCTTCATGGGGGTGTGCTGGCTGTTGAACACGATGCAGTGCTCGTTGTAGTAGACGTAGGGGCTGTATTGCAGATTCCACGCGCTGTCGTTGATGGTCAGCGGGATGATGCGGTGATTCTCGCGGGCGGGGTGGTTCATCCGGCCCGCATAGCCCTCATTCTCCACGCAGAGCTGGCACTTGGGGTAGGCGCTCTGGGGGGCCAGTTTGGCGGCGGCGATGGCCTTGGGGTCTTTTTCGGGCTTGGAGAGGTTGATGGTGATGTCCAGATCGCCGTAGGGCGTTTTGGTGACCCACTTCAGGTCCCGCTTGATGCGGTAGCGGCGGATATAGTCGGTGTCCTGGCTGAACTTGTAGAACCAGTCGGTGGCAGCCTGGGGGCCTTCCTCCTCGTACCGCTCCTCAAAGTTGGCGCGGACAATGGAAGGGCGCGGGGTCAGGACGCCCATGAGTTTGGTGTCAAAGAGGTCGCGGGCGGTGGAGTTGTCCGCGCACACACCGCGCGATACAGCATCGTCCACCAGCGTTTTCAGGATGGATTCGAGGTCTTTGTAGCAGACTTCGCCTTCCGGCTCGGTGAAGCTGTCCAGCTGCATGGTCATGAGCAGCTGGTTGCGGATGTAGATTGCATCGTCCGGCAGGATGAGGCCGGTGTCCAGACCATAGTTGACGAGCTGCTGAATGGCAGTGGAGATCACAGGACAGCGCCTCCTTCCGGGCGGATGGAGAGGATGTGGCAGCGGCTCTTGCCGAGGATGGCCTCCATCTCAGCCTTGAAGGAATCGAGCCGGGTCAGCGGCACAAAGGCCTGCACGGTGCCTGCGAAGCCGCCGCCGTGGACGCGGACTGCGCCCTCGCCGTGCAGGAAGTGCTTGGCGGCAGCGATGGTCACGGCCACCTCCTGATGCTCCTTATACCCGGCGGGGATGACGTTCTGCAGATACTCCCAGCTGCTCAGGCCGGACTCGGTGACCAGCGCAAGGAAGGTCTCGAAGTCGTCCGCGCGGAGGGCGTCCACCTGCTTTGCGACCCGGTCGTTGTCGGCGTAGACGTGGAAAGCGCGCAGAACGGCGCGGTCACCGCACTGTCTGCGGCACTCCGGCAGGTTGGCAAGGAAGGTCTCGAACGGCACATCGCGCAAAACTTCGCCGCCGCAGACCGCTGCCACGGCGCGGCAGTCGGCCGGGATGGCGGCATACTCGTCAGTCAGATCGGCGTGGTCTGCACCGGAATCCAGGATGCAGAGCGCGAGGCCGGCCTTGGAGAAATCGACCTGTACAGGCTCGACCACGGGGTGGGCCGGGTCGGCAAAGTCGATGGTGATGATGTTGCCGACGCTGGAAGCCATCTGGTCCATCAGGCCGCAGGGCTTGCCGAAGTAGATGTTCTCTGCCCACTGGCCGATCTGGGCAATGGCGATGGGGGAGACCTTTTCGGTCATGAAGCAGTCGTTCAGGATGACGCCGATCAGCACCTCGAAGGCGGCAGAGGACGAGACGCCGCTGCCCTTGGGCACGTTGGAGGAGATGTAGACGTCCAGACCGGAGAGGCTGGCCCCGCGCTCCTGGAAGGCCTTGCACTCGCCGCGCAGGATGGCGGCGCTGGTGTTTTCCTCTTCCTTGCGGGCCGTCAGGTCGGCCAGGTCGATGACGCACAGGTCATAGCCCTCGCTCTGGACGCGCAGCTGGTTCAGGCGGTTGGGGGCGGCGGCTGCGATCATATCAATGTTGACGCTGCCGGCCAGCACACGGCCGTGCTGGTGGTCGGTGTGGTTGCCGCCGATCTCGGTGCGGCCGGGGGCACTGTACAGCCCGGCCTCGGTGTGGGCACCAAACGTTTTTTCCAGCCCGTCCAGCACAGCAGCGTAGCGGGCTGCCTGTGCGGGGGTCTGTTCGGGGGCGCAGCAGTACAGCGAGGCCAGACGCTCGGTGTGGGCGCCGCCTGCCAGCTCCTGCTTCCAGACAGAAACGGATTTCATCATGGCGAGTTCCTCCTCTGAACAAATCGTGCAAACTTCGTCACAGCCCATGCGGCGGGCTGTGGGATTCTTTCGATACTCCTATAATAAAGAATCTGTGCCCAAAAGACCATGCGTTATTGTTGCATCTGAATGCAAAGTTGCCAGAAAATCCGGCACAAAATTTGTGCAGAAATTCCTGCAACAGAGCTGAAAAAATCCTCCAAACCGGAAAAGCATTGGCCACAACCCACAAAGAACGGTCGGCTGCGGGTCAATCAGGGCCAGAGTTCCGATATGGAGGATTGGATTTTGCCAGCGGGTCAGTGGAAGTCCGGGCCGGTGAGGCCGTCGAGATTCAGCATCCCTTCCAGTGCAGCCACATCGGCGGAGACGTCCAGCGCGTCGGACTGGAACAGCTTGTCCAGCTGGTTTTCGAAGGCCGTGATGAGCAGGTCCATCGAGCGCTCGATGCTCTGTCTGGCGTCGGTGATGTTCTCGCCCTGCACATCCTGCGCCGAGAGCTGGGCGTAGGTGTTCAGCAGCTTGAGGGCCGTGGGCAGGTAGTAATCCATGAACTTTTGCAGCTGGGCCTTTTTATCCGGGTCTTTCTTGGCCAGAGCAAAGATGCGGGCGCTGAGCTCTTCCAGCCGGGAGATCTTGGCCGTCATCACCGGGTCGGGGATGGCATCGTTGGCGCGGCGCAGCTGCTGCTGAAGGGAGGCGTACAGGTCTTCCGGTTCCGCTTCCGGCTCCGGCTGCGGGGCCTTGGGCGGCTGGGGTGCGGCCCCGCGCACGACAAGGGTGTCGGTGCGGTAGTCGATGTAGGCATCGGCCCCGAAATAGCCGTGGTCGATGGCGTGCTCCACCGCAGCGCGGCCACGGACTGCGTCGATGCCGACCGCCGCGAACAACTCGCCCAGGGCGATGTTGTCCCGGTCGCCGACGATCTTGTCGAGCTTGCGTTCCAGCTTGCGGGCGCGGTCCATCCGCAGGCCGGTGAAGAGGGCTGCGCCGCCGCCGATGGTCTGGGCCAGCGCCGTCAGCAGCTCACCCCAGTCGATCTCATGGTCCCAGAAGAGCTCCTCCATGGCATCGGGCAGATCGCCGATGCCCACCAGCAGGAAGATGGCACCGAAGATGGTGCACAGGGTGGTGAGGGTCTTGTGCCACTGCTTGGCGCTCTTCTGCTCGGCAGTGGGGACATCCGGAACGGAGACCGTCTCGCTGCGCTGGCCGGAGGCGGCGCTCTGCGCGGTGCGGGCGTCCTCTGCGCGGCTGTCACGGGCGGGGTCGGCATTCATCTGCTCCTTTTTCTCGGCATCCCGGTCGATGGCGCGCAGGATGAAGAACAGGATGCCCAGCCACGGCGACATGGCGAACAGCACCAGCAGAAGGATGGTGGGGAGATGGGCAAGGAAATGGTTGCTGCGTTTTGGCTCCATGGGGCAAATTCCTCCTAAAATGAAAAGAACCGTGTTCCACCTTATTATAGCGGAACGCGGCTCTTTTGTTAAGGGATAATTTATCTGGGAGTAAACGCCTTATTTCATCAGGCTGCAAACAGCTTCAGCATACGCGGCGGGGTCATCCACAGGCAGGCCCTCGATGAGCTGTGCCTGTGCATAGAGCAGGTCGCTGTATTTCTTGAGCTTCTCGGTGTCACCGGCCTCCTGTGCGGCCTTGAGCACGGCGAAGACGGGGTGATGGATGTTCAGCTCCAGCACCTTGTCGCTCTTGACGCCCTCGCTGCCGGGCTGCTTGGAGAGGACCTTCTCCATCTCGATGGACAGCGGGCCGTCGGCGGACAGGCAGACGGGGTGGTCCTTCAGGCGGGTGGAGACTTTGACCTCCTTGACCTTGCCGTCGCGGACAAGGTCGAGAAATTCGTCGTAGCGGATCTCGCAGGTGCTCTCCGCCAGCTTCCTCGTGTCCATCGCCGAGAGGAGATAGTTGAAGCCGATGGTCAGCACCAGCGCCCAGATGAGCAGCGACAGCACGCCCCTGCGGCGGTCGTTGTTCTTGTTGCTTTTGTTCTTGTCGTTCTGATCCATGTATCTGCGTTCCTTTCCGCCTGCGGCCCTGCGCGGGCACAGGCGACAGCTTGCCAAGTTAATTATATGGTATTTTAGCATACCCCTCCTCGTTTCACAAGCGCCGCGGTATGAATTTTCGGTGAATTTTTGTCCGCTTCCCCCTTTATCTTATCCGTCTGTTGTGCTATAGTGTATTATGTATACGAATTTTGACCGGGAGGATCGGTTTATGTCGAAGGAATACGAAGAAAAGCGCGGGCTTGACGAGTATCGTCGGCAAGACGAGCGCGGGCGCGGTGAGCTATCTGCCCGTCGCGCGCGTGCCGAACATTCCGGCGCTTTTGAAGGAGCTGCAGCAGCAGGGCGTGTGGATCTTCGGCACCGCCGCCGAGGGGGCCACGAGCCTGTACGAGGCCGACCTCAAGGGTCCTGCCGCCATCGTCATCGGCAGCGAGGGCGACGGCATGACGAGACTGGTGCGCGAAAAGTGCGACTTCCTCGTCAGCATCCCGATGAAGGGTAAAATTTCGTCGCTCAACGCCTCCGCGGCGGCGGCCATCCTCCTCTACGAGGCGGTGCGCCAGCGCCTGGGGCAGTGACGGTAAAGAAGGAACGATATGGACCCCAAAGACCTTGAATTTGAAGAAACGCTCGCCGACTCCGAGCTGCTGCTGAAAAACACGGCCCGCAGCATGGACGAGGACGCGGAATTCACGCTCGAGAGCATTCTGGCCGAGTACGGCAGCGGCACGCCCGCCGCGCCCGAACCGGAAGAAAAAGCAAGCGAGCCGCCCGCGGAGGAAAAGCAGTCGGCAAAGGTCGTCCCCCTGCCGAAAAAGGCGGAGGCGGCGAAAAAAACGGTGGATGAAACGGCGGATGAGACCGCCCGCATCCCCGTCATCCCCTTCCCCGGTGCGAAAAAGGCCGAAGAGCCGATAGAAGCCGAACCGGAAGAGGAAACGGACGCGGAAACCGAAGAAGAACCGCCGCAGGACGACGAGCCCAAGTCTATGAGCTTGCAGGACATCCTGGCCCAGACCGTGCAGGAGGCGCTCTCCGAGCGCGAGGACACGATCATCGAGGAGGAGCCGCCGCGCCGCGGTTTGTTCTCCCGCCGCAAGATGCGCGACACCGAGCAGCTCTACGACGACGCGGAGGAGGAAGAGGACGAGGAAGAAGAGTTCGAAGAGCCTGAACCCGAGCTCCCCGAGCCGCCGCTGACCGAAACGCTCTCCGACTACCGCGCCCAGCTTTCGGGCGCGACGAAGGCGCGCCGTGGGGCGGGTATTTTCACGCTTTTGCTGTGCGTCATGGCGGTGCTGGAGCATTTTTCCATCCTGCCGGAGGCGTACACCGCTGATCCGATGATCCGCGCGCTGCCGCTGCTGGCGGTCGAGGCCATCGTCTGCGCCATCGGCTGGCGCATTTTTGCGGGCGCGCTGCGCTCGCTCAAACAGGGAAAAGTCACGTCGGGCTTTTTGACGATGCTTCTATGCCTTGTCACGCTGCTCGATACGGCACTCTATGCTTTTCTTCCCGCGCGCGCGGCGCTGTCGCTGCCGCTGCCGGTGCTGGGGGCGATGTCGGTCTACTGCGCGCTGCTGGGCGAAAGTCTGCGCCTGCACGGCATGTATGACACGTTCCGCATCGCGGCCATCGGCAATGCGCCGTATATCGTCACCGTGACGGCAGGGGGCGCGGCCAAGCGCGTGGGCCTGCCGGGCGGATTTTCCAATTCCGCACGCGCAAACGACCCCTATTCGCGCTGGCAGAGCGTGCTGCTGCCGGTCTTCCTCGCGGCGGCGGTCGTGTTCGGCGTGCTCTCGACGCTCGAGACGAAGCAGAACGCGCTGCTTGCGTGGAACCTCTCGGTGATGCTCGCGAGCGCGAACCTGCTCGCGTTTCCGATGGTGTGCGCGCTGCCGCTCAAGCGCATCGCCGCGCGGCTTGCCAAAAGCGGCAGCGCCGTGGCGGGCTTTTCCGGCGCGGACGCCATCCGCCGCAGCAACTGCGTCATCCTGACCGATGGCGACCTGTTCCCGCCCGGAACGGTCACGCTCGGCGGGCTCAAGGTTTTCGGCGAGGAGAGCGGCAAGGTCATCTCCTACGCCGCGACGATGGCCCACGCGTCCGAAAGCGGCCTGAGCCGCCTTTTTGACAATCTTCTCGCCAGCGACGGCGGCTTCCGCGAGCAGGTTGAGGACGTCGACTTTTACGAAGAGGGCGGCGTCGGCGGCCGCATCCACGGCGAAACGGTGCTCTTCGGCACGGCGGGCTTTATGAGAAAACGCGGCGTGAACCTGCCGCGAAACCTTGGCCTCAAGACCGGCGTGTTCCTCTCGGTCGACGGCACGCTCATCGCGGTGTTCGCCGTGAAGTACATGCCCGCGGAAAATGTCGACTGGGCGCTCCACGCCCTGCACCACAGCCGCATCACCCCCGTGCTCGCCGTGCGCGACGGCAACATCACCCCCGCGCTCTTAAAGCGCAAGTTCGGCACCGACGCGCGCGCGGTCTACCCCAAGCTCTCGACGCGCTTGGCGCTCTCCGAGCGCGGCGGCGGGCGGCCGTATGCGCTGCTCATGCGCGAGGGCCTCATGCCGTATGCCGAGGTCGTGCTCGGCAGCAAGCGGCTCTGCGCGTCCGCAAGGCGGTGCACGGTGCTTGCATTTTTAGCCGCCACGGCCTCGACGCTCCTTGCATTTTATTTAACTTTTGTCGGCGCATACAGCGTGCTCACGCCGTTTTCTCTGCTCATTTACGTACTTTTGTGGTCGCTCAGCGCGCTGGTCGACGCCCTGCTCAGCGATCGTTATTGACACTTCGAACGAAGAAAACGAAAATTTGCGGAAAAATATGGTTGTAATGGAGAGAAAAACATGATATCATTTCTGCATTGAGTATTATCCCATCTTATGGCGCGAGCCGATCTGGGATTTACGATTTTCGGAAGGAGACTGACCCATTATGAGTGCAAAAGACATCCGCAATATCGTGCTGCTTGGCCACAGCGGCAGCGGCAAGACCACCCTCGCTGAGAGCATGCTGTATCTCACCGGCGGCACGGACCGTCTGGGCAGAATTGCCGACGGCAATACCGTTTGTGACTACGATCCCGAAGAGATCCGCCGCCAGATCTCCATTTCTCTGGCCGTGGCTCCCGTGGAATATGACAGCTGCAAGATCAACGTGCTCGACGTGCCCGGCGGCTTCGACTTCGCCGGTGAGGTCGCGGAGGCCGTTCAGGCTGCCGACGCTGCCGTCATCGTCTGCTCGGCCAAGGCCGGCATGAGCGTCGGCGCGGAAAAGGCGTGGAAATATTGCGAGAAGAACTCTCTCCCCCGTCTGCTCTACATCTCCAAGACCGACGAGGAGAACTCCGACTACAACGCCGCGTTCAACACGCTGCGCGAGCGCTTCGGCAAGAACATCGCCCCCGTCGTCGCCCCCATCTGGGACGAGAGCAAGAAGGTCATCGGCATCATCGACGTGCTGCATAAGCGCGCATTCGAGTTCGGCCCCGGCGGCGGCCGCGTCGAGATCGAAGTGCCTGAGAACAAAAAGCCCGTGCTCGATGAGCTCTACGACGCGCTCAAGGAGTCCGTCGCCGAGACGAGCGAGGAATTTATGGAAAAGTTCTTCGCCGGTGAAGACTTCACCTATGCCGAGATGATCCATGGCCTGCGCCAGGGCGTTAAGGACCTGTCCCTCTTCCCTGTCGTGTGCGGCTCCGCCATTCAGGGCATGGGCACGCGCATCCTGATGGATACCATCGTCGAGCTTCTTCCCCAGCCGCAGGACGCCCGCGCCCTGATGGCCGAGAATGAGGACGGCGAGTCCTCCGAATTCGTCGTCGCGCCCGGCGCACTGCCGACCGCGTTCGTCTTCAAGACCATTTCCGACCAGTACGGCAAGTACTCCTACGTCAAGGTGCTCTCCGGCTCCATCAAGCCCGATATGCCCATGGTCAACGCCCGCACCGGCGAGACCGAGAAGCTCGGCCGCCTGTACATCCCCAAGGGCAAGAAGTATACCGAGGTCAAGGAGCTCACCTGCGGCGACATCGGCGCCATCGCCAAGATGGACAAGGTCAAGACCGGCGACACGCTCTGCGAGCCGCGCAAGGTCGTCAAGATCGAGCCCATCCCGTTCGATGAGCCCTGCTACAGCGTCGCCATCGCGCCCAAGACCCGCGGCCAGGAGGATAAGATGGCCCAGGGCCTCAACCGCTTGAACGAGGAAGATCCGTCCTTCCGCGTCGTCAACAACGCCGAAACGCACCAGATGGTCGTCTCCGGCGCGGGCGACATCCAGATCGACGTGCTCGTCAACAAGCTCAAGAGCCGCTTCGGCGTCGAGGTCGTGCTCGACACGCCGCGCGTGCCCTACCGTGAAAAGATCCGCAAGACGGTCTCCAAGCAGGGCCGTCATAAGAAGCAGACCGGCGGCAGCGGCCAGTTCGGCGACGTGTGGATCCGCTTCGAGCCC
>ENA-UEOJ01002531-UEOJ01002531.1-human-gut-metagenome-genome-assembly--contig:-NODE-2531-length-10725-cov-3.131480_pt1 | contig 10725 bp, 8 predicted proteins | sample MGYA00242885_ERZ507886 | MGnify/ENA primary metagenome ERZ507886 (study PRJEB26167, sample SAMN06115505) | human gut metagenome | host: Homo sapiens | place: China:Anhui | collected 2015-08-07 | study... | reverse complement strand
AGATGCGAAAATTTTACCGCGGAAATGTTGAAATAATTAGATCAGGAAAGTATAAAATAATTTTGAACAGTTACTTATGAAAAGCAAAGTACATTTCAGCCTATACTGCAAGATAATCACCATTGCGGTGATAGCACTGTTCGCCGCCGGCATAGCCACAACCACGATGGAAAAATCAACATTCTGTCTGCTTATTGCCGTCGCAGCGCTGGCCGTCGCTACAGGTCTCTACTATTGCCCGGTCTGCGTTGAGGCCGATGCAGACTCTGTGAAGATCCACCGGTTGCTGTCGCGCCCCAAGGAATTCCGTTACGCCGACATAGAGGCGGCCGACACATGCTACCCATCGGCCGGCGGCATCCGACTCTGCGGCAGCGGCGGCTTCTTCGGCTACTGGGGCTATTTCAGCGACATAATAATCGGCCAATATTTCGGTTATTACGCCGACCGCAGCCAGTGCTTCTACATCCGGCTTAAAAGCGGGCGCCAATACGTGGCAAGCTGTGAGAACCACGTAGCGATGGCCGCCGCAATCGAAAGCCATATTGAAAATATCCGGCCAACCGGCCGGAACTAAAGCGACAAATAATCGGAAGCGGGAGTGTGCAAATCCAAGAATAATTCTTATCTTTGCAATCGAAACCGCGAGCACCCATAGTTCAATGGATAGAATATTGGATTCCGGTTCCAACGATTGGGGTTCGACTCCCCATGGGTGTACTAATAAGATGCAGAGAGATGCCGTCCGGTGTGTTGCCGGACGGCATCCTGTTTAATCGGAAATCAACGAATATTTTTCGTACTGTTTACAGCTATCCTATGGAAAGACCAGGCAACGAAGAAATCTGGGGCCGGATGATGAGCGGGGAGCGTTACGACGCCGGTCATCCCCACCTGATTGAGAAACTGGAAGCCACGCGTGAACTGCTGTGGGAGTTCAACTCGCTCCGCCCCTCCGAAAAGGCGCGTCGCGACGGGATACTCCACCGCATTCTCGGCAGCCACGGTGAGCGCTTTCAGTTCAACCAGCCCTTCCGCTGCGACTACGGCGAAAACATCCACATCGGCGAGGACTTCTTCGCCAACTTCAACCTCACCATCCTCGACGAGGCGCGCGTGGACATCGGCGACCACTGTTTCATCGGGCCGAACGTAAGCATCTACACCGCCTGCCATCCGCTGGAGCCCGGCGACCGCAACGACCTTGTGGAATGGGCCGAGCCGGTGAAAATCGGCCATAACGTATGGATCGGCGGCAACGTGGTGATACTGCCCGGCGTTACCATCGGCGACAACTGCACCATAGGCGCGGGCTCGGTCGTGACGCGCGACATCCCCTCCTCCACCCTCGCCGCCGGCAATCCCTGCCGCGTAATAAGGAAGCTATAATGCCCCATGAACACTGAAAAATGAGCATCCGAGAGCGGCATCAGCCAGCATCTCCGGTGCTCATTTTCCGCATTATTCCCGTAATTAGTCTATAGGCAGGCAACGCAGCAATGCGCGCCGCGCGTCTCCTGAATTATTTATACAAAACACATTCTATTTAAGAGTCCGATTCATCCGGATTCAGCTCCGGATTGTCCGGGGTCTCGGGTTTGTCAGGGGTGTCGGTATGCGCGATACCCTTGTAGCTCAATTCCATACACGAAACCCCTCCGAAGTCACGCAGGATGTTTACGATACGGAATACGCCGTCGGCCTCGCTGCCATGGCCAACTATTATGATGTCGTTTGTCTGAAGATCGGCCACCACATCCTGCGGCACCGAACTCCGGTAAACCTGATTTATGCCCGTAGGTGTAGCCTCGACATAATTGAAGGTATTCACACGAACGAACTTTGCCTCGGTATTGCTTCGCCAGCCTACAGTAGAGAAATCAGCCGGAGCCTCCACATAGATATCGGCCATATCGGGGTCGGGCGCATCGGCCAGACAGAACGGCCTCGATACATCGGCAAGCGAAAGCGCGTCGGCCATACCCGACTGCGGACCGTAGAGCACAATGCCGGTCTTTTCCGGTAATGCGACCATACGTCCGACCACCCGGACCTTACGGATTACTTCGTTTTTATTTCCAAGGTTATCCGCAACGATAAACCTCAGTTCTACTTCCAGAGTCTCGCGGTCTGTTTCGGGAGCCTCATATACAACACTGCATTTTACGGTCGGGGTATTGTATTTCTCCTCGAAGCAAACAGTCTCGCCATGCAGGCGGTCGAACGACACGACTTTCAGCGACGCCACATGGTCATGGATGGTCGACATGTCGACCTCATACCGATATTTATCTCCGGAAAGCATCTCGACTTTCTCGGAAGCTCCCGGAGTGACAAATATCGCGACATCCGACAGGTCGGGAGTGTTCTCTGTACACATTGTCAGCCCCAGCATCAACGATGCGCAGGCAACAAAGGTTAAAAATATGCGTTTTAAAGACTTCATCATGAAAAAGAAAATCCGTGCCGCCGCAGTTATACAACGACCCCGCGGCGGCACGGACTGGTCTTCCGGTTATTTTTTGAGCTTGTAAGCCCTGACTTTAGCTACTTCCTTGTTTACACTGCCAAGGAAAAGCTTCTCGACGTTTTTGGTCTCGAACACAATCTGGAAATATACGGCTTCCGGATAGGTCTCCACCAGTTTGTAAGCGGCGATATCAAGATTCCTGTTACGGAACTTGCAGCTTTTGGGCATTACGAGGTTTTTCTTGTGGGTGGGGTTATACATCTCGCCGTTCACCTTCTCAACGCTTTTGAAAAGACCGAGGTACGAGGTGTATTCCACGGAGATTTCAGAATCTCCGACATATTCGAGATCGTCCATCCCCATCTCAAGCCGCACCTGGTCGAAGGAATACGACCGATTGTGCGACACGGAACCGCACGATGTGAAAATCAATGCGATTATGCATATCGAAATGACTTTAAATATCTTCATAGATTAAAATTTAAAGAAATAGGTGAGGGTGAGGCGGGCGTCGTGGCCGATGTTGAACTGACGGTTGTCGACATCCTGAACAGGGGTCTCAATCACCATACCGTCCTTGCTCAGAATGCCGTCGCTTGCTGTGTGATATTTGGCGCTTACACCATACTCCAGGCCGATAGCAAGGGGAAGGTTGCAGATGTATGCCTGCAGACCGATAAAAGCTCCCAGCCCGATATTGAAGTTATTGCCAATATTATCCGAGTCGTCGCCGCCGTCGTACTCAGTCTTGGTACCCTTCGAGCCCCAGCCGATAGGAAGTTCGCCACCTACATATACGTCGAGGAGGTTGGAGCGGTTGAAGTGGTAGGCAACGCCGGGATAGAACATCATGCTGGTTTCCTTATCCACATACTTATAGTCATCGTAGTCGGTAGTATCGGATTTTTTCCACCATTCGATTCCGAGTCGAGCCTCGACTTTGTCGGTAACCATGTATTTCAGGTTGATCAGAGGGAGAGCGGAGAAGTCGATGTTGCTGCTGGTGATGTTCTTGAACATCGAGGTAGTGGCACCGAGGTAAAGACCGAAGTCGCCTTTTTCAGCACGGTTGCCGGTACGTACTACCTGGGAGGTGTTTTCACCCGTTGTAATCTGTGCGTGTGTCAGGGTAGCACCCAAGCTGAACAACGTCAGTAATAGGAAAAACTTTTTCATTTAGAAATGAGTTAGGTTTATTTTTCGGCTGCTGCCACATCCGATTTAAATGTAAAATTTGCAATCTCAATACCGCCGGCAGCAAACAACGGAATGGCCGTTGGCGGTACTGTTTTTATAAATCTTTGCAAATGTACACATATCTTCATTAATTACCCCCCGAATAGCTAATTTTAGTTAACATATGCTTATTAATGTAAATAATATTCATAACTCACTGAAAAAGCGTCATTTAGCATATTGAATTATTTTCTCGGCTGATGCATGAAAAAACAAGAAAGGCGGGGTGTCGGATAACGACACCCCGCCTTATGGGGATTATTTCCCGGAGAGCCGGGATTTTGTTCGAAAGAATTTACTCGGCAGCGGGCTCGAGGAGCACGACGCGGTAGTTGCCCTGGGCGTTGGCGGCTTTCATGAAGTCCTGAACGTCGGCGGGAGTGATGGCCTTGTAGGTGTCGGCCGCTCCGTTGAAGGTGTCGACGCCGTTCTGGGCCTCACCGGCCATGCCGTTGAGCCATCCACCGTTCTTCTCCTTGGCTTCTTCGATATTCTTTACGGAGAACTCAACCACCTTGGCGAGTTCCTCGGGAGTTACGTTGCTCTCCATATTCTTGAATTCCTGGACGATGTAGTCGAGCACCTGCTGCTGCATCTCAGGCTTCATGGGGAATGTGGACTGGATGGTGAAGTTCTGGCCGTCGTCCACGCGATCGAGCGATCCGGAGGCCCAGATGGAGTAGGTGGCACCCATCTCCTCACGAACCTTGTCGAGGAAGCGCTTGGAGAGAATCTGACCGGCTACGTTGGCCAGAGCACGTGTTTTGGGCGTATAGTCGATGTTGCCGTACTCGATTACGGCAGCATACGTCTGCGGAGTCTGCATCTTTGCCGACGAAACCGTCTGCTTCTCGCCGGCTTTCACCAGGAGGCTCGGGAGAATCTCGGGCTTCACTGTCTTGGCAGCCGCATCGGCGGGGAGGGTTGCGATATACTGCTCCACGAGCGGGCGGAAGGTATCCATGTCGATGTTGCCTACGAAGAAGAATGTGTAGTCGGCAGCATTGGCAGTCATCTTGCGCACTACGTCCTTGAACTGGTCGGCTGTGGCACCGTTGATGGCCTCAATGGAAAGAGCGCGGGAACGGGGATTCTCATAAAGGCTCTCGAGCAGGCGGCTCTGGAAGATATATTCGGGAGTGTTGACCTGATTTTTGAGCACACCTTCGAACTGCTTCTGAACGCCCTCGAACTCAGAAGGCACGACGTTGAAGTTGGTGAAAGTCATATAAAGCATCTCCATGGCAGTCTTGAGGTCCTTGGGAGTTGTGGAGCCTGCCACATCGCGGAGGTAATTGCCGAACTGGAGGTCGACGCTCACCTGCTTGCCCTGGAGGAATTTCTGAAGGTCCTTGTTGGTGTAGTCGACGAGCGAAATAACTGCATCGGCGCCATAGGGGAAGAGCACGATAGTGATGGCAGAAGAGTCGGGGCGCACCGATGTGCAGCCTAAAGCCTGAGCGTCGAAGAGGATTTCGTCGGCCTTGAACTGAGTGGGCTTCACCACTACCTCAACGCCATTGGAAAGTGTGAGCTTCGTTGCGCCCCACTTCTCCACGGGAGTCTCGCTGACGATTTTGCCGGGAGCAGGCAGCTGCGGGATAAGCGGCTCGGCCTTCACCTCGTCGACAAAAGCCTCGATATTCTCGGCATCGACCTCAGCCATTGCTGCAGCAAGCTCCTCGGCGGTGGGCACCTTGACGCCTTCCTTCTCGGGGAGCATGGCCATTACGACGCGGTTGTCGTTGGTGATGAGCTGCTTGAGCGTCTGGTTGATGGCGTCGACGGGTACGTTGTTGGCCATAAGGCTCATGGTGTTGTACTCATACTCGATGCCGGGCATGGGGGTGCCGTCGATGAAGTGGCGCACGATTTCGCGGGCGTAGGCGGTGTTGTCGTGCTTCTCGCGGTTGTTGTAAGCGTTTTCGAGGTCGGAGAGATACTGGCTGCGTGCGCGGTCGTACTCAGTGATCGTGAAGCCGCCGCGGAGAGCGCGGAGGCTGAATCTGCTGATGCCAGCGCGGCCAACCCGGCCGATGAGCCGATGGTCCCGGACCGTGTGGACGCCGACTCGGTGGCTGAGATCGTCTCCGACTGGACCCTTGGCAACGCCTGTGAGCGAGAGAGCGTCCTCCGAGTTTGCAAGAAGGTAGTTGGAATAATCAGCCATGCCAACGGCAAAGGATGTGGAAGGGTCCTTGGCCAGCTCGGCGTAGCGGTTGTTGAGCATCGAGGAAATCATATCGAAGATGTAGTCGCTGACCATATATATCATGGTATTGCGCATCTCCTTGGGCATCACCTCGTTTTTGAAGAAGATGTTGAACATGGGGAACTGCATCTCCTTGTCGGCGCCGATGGCATAGATAGTTCCTTCGGTGTCGGGAACTTCCTCGATTTCGCGGGGCTTGGCGTCGGCAGGCATCTCGATCGGGCCGAAGAGCTCCTTGATTTTGCCCTCGATGCGGTCTACATCAATGTCGCCGACCACGATGATACCCTGCTGGTCAGGACGATACCACGCCTCGTAGTAGTCGCGGAGCGCCTGGTGGGGGAAATTGTCGACAACCTCCATCGTGCCGATAGGCAGACGATAGCCGTACTTCGACTCGGGATACATGGTGGGAAGAATCTGCTCGAGGATACGCATGCGGCCCACGTTGCTTGCGCGCCATTCCTCATGGATCACGCCGCGCTCCTTATCGATTTCCTCGCCGTCGAGCAGGAGATCGTCGGCCCAGTCGTGGAGAATGAGCAGGCAGGAGTCCTGCACACCTACGCGGGCGGTGGGAACGGCCGAGATGTTGTATACGGTCTCGTCGGTGCCGGTATATGCGTTGAGATTCTGACCGAATTTCACACCGACAGACTCAAGCCAGGTTATGAGCTGGTTGCCGGGGAAGTTCTTGGTTCCGTTGAAGCACATATGCTCCAGGAAGTGGGCGAGACCGCGCTGGTCGTCGTTCTCGAGAATCGATCCGACCTTCTGGGCGATGAAGAAGTCTGCCTGACCCTTGGGGGTCTCGTTGTGGCGGATGTAGTAGTTGAGGCCGTTGGGGAGCACACCGTGGCGCACCTGCGGGTCGGCCGGCAGTTCGTCGGGCTTCTGGGCGAAGCCGGTGAAGGTCACCATGGCCATCGCGAAAGCGGCGAACAGCGTTTTGAAGTTGAATTTCATTGGATATGTAAGTTAAATGGATGAATTTCAGAATCAGCAGTGCCGGAAGGGGCGGAAACTCCCCCTCGGCATTGGAGGCGGTTCATTTGGATTAGACGCACCGGCAGCAAGAAAAGTTGCATCCGCGTCCGGAAAAAAATCAGGACTACGGTAGAATCAGCCGAACAGATGGCGGAAGGCTTCTTCTACACGCGTCACCTCTACCACCTTGATGTTGAGGCGCGAGGTGTCGACACCTTTGAGAGAATCCCTGGGAATGATAATGGTCTCGAGGCCGAGCTTGTCGGCTTCGCGCACGCGCTGCTCCATGCGCCCGGCCGGGCGGATTTCACCGCTGAGCCCCACCTCGCCGCTGAGGCAGACCGTGCGCGCCACAGGCATATCGACATTCGACGATAGTATGGCTGCGATAACGGCCAGGTCGAGCGCCGGATCGGCCACCTTCAGGCCTCCTGCAATGTTGAGAAACACGTCCTTCTGGGCGAGTTTGAAGCCCACACGCTTCTCGAGCACGGCAAGGAGCATATTCATGCGCTTGGAATCGAACCCGGTGACGGAGCGCTGAGGGGTGCCGTAGGCAGCCGTCGAGACCAGCGCCTGCGCCTCGATAAGGAAGGGACGCACGCCCTCGATGGTCACGCCGATGGCGCAGCCCGAGAGGTCCTGGCCGTCGTGGCGGCTCAGCAGCATTTCGGAAGGATTTGTAACCTCACGCAGGCCGCGCTGACACATTTCGTAGATACCCAGCTCGGATGTGTTGCCGAAACGGTTTTTGGTGGCTCGAAGGATGCGGTACATGAACTGACGGTCGCCCTCGAACTGCAGGACCGCGTCGACGATATGCTCCAGCACCTTCGGACCCGCAAGCGTGCCCTCCTTGTTTATATGGCCGATAAGCAGTACCGGCACATTTTCAGTCTTGGCGTAACGGAGCAGGCGGGCGGCGCATTCGCGTACCTGCGATACCGACCCTGCGGCCGACTCCAGGGCATCGGAGGCGACGGTCTGGATGGAATCTACTATAAGCAGCTGAGGCTCGATTTCGCGGATATGCTCAAAGATATTTTCGAGCGAGGTCTCGGTGACGATATAACAGTTGTCGCTCAGACGCCCGATGCGGTCGGCGCGCATGCGGATCTGCTGCGGGCTCTCTTCGCCGGAAACGTAGAGGATACGTCGCGATTTGATGGAAAGGATGTTCTGGAGCACGAGCGTGGACTTGCCGATACCCGGCTCGCCGCCCACAAGCACCATCGAGCCGCTGACGAGGCCACCGCCGAGCACGCGGTTGAGCTCCTCGGAGGGCATATGGATACGCGTCTCGTCGCCTGCCTTGATTTCGCTGACGCGCTGGGGCGACGTACGCTGTACGATTCCGCCCTTGCGCGGAGACCCTGACCACGAGTCGGCCGACTTCGGAGCCACACGCTCCTCGACCATCGTGTTCCAGGCGCCGCATGCCGGGCAGCGGCCCACCCATTTGGGAGAGTCGGCGCCACACTCATTGCAGAACCATACTGTTTTTTCTTTCTGTTTTGCCATAGGCGGGAGAGAGTTTAAATTATGTACCGGGCAAGGCGCGTCGGCGGAATTCCGAAAGGACTATGGCCGTGGCCGTAGCCACGTTGAGCGACTCTACTTTCTGTCGTCCCGGCGGGAAGGAAGGGATAAGCAGACGCGAAGAAACGCACTGCTCAACCTCCGGGGAAATGCCGTTGCCCTCGTTGCCCATCACCACTACCCCACCCTCCGTGAGGGTCGAGCAGTAGATGTCGGAGCCGTCGAGAAAAGTTCCGTAGACCGGCATTCCGGCTCCGGCGAGACGCCGAAGCTCGGCAGGGAGGTCGACGTAGCGCACCTCCACGCGGGCAAGAGCACCCATCGTCGACTGTACGACCTTGGGGTTGTATACGTCGGCCGTATCAGTGGAGGCAAGAATGGTCGAGACGCCGAACCAGTCGGCCAGACGGATTATAGTGCCGAGATTGCCCGGGTCCTGAACGCAGTCGAGCGCGATAACGAGGCTGTGCGGGTCGGGAAGGAACTCACCTTTGATTTGGGGGATGTGGCATACTGCGAGCACCCCCTGGGGGGTTTTCTGCGACGACATACGGGCCATATCTCCCTCCGAAGCCGTGAGCAGCGGAGCCGTCAGGGAGTCGAGACGCGACGCGTTGGCGTCGAGCCATGCGGGGGTAGCCACAAGCATGGCCGTCGGGAACAGCCCGAGCGTATCGAGCACGCCGCGCGTCCCCTCGATTACGAACAAGGAATGCTCGCGGCGGTGGCGCGTCAGCCGCAGGGAAGCGATGAGCTTGCGCTCGGCGGCCGACGCCGGGCGCAAGCTGCTGGTGAATCGGTTGGTCATCTGGAGAATCAGCGCGAGGAGGCCGAATAGTTGGGCGCCTCGCTGGTGATGGCTACATCGTGCGGATGGCTTTCGTTGATGCCTGCATTGGTGATTCGGGTGAAAGAGGCATGGTGTAGTTCGCCGATATTGTGGGCGCCGCAATATCCCATGCCGGAGCGCAGACCGCCGAGCATCTGATATACGACCTCGTAGAGCGAGCCCTTATAGGGAACACGCGCAGCGATTCCTTCGGGCACGAGCTTCTTGGCATCGGTCTCGTTGGCCTGGAAATAGCGGTCCTTCGAACCCTTCTCCATAGCTTCGAGAGAGCCCATGCCACGATAGCTCTTGTATTTGCGTCCGTTGAAGATAATGGTGTCGCCGGGCGACTCCTCGACGCCTGCGAGCATTCCGCCGAGCATCACGGAGTATCCGCCTGCGGCAAGTGCCTTGACAATATCGCCGCTGTAGCGGATACCGCCGTCGGCAATGAGAGGCACCCCGGTGCCCTCAAGGGCTTTTGCTACATCGTAAACAGCCGACAGCTGCGGCACGCCTACGCCGGCGATGATGCGTGTGGTGCATATGGAGCCCGGGCCGATGCCTACTTTCACGCCGTCGGCGCCGTTCTCCACGAGGTAGCGGGCAGCCTCGCCGGTGGCGATATTGCCGACCACGACGTCGATGTCGGGATATTTCTCCTTTACGGCGCGGAGCACTCCGATCACGCCTTTGGAATGGCCGTGGGCCGTATCGATTACTATTGCATCGGCACCGGCGGCAACGAGAGCGTCGACACGCTGCATCGAGTCAGCCGTCACGCCGACTCCGGCGGCAACGCGCAGGCGTCCGAGATGATCCTTGCAGGCGTTGGGCTTATCCTTTGCCTTTGTTATGTCCTTGTAGGTGACCAGGCCGATGAGATGGCCTTCGGAATCGACTACGGGGAGTTTCTCGATCTTATGGTACTGCAGAATTTCGGCCGCCTCCTCGAGATTGGTGGTCTGCGATGTGGTCACGATATTCTCGGAGGTCATCACTTCGTCGACGGGACGGTTGAGATTGCGCTCGAAACGGAGGTCGCGGTTGGTGACGATTCCGACGAGGATATTCTTCTCATCGACCACAGGGATACCGCCGATATGGTATTCTTCCATCATCTTGAGAGCGTCGCCTACGGTGGAGCCGCGCTTTATGGTCACGGGATCATAGATCATGCCGTTTTCGGCACGCTTTACAGCATGGACCTGACGGGCCTGCTCCTCGATCGACATATTCTTATGGATTACACCGATACCACCTTCACGGGCTATGGCGATAGCCATTTTCGCTTCTGTAACCGTATCCATGGCCGCCGATACAATCGGGACGTTCAGGGTTATACGACGGGAAAAACGGGTGGTAAGATCCACTTCGCGGGGAAGCACATCGGAAAACGCGGGGATAAGAAGGACGTCGTCGAAGGTGAGGCCGTCCATCTTCACTCTGTCT
>ENA-UEOJ01002524-UEOJ01002524.1-human-gut-metagenome-genome-assembly--contig:-NODE-2524-length-10745-cov-3.613517_pt1 | contig 10745 bp, 6 predicted proteins | sample MGYA00242885_ERZ507886 | MGnify/ENA primary metagenome ERZ507886 (study PRJEB26167, sample SAMN06115505) | human gut metagenome | host: Homo sapiens | place: China:Anhui | collected 2015-08-07 | study... | reverse complement strand
ATATAGCACCGATAACACTGCCGCTCGAAGACCCGATCCTGAAGTTTCTGCTGATTCTGATCATCATTCTGGCGGCGCCGCTGCTCCTGAACAAGCTGAAGATCCCCTATCTTTTGGGGCTGATAATCGCCGGCGCGGTTATCGGCCCTCACGGACTCAACCTCGTGCTGCGCGACAGCAGCATCATCCTTTCGGGGACCGCCGGCCTGCTCTACATCATGTTTCTTTCGGGACTGGACATGGATACGTCCGACTTCAAAAAAAGCGGCTGGCGCAGTCTCGTCTTCGGACTCTACACCTTCTGCGTACCGCTCGCGCTCGGCATTCTGGCAGGTTATTACATTATGGGCTTCTCCATCTACTCCTCGATCCTGCTTGCCGGACTCTTCGCCTCCCAGACCCTTATAGCCTATCCCATCGTCAGCAAGCTCGGCATCTCGCGCGACAAGGCCGTCACGATCGCCGTCGGCGGCACGGTCATCACCGACACGCTGGCCCTGCTGCTGCTCACGGTGATCGTCGGCATGGCCACGGGCAACGTGGACGAAAGCTTCTGGTGGCGGCTCAGCGCCTCGGTGCTGTTGTGCATCGGCATCATCCTGTTCCTCTTTCCGCTGCTGGCGCACTGGTTCTTCAAACAGTGCAGCGACAACGTATCCCAGTATATCTTCGTGCTGGCGATGGTCTTCCTCGGCGCCTACCTCGCACAGCTCGCGGGGCTGGAACCGATCATCGGCGCCTTCCTCTCCGGTCTGGCCCTCAACCGGCTCATACCCCGCACCTCGCCGCTGATGAACCGCATCGAGTTCGTGGGCAACGCCATCTTCATCCCCTTCTTCCTCATAGGCGTGGGCATGCTCATCGACTACCGGGCCTTCTTCCGCGACTGGGAGAGCATCGAAGTGGCGCTGATCATGATCGTCCTGATCACCGCCGCCAAATACATCGCCGCCTATCTCACGCAGAAGACATTCCGTCTCTCACCGGACCAGCGCACCGTGATCTTCGGACTGAGCAGCGCCCATGTCGCGGCGACGCTCGCGGCGGTAATGGTCGGCTACAACGTCATACTGGGCCACACGCCCGACGGCGAGCCGATCCGCCTGTTGAGCGAAAGCGTGCTCAACGGCACGATCCTGATGATTCTGGCCACCTGCACGGTCTCGACCTTCGCCACGCAGCGGGGCGCGCACAACATCGCCATGCGCAATGCGCAGGACGACGACGAACAGCCCCAGCAGGAGGACCACATCCTCATTCCGGTCGCCAACGAGCAGACCGTGAGCGAGCTGGTAAGCCTGAGCACGACCCTCAAGAAAGCCAAATCCCGCAACGGACTCTACGCCCTGAACGCCATCGACAACAAGGTCGAGGACCCCACGGTCGAAAAGCGGGGCCGCAAAATCCTCGACACGGCCGCCAAAGCCGCCGCCGCGTCGGACAACTACCTGCAGGCGCTGCTCCGCTACGACGTAAACATCGCCAACGCCATCGTCAGCGTGGTCAAGGAGCGCAGCATCACCGACATCGTGATGGGCATGCACCACGACCGCACGCCGGGCGGTTCGGGCATCGGCCGCATGGCCGCCGACGTGCTGGGCCAGAGCAATGTCACCACCTATCTCTACCACCCCGCGCAACCCCTGCCGACCATCAAGCGGCATCTGGTGGTCGTGCCGGAGAAGGCCGAAAAGGAGGCCGGATTCCAGATGTGGATTCAGAAACTGCGCAACATCGCCGACAATTCGGGCGCCCGGATCGTGTTCTACGCCCCGGAAAACACCATGCAGTACCTGTGCCCCACCCGCGGCAAACGCTCGGCCAAGGCCGAATACGTGGTCTCCAACCCGTGGGACGACCTCACGGCGCTCACTTACGAGACCAAACGCGACGACTGCCTGTGGGTCGTGATGAGCCGCCGCGAGCGGGTCTCCTACCACCCCGCCATGAGCAAGGTCCCCGCCTGCATGGAGCAATTCTTCGCCGACAACAGCTTCGTACTGGTCTACCCCGTACAGGCCGGCGACACGGAGAGCTGGTATATATAATAAGTATCCGGACGAGTATTCTCTGTCCTGCAGTTTTTACAGAGTGTGTTCCGCAAGAGTCCCGCGCATTTGGTTTTGCGCCCGACCTGCACTATCCGTGCAGCATACAGGCGGCGTACGGACAATGCTCAAATAAATTTGGCATTGCGCCCGACTTGCACTATCTTTGCCCTAAGAAAAAAGAAAAGAATATGAGCCTTGTAGCAATCGTGGGCCGTCCTAACGTCGGCAAAAGCACCCTCTTCAACCGTCTGGTGGGCCAGCGGAAGGCCATCGTCGATGCGACGGCCGGCACCACCCGCGACCGCCACTACGGCAAAACGGACTGGAACGGAAAGGAATTTTCGGTGATCGACACCGGCGGCTACACCGTCAATTCGGAGGATATTTTCGAAGACGAAATCCGCCGTCAGGTCCTGCTGGCCATCGACGAGGCCGACGTGATCCTCTTTCTGGTGGAGGTTGCGACCGGCATCACCGACCTCGACCAGCTGATGGCCGATATCCTGCGCCGCACCTCGAAGAAGGTGATCCTCGTCTGCAACAAGGTCGACAACAACGACCAGATCTACTCCTCGCACGAGTTCTACGCCCTCGGTTTGGGCGATCCGTTCTGCATCAGTTCGATGAGCGGCAGCGGCACGGGCGACCTGATGGACGCCATCCTCGCGGCGCTGCCCGCGGAGACCGTCCCCGAAGAGGACGAGGACCTGCCCCATATCACCATCGTCGGCCGTCCCAACGTCGGCAAGTCGTCGATGACCAACGCGTTGCTGGGCGAGGAACGCAACATCGTGACCTCGATCGCCGGCACCACCCGCGACTCGATCCACACCCGCTACAACAAGTTCGGCATGGATTTCTACCTCGTGGACACGGCAGGCATGCGCAAGAAGGGCAAGGCGATGGAGGACCTCGAATTCTACTCGGTGATGCGCTCGATCCGCGCCATCGAGAATTCCGACGTCTGCATCCTGATGCTCGACGCCCAGCAGGGACTCGAATCGCAGGACCTCAACATCCACAACCTGATCGTCCGCAACCGCAAGGGTTGCGTGATCGTGGTCAACAAGTGGGACCTCATAGAGAAAGACAACAACACGATGAAGGAGTGGACGGAGTTCCTGAAAAAGAAACTCGCGCCGTTCAACGACATTCCGATCATCTTCACCTCGGTACTCAGCAAACAGCGCATATTCGACGTGCTCCAGACCGCGATCCGGGTCTACCAGTCGCGCAAACGCCGCATCTCGACCTCGGAACTGAACGATTTCCTGCTGCCGCTGATCGAGAACTATCCGCCCCCCGCGACCAAGGGCAAATACATCAAGATCAAGTACGTGACCCAGCTCCCGACGCCCACGCCGCAGTTCGCGTTTTTCGTCAACCTGCCGCAGTACATCAAGGAGCCGTACCGCCGGTTCCTCGAAAACAACATCCGCGACCACTGGGATTTCGCCGGGGTGCCGATGCAGATTTATTTCCGGCAGAAGTAAGACGGCCGCAATACAAGGCTACCGGACCTCTTTCGCACAGCGAAATCAGGAACCGATATCCCGCCAAGTCCCCCTTTGACAAAGGGGGACTTTTTATACTCCGGAGTACCTGTGCAGGTCCATTCCCGGCGGAAGTAACCCGGCTTCAAACGGGAAGGAAAACAGAAAGACCGGACTCCGACTGAGTCCGGTCTCTATTATCTTGAAGTGTCCGCCGGTCTAATTCGCCGCCGGCGTAGCCCCGCCCTCCTGCGGATTTCCGCCGCGGTTGCGATTGCGGTTACGGCCGCCGCGATGGCGTTTGCGGTCGCGCGTTCCGCGGTTGCCTTCGCCGCGGCCCGATGCGTGGTCGTTATCCGCCGGCGCAGCCTGCGGAGTCCCGGCGCCGTTTTCGGCCGGCGCCGCAGCTGCACGCTCTCTGTCGCCGCGACGGTCGCGGTTACGGTCGCCGTCGCCCCTGCTTGAGCGTCCTCCGTCGCCTTTATCGCCGCGTCCACGGCCGCGGCCGGAACCTCCGCGTCCCGATCCCCCACGGCCGCCCCTGCCGCCGCGGCCGAAACGTCCGCGGTTTTCGTCGGGTGCGTATTTCGGGCCTTCGCCCACGCTTGCGGGCAGTTCGGCTTTGCGGATATCCCGCTCGATAAACTTCTCGATGGCGTGGAATTTCCCCTGTTCCTCCTCGCTGACGAAGGTCACGGCAGCGCCGGTCGCCGCGGCACGCGCCGTACGGCCGATGCGGTGGATATAATCTTCGGGGTCGTGCGGCACGTCGTAATTGATGACCAGTCCGATGTCCTCGATGTCAATGCCGCGCGCCACGATGTCGGTGGCCACGAGGATCGAGACCTTGTTGTTCTTGAAGTCGAGCATCACCTCCTCGCGCTGGGCCTGCTCCAGATCGGAGTGCATGGCCGCCACGTTGAGTTTCATGCGTTTGAGCGTATGGGCCAGCTCCTTGACCTTCATCTTCGACGACGAGAAGATGATCGTCTTCGACTCGGTCGGCTCGGCGAACATCTCGCGGATGATGTCCAGCTTCTGGTTCTCATAGCAGACATAGGCCGACTGGTCGATAGCCTCGTTGGGTTTCGAAATGGCGATATTCACCTCGGCGGGATTGCGCAGAATGGTCTTGGCCAGTTCGCGGATCTTCGGGGGCAGCGTCGCCGAGAACATGATCGTCTGCCGCTCCTTTGGCATGTACGAGACGATCTTCATGATGTCCTCGCTGAAACCCATGTCGAGCATGCGGTCGGCTTCGTCGAGAATCAGGCATTCGACATGCGAGAGGTCGATGCCGCTGTTCTGGATATGCGAAATCATGCGGCCGGGAGTGGCGATGACCACGTCCGACCCCATCAGCATACCCCGCTTCTGCACGTCCCAGCCCTTGCCGTCGCCGCCGCCGTAAACGACCGTGGTCGAGATGGGCAGGTAATAGGAAAAGCCCTGAAACTGCTGGTCTATCTGCTGCGCCAGTTCGCGCGTGGGCACGATGATCACCGATTTTATCACATTGTCTTCGTTGCCTTCGAGCAGCAGCCGGTTCAGCAACGGCAGCGTGTAGGCCGCCGTCTTGCCCGTTCCCGTCTGCGCGCATCCGATGATGTCGCGGCCTTCGAGAATCACCGGGATCGTGTGTTCCTGCACCGGAGTCATCTCCTGAAAATTCATATCGTAGAGTCCGTCGAGGATCTCATCCTCCAACTCAAGTTCGTCAAATCGCATTTTACGTATCTTAATTTTATCCTTCTGAAATTTCTTCTCCGAAAAGCGTCGCGGGAGTGCAGCCCGTGATGCGGACCCGCACATAGTCGCCGACGCCGTGGCCGCCGCGGTCGAAGACCACGACCTTGTTCTGCGAGGTACGGCCCGAAAGCTGGTTCTCGTCGCGCTTGGACGTTCCCTCGACCAGCACTTCGAATTCGCGCCCCACGTCGCGCAGGTTGCTCGCGCGGCTCAGTTCGTTCTGCAGGGCGATGATTTCGGCCAGCCGCGCCGACTTCACCTCTTCGGGCACGTCGTCGGGCAGGTGCTTGTGCGCGTAAGTGCCGGGGCGCTCCGAATATTTGAACATATAGGCGAACTCGTAGCCGACCTCGCGCATCAGCGAGAGCGTCGCGGCGTGCTCCTCCTCCGTCTCGCCCGAAAATCCGGCGATCAGGTCGGTCGTAACGGCGCAGTCGGGCAGGTAGCGGCGGATGGCCGCGACCCGGTCGAGGTACCATTCGCGGGTATATTTGCGGTTCATGCGCGCGAGCATCGACGAGGCACCCGACTGGGCGGGCAGATGGATCGCACGGCAGATATTGGGCATTTCGGCCATGACCTCCAGCAGGCGGTCGCTGATATCCTTGGGGTGCGACGTGGCGAAACGCACGCGCAGCAGGGGCGAAATGGAGGCCACGCGGCGCATCAGGCCGGGAAAGTCCACCTCGCCGAAGCGGTAGGAGTTGACGTTCTGCCCCAGCAGCGTCACCTCGCGGTAGCCGTTCCCGAACAGCGTCCGGACCTCCGCGAGAATGGTTTCGGGATCGCGGCTGCGTTCGCGGCCGCGGGTATAGGGCACCACGCAGTATGAGCAGAAGTTGTTGCAGCCGCGCATGATGGCGACGAAGGCGCTTACGCCGTTGCGGTCGAGCCGCACGGGAGCGATCTCGGCATAGGTCTCCTCGGTCGAGAGCAGGACATTGACGCCCTTGCCGCCCGCTTCGGCTTCGCGCACAAGCCGGGGCAGGTCGCGGTAGGCGTCAGGCCCGGCCACGACATCGACGCCGTGCGGTCCTTCGACCAGCTTCTCCTTCAGGCGCTCGGCCATACAGCCGATGACACCCACGACCAGTCCGGGGTTGGCCCGGCGGTAGCGTTTCATCTCGGCCAGACGGCCCCAGATGCGCTGTTCGGCATTGTCGCGGATCGAACAGGTGTTGATCAGGATAACGTCCGCCTCGTCGATCCGCTCGGTATATACGTACCCTTCGCGCTGCATCACGGAGACCACGATCTCGGTGTTCGCCGCATCATTCAGACAGCCGTAGGTTTCGACAAAAAGTTTGCGTCCGGCGCCCGACAGGGGGCGCAATGTATTCGTATTGAGTTTAAATTCCACGTTCCAAATTTCCGTTATTCCGCATGTATCTCGTTCTTGTCGGGGAACTGTTTGAACCCTTCGCCGAACGTCTCGTAGGCATCGGTCATCGCCACGCTCGCGGAAGGGTCGAACTCCGTTATCTTGTGCGGCACGAGCCCCACCTCCTTGCGGCTGACCACCAAAAAGATCATGTCGCGCAGCGCGTCGGTGTACATGCCTTTCGACTTGATATAAGTGGCGCTGCGGTCAAGGTCTTCGATGATGAAGCGCTTGAGCTGCTCGTGGTGGTCGCTGATGATGAACAGCAGTTTGTCGTACGACGCGCCGTTCAGCAGATAGGCGATCACGCGCGAGGTGATGTAGATCGTGATGAGCGAATAGAGCGTCAACATCCAGCCGTTGGAAGCAGCGTCGCCCGTACCCAGTCCGAAACCGATAACGGCCAGACCCGACAGCACGACGAAACCGTCGGCGAGCAGGATGCCGGTCGAGAACTTGATGCCGGCAAACTTCTGCAGCAGCATCGCCACGATGTCCGTGCCGCCCGTAGTCGCCTGCTGGCGCACGACGACGCCCTGCCCGATACCGATGACCACGGCGCCGATGATACACGTCAGCAGCAGGTCGTTCGACAGGTCGAGCCGGCCGCCCAGCAACAACGCCGGATCGAGACTCTCGACGGCCGCGGCGTCGGGATAGACCAGCCGCGTCAGCACGTTCATGAAACCGGGCGTATAGAGCGCAGCCAGCACCGTGCGCGTACCGAACTGCCCGCCGAAAACCAGCATCGCGGTGAGCATCAGCGGCACGTCGAACATATAGCCGAACGTACCGACCTGAATCGACGGGAAAATGTTGTGGAGTACGATACCCATACCGTAGACACCTCCCGGCACGAAATTGTAGGGATTGACGAACAGCACGAAACCCGCGCCCATGATCGAACAGCCGAGAAAAATCAGGAACCACGAGCGCCACCACGCCCACGACCCCATCGGCTCCAGCAAAGCCTTTGTATTCATAAAGGTATATTTTTAGGCAAAGATAACGCAATTCTCCGAAAACCCGACGTCCCTGCGCCGGATTTTTCATCCGGAAGCTGCAAATACGATTTTTTTATTATATTTGCATTATACAAACCCCGGAAAAGTCACTATGATTCTGACATATTACACCGCCACGACCCTGATTATCATCGCCTATCTGCTGGGTTCGATTCCGAGTGCCGTGTGGATCGGCAAAAAATATTACGGCATCGACATCCGCGAACACGGCAGCAAAAACGCCGGCACGACCAACATGCTGCGCGTGCTGGGCAAGCGCGCGGCCCTGCCCGTTTTCGGACTGGACGTGCTGAAGGGATTCGTCGCCGTGACGATCATCGACCTGATGAAATACGACAGCGTTTTCGCCGACGGCGCAAACGAAACGTGGTTCTACATCCTGCGCTTCATCGCCGTATTCGCCGCCGTTCTGGGGCATATCTTCCCGATCTTCGCCGGATTCCGCGGCGGCAAGGGCGTGGCGACGCTCGTCGGCGCCATCATGGGCGTAAACGCCCCGCTGGTGCTGCTCTGCTTCGGCGTCTGGTTCCTCGTGTTGATGATTACGCACTACGTATCGCTGGCCTCGATGGTCGCAGGGTGCAGCTTCCCCATTTTCACGCTCATTTCGCCGAAAGTGAACCATCTGGTTCCGTTCGTCGTGTTCTCGTTCATCATCGCCGTGCTGCTGATCTACACGCACCGCAAAAATATCGAAAGGCTCAAGGCCGGCACGGAATCGAAAATCTACATCTGGAAACCCCGCCACGTGAAACAGCAGCCCCCCAAGCCGGAAAAGAAAGAGGAATAAAAACGGCTCAAAAAGCTCTGCGGCAGGGCTTACGGTTCAAAACATAGGCAATATAGGATAAAAAACACCGCGATTTGGCGGTAAAATCGTTTTTTTCGCCTATCTTTGCTCAGCAATTAGGACGCGACCATGTTACAGGAGAATCTGATCAAAATATACGAAACCAGTTTCCGCGACAATCGTGAAATGCCCGCCCTGACCGATTATTTCAAGGGCGAAACTTTTTCGTATTACGAGATGGCCAAGGAGGTCGCCAAGCTGCACCTCCTCTTCAAAAAGGCCGGCATCAGGCAGGGCGACAAAATCGCCCTCATAGGCCGCAACAACCCCCGCTGGTGCATCACCTACATAGCCACGATCACATACGGAGCGGTCATCGTCCCGATCCTGCAGGATTTCACCCCCGCCGACATCATCCACATCATCAACCACTCGGAGAGCCGCATGCTCTTCTTGGGCGACAACTTCTGGGACAATATCGAAGAGGAGCAGATCCGGCAGATCGAAGCCGTCTTTTCGCTGACCGACTTCCATACCATTTACGAACGCGACGGCAAGGCGCTCACCAAGTTCCAGCGCGACATCCTGAAGAATTACCGCTCGAAATATCCGCGCGGATTCAGCATAAACGACATCAAATACCCCGAAATTCCCAACGATCAGGTGATCCTGCTCAATTACACGTCGGGAACCACGGGATACTCGAAGGGCGTCATGCTCACGGTGAACAACCTGACGGGCAACGTGATTTTCGCCCAGCGGATGATCAACACCCAGACCGGCACCTTCTATTTCCGCAAAGGCGGGCGCACGCTGTCGTTTCTGCCGCTGGCGCACGCCTACGGCTGCGCGTTCGACTTCCTTTCGCCGCTGGCCGTGGGCGGACACATCACCCTGCTGGGCAAGATTCCGTCGCCCAAGATTCTGCTCGAAGCCATGGGCGTCGTAAGACCGACGGTCATCTGCTGCGTGCCGATGATTCTCGAAAAGGTCTACCGCAAGCAGGTGATGCCGATGCTCGAAAAAGGCCCCATGTCGATCGCCGTGAAGATTCCGCTGCTCAACACGGCCATCTACTCGGTGATCCGCAAAAAACTGCTGGAGGCCTTCGGCAACAACGTAGACATATTCATCGTCGGCGGCGCACCGATGAATCAGGAGACCGAAGCGTTCCTGATGAAGATCAAGTTCCCGATCACCATCGGCTACGGCATGACCGAGTGCGCGCCGCTCATCAGCTTCACGCCCGACAACGAGTTCAAGGCCGGATCGTGCGGGCGCTACCTGCACGAACAGCTCGAAGTGAAGATCGACTCGCCCGACCCGCAGCACGAAGCGGGCGAAATCATCGTCCGCGGCGAACATGTGATGAAGGGATATTACAAGAACGAAAAGGACACCGAAAAGGTCCTCGAACCCGACGGGTGGCTGCATACGGGCGACATGGCCACGATGGACCCCGACGGCACGCTCTACATCCGGGGCCGTTCGAAGACGATGATCCTCTCCGGCAGCGGACAGAACATCTACCCGGAGGAGATCGAGGACAAGCTCAACAACATGTATCTCGTGCTGGAGTCGCTCATACTGGAAACCGAAAACGGAAAGCTCAAGGCGCTGGTCGTCCCCGATTACGAGCAGGCCGAGCTGGAAGGCGTGGACAAGAACGACCTGCCGCAGATCATGCAGAACAACCTCACGGAACTGAACTCGCTCCTGGCGGCATACGAACGGGTGTCGGAAATAATAATTTATCCGACGGAGTTCGAAAAGACACCAAAACGGAGTATCAAACGTTATTTATACAGTCCGTCGCTACTGAACAAATAAAAAAACATACACATAAAGGCTCAGCAGGTAACCACTTGGATTCTCTATCCCAAATTCTTCATAGTCACTGAATCCAATTCCAACAATGAGGCGTCACTAATAGTTCGGTTACCTGCTTTTTAAAATAAAACCTTCGGGGTAAATCCCGAAGGTTTTATTTTTTGCAGACATCTATCTTTGTTAACTATTTTTCAACACCTTTCGCTTCTCGACTTGGAATTCCTCTTCTGTTATTACTTTTAATTCTTTCAATTGCACTAATTTTAATATTTGATCTACAGTCGATGATCTGAACTCTGGACTTAACTCCTTTTGTTGGTAAATTTGGTGTCGAGCAACTATAATCTTCAAACGGTCCAATATGCAATTTGCATCATCAAGTACTTGATTAAATGTAATGGCAGTAATTCCGCTACTAGAAATTGT
>ENA-UEOJ01002520-UEOJ01002520.1-human-gut-metagenome-genome-assembly--contig:-NODE-2520-length-10770-cov-4.297017_pt1 | contig 10770 bp, 9 predicted proteins | sample MGYA00242885_ERZ507886 | MGnify/ENA primary metagenome ERZ507886 (study PRJEB26167, sample SAMN06115505) | human gut metagenome | host: Homo sapiens | place: China:Anhui | collected 2015-08-07 | study... | reverse complement strand
AAACGAGCTAGTTGATTTGATTTTAAAGTATTATGATGACCTTAGCGAAAAATACAAAAAAATGATTCCGTTGAAAAAAGTCTATATACCTGTAGCACATATAGATGCTGATTAAATCTAGCTTTTGTTCAAACTCTATTCCCCGCTTGTTCACGATTTGCCCATATTTGTGTGCCATAATAGTACGATGAAAACAATGCGGCTTTGCCGCGAAAAGGTGGTTTTTACATGAAAGGCTGGTTTCAGCGGTTTATGGCGGGCCGATATGGGTTCGACCAGTTCGGCGGTTTCCTGTGTATTTCGTCGCTTATCCTTATTGTCATCGGTGCGTGGGTGTCGCCGGTGCTGTACTGGCTGGGGCTGGCGGCCATCGTCTACAGCTATTTCCGCATTTTGAGCCGCAACACCCGCAAGCGGTACAGCGAAAACCTCAAATATCTCTCCTACCAGAACCGCGTTACCACGTGGTTTGGCAAGCAGCAGGTGCGGTTCAAGCAGCGCAAGGACTATCACTATTACCGCTGCCCCCAGTGTGGCCAGCAGCTGCGCGTGCCCCGCGGGCGCGGCAAGATCAGCATCACCTGCCCGAAGTGCGGCCATCAGTTCATCAAAAAGAGTTGACGCGCGATGTTCGGATATGTTACGCTTTACCGTAAGGGTCTGGCAGACGCCGAAATGGACCGCTACCAGGCTTACTACTGCGGGCTGTGCCGGACGCTTGGCCGCCGCTACGGACGCACCGGACAGTTGGCATTGAGCTATGACATGGCGTTTGTCGCCATTCTGCTGACAGCACTGTATGACACGCCCACGGCCTTTTCCGAGGGCCGCTGCGTGCCCCACCCACTGAAAAAGCGTCCCCGCGCGGACAACGAACTGCTGGACTACGCCGCCGACATGACCGCCGCGCTGGCGTACTACAACTTTCTCGATGACTGGCAGGACGATCACCGCCGCGCCAGTCTGACGCAGGCGCAAAAGCTGGAGCCAAGCCTGCCCGCCCTGCGGGAGCGCTGGCCGCGCCAGCTGCAGACCATGGCCGCACAGCTGGACAGGCTGAACGCGCTGGAAAGCGCCGGCAGCCACGATTTGGACGCGCTGTGCAATGCCTTTGGCGCACTGCTGGGCGAGGTGTTCGCTTGCCGCGACGACATCTGGGCCCCGGCGCTGCGCGGCATGGGCAATGGGCTGGGGGCGTTCATCTACCTGATGGACGCCTACGACGATATGGAAAAGGACAGCCGCCGCGGGCAGTTCAACGCCCTGCAGCAGCTGGCGGACGAGCTGCCGCCCGCCGCCTATGAGCAGCGCTGCCACGAGCTTTTGACCCAGCAGATGGGCCGCTGCGCACAGCAGTTTGAGATGCTGCCGATTTTAAAGGACACCCCGGAGGGGAAGCTATTGTACAACACGATCTATTCCGGCGTGTGGAGCAAATACGCGCTGGTACGCAAGCACAGGGAGGCAAAGCGCCATGACTGATCCATACAGTGTATTGGGCATCACCCCCAGTGCCGACGACGAAACGATTAAAAAAGCCTACCGCAAAAAATGCAAGGAGTACCACCCCGACCTGCACCCCGATGACCCGTCGGCGGAGGAGCACTTTAAAGAGGTACAGGCTGCTTACAGCGAGATCATGCGCATCAAGCAGGGCGGCGGGGCGTCCTACAGTGCCGGCGGGCAGCGCTATGGCAGCAGCCAGAGCGGCTACAGCCAGCAGTATCAGGACCCGTTCAGCGGGGCCGGGTTTGGCTTTGGACCGTTCGGGTTTGGGTATTACAGCACAAGCGGCTCGTCCGGGCGGCAGAGTTACGGCAGCGCTGCCGGTGACCCAGAGCTGCGTGCCGCGGCAAACTACATCCGCAGCGGCTTCTACGAGGAGGCCATGAACACGCTGAACGGCATCCCCGCTGCCAACCGCACGGCCCAGTGGCACTACTACGCCGCGCTGGCCAATCAGGGGCTTGGCAACAACATCCGCGCGCAGGAGGAGGCCCGGACGGCGGTCTCGATGGAGCCGAACAACTACGCTTATCAAAACCTGCTGGATCAGCTGCAAAGCCCGGGCCGCAGCTACACAAGCTACCAGCAGCCCTACGCCCAGCCCAGCGGCAGCCCGGGGTCTTTCTGTCTGTCGTTCTGGATGTATTTATTGGTGTGCAATATTTTGAGCTGGTGCTGCTGCGGCGGCAGAGGCGGATTCTTTATCTGCTGATTTACACGTAGGGGCCGGGCATGCCCGGCCCGCGGCTTTCCCGCAGATGGGCGGTTATCTTCAGGCTGCGGGCCGCACATGTGCGGCCCCTACAAAGCAATATAGGAAAAGCGCTGTGACTGTTTGAAAAGGTCACAGCGCTTTTGTTGTTGTTCGGTTACAGCATCCTGTCCAAAAGCGGCATTAAAATTTCTATGTTTTGACAAAACTGCGGGTAGAAGTCGTCGCCGAGCTCGTAGTCGTAGTAGAGGGCACGCTCCATACGCCTGACAGCTGCGGAGAAGCGGGGGTTATCCGCGCCGCCCGCGGCCTGTAACCGGTGGGAAAGCTGCGTGCAGACGATGGCCCAGCGGCCATCCACCCCCGCGCGGTCCAGCACGGCGGAATCCTGCAGATAGTCCTGCAGCGTCCGTGCCTCCCCTGCCCGTGCACCGCAAAGCGGCGTCTGGACGTAATATTCCGTCTGCGCTGTCACCGTGTCGATGCTCTGCCCCAGCGGGTAGAGCGCACAGGCCAGCGGGCGCGCGGCGTGGATGGTGCAGGCGCTGCCCTCAAAAAAGCGGCAGTTGCCGGTTTTGGGGTCCGGCGTCAGGCGCAGGGCAGGCAGGCAGCTTTCAGGCGCAAGGTAGCTTTTGCAGAACGCCGCCGCCACGATACGGGGCGGCAAGCTAAGCCGCCGCGCAATGCGGTAGAGGTCATACCCCGACAGCACCAGGTCGCGCCTCTGGCGGCAGCAGTCTCCGCAGCCCGCACAGGCAAAGTCAAAGCGGTCCCCTGCCGCCAGCCGCGGGCAGTCGTCCCAGTGTTCGCCGCAGCGGCCTGGCTCAATGGCTGGCATCACAGCTGCACCTCACCGGCGTAGGGCTGGCCGTGGGCGTAGGCGTCCAGCGCCTCAAACGGGCTCTGTACCATGCTGGCGACATTGACGTCGGTGTAAAACGCCGTGTGCGGGCTGACGATGACATTGGGATAGCTGCGCAGTAGGTTCAGTTCGCGGTTCGGGATGGCCTGCCCCATGCGGTTGTAATAGTAAATACCGGTCTCATCCTCAATGACGTCGAGGCCCGCACCGCCGATCTTGCCGCTTTCCAGCCCGGCGATCAGCGCGTCGGGGTCAATGAGCGTGCCCCGCGCCGTGTTGACGAGCAGCACGCCGTCTTTCATTTTTGCAAGGGTGCCGGCGTTGATGAGGTGGTGGTTTTCCGCCGTGGCGTTCGTGTGCAGCGTGATAATGTCACTTTGCGCGTAAAGCTCGTCCAGCGTGACGTAGTCGGCGTACTGCCTGACCGCGTCGTTCGGGTAGAGGTCGTAGGCCAAAATCTTGCAGCCGAAGCCGCTCAGGTGGCGGATGACCGTCTGGCCGATCTTGCCCGTACCGATGACACCCACCGTGCAGCCGGAAATATCGCGGCCCATCTTGCCGGGCAGCGAGTAGTCCTGCACGTTGGCGCGCAGCATGATTTCGTTCATGCGGCGGGTACACATCAGCATGAGCATGATCGTATAGTTGGCCACGCCGTCCGGCGGGTAATGGCTGTGGCTGATGCGCAGACCCAGCTTTTTGGCGGTGTCCAGCGGGATATGATCATAGCCGATGCTGCGGCAGGGCAGATATTTGACGCCCATTTCAGCCCATGTCTGCAAATATTCAGGGCGTATCTCGCAGGGGTTCGTGCTGACGGCGTCGCAGCCCTCGGCCAGATGCAGGTTATCCGGGCGCGGCACGTCGGGCGTGCCGGTGTAGTCGATGCCGTAGCGGGCTTTGTAGGGCTCACAGTATTGCTGCTCATCAAAGGGGCGCAGCGCGTAAAACATGATTTTCATGCTTTGTCATCTCCTGTTACAGGTGAAAATCAAAGGTTTCGGCCAGCCAGTCCGTGCAGAGGGCCACCCAGGCGCTGTTGTGCTTGTTGGGGGTGTTGACCTCCCGCGTGCAGGTGCTTGTGCCGTGGCCGTCGTGGGCGAAAAGATGCAGCTCCAGCGGGACCTTATGGGCTGTCAGCGCACCGGCAAGCAGCAAAGAGTTCTGCACGGGGACGGACGGGTCCTCCACCGTATGCCAGACGAAGAAGGGCGGCAGACCGTCGCGGACCTGGTTTTCCAGGCTCATTGTGGCGCGCAGGTCGGCGTCATCGCCGCAGAGGTTGACAATGGAGCCGTCGTGGCGGTATTCCCCCGCCGTGATGACCGGATAGCCCAGCACAACGGCATCGGGGCGGGCCTCGGTGCCGTGGATGCCAAGGGCAGTCTGCACAGGCTCGGCGTCCCACAGTATGGCTGTGGACGCCGCCAGATGGCCGCCCGCCGAGAAGCCGCAGATGGCGATTTTTGCCGGGTCGGTGCCGAACTGCTCTGCATTGCGGCGGATATGCAGGATCGCCCCGGCAGCGTCGATCAGCGGCTGCCAACGAAGCGCGGGCACGGTCTCGTCACTTCGGCAGGTGTAATAGAGGGTAAAGACATTGTAGCCAGCCTGCAGAAACTGCATGGCAACGGGGTCGGCCTCGCGCCTGCTGCACCAGGCGTAGCCGCCGCCCGGCAGTATGAGAATGGCCGGACGGGTGTTGAAGGCAGGCATCTCGACGGTCCTATCGCGCAGATACCCGATGAGCTGTGCGCCGCCGGGGAGAGTGTGGGTGTATATTTGCATGATGGATTCTTCTTTCTATGGTATTTCTATGGTAAGGGATCGTTTTTTGTCGGCAGGGCGTAGGGGCCGCCTATACGCGGCCCACAGCTGTACGCAGGCAGACATTCACGGGCAAGCCCGCGGGCCGGGCATGCCCAGCCCCTACCGCGCTGTTTAACAGAATATCTTTATACATTGTTAGCATACCGCAAATTCCTACGTTTGAAAAGCCCTGAATTTAAATTTTTTGTTAAAATGCTGCGCAAGGGTTGCACTTTATTAAAAAGAGTGCTAAACTAGCTTTAGCAGTTGAAATAAACGAGTGCTAATTTCATTTGTATAAAGTGAGGTTTTCTACCATGGCTATGCGTCAGTTTAAGGCCGAGAGCAAAAAGCTGCTTGACCTGATGATCAATTCTATCTATACAAACCGCGAGATCTTCCTGCGTGAGCTGATCTCCAACGCATCGGATGCCTGCGACAAGCGCTACTTCAAGAGCCTGACCGACACGTCCGTCGGCATCACGAAGGACGACCTGAAAATCCACATCCAGCCCGACAAGGACAGCCGCACGCTGACCATCACCGATAACGGCATCGGCATGACGAAGGAGGAGTTGGAGAAGAACCTCGGCACGATTGCCAGGTCCGGCTCCCTTGACTTCAAGACCGAGAACCAGAGCGATAACATCGACATCATCGGCCAGTTCGGCGTCGGCTTCTATTCCGCGTTCATGGTGGCCAAAAAGGTCACCGTCATCTCCCGTGCGCAGGGCGCTGACACGGCTTGGAAGTGGGAATCCACCGGCGTCGAGGGCTACACCCTGACCGAGGCTGACAAGGAGGACGTCGTCACCGAGATCATTCTGATGCTGAAGGACGACACCGAGACCGACAAGTACAGCGAGTACCTCGAGGATTACGAGCTTGCAAACCTCGTCAAGAAGTACAGCGACTACATCCGCTTCCCCATCACGATGTACCGCGAGAAATCCCGCCAGAAGCCGAAGCCGGAGGACGCGGGTGACGACTACAAGCCCGAGTACGAGACCTACACCGAGCTGGAAACGCTGAACAGCATGGTGCCCATCTGGAAGCGCCCGAAGAACGAGGTCAAGGACGAGGACTACAACGAGTTCTACAAGAACAAGTTCATGGACTACACCGACCCGCTGCGCGTCATCACCAGCCGCACCGAGGGTACGGCGACCTACACCGCGCTGCTGTTCATCCCCGGCTCGACCCCGTACGACTACTACACCAAGGAGTACGAGAAGGGTCTGGCGCTGTATGCCTCCGGCGTTATGATCATGGAGAAGTGTGCCGACCTGCTGCCGGATTATTTCAGCTTTGTGAAGGGCGTTGTGGACAGCGAGGATCTGAGTCTGAACATCAGCCGTGAGACGCTGCAGAAGGACAACCAGCTCAAGCTGATGCGCAATTCTCTGGAAAAGAAGATCAAGAACGAGCTGCACGCGATGCTCGTCAATGACCGCGAGAAGTATGAGACCTTCTGGAAGAACTTTGGCCGCCAGATCAAGTTCGGCATCTACGGCGACTACGGCATGCACAAGGATCTGCTGGGCGACCTGCTGATGTTCTACTCCGCCAAGGAGAAAAAGCTCGTCACGCTGGACGAGTACGTCGAGAAGATGCCCGAGGATCAGAAGTGCATCTACTTTGCCGCCGGTGACGATACGGACCGTCTGGGCAAGCTGCCCAACGCCCAGCTGGTGTTGAGCAAGGGCTACGACCTGCTGCTCTGCACCGAGGATGTGGATGAGTTCTGCCTGCAGATGATGCGCGACTACAAGGAGAAGGAGTTTAAGAACATCAACTCCGGTGACCTGGGTCTGGAGACCGAGGACGAGAAGAAGGCCGCCGAGGCTGCCGAGACCGAGAACAAGGACCTGTTTGAGGAAATCAAGAAGGACCTGAACGGCAAAGTCAAGGAGGTCAAGGTCAATCCGACCCTGCAGGAACACCCCGTCACCCTGTCTGCCGAGGGCGGTATCTCGATGGAGATGGAGAAGGTACTGCGCCGCATGCCCAACGCAGAGGGCGTCGAGAGCACGAAGGTGCTGGAGCTGAACCCGAACCACACGGTCTTTGCCGCCCTGAAGGCTGCCCACGCCGCGGGCGACACCGACAAGGTCGCCAAGTACGCCGAGCTGCTCTATGACCAAGCCCTGCTGATCGCCGGTCTGCCCATTGAGGACCCCGTTGCCTATGCACAGCTGGTGTGTGGGCTGATGCAGTAAAATCAGAATAACAGCCGCCCGCCCAGGTACGATGCCTGAGCGGGCGGCTGTTTTTTGATGGGGTTGCAGGGGCGGGCATTGTTCGACCACGGCAACACGGACTTTCCGAGTCGATGCAGACGCCGTCCCTATGTGTAGGGGCGGATTCCATATCCGCCCGGGAAAGCTTCCGCCACCGCAAACGGGCACGGGCTCATATAGAATGCGCCCCTGCGGAATCTGTTTTCCGCAGGGGCGCAATTTTCGTTTTTTACACAAACGGATTGTAAAACCGTCCAAACCTGATCGTCACGGTCAGACTGATGAGCAGCAGCACGACGCCGACTGCCAGCGCGATAAAATCGCGGCGGGCAAAGGGGCGGCGGGTGTACCAGGTGCGCTTGTCATGCTTGCCGAAGCCGCGCAGCTCCATGGCGTTGGAGATCGTGTCAATGCGGTTCAAGCTCGTCAGAATCAGCGGCAGCAGGATGCTGACCGAATTCTTCAGGCGCTTGAAGAACGGCTCGCTGCGGCCCAGCTCGACACCGCGGGCCTGCTGTGCCTGGCTGATGCTGTGGTAATCGCGCTGAATATCCGGAATGTACCGCAGCGCAATGGCGACGGAATAGCCGACCTTGTATGAGATGCCGATGCTGTTCAGGCTGGCGGCGAACTCACTGGGGTTCGTGGCCGAGATGAACAGAATGGCCACCGGCAGCGCGACAAAATATTTCAGCGAGATGTTGAACATATAGAACAGCTGCTCGGCGGTCAGGTCGTACCGCCAGAACAGGTGGCAAAGCACCGTGCGGGTGCCGTAAAGCGCCGTGCCCTGGTTCGGGTCAAACAGGAAGATGAACAGGTCGTTCAGTGCGAGGAACACCAGCATAAAGACCAGCATGAAACGAACCTCGCGCAGCTTGATGCGGCTGAGCCTGAACACCGCAAAGCTGACGGCCATCAGCCCCAGCAGCACCCAGGTGTTGTAGGTGATCATGCTGGCGAAAGTAAACAGCAGAAAGAACGCCAGCTTTGTCGTGCCGGTCAGGTCGTGTACCACGCTTTTGCGCGGCATATAGTTCAAAACGGTATTAGCAGCGGCTGGCACCTCCCTGTCTGCCGCGATAAAGCGCTCCACAAATTTCTCGGCGGGCGTGATGCCGCAGCGGTTGGCCAGCGTGTAAAGGCTCGTCTCCTTCAAGGCCGCCTGCTCGATCAGCGCCGGGTCACAGAGGATGGCCGCCGCGCTGCGGTCCGCAATGAGCCGCCCGTCGCAAAAGGCCAGCGCCCGCGGCGTGTATTCCAGCATCAGGTGCATGTCGTGGGTGATCATGACCACGGTCACACCCTTTGCGTTCAGCCCGCGCAGGAACTCCATAATATCGGTGTAATGTCGGAAATCCTGGCCCGCCGTCGGCTCGTCCAGAATGATAAGCTCGGGGTCCTGCACCAGCACGCTGGCGATGGTCACGCGCTTTTTCTGGCCGAAGCTCAGTGCCGAGATGGGCCAGTTGCGGAACGGGTACAAGCCGCAGACCATCAGCGTGTCCTCGACCCTGGCGCGAATCTCAGCATCGGTCAGGCCGCTGCCCTGCAGGCCCAGCGCGACCTCGTCAAAGATCATCGTCTTGGAGATCATCTGGTTCGGGTTCTGCATGACATAGCCGATATGCCTGGCGCGGCGGCGGATGTTTTCGTCTTTCAGGTCTTTTCCGTCAAAGAAAATTTCACCGCTGTCTGGCGTCTCAAAGCCGCAGATCAGCTTGGAGAGCGTTGACTTGCCCGCGCCGTTGCGGCCCACGATGCTGACCATCTCCCCTTTTCCAATCGTGAAGCTCACGTCGGACAGGGTGTGCTGGTCCTTGCTGTAGCCGAAGGACAGACCCTTGACCTCCAGCAGCGGGGTCGGGGCAGGCTTGGCCGCGGGCAGCGGCTCGGCGCGGAACCAGGCGCGCAGTTTCTCGGTATCGGCGTCATCCAGTACGACGGAGTCAACGTGGGCGGGGTGCTTGGCGGGCGTGATGTCAATGCCCGCATACCGCATAGCCGTGACGTAAAGCGGCTCACGGATGCCGTTTTCCGCCAGCAGTGCGCCGGACAGCAGCTCGTCGGGGCGCAGGTCGGCCAGGATGCGGCCCTCGTTGACCAGCACAATGCGATCCACGCTGCGCCAGAGCACGTCCTCAAGGCGGTGCTCAATGATGAGGACCGTCGTGTCGGTCTTTTGCTGGATCGTGTCGATCAGCTCAATGGCCTGCTTGCCCGTGGCCGGGTCAAGGTTTGCCAGCGGCTCATCAAACAGTAAAATCTTCACCTCGTCGACCATGACGCCCGCGAGGCTGACGCGCTGCTTCTGGCCGCCGGAAAGCTCGTGCGGAGCGTAGTCGAGGTGGTTGTCGATGCCGACCAGCCCGGCGGCGCGGCGGGTGATCTCGTGCATTTCGTCCTGCGGGGTGCAGCTGTTTTCCAGCGCAAAGGCGATGTCCTCCCCCACCGTCAGGCCGATGAACTGGCCGTCCGGGTCCTGCAGCACCGTGCCGACGTGGCCAGCCAGCTCAAAAATACTGCTGTGGGGCGCGTCCACGCCGTCCACAGTCAGCGTGCCCGTGCACTCGCCGGGGTAGGAAAACGGGTTCAGGCCGTTGATGCAGGCCGCCAGCGTGGACTTGCCGCTGCCGGACGGCCCGGCGATCAGCACGCGCTCCCCGGGGTAGATGTCCAGATTGATGTCATGCAGCGTGGGCTGCTTCTGGGCGCGATACTGGAAAGAAAAATTTTTAAAGGATATGATCGGGGTTCTCGTTTCAGCCATACGGCACCTCGCAGGGGAAATTGTGGTGGAACAGCAAAATGCCTTCCCGCGTTTGTGGGAAGGCATACGGGTTTACAGCGGATTACTCTTTGTCCAGAGAGCCCTTCTTGGCGATGGTCTTGGTGTAGGCCAGAATCAGCAGGCCGCCGACGACAACAGCCGTGATGATGTTGGACACAGCGGCAAACGCACCCTGTGCAAAGACCTTATTGGCGGGCTCGGCGTAGATCAGGATGTCCAGCACAGGCGCAACGACGATCCAGGCAATGGCATGGGCCACGACATTGGCGATGGCGAAGGTGGCGACCTTACGCTTGTTGAAGTCGCCCTCCTGCACATTCAGCTTCTTGGCAAACAGGCCGACGACCACGCCGGTGAAGGCGGAGGCGATGACCCAGCTCCACCACGGGATGCCGCCCCAGGACAGGTCGATGAGGGCATGGCCGATGAAGCCGATCAGGGCGCCGGCCACAGGGCCGTACATGGCGGCCAGCAGACCGAGCACCGCGTACTGCAGGCTGATGTTGGTGTTTGGCACTGGGCTGGGGATAGCGACAAAGCGCCCCAGAACAAAGAACAGGGCTGCGCCGATGCCGACGGCAACGAAGGTTTTGCTATTCGAGTTTTTCATGATTCCGCACTCCTTTTAATACTATACCGCAAATCGTTCTTCCGCTTTCGCAAAAGAACAGTTTAAGTATACTGTTATAAAAGTGCCGCTGTCAATGGGCAAAAGGCGAGGTATGCACTATTTTGGTGAGATTTCGGCACAAAAAAACCACCCCGAAGGGTGGTCAAAAGTGGAGCGGCCGACGAGGCTCGAACTCGCTACCTCCACCTTGGCAAGGTGGCGCTCTACCAGATGAGCTAC
>ENA-UEOJ01002515-UEOJ01002515.1-human-gut-metagenome-genome-assembly--contig:-NODE-2515-length-10784-cov-2.933968_pt1 | contig 10784 bp, 9 predicted proteins | sample MGYA00242885_ERZ507886 | MGnify/ENA primary metagenome ERZ507886 (study PRJEB26167, sample SAMN06115505) | human gut metagenome | host: Homo sapiens | place: China:Anhui | collected 2015-08-07 | study... | reverse complement strand
TTACTGGGTTGGACGGGTTTGTGCCACTTTGGAGCCCGAACCCAGTCAGCGCTACAAAATACTAGCGCTGACTGGAGACAGTTTCCACTTAAGCGGCAGCGCGTGTCACTCGCCGCGCTGGGCCTTGATGATCTCCTCGGAGACGTTCTTCGGAACCTCAGCGTAGGAGTCCATCTGCATGGTGAACATTGCGCGGCCCTGGGTCTTGGAGCGAAGGTCGCCGATGTAGCCGAACATTTCGGACAGCGGAACCTGAGCGCGGACAACCTGAGCGCCGGCGCGGGCTTCCATGGACTGCACCCTGCCGCGACGGCCGTTCAGGTCGCCCATCACGTCGCCAAGGTAATCATCGGGGGTCACCACTTCCACGTCCATGTAGGGTTCGAGGAGAGCGGGGGTCGCCTTGTTCATGGCGTCCTTGATGGCCATCGAACCGGCCACATAGAAGGCCTGTTCGGAGGAGTCGACTTCGTGGTAGGAACCGAAGACCAGAGTGACCTTCACGTCCACAACCGGGAAGCCGGCGAGCACACCGGACTTCAGGGCGTCCTGAATACCCTTGTCGATGGCGGGAATGTATTCCTTGGGAATCACGCCGCCGGTGATGGAGTTGATGAACTCGTACCCCTTGCCGGGGTTCGGTTCCACTTCAATGACCGCATGGCCGTACTGACCACGGCCGCCCGACTGCTTGACGTGCTTGGTGTCGGACTTGGAACCCTTGGTGATGGTCTCGCGATAGGCGACCTGAGGCTTGCCCACGTTGGCGTTGACGCCGAACTCGCGGGTCAGGCGATCCACGATGATTTCCAGATGGAGTTCACCCATACCGGCGATCAGGGTCTGGCCCGTTTCCTCATTGCCCTTCACGCGGAAGGAGGGGTCTTCCTTCGCAAGCTTGTTCAGGGCGGCGGAAAGCGCATCGCGGTCAGCCTTGGTCTTGGGCTCGATGGCAACTTCGATGACCGGCTCGGGGATATCCAGAGACTCCAGCACCACGGGGCGCTTTTCATCGCACAGGGTATCACCGGTGGCAACCTGCTTCAGACCGACCAGAGCAACGATATCGCCTGCACCGGCCCACTTGATTTCCTCACGCTTGTTGGCATGCATGCGCAGGATACGGCCCACACGTTCATTCTTCCCGGTGTTGGCATTCAGCACGGTCATGCCGGATTCGACAAAACCGGAATAGATGCGGAAGAACGCCAGATGCCCGATGTACGGGTCGGCGGCCAGCTTGAACACCAGGCCGGCCAGAGGTTCGCTGTCCTTGCAGGAACAGGCGACGCTCTCCTCTTCCTTGCCGGGCACATGGCCGGTCATTTCAGGAATATCCAGAGGCGAAGGCAGGTAACGCACCACGGCATCCAGCAGAGGCTGTACGCCCATGTTCCGGAATGCGGAACCGCACACCACGGGCACAATGGCCTGGGAAATGGTCGCCTTGCGCACACAGGAGATGATTTCCTCCTCGGAAAGAGTGCCGGTTTCCAGATAGCGGTTGAGAAGTTCTTCATCTTCCTCCGCCACGGCTTCCATCATTTCCATGCGCTTTTCTTCGTAAAGATCCCGCATGTCCGCAGGGATCTCTTCTTCCCAGAACTCGGCGCCCTTGGTCTCCTTGTTGAACTTGATGGCCTTGCCGGTCACCAGATCCACAACCCCTTCAAAATGATCTTCCGCCCCGATGGGGAGCTGGAGCATAATGGGCTTGGCCTTCAGGCGGTCGTGAATCATCTGCACCGCGCGGAAGAAATTCGCGCCGATGCGATCCATTTTGTTGATGAAGCAGATACGGGGCACGCCATAGCGGTTGGCCTGGCGCCATACGGTTTCGGACTGCGGTTCCACGCCGGCCACAGCGTCGAACACGGCCACAGCCCCGTCGAGCACGCGCAGGGAGCGCTCAACTTCAATGGTGAAGTCCACATGCCCGGGGGTATCAATGATATTGATGGTGTAGCCTTTCCACTGGCAGTGCGTCGCGGCGGAAGTAATGGTGATGCCGCGCTCCTGCTCCTGTTCCATCCAGTCCATGGTGGCGGAACCGTCGTGGGTTTCGCCAATCTTGTGGGATACGCCGGTATAGAACAGAATTCGTTCGGTAGTGGTGGTCTTGCCGGCGTCAATATGGGCCATAATGCCGATATTGCGCAGTTTGTCGAGAGGGAACGTACGAGACATAGTATGACCTACCAGCGGTAATGGGCGAAGGCCTTGTTGGCTTCAGCCATGCGATGAGTGTCTTCCTTCTTCTTCACGGCGCCGCCGCGGCCGTTGAAGGCGTCGAGCAGCTCGGCGGAAAGCTTGCTCACCATGCCCTTTTCTCCGCGGGCGCGGGAGTAGGTGATGAGCCAACGAAGGGCAAGAGAAATTTGACGTTCCGGCCGCACTTCCATGGGCACCTGATAGGTGGCCCCGCCAACGCGGCGGGATTTGACTTCGAGATGGGGCTTCACGTTGTCAAGGGCCTTTTCAAAGGCGCGCAGAGCCTCCTCGCCCGACTTTTCGCTCAGGTTTTCCAGAGCGCGGTACACGATGGTTTCCGCAGGCCCCTTCTTGCCGTCATACATCAGACGGTTGACGAAACGGGCCACCAGGCGGCTGTTGTAAATCGGATCGGGCAGAATTTCCCTCTTGGGAACAGGACCTTTACGGGGCATGGTGATTCCTCCGCGTGGTTTCTGAACAGGCAGCTTTCAGAACCACTGAAAACTGCAGCCAGCATTGTTTGTGAAACTCCCCCATGCGGGGGCGGGCAAATTCCGGATTGCGGACGCCTCCGCCGCGATACGGCAAAACGCATGGCGTCCGGACAGGAACTGCCCGGACGCCATGCGGCGTATACCATGTATGCGATCGGAGAAACGAGCTGACACGGGATCAGGACTTCGGACGCTTCGCGCCGTACTTGGAACGACGCTGGCGGCGATCCGCCACGCCGGAGGTATCCAGCGTACCACGAACGATGTGATAACGGACACCGGGCAAGTCCTTCACGCGGCCGCCGCGGATGAGAACCACGGAGTGTTCCTGCAGATTGTGGCCTTCACCGGGGATATAGGCCGACACTTCGATACCGTTGGTCAGACGCACGCGGGCCACCTTACGCAGAGCCGAGTTCGGCTTCTTGGGGGTGGTGGTGTACACGCGGGTGCACACGCCGCGGCGCTGGGGGCAAGCCTGCAGGGCCGGGGTCTTCTTCCGCTTCACAACCTTTTTCCGCTCAATGCGGATAAGCTGGTTGATAGTGGGCATGAGGTTCCTCCAGAAATTTGAAAACACTTTTTCAACCGGACCGTCCGGTCAAAGAGATTTCATTAGACCTGCTCCCGGCGCATGTCAAGAAAAAACATGACGCGCCCTGTCACGGAGCCGCGTCGACGGCGCTGCGCGGAGCAAATCTGCGCTGAAACGGCTATTCCCCGTCCTCCGTATCCTCACGGAGCTCCTCCGGGGTCAGACGACGGGCGTGCACCTTGTGAATCTGCTTGGCGTCGGCATCCGTCACGATAAATCTCCAGCCGGCAAGATCAAACTCCTCGCCCTGCTGCGGCACATGCCCTGCATCAAGACTCAGATACCCGCCGAGGGTATCCACCTCGTCCGACTCCAGCATGATGCCCAGCGGCTCCAGATCCTCAAGGTAGGCTCTGCCCGAAATTTCATACTCGCTCTCCGCTACCTGGCGGAAATCCTCCTCGCGGGGGGCGTCATGCTCATCCTCGATATCTCCCACGATGACCTCCAGCAGATCCTCAATGCTTACAAGGCCGGAAGTTCCGCCGTACTCGTCCACCACAATGGCCAGATGATTCTTGCGCGCACGGAATTCCTGCAGCAGCTCGCTGGAAATCTTGGTTTCCGGCACGAAAAAGGGAGGACGCATGATCCTGTCCACCGGCACCTCGTGTCCTTCCGGACGCACCAGATGCTCAAGGGTATCCTTGGCGTAGGCGATACCGATGATATTGTCTCTGGTACCATTGTATACAGGCAGGCGGGAATGCCCGGTTTCCGTGATGGCGCGCGCCACCTCGGCGACGGATGTGCCCGATGCGACGCAGTCGATATCGGTACGGGGCGTCATGATATCCTGCACCTGAAGCTCGTCCAGGGTCAGGATGGAAAGCAGCATGGACCCCTCCTCGGCTTTCAGCTCTCCGTCTTCACGGGCCTCCTTGATGGCCTGTTCGAGATGATCCTCGTTTCTGCCGCCGAAACGGGAAAAAAGCCGCGACCACATGCTACTGTGGGAATCAGCGTCCAAGGGATGCTCCTGGGGTTTGAAGGTTGAAAAATCGGGGCCTCAGAGGATGCCGCGCCGCCATGTCGCGCAGAACCCAGCGCAACAGGGGCGGAACGTCTCCCCCCGGGGCCGCGGGCCGCCAGTCCAGCTCCTTTCGGAAGTCCTGCCCCTGTTCCCAGGGGCTCCAGGCTTCCAGAGCATATCCGAGCACGGCATGGGCGCGCCGGACACCGTCCGCGCATATGGTGACATGCCGCAGCGAACAGCCCAGCCACAGGGTCAGAGGCTTGCCCCGGCTCCGCCGGAGCGACAGCAGCAGGATGCCCGTCCGGGGGGCATCCGCGGCGGCCTCGCGGGGGACGGCAATGCCCACCCCCGAAGCGGAAATATTTTCCAGACGTGCATTGTCTCCGCATCGCGCCGGGCGCCCGCATACCAGAACGGGTTTTCCGGCGGGAGCTCCGGCGGGCAGGGAAACAGGCACCGGCCAGGCCCAGAATCCCAGAGCCACATCTTCCGGTTCGGGAACAGTACGGGGAAAAAGCCGGTGCTGGACGCGTTCGACGCGCGCCGGCCGGACCAGACTGAGCAGATCTGCCCGTCGTCCCCGATGCCCGCCCCATATCCGGCTGGAAAACAGAAAAACCTGACGCCCGGAGAAAACCCCGTACCCCTGTCTGACCGCAATTCTCGCCAGAACAGGGCGGCCGGCCCAGAAATGCCATTCCCGTTCGTCCAGCGGCTCGTCCGTCCGGATCACGAAACGGGCCGGATCAGTCTGAAGACAGATTCCGCGCAGAAGGGAAGACCCTGGAGAAGGCTCCGCCAGAGAGGCTTCCAGCTCATCAGAAAAGGCGGAAACGCCGGAAGAGGGGAGAGGCTCGTCAAACGCGGCATCGGATTCCCCGTCCGCCGTATCCACAGGCGCGGGAGCAAGAAGAATATCCGCCCCCCTGTCACATGCCCGCAGCAAAATCTCATCGATCAGCGCAGGATCGGAAGCATATGCGGACAGGGAAAGCCCTTCCTCCGTCGGAGGCGAAATGCGGAACAAACCGCACGACCTGTTGGACAGCAAAGCCGGAAAAACGCCTGAAGCCCCGTTTTCCGCAGTTTCGTCGCGCATGCGGAATGACAGGATGCCGAACGCCAGAAGGCCCACGGCAAGCAGCCCTCCCCAGAACCAGACGCTGCCCTCTGCCGCACCGCGCCCGGCGGCGCAGCCCCCGAGCAGGGGCAGGCACGCGCTCCCCGCGGCTGCGCGGGAAAACACGGAAAAGAATCCGGGCGCACGGCAGAAGGCAGGAAAAGGAAATGTCCCGTGCGCGCGGTATCCCGCGCTTCTCCGTCCGTTTCCTTCCATGAAGCCCGGCATGCCCGCCGCGGCGCTCCGACGCCGCGGCTTACTTCGATGAGGCGTATCCGATGAAGAACTGTCCATATTCTTTCCTGAGAAATATGGGTTTTACCATAGCAAGGCGGCGGCCCCTTGGCAAGATGAGGCATCGGACATCCTTCCGGGAGAGACGCAGTGCTCCGGAGCCTCAGCGACGGGGTGCCCGGGAGCGGGAGTGCAGGAATCCGCAGCCGCGCATGAAGCAGCAAGCGTACGACTCAAGCTGCTCTATTCCGTTTTGAGCAGCGCGGCCAGCACTTCGGAAAATTCCCGCCGCCCGTCGACGATCATGTCCCCTCCCCGCAGAAAGTCATCCAGCAGGGAAACGCTGCGCCGGGTGGAAATAAGCAGCCCCTGACGGACCCTTTCCGCCAGGTGTTTCAGCCCGATCTCCAGAGACTCTCCATTCTCATACAGACAATCATACCATGCGCTGGCGCAGGTCAGTCTGATATCCGAGGCCAGCTGGCCGATGTTGGCCGCGCAGTCATAAAAGCAGAGAGCCTGCAGGACGTCGAAACTCAGGAGGATCGGCCTGTCCACGTTCCGCGCTTCCTGCCAGAGAAACCTGAGAATAAGGGTCACGCGCTCCTCAAAACTCCGCTCTTCCAATGGCGGCAGCACGATATGCATGGGAATGCGCCGCAGAAACGTGGCCAGCATGCTTTCCACGGGGTTCTCCGTCGTAGCCCCGATAATCAGTACACTGGCCCTGCGGGGAGATTTGGCCTCGCCCAGCCGGGAAAAAACCCCCTGATCCATGAGCAGGAAAAGTTTCTCCTGCCCTTCCGGACTCAGGCGGTGAATTTCATCCAGAAAAAGTATTCCTTCATGGGCCCGTTCCACCAGTCCCGGCTGGTCGCGCTCCGCCCCCGTATAGGCGCCCCGGACATACCCGAAAAGCTGGGAAAGCAGCAGTTGAGGGTTATCCGCGTAGTTGGCGCAGTTGAGAGTGACAAAGGCTGCATGCTTTGGCCTTGCTCCGCTTTTCAGGGCGAAATCATACATGCAGCGGGCAAACTGGCTCTTGCCCGTGCCGGTGGCACCGGTAATCAGGGTATGCAGGCCCGCGGGAGGATACAGCATGGCGGCCTTGGCCTGCTTGACGAGCGGCGCAAGGCTGTGCCCCGCCCCGATGAGCATATCGAATGCCGAAGACACGCGCAGGCGGAGACGCGCTGCCGTGCGCCGCATGTCCGGCAGCGGCGGCCCTGCCGGCGCATGATTCCCGGAAGAGTACGGAGTCTGCGCCCCGGAGAGGGAACCCTGCCGGAAAGTATCCGGGCCGAGAAAGAGCAGAAAGTCACGCAAGGTGAAACTTGTGGAAGGAACCGGCCTGCCCAGCAGGGTTTCCAGATGGGCAAGGGAAAGATAATGGGAAGGACGGCCGCTGATCCTGATCACCACGCCCGTCCGATGCAGCAGGTTCAATTCGGTACTTGCATTGTTGGGCGCCACGGAAGCGCTTTTTGCCAGCTCCCGCAGGGAAAGATGAGCCAACCCCTCCTTTCCTCTCTCCGGGGCAAAGGAAAGCGTCGCCTCCGTAACGGCTTTCAAGATTCTTGCCGCGCGCCTGCGTTCTTTCATGGCTTCTCTTTTCAAGAATATTCTTGTTTTTACAGAATATAATCTCATTTTTTCCACGTCAAGCCGGAAGCCGTGCCTCATGCGCGCAATACCGGCGGGAGCTGCGGGAGAAAAAGCCCTTCCCGCAGCGGCTTTGGCATGAGGTTTGCTAGAGCATTTCACGATTGGAATGCTCTGCGGAGCCGGGCAAGGCGAGATTCCGGCGGAGGCGTGAACCCCCGCGTGTCAGAACATGAGGAAACGCTGATTAAAATGTTTCCTGCGGCCTTGCGGAACAGGACCGCCCGCAAGCCGTGAACAGGGAAAGTTCGCCTTTCCCGTTAAATGAACGAGTTGGCGCGCATTTTCCAAAAGAGGCTTTTGCCTCCCCGGGCATGGAGCCGGTTTATTCGCGGAATAAATCAGCGGTTCCGCAGGTTCCCGGCCGGCAGAGGCTTGCAATCGCAACACGCTTCAGGCTCATGGCAATTTTCAGAGGGAGGCTGGATGAATATCGGATATGAAATGCTCTATCTCTCCAGGGCGGATATTGAGGAAATCAATCTGCCCATGGCGGAAATCATGGATCTTCTTGAAAACGCCTACATCGAAAAACACGGCGGCAGGCTGGACATGCCGCCCAAGCTCGGCATCTCTCCCGCGCCGGAAGCATTTGCCCATGCCATGCCGTGCTGGCTGCCGTCCATGCATGCCGCAGGCTTGAAATGGGTGGGAGGAACCCCGGCCAACAAGCCCAGAGGGCTGCCCTTTCTGGGCGGGCTCTGCATACTGAATGATCCCGAAAGCTGCATGCCCGTGTGCGTCATGGACTGCAGTTGGATCACCGCCAAGCGTACCGGGGCGAAGTCGGGAGTCTGCGCCCGCCGTTTTGCCCGCAGCGACAGCCGCGTACTGGGCATTCTGGGCTGCGGCGGGCAGGGATACTCCAACCTGGAGGCCATGAGCATCGCACTGCCCGCTCTGGAAAAGGTGCTGGTCTACAACACTTCTCCCGAACCGGCGGAACGCCTCGCCTCCAGCCAGAGCGAAAGGCTGGGCATTCCGGTGCGGGCGGTGCGCAGCCCTCGTGAGGTTGTGGAGGAAAGCGATGTTCTTGTCTCGGCCGGGTGGATATCCCTCTCCGCCAGCCGAACCATTGAAGCGGAATGGCTCCGCCCCGGAGCAACGCTTGTTCCCGTGGATCTGGACTGCATGTATACGCCCGGGGCCATGGCCTCATGCGACAAGTATTTTACCGATGACCTGGCAGTTTACGATCATTTCCGCAGTATGGGCTTTTTCTCCACCGTGCCCGACCGTCCGCAGGAACTCTGCCGGGCCCTTGCGGGGCGTATTCCGGGCAGGGAAAACGATGGTGAGCGCATCATCATTCTTAATAACGGTCTGGCTCTGGATGATGTAAGCACGGCCCGGCGCATTTTTGAACTGGCTCTTGCCGCCGGCAGAGGCACAATGCTGCCTCTGTGAACACACCGGCAAGACCTGCAATTCAAACAAGGAGTGAAGCATGTATTCATGGCGCGCCTATCTCGGCCTTATCAACCCCGGTTCCGGCCCCAACATGGAGCAGGATTTTCATCGCTTTCTGCCGCGGGGAGTGGCGCTTTCCACCACTCGTGTTCCCTTTACCTATCCTTCACCGGAAGGACTGCGGAACATGGTCGCCCATCTGGAGGATGCCTGCGAGATTTTCAAGCGCTACAAGCATGACGTGGTCATGTTCGGCTGCACCTCGGGCAGTCTGATCGGCGGTTTTGACTACGACAAACAGCTTATAAAAATCATTGAAGAAATTACGGGAGATCAGGGGCTGACCACCTCCACGGCCGTGCTTGAAGCCCTGGGCGAACTGGGGGTCTCCCGTCCGGCGGTGATAACCCCCTACCCGGATGACACCAACGAAGTGGAACGGCAGTTTCTTGAACACCACGGTTTCCATGTCGTCAACATCTCCGGTCTGGGCAACGACTACGTCAACCAGTCCATTACCGATATCGAGCCCAGCCATGTGTATCAGCAAGTGAAAAAGCTGGACAAGAGCGGCGCGGACTGTCTCTTTATCAGTTGTTCCGGACTCAATGTGCTGGATATCATCGAACTGCTGGAAACAGACCTGAACATGCCAGTCGTCACCAGCAATCAGGCCTCACTGTGGGCCTGTCTGCGCCACGCCGAAGTGGGAACCCGCATTCCGGAACTGGGAGAGCTGTTCCGCAGGTAACGCAAAAAGGGCGGGGCGCGAGGCTCCGCCCTTTTTGCAGGGAATACTCCTGCAAGCCGCATATGAATCTTCTCTGTCATATGCGCCGCAGCGCGACTCTGCGACAGAGCAAATATTTATTTGACATACATACATCTTTTATTCAGAATTGCATCATGACGCAGAATACCATTTCACCAGTTATCGGACTCATCACCATGGGAACCAGCGCATCCGTGGAAACCTATTTCCACAGGCATATCCCGCCCCATGTCGAAGTGGCGACTACCAGAGTCGCATTCGAGGAGGTATCCTATCTGGGACTGCTCAGTATGGTTGCCCAGCTTCCCGCCGCTGCCCGTCTGCTGCTGAGCGCCCGCCCCCGGGTTTTCGCCATACCAAGCATGACCGGCAGCTGCATCAAGGGAAATGAAATCATCAACGTCATCCAGCAGCATACCGGGATTCCCACAGTCGTGCCTTCTCTGGAATTCGTAAACGCCCTTCATGCGCTCAACGCCCCGCGCATCGCGCTTGTTTCCATTTTTTCCGTGGAACTGAACATTCTGGAAAAGCTGTTTTTCGCCACGCACGGGATTGACGTGCGTCACATTATCCGGATTGAGGAACAAATAGGTTCCGAACCCTCCCAGCTGGTGCCCATCGACTACGGCATGTATCTGGATATCATTGCCGGACAGATGCCCGACGAAGCCGAAGCCGTTGTGGTTGATCACCCTCTTTTCGTACTGGAAGAGGAACAGCGCCGCGTCTATGCCGAACGGCTTGGCAGGCCGATTCTCTCCACCAACGAAATTCTGCTGGATGCGGCGCTGCGCCGCATGGAGACCGGCGCGTGAGATCCGCTGTTCCGGAAACCGCTTCTGATTCCGGCCGGCGCGTTGGCGTATGCTGATGAATGAATCTGCAGACTGACGGCAAAACCCGCTTTGCGGAGTTCGCGCCGTCCAGGCCGCTGCGGATTGACAAAAATCCATGAAAATCAGCCTGTTACGGCTCGGCCAAGCCGTGACCTGTTCCTGATTCCGGGGCTGCTGACAGAGGTCGGCTGCCTCCTGCGGGCCGGAACCTCATGTTCCGGCCCGCAGGTTTCACGCCCGAGGATTTTCACCGTATTCCCGCAATTCCGAAAACGGAGCGGCAGGCTCTTCCGGAGCTTATCCCCGGGACCTCTGTTTGCCGAGGACCCGGGGAAGAAACATCAGCGGCGTATGTCACGCCAGGTGATGTGCGGTTCTCCGTTTTCCTTTACAATGCGGATGAACTTGTTGTTCAGCAGCGGGTTGGTGAAGGTGTAGTCGGAGCGCTGCATGTTGCCCCGGCTTTCC
>ENA-UEOJ01002511-UEOJ01002511.1-human-gut-metagenome-genome-assembly--contig:-NODE-2511-length-10795-cov-3.655160_pt1 | contig 10795 bp, 8 predicted proteins | sample MGYA00242885_ERZ507886 | MGnify/ENA primary metagenome ERZ507886 (study PRJEB26167, sample SAMN06115505) | human gut metagenome | host: Homo sapiens | place: China:Anhui | collected 2015-08-07 | study... | reverse complement strand
AAACTCACCGCCGACGAGCTGACGCGGGTGTATCTGGACGAGATGCGCCGCGACTTCCCGCCCAGCGAGCTGAAACCCCTGAGCATGATACTGAACAGTGAAGCCGTCGGCATGGCCCACACCTGGGGCGTGTTCGAGGGGGAGACGCTGGTGTCCTATCTGCTGATGGTGCGGCCTATGGGCTGTGAAGTGAGCCAGCTGGACTATTTCTCCGTCCTGCCCGTCTACCGCAGCACCGGCATTGGCGCACGTCTGCTGGCCGCTCTGCCCGCCCACGAGGAGGGCGCAAAGGCCATCCTCATCGAGGCCGAGTGTCCCGAGAAGGCCGACGACGAGGCCATGGCCGTCCGGCGTCTGGGCTTTTATGCCCGCTGCGGGGCCGTTGACACCGGCTGGACGGAGCATCTTTTCGACGCATGGTTCCGGGTGCTGGTCCTGCCTGCCGAGGGGGAGACACTGGATGCGGAGACGGCCAACAAAGAGCTGGCCGACTGCTACAGCCGGGTGATGGGCGCGGACAAGTGGCGCAGATATGTCCAGCTCTACCGCCCGGACGGCACGGAAGAGAAATTCTGATTCGATAATAGGGTCTGAAAGGCTGCTTTACGTTCTGTGAAGCAGCCTTTTTTGCACCCCTCAGCGGGCGGGATGCACAAACGAAAGTGCAGATTTTTGACAGTTTGACCGGGAATGTAAAATCGAGCGTCCTATTTTCCACACCGGCTTTACCAGAGGATGACAGCAGCGCAAAAACACCGCACAAAGCTTTACCTGCATTTTGCGTCGCCATGGTCGCAGCAGGATGGGCGGTGCGCTACAATAAAGGCGTCCCAAGAGAGACACAACAAGGAAAAGGAAAACAGCCCGGCCAGAACAAAAGGGCCGGCCCAGTTGAAGGAGATATTATGATGAAAAAGATCACTCGTCGTTCGTTCCTGTCCATCTGCGGCGCCGCTGCCGCTGCTGCTGCCCTGACCGCCTGCGGCGGCGCAGCTTCTTCCACTGCTGCCTCTTCTGCCGCCGCATCCGCTTCTTCTACGGCTGCGCTGTCCGGCAATGTCGCCACCGGCGGTTCCACCTCTATGAAGAACGTCATCGCCGCCCTGACCGAGGGCTTCGCTGAGATCGAGCCGGATGTCACCATCAGCTATGACCCCACCGGTTCCGGCGCAGGCATCACCGGCGCTGCCGATAAGACTCTGGACATCGGCCTTTCTTCCCGCGCCCTGAAGGCTGACGAGACCGGCGTCACCGGCACCATCGTAGCTCTGGACGGCATCGCCATCATCGTCAACAAGGACAGCAAGGTCGAGGACCTGACCGTTGACCAGCTCAAGCAGATGTTTGCCGGCGGGATCACCAACTGGTCCGAGGTCGGCGGCGACGACGGCGAGATCGTTCTGGTGGGCCGCGAGGCTGGCTCCGGCACCCGCGATGGCTTCGAGAGCATCGTGGACGTCAAGGATTCCTGCAAGTACGCTCAGGAGCTGACGGCTACCGGCGCTGTCATCAGCGCTGTGGAGGCCAATCCTCTGGCCATCGGCTACGCTTCCCTGTCTGCTGTGGGCGACACCGTCAAAGCTGTGACCGTCGGCGGCGTGGAGTGCAGCGAGGAGACCGTCAAGGACGGCAGCTATGAGGTGCAGCGTCCCTTCGTGTTCGTCACCAACGACTCCGTCACCCTCTCCGCTCAGGCTCAGGCGTTCTTCGACTTTGCTGCCAGCACCGACGCTGCCGACCTCATCCGCACCGCAGGCGCTGTGCCGGTGAACGAGTGATTTTGCGAGGGATCCCTCAGGTGTTTTTATGAAAAAATTCGAGCTGCCCCGCACCCCGGCCCAATGGCTGGAAGCTGTCATGAACGCCATCTTCTTCCTCTGCGGCATCCTCGCTGTGGGCTGCGTGGCTGTCATTACCATCTATATGTTCCTGTCGGGCCTGCCCGCCATCGGAAAGATCGGCCCGCTGAACTTCCTCTTCGGCACCGAGTGGGCCTCCACGGCGTCCGAGCCGAAGTACGGCATCATGCCCTTCGTGCTTTCGAGTATTTACGGCACCCTGGGCGCGTCCCTCATTGGCGTGCCGGTGGGCCTGCTGACAGCAGTGTCCCTCTCGAAAGCGGCAGCTCCCGGCGTGCGCAATGTGGTCGTCACGGCGGTGGAGCTGCTGAGCGGTGTCCCCAGCGTGGTGTTCGGCCTGCTGGGTATGCAGGTGCTGGTGCCCGCGGTGGCGAAAGTCTTCGGCAAGGCGTCGGGCGCCTGCCTGCTGTCGGCCATCGTGGTGCTGTCCATCATGATACTGCCCAGCATCGTGTCGGTGTCGGTGACGGCCCTCAACGCCGTGCCGCCCGAGTATGAGCAGGGCAGTCTGGCACTGGGTGCGACCGATACGGAAACGTGGTTCAAGATCAGCATCCCGGCGGCCAGGAGCGGCATTGTAGCCGGTATCGTTCTGGGCATTGGCCGCGCCATCGGCGAGGCAATGGCCGTCATGATGGTGGCAGGCAACAGCCCCAATATGCCGGACAGCCTCTTCCGCAGCGTCACCTTCCTGACCACGGCCATCGCCAAGGAGATGAGCTACGCCAGCGGCCTGCAGAAGCAGGCGCTGTTCAGCATCGCGCTGGTGCTGTTCGTCTTCATCATGGTCATCAATGTGCTGCTCAACGCTGTGCTGAAGGGAGGAAACAAGGATGAAAAGTGACTTCTCCCCCTCCCGCCGCGCATGGAACGTCATCATGACCGCTGTGGTCTGGGCGGCGGCAGTGCTGGTCATCGCCCTCACGGTGGGCGTTATCGGGCTGGTGCTGGTGCGGGGCATCCCCCACATCAGCTGGGAATTCCTTTCCACCACCGCCAGCGTCCTGAAAGGCACTGACGGCATCCTGCCCGCTATCCTCAACACGTTATATGTCATCCTGCTCACCCTGCTCATCGTCCTTCCGCTGGGCGTGGGCGCGGCAGTTTACCTCACAGAGTACGCCTCCAACCGGAAGCTCATTGAGGTCATCGAGTTCACGAATGAGACGCTGGCGGGAATCCCCAGCATCATCTACGGCCTCGTGGGTATGCTGGTCTTCGCCCAGACCATGGGCTTTAAGACCTGCCTGCTCTCCGGCAGCCTGACGCTGGTAGTCATGAACCTGCCCACCATCATCCGTACCACGCAGGAGTCCCTCAAAACGGTGCCGCAGGGCTACCGGGAGGGCGCTCTGGGCCTCGGCGCGGGCAAGTGGCACATCATCCGCACCATCGTGCTGCCCTGCAGCATCGACGGCATCGTCACCGGCTGCATCCTGGCCGTGGGCCGTATCGTGGGTGAGAGCGCGGCCCTGCTCTTCACCGCCGGTGCGGCGGAAGTTATTGCAGGCAGCATCGCCAAGGCTTACACATCCAACGGCGCGACCCTCTCCGTCCTGCTCTATCTGCGGGCCTTCGAGGACGGCGACTTCGCCTCCGCCTGGGGCATCGGCGCAGTGCTGCTGGTCCTGGTGCTTCTCATCGACCTCGCAGCCCGTCTGGCAAAAACAAAGCTCAAACAAAAACAGTAAGGGGTATTTTATGGATAACAATATGCCGGTCATCTCGGCAAAAAATCTGAACCTCTGGTACGGCGACTTCAAGGCCCTCAAGGGCATCTCGCTGGACGTGGGCGAACAGGAGATCACTGCCCTCATCGGCCCCTCGGGCTGCGGCAAATCCACCTTTCTCAAGACCCTGAACCGGATGAACGACCTTGTGCCGAACGTCCGCATCGAGGGCGACGTCCGGCTCCGGGGCGAGGATATTTTCTCAAAGGAGATGCAGCTGACCGACCTGCGCCGCCGCGTGGGCATGGTCTTCCAGAAGGCGAACCCCTTCCCCATGAGCATCTACGACAATATTACTTACGGCCCCAAGCTCCACGGCGTCCACAATAAGGCGGAGCTGGATGAACTGGTGGAAAGCTCCCTGCGGGGCGCTGCCCTCTGGGACGAGGTGAAAGACCGCCTGAAAAAGAGCGCGCTGAGCCTCTCCGGCGGCCAGCAGCAGCGCCTGTGCATCGCCCGGGCTCTGGCTGTCAAACCCGAAGTCCTGCTGATGGACGAACCCACCAGCGCCCTCGACCCCGGCTCCACCATGAAGGTGGAAGAGCTGATGAGCGAGCTGAAAAAGAACTACACCGTCGTCATCGTCACCCACAACATGCAGCAGGCGGCCCGTATCAGCGACCGCACGGCCTTCTTCCTGCTGGGTGAGCTGGTGGAGTGCGGCCCCACGAGCGAAATTTTCAGCACCCCGAAGGATAAGCGCACCGAGGACTACATCTCGGGCCGCTTCGGTTAAAAAGGAGGGTTTGCGATATGAGCACACGCACACAGTACGACGCCGACCTCGCGGCCCTGAAGGGATCGCTGGCCAGGATGAGCCAGCTCTCTGCCGACGCGGTGGAAGATGCGCTGGAAGCCCTCTGCACGGCGGACGCCGAGGAAGCAAAGGGCATCGTCAAGGGCGACACCGAGGTCAACCGGATGGAGCGGGACATCGAGCACCGCTGCATGACCCTGCTGCTGCGTCAGCAGCCGGTGGCAAGTGATCTGCGCTTTATCTCTGCTGCCATGAAAGTGGTGACAGACGTGGAGCGCATCGGTGACCATGCCGCCGACATCGCGGAGATCGTCCCCCATCTGGCCGGCGTCCGCAAGGCGGGCGACCCCGCCGTGAGCAGGAGCATTGAGATGGGCCGTAAAGCCCACAAGATGCTGCAGGACGCCATGAGCGCCTTTGCGGCAGAAGATGAGGCGGCGGCAAAAGCCGTCATCGACGCCGACGACGCGGTGGACTACGACTTCAACACCATCAAGCGGATGCTGGCGGCGGAGATCGCCGCTGACTCCGGCAAAGTGGACGCCGCGCTGGATGTGCTGATGGTCATCAAGTACCTCGAGCGCATCGGCGACCACGCCGTGAACATCGCCGAGTGGGTGGAGTTCCTGCGCACGGGCCGGTATCACCACGAGAATATGTTCTAAGTTCTGTTTTCCTCTTTTTCTTTTCCTGAAAAGCTGCTGCCCGAGGCGGGCGGCAGCTTTTGCTTGTTTCTCCGAAATTTTGCAACGCATTTGAGCAAAACAGAGAAAGATTTGGAAATCATTGACAAAAAGCGCCGGGGGGGGGTAAGATAAAAGTTAAGAACAAGAGAGGAGAAAGTGATATGCGGTCGAAAAATAAGATTTCTCATAAGATGATGGCTGTGCTGGCCGCAGCCCTGATAGCGGCGATGCTTCTGACAAGCTGCGGCGGGGGCGGCGGGGGAGGTGGCGGAAGCACGGGCGGTGGCTCGTCTACCGTGGAGCCGACCCCGACACCCGACCCGACGCCGGACCCTGCGCCCACACCGGAGCCTGATCCTGAACCAGAACCCGGCGAAATGATAGCAATACCGGACGAAAGAACGGGCTGGGTATGGAACATAAGGCCCACCGGAAGCAATACGGCAAAGCTCGTCTGCACTGGTTACAATGGGACGGATGAGCCGTCTGGAAGCTTGACGTTTCCGGAGAAACTGGGGCAATATACCATTACAGAGATCGGAAGCAATGTTTTCAGGTCGGGCGCATACAACGGCGCAGCTGTTGAAGAAATCATCGTCCCGGCAAGCGTGACCAAAATCGCGGATGAAGCATTTTATTACATACCGGAACTGAAAAAAGTAACCATCAAAGGCCCGGCAAAACTTGGAAAAAGGTCGTTCTGCTATTGTTACAATCTGGAAGAAGTAAATCTTAACGACAACATTACGGAGATACCGGATGAGGCGTTTGCGCTCTGCTATGCTCTGACCCAAATACATCTTCCGGCGAATCTGAAGACGATTGGAGAAGCGGCATTCGAAAACACCGGTCTTCAGGAAGTAGTCTTCCCGGAAAGCGTGAGAAGCATCGGAAAAGATGCGTTCCGAATCGTGAATAATCAGTTTACGTTTGGTCTGACTTACATCAAGTTGAATCAGGGACTCGAAGAAGTCGGGGACGGTGCGTTTTCGGGTGTGACAGCAAACCACATTTATCTGCCCCACAGTGTGAAGCGTATCGGAGAAAAAGCGTTCGGAAGCGGGGATGCATACGCAGAGCGTGTCGTTTACTACGAAGGAAGCGCGTCGGAATGGCAGAAAGTTTCTATTGGGAACGGATATAACGACTGGAACACTGCGAGGATAGTCTATAACGCAACGCCGGAATACTATGATGCAGTCCGGGATGGAACAAAAGACGAAATCGTATGGAGATTCCAACCGAATGGTGTCGGGACGATGGCGCTGGTTGGCTACGATTGGCAATCGCTCATGCCGTCCGGAAGCATCGTTCTGCCGGATGCGGTCGAAACAGTGAGCGGCAGATTCCCGGTCACGGGCATCGAAAGTGCGGTGTCATACTGTACCGGTGTGACGAGCGTTAAAATTCCGGAAGGGGTGCAGTATGCCGCCGGCTTTGAGAACTGTACCGCGCTGTCGAGCGTTTCGCTGCCCAAAAGCTTGAGGACGCTCAGTTTTTGTGCATTTTCAGGCTGTACGTCGTTGACGAATATCTCCCTGCCGGAAGGCATGACTACTATCGAGACTGGCGCGTTTAATGGATGCACAGCACTGTCGAATGTTTCCCTGCCGAGCACTTTGAAAACGATTGGCGCAGATGCATTCAGCGGATGCCGGGCGCTCCGGACAATAAGACTGCCGGAGGGCCTACAGACTATTGGAGACAGCGCATTCAGCGGAAACTGGTTTACGACCATTACGATCCCTTCCAGCGTCACGGAAATTGGAGCGAGGGCATTTTACGACTGTCCCTATCTGGAAACGGTGATACTCAACGGCGGCTGCAAATTTGGGACAGACTATAACTTATTTCCAAAAGGCGCATTCTCGAATTGCAGTAAGCTGAGAGAAGTCCAGATGAATGGTGACATCGAGGAGATCCCGGCGCATATGTTTGAGAGCTGCTGTGCATTGAATAAACTCAAACTGCCCGCCAGACTCAAGACCATCGGAACAGATGCATTCAGCGGGTGCGGGGTAGAGGAAATGAAACTGCCGGATACGGTGACGACGATAGCAGAAGAAGCTTTTGAGTTTTCCTATGTAAGAAAAATCGCACTCTCCAAGGGAATGAAGACCATCCCGCACAGAGCGTTCTATGCTTCGAATCTGCGGGCCGTCTATATTCCGGCATCGATGGAGAAAATCGACGTGGGAGCCTTTGAGAACTGCGCACTGACCGACATCTACTACAGCGGCAGTGAAGCCGATTGGGCCAACATGAAGGTCGAATCCACCGGAAACGAAGCGCTGACCAAAGCGACCATCCACTACAACGCAAGCGTCAGCGACCTTGGCCTGACCGAGGAATTCAGCCTTCTCTCCCTGCTGGGCCTCTGATGTGCGTCGAAACCCCGTCTGAAAAATTTTGGAGTTTTTTCTTGTCTTATGCAATTTCCGGCCCGGATGCGCCGTATTATAAGCAGAAGCCTCCCAACAGAGGGACGCTTATGAGACCTGAGCGCGGCCCGGCTCCGACATCCCCTTGTCTCCCGGCGGGCCGCGCCGCAACGGAGGATACCTATGGACACCAAGAAATTCCCGCTGGAAGCCTACGGCGCGGCCGTCAGCCGCGAAGAGCTGGTGCAGGCGGCTTTGGATGAGATCACCAAGAATTACCGTGAGGCCAGCCTCTCCAATGTGGCCCGCAGTTACGGCGTCTCTCTGGCCTATGTCAGCGAGTGCGTCCGGGCGCAGACAGGCCGTACTTACAAGGAATTGCTCCAGAAGCACCGGATGGAGACTGCCGCCCGCCTGCTGCGCCGCAGCGACTGGAACATCCAGCAGATCATTACCTACGTCGGCTACGAGAACACCAGCTATTTCTACCGCCTGTTCCACGAGCGGTACGGCCAGAGCCCCCGTGAGTACCGTCAGAGCCGCGCGGTCCGCACCCGCACACCGGCCTGACCTTTGAGCACACCGCGAAAAAAGACGTCCCGTGTCTGCGGGACGTCTTTTGATGTCTTAAGATGGAAAAACGATGCAGAGTGTGTTACAATAAAAGCCAGACCTGCAAAAATGCGGGAGTGCGCTGCGGCGCACGGAAAGAGAAGGTGGAAACGGAATGTTTCGTGGAGCACGGCGCTCTGATTTGGAGCAAATTTTAGAGATCTATGCCCATGCCCGGAAAGCAATGGCGGATTCGGGAAACCCGACCCAGTGGGGCGACAGCTATCCGCCGCAGGAGATGCTGGAAGAAGACATCGACTCCAACCGGCTGTTCGTCTATACGGTGAACGGCCGTCTCGAGGCGGTGTTTGCCTTCATCCTCGGGCCGGACCCCACCTACGCGAAAATCGAAGACGGCCAGTGGCTCAACGATGAGGTGCCTTACGGCACTATCCATCGGCTGGCCTCGGCGGGTGACCGCAGGGGCGTGGCGTCTGAGGTCATCGCATGGTGCCTCGAGCACTGCGAGAGCCTGCGGGCCGACACCCACGCCGACAACAAGATCATGCAGCATCTTCTCGAGAAGAACGGTTTTGCCCGCTGCGGCATCATCCATGTGGAAGACGGCACGCCCCGCGTCGCCTACCAGAAGCTGTCGGCCACCGTACACATGCAGGAAGAATAAGGAGGGACTGGCATGAAGATCACACAGGTAAAGCTGGGCCGCATCTCGACCCCGCTCCGCGTCCCCTTCAAGACGGCGCTGCGCACCGTGCGCAGCGTGGAGGACGTCATCGTTGAGCTGCACACCGACACCGGCGCGGTGGGCTACGGTGAGGCACCTCCCACCGGCGTCATCACCGGCGACACCACCGGAGCCATCATCGGCGCCATCCGCGACCACATCGCCCCGGCCATCCTGGGCCGCGACCTCGACGAGTTCGAGGATCTGACCGCCGCCGTGCAGAAGGCCCTCGTCCACAACACCAGCGCCAAGGCTGCTGTGGATATGGCCCTGTGGGACCTGCTGGGCCAGAAGTACAGCGCCCCGGTCTACCGGATGCTGGGCGGCGCGCGCAGCAATATCGTGACGGACATCACCATCAGCGTCAACCCGCCCGAGGAGATGGCCCGGGACGCCCGCACCGCCATCCAGCGCGGTTATGACTGCCTGAAGGTCAAGGTGGGCATCGACCCGGAGCTGGACGTGGCCCGTCTGGCCGCCGTCCGCGAGGCCGTGGGCAAGGACGTCAAGCTCCGCATCGACGCCAATCAGGCGTGGAATGCAAAGCAGGCTGTCCGCATCCTCGACCAGATGCAGGAGAAGGGCCTGGACATCGAGTTCGTCGAGCAGCCTGTCCCGGCGGCTGACCTCGAGGGGATGCAGTACGTCACCCGCCACGCCAGTGTGCCGGTACTGGCCGATGAGAGCGTGTTCAGCCCGGCGGATGCCCTGCGCATCATGCAGACCGGCGCGGCGGACTTTGTGAACATCAAGCTGATGAAGTGCGGCGGCATCACCAACGCCCTCCGCATCGCTTCGGCGGCGGAGGTCTACGGCGTCGAGTGCATGATCGGCTGTATGCTGGAGGCGAAGATCTCCGTCAATGCGGCGGTAGAGCTGGCCTGCGCCAAAAAGATCATCACGAAGGTCGATCTGGACGGCCCGGTGCTCTGCAGCGAGGACCACATCCTCGGCGGTGCGGTCTTCAACGAGAAGGACATCACCGTATCGGATGCCCCCGGCATGGGCATCAAGGGCTTCGTCCCCGGCAAAGTGACCTATCTGGACGACTGAAAATAAATAAGAATGACTTCCCCCGGCAGAGTTTCTCTGCCGGGGGATTTTTCTGCCTTGCTGGGTGAAATATCTTAACTATGTATGCGACACAAATACAGTTTTGTCGGCGGGGCCGGGAGGAAAAGGGAGAAATCGGATGGAACCGCCCGAAATATCTGCGAAAAACCTTTGACTTTTCTGCCGTGTGTGCTATAATAACACTTGTCTTTGGGAAAGAGACAGAAAAGTGTGCGCGGTGTACGCACACATATGGAGGAGTGTTTTGATATGATGAATGGCGTAAAAGCCGTGGCAAAGAAGTACAATGAGGTCAGCCTCATCCTTCGCATCGTCGTCGGTCTGGTCATCGGCGCGGTGCTGGCGCTTGCGGTGCCGGGTGCAGGCTGGGTCGGCGAGCTGGGCAGCCTGTTCGTCGGTGCGCTGAAGGGCATTGCCCCGGTGCTGGTGTTCGTTATCGTGGCCAGTGCGCTGGCGCAGGGCAGCTCCAAGCTGGACCGCCGCTTTGGCACGGTCATCTGGCTGTATATGCTGACCACCTTCCTTGCGGCGGCCATCGCTTCCGTTACGAGCTTTGTGTTCCCCGTGTCGGTCGTTCTGGCTGATGCCGCCCAGTCGGACGTGGTGCCGCAGGGTCTGGGCGAGGTGCTGAGCACCCTGCTCACCAACTTTGTCGCCAACCCCATCAGCGCTCTGATGAGCGGCAACTACATCGGCATCCTGTTCTGGGCCTGCATGTTCGGCCTCGCCATGAAGAGCATCGGCTCTGACACCACCAAGAAGTTCCTTGCCGATACCGCCGATGCGGTGTCGCAGGTGGTGCGCTGGATCATCAATCTGGCTCCCTTCGGCATCATGGGTCTGGTGTATACCAACGTGTCAGGCAACGGTCTGGCCATCTTTACCCAGTACGGCAAGCTGCTGGCCCTGCTGGTGGGCACCATGCTCTTCATGGCGCTCATCGTTTCGCCCTTCATCATGTTCATCTATCTGGGCTGCAATCCCAAATCCTGTGGAATGATCTCATTAAAC
>ENA-UEOJ01002502-UEOJ01002502.1-human-gut-metagenome-genome-assembly--contig:-NODE-2502-length-10842-cov-6.071807_pt1 | contig 10842 bp, 9 predicted proteins | sample MGYA00242885_ERZ507886 | MGnify/ENA primary metagenome ERZ507886 (study PRJEB26167, sample SAMN06115505) | human gut metagenome | host: Homo sapiens | place: China:Anhui | collected 2015-08-07 | study... | reverse complement strand
CCACCCCTGCCCGTAAAAAGTGCATTTTTTCACGGAAGAAGTTCGTACAACCTGTACGGTCTGTACTTGTACGCACCTGTACGGCGAATCGAAGCAAATTAAAACGTGTTATCGTTTTTATTTTAGATTTCCGTACGTCGTACAGACCGTACGGGTTATTTGAAGTCCGTACAGATTTTTTGTACACCCCAAGAAGGAGCGTGATCTATGAAAGCCCAATACGGCATTTTACGATTCAAAAAGTACAAGGGGCCTGCCATCAGCCCCATCGAAGCCCACAACGAGCGCACCAAGGAGCAGTACGCCAGCAACCCGGATATCGACACGAACCGGAGCCGCTACAACCTCCATCTGGTGCAGCCGCAGGGCAGGTACCGGGAAGAAGCCGACCGCATGATAGCTGCCGCCCACTGCCGTGTCCGCAAGGACAGTGTGCGAGTGGTGGAAGCTCTCGTCACCGCCAGCCCGGAGTTTTTCAAGGATAAAAACAACCGGGAGATCAGGGCGTACTTTGTGTACGCCCTGAAATTTTTGGAGGGCAGACAGCACCCGGATACCTTCCTCTCCGCCGTCATTCACATGGACGAGAAAACGCCCCACCTGCACCTCTGCTTTGTACCTCTGACTGCTGACGGGCGGCTGAGCGCGAAAGAGATCATCGGCAACCGCAAGAACCTTGTGAAGTGGCAGGACGAGTTCTGGCAGCACATGGTCAAGCAGTATCCGGAGCTGGAGCGTGGCGAAAGTGCCAGCCAGACCGGGCGGGAGCACATCCCGCCCCGCATCTTCAAGGAGATGACCCAGCTGACCAAGCAGAAGGAGCAGTTGGATGCCCTGCTGGTGGGTATCACCCCCTTCAACGGCAAGAGCCGTGCGGCGGAGATCAGCAAGGTGCTGGACAGCTATATTCCCAACGTGGCACGGATGAAGGACCAGCTGCGAAAGTATAACGTAGCCTTCACCAAGACCGCATCCGAAAACGAAAAGTTAAAAGAGAAGAACAAGACGCTCTCTGCCTCGCTGGACAAAGCGAAGGAAGGGAGCGTCTTGAAGCGTCTGGAGGATGCCAAGCTGCGGCAGGACTACGAAGCCGCCCTGAAAACGCTGGACAGCATCCCGCCGGAGGTCATTCGATTTTATGAGAACCGCACGCAGAAACCTGTGGTGCACCACGATAAGTAAGGAGAAATGCCTATGTGTAATAAAATGTACGAGAATGTGAAATCTTTAGATTATACGAAAAAGTCCTTGCAGTCGGACTCCGATCCGGCTACAATGGAGGTGGTCACTCGAACCAATGCCGTCAAGTCTCCGACCAACAGCCCTGAGACCACAAAGCTGGTGTACACGGTAAAGGAGGTCGCACAGATGCTGGCCATCAGCCAGCGTGCCGCCTACAACCTGTGCAACAGCACCACCGAGTTCCGTGTCCTGCGGGCAGGCGGAAGCATCCGCATCCCGAAAGACAGCTTCGATGCGTGGCTCTACCGGGCAGCTTGATAAGGAGGCAAATCTATGGCATATATCACGAAACGCGGCAGTTCTTACAGTGTCCGCTACACCTATCAGGACGAGCACGGCAAGAGCTGCGACAAATGGGAAAGCTTTCCCACCAAAGAGGAGGCGGTGAAACGCCAGAAGCAGATCGAGCATGAGCTGGCGACCGGCAACTTCCTGATCCCGTCCACGGTGACGGTGGCAGAGTTCCTGATGGACTGGCTGCCCAAGCAGTGCAGCAAGCACAAGTGGGCACCCAAGACCTACCAGTCCAATCTGGCGCTCATCCAGAACCTCATCATCCCCTATATCGGGGAGATGCAGATGCAGAAGCTGCGTCCCTACCACATCGAAGCCCTGTACGACACTCTGAGCAAGACCCCTTGCGGACAATATGTGGGCGGCAAGCGGCGAGACCTCTCGCCCAAGCAGCAGAAGCGCACCCTCTCCGGCACTACCCTCCATGAGGTCCACCAGTTGCTGCACAATTCCTTTCTGCTGGCGGTGGAGTGGGGCATCCTCATCAAAAGCCCTGTCCCGGTGGAAGCGCCCAAAAAGACCACCCAAGAGCGCAGCATCTGGGAGGTGGAGGAGATGCGGGCAGCGTTGGACAGCATGGAGGACCCCATCCTGCATCTGGCAGTGCACCTGACACTGGTGGGTGCACTCCGAGAGGGTGAGGTTGCCGGTCTGACCCCTGAGGACATCGACTTTGATGCTGCCAACAGCATGGGCACCTTCACCGTCAACCGTTCCATGCAGCGGGTGCAGAAGGACACGCTGGCACAGGTGGACAAGGGCTGCATCCTCCACATCTTCCCGGACAAGCTGGAGGGCAGCAAGACCTCCCTCATCCTGAAAGACACCAAGACCGAAGCCTCCTGCCGCACCATCTTTATGACCGCTGCCTTGCGGGAGGAACTGAAGCAGTGGCTGGAACGGCTGAAAAGGGAAGAAGCCCTCGACCCGGAGCGGTACCGCAACAGCGGGATGCTGCTACGGCTGCCCAACGGTCTGGCGGTGGAGCCGGTGCTCATCCGCAAGAAGTTCCTGAAATGGCAGGACGCACACCCGGAGTTCCCCCGCATCGTGTTCCACGGTCTTCGGCATTCCAGTGCCACCTACCAGTTGATGATCTCCGGCGGTGACATCAAGGCGGTGCAGGGGACCACAGGACACGCCAGTGCGGATATGCTGGTGAACACCTACGCCCATATCCAGCAGTCCTCCCGTGTAGAGCTGGGCAAGAAGTTTGAAAGCGGCTTCTATTCCAAGCCCGACACCCCCAGCCCGCAGGCTGTACCCGCCGCAGGCGAACCCACCATCTCCATGACGGCTCTGTTGGAATTGCTGAAGGATGCCGACCCGGAAATGAAGGCAAAGCTCCGCCTGGCCCTGCTCACCTGATGCAAAAAAGGGCACTGATTGCAATGCAATACAGCGCCCTACATAATCGGACATGGATAACACCGACCGTGCAAAAACCGTGCAGAAACCGTGCACCCATGGCTCACAAAACAAAAAAGCCATGAAATCTTTCGATTTCACGGCATTTTCTGGTGCGATGGAAGGGACTCGAACCCCCGGCCTACTGATTCGTAGTCAGTCACTCTATCCAGCTGAGCTACCAACGCATACGTTCCGGTCGGAACATGATGTATTTTATCACTGAGGAGGGGTTTTGTCAACGGTTTTTTGAAATTTTCTTTGGATTTTTCAGAATTTTATTTTCGCCTTTGAAAAAAGTACGTCTTTTCGTTTTTACGTTTCTTCCGCCAGCTGCTCGGCAATGCGGATGCCGGTGGGCGTTGCGGCAAGGCCGCCCTGGCCGGTCTCGCGGAGGTCGGGGGAGAGCAGGCTTCCGACGCGGCCCATGGCATCAATGACCTCGTCACAGGGGATGGCGTAGTCCACCCCGGCCAGCGCCATATTGGCGCAGGAGACGGCATTCACTGCGCCAACGACATTCCGCTTGATGCAGGGGACTTCCACCAGACCCGCCACCGGGTCGCAGACCAGGCCCAGCAGGTTGCCCAGCGCCATGGCGGCCGCTGCGGAACACTGTTCCGGTGTGCCGCCCTTGAGGTGGCAGAGCGCCGCCGCAGCCATGGCGCTGGCGGCTCCGACCTCGGCCTGGCAGCCGCCCTCGGCACCGGCCAGCGTTGCGCGGGCAGCGATGACCTGACCGAAGCCTGCGGCCACGTAGAGCGCTTCGCAGATGGCGGTCTCATCGGCTTCGCCCGCGCGGGCCAGCGGGAGCAGCACCGCCGGGAGAACGCCGCAGCTGCCTGCGGTGGGCGCGGCCACGATCCGCTTCATGCAGGCATTGCACTCGGCGGTCTTGAGCGCTTCGACCGTCACCTCGGCCAGGTAATCGCCGCCGTAGCTCCGGCCTGCCCGATGCGCCTGTTCCACTTTGGCGGCGTCGCCGCCGGAAAGGCCGCTGCGGCTGCGCTGGGCAGGGTCGTAATCCCGGCTGGTGGCCTCCATGACGTGCCACAGATGCCGCATCCCATGGCGGCTCTGCTCCTCGGTCAGGCGGCTCTCCGCCAGGTCGCTGCGCAAAACCGCCTCGGCCAGCGAGATGTTCTGGGTGCGGGCTGCTGCCAGCATTTCTTCACAAGATAAAAAAGCCATCGCTCAGTCCTCCGCATTTTCTTCGGGTTCGTCTACGTTCAGGCAGGTCACTTTCAGGATGCCGGGCATCAGCGCAAGCTGCTGCACCAGCGGGTGGGGGATGTGAGAATCGCATTCCAGCACCATGACGGCGTAACTGCCCGTCCCGGCGCGGAACACCTGCATCGACGCGATGTTGATCCGCCGCAGCGCCAGCGAGGTCGTGACCTCTGCGATGCAGCCGGGGGTGTCCTCGTTGTGGATAATGAGGGTGTTGCTGTCGCCGCCGAAATCGGCGGGCACACCGTCGATCTCGGTGACGCGGATGCGTCCGCCGCCCACCGAGGCCGCTTTCATCGAAAGGACCCGGCCGGTCCGGCTCGTCAGCCGCAGCACAGCGGTGTTCGGGTGGGCCGAGCGCAGCTCGACCGGGTGGATGCTGAACTTCATGCCCTGCTCTCTGGCCAGCTCAAAGCTGTCCGGCAGGCGGGGATCATCCGGGCGGAGGCCCAGCAGACCGGCCACCAGCGCACGGTCAGTGCCGTGGCCTCGGCCTGTCGTGGCAAAGCTGCCATACAGACCGATGTCGGCATCCACCGGGATATCGCCCAGCAGCTTTTGTGCCGTGTATCCAATTTTGGCTGCACCCGCCGTGTGGCTGGAAGAGGGCCCGATCATGACCGGCCCCAGAACGTCAAACAAGCGCATACGATGCACATCCTTTCGTATTCCCTGCAAAAAAGCCCCTCATTCCGGCCCGTTCCGGCCGGCAAAAGTGTCTTCTTCGCACTTTTTCTCTGTTTTATTATACCGCTTTTGCCCCACTTGTGCTATAATAACTTTACTAATGTTTGAATTCGCTCCTTTTGGGGCAACACGGAGGTTCGATTTCTATGAAACTGGTAAGCGTGGAAACTCCCGAAAAGAGTGTCTGCAAAATGACCTTCAGCGCGACCGCTGAGGAGCTGGAGACCGCATCCAACGCGGTGTATGAGCGCACCCGCGCTTCCTACACCATCAAGGGCTTTGCCAAGGGCGAGGCTGACCGTGCGCAGATCGAAGCTGACCGCGGCGAGCACACCTTCTGGTATGACGCCATCAACGATCTGATGGACCGGGACGTTCCCGCACTGTACGATGCTGCGATGCAGGAGCACGGCTTCCACGCCGTGGATGAGCCAAGCTACGATCTGGTCAGCGTCAAGAAGGACGAGGGCTTTGTGGCCACCGCCACCACCGCCCTGCAGCCGGAACTCAAGCTGGCCCAGACCACCGGCTTCCAGTCCGAGTGCGTCACCCCGGCTGTCACCGACAAGGAGATCGACGCCGTGCTGGAGCGCCGCCGTGCCGCGGCGGCGGAGCTGGTGCCCCACAAAGGCCCGGCCGTCAAGGGCAACATCGTACACATCGACTACGAGGGCCTGCTGGACGGCAAGGCTTTTGCAGGCGGCACCGCCCAGAACCAGACCTTGCAGCTGGGCAGCGGCCGGATGATCCCCGGCTTTGAGGACGGCATCCTGGGCCACAAGGGCGGCGAGGAGTTTGAGATCAACGTCACCTTCCCGGCACGCTATCACGTCAAGGAGCTGGCAGGCAAGCCGGTCGTCTTCAAGATCAAGCTGCTCGACGTCTGCGTCCGCCAGCTGCCCGCCCTGAACAGCGATTTCGCCAAGAAGATCGGCAAGGTGGACACCATGGAAGCCTTCCGGGAACAGGTCCGCAAGCAGCTGTACGACGGCAAACACGCCAGTGCCCTGAACCGTGCCAAGGACCAGATCCTGACCCAGCTGGCTGACGCCGCTGAGGGTGAGCTGCCCAGTGTTCTGGTAGAGAGCACCTACCAGCACGAGATGGAGAACATCCAGCAGCAGCTCCAGATGCAGCGGATGAGCCTAGACCGCTACCTGAGCCAGATCCACCAGACCCGCGAGACCTTCACGGCCAACGTGCACGCTGCCGCCGAGAAGAACACCCGCGCCCGGATGGCCCTGCTGCAGGTCGCCCAGAACGAGAACCTCGTCCCCACCGATGAGGAGATCAACAAGAACCTGCAGGAGCGTGCAGACCGCACCAAGAAGACCCTCGAAGAGGTCAAGGCCGGTATGAACATCCCGATGATGCAGCGCAATGAGGCCATCCGCCGCGCCGCCGACTGGGTCATTGAGCACTCCACCATTGAGGAAAAAGACGCCTGAGCTTTTCAAAATCGCATCCTATTCATACAAACAAGACCTCCTTCCGAGTTGCCGCTCCGAAGGGGGTCTTGTGCGTTACTTGGTCAGGAAGTTGAAGCCCATGACCACGATGCCCAGCACGACCAGAACGATGCCGGTGGCACGGTTCAGGGTCTTGGGGTCTGCCTTGTTGGCAAACACGGCGGCAATGCGGGCCCACAGGAGGGTGAACACCACGCAGAGCGCCAAAACGAAGAGATCGGGCATTCCGCCGATGGCGAAGTGGGAAACGGCACCGGTCAGGGCGGTGAAGGCCATGATGAAAACGCTGGTGCCGACGGCAGTCTTCAGCTCATAGCCCAGCACACTGGTCAGGATGAGGAGCATCATCATACCGCCGCCAGCGCCCACGAAGCCGCAGATCAGGCCGATGCAGACACCGCACACGACGGACTGGATGGCGCGCTTCTTTGCGGAGACGCCCTGCATGGCCTCCTTGGTGGTCATGACGGGGCGAACGATGAACTTGATGCCCAGCAGGAAGGTCATGAAGACCGAGAAGCTGCCCATGGTGGCCGACGGAAGCAGGCTGGCAAGGTAGCTGCCCACGACCGTGAACATCAGAACGCTGGCCATCATGATGAGGCCGTTCTTGATATCCAGATTCTTATTCTTATGGTAGGTATAGGCCGACACCGCACTGGCCAGCACGTCCGACGAGAGGGCGATGCCGACGGCCATGTAAGGGTCCATGCCGAGGAAGGTGATGAGCATCGGGCTGATGACCGCAGCGGCGCTCATACCGGCAAAGCCGGTGCCCAGGCCTGCTCCCATCCCGGCAAAAAAGGTCACAACGATCGTAAACAATACATTCATCTTACAGTTCTCCTTCCAGAATTTCATCCAGATTCCGGCCCATCTGTTCCAGGGTCCCATAAAACACATTCAGCCGGGCTTCGTCGATGCCGTTCAGCAGTCGTTCAAAGAAGGCTTCCTGCAGCGCCCGGCCCCGCTGAATGATGGGCTGCGCCTTTTCGGTGCAGAGTAGCTCGGTCTTGCGGCGGTCGTTCGGCACCGGGCAGCGGGTCAGCAGGCCCTCGTGCACGAGCTTGTCCACATTCACCGAGACGAGGTTCGCTTTGATGTGGCGCACCTCCACGATGTCGCTGGCCGTTTTGTAGGCGGGGTTGTTGGCCAGGAACAGCAGGATATCAAACGCCGTCTGGGGCAGGCCGAGTTCCTGGCACAGCGGCTTGCAGACCGCGCTGTAGGCCAGCGCCGTCTTGTTTGCAAATTCCATGCTGGGGTTTTTCTCTCTCATTTTATCGCTCCATTTTTGAATCGTTCACTTTTGAAGTATTTTAGCATGATTTTTGTGCCTTGTCAAGAGCCTCACACAAACCAAGAGCCTGTGCCCAAATCGCTTCGGGTACAGGCTCTTGTTATAAAGAACAGATGTTTTACACGAGTGCCAGCGCGAGCATCCGGACGACGAAGGCTGCCACCCATGCCACCACGCACTGGTTCAGGACCATGACAGCCGCCCAGCGGCCGCCCAGCTCCCGCTTGACGGAGGCCACTGCCGCGATGCAGGGGGTGTAGAGCAGGCAGAACACCAACAGCGGGGCCGCTGCCGCCGGGGACAGCGCCGCGCCCAGCGCAGCGGACGAGCCGAACAGGATGGTCAGGGTCGAAACGACGCTCTCCTTTGCCATGAAACCGGTGATGAGGGCCGTGGAGACCCGCCAGTCCGCAAAGCCCAGCGGGGCAAACAGGGGCGCGATGCCGCTGGCCACAAAGGCCAGGATGCTTTCCTGCGGGTCTGCGGTCAGGCTGAGCTGCAGATCGAAGTTCTGCAAGAACCAGATGACGATGGTCGCCATGAAGATGACGGTGAAGGCGCGCTCCAGAAAATCCCGCGCCTTTTCCCAGAGCAGCTGCATCACATTTTTCAGGCCGGGCAGGCGATAGTTGGGCAGCTCCATGACGAACGGCACCGCCTCGCCGCGGAACAAGGTCCCCTTGAGGGCAAATGCCGCCAGGATGCCCACCGCAATGCCCAGGAAATACAGCCCCACCATGACCAGTGCCGCATGATCCGGGAAGAAGGTCACGGCAAACAGGCTGTAAATGGGGAGCTTAGCCGAGCAGCTCATGAAGGGGGTCAGCAGGATGGTCATCTTGCGGTCCCGCTCGGAGGGCAGGGTGCGGCTGGCCATGACGCCCGGCACCGTGCACCCGAAGCCAATGAGCATCGGCACGATGCTGCGGCCCGAAAGGCCGATGCGGCGCAGCAGCTTATCCATCACAAAGGCCACGCGGGCCATGTAGCCGGTATCTTCCAGCAGCGAGAGGAAGAAGAACAGGGTCACGATGATGGGTAGGAAGCTCAGCACACTGCCCACGCCCGTGAAGATGCCGTCGATGACCAGCGAGTGGACCGCCTCGTTGACGTTCCAGTAGGTCAGGGCATTGTCCGCAAAAACGGTCAGGTTCTCGATCCCGATTTCCAGCAGGTTCTGCAGGCCCGCGCCGATGACGCCGAAGGTGAGGTAGAACACCAGCGCCATGATGCCCACAAAGGCCGGGATGGCCGTGTATTTGCCGGTCAGGAACTGGTCGATCCGGCTGCTGCGCACCTGCTCCTTGCTCTGATGCGGCTTCACCACGGTCTGATCCACCAGCTGGTGGATGAAGTGGAACCGCATATCCGCAATGGCGGCGGCACGGTCCAGCCCGCGCTCCTGCTCCATCTGCACGATGATGTGCTCGATCATCTCTTTTTCGTTCTGGTCCAGCTTGAGGGCTTCCTCAATGCGGGCGTCGCCCTCCACCAGCTTGGTGGCCGCGAACCGCACCGGGATGCCGGCCGCTCTGGCGTGATCCTCGATGAGGTGGATGATACCGTGGATGCAGCGGTGCACCGCGCCGCCGTGGTCCTCCTCGCCGCAGAAGTCGAGCCGGCCCGGACGCTCCTGGTACTTGGCCACATGGATCGCATGGTCCACCAGTTCGTCCACGCCCTCGTTCTTAGCCGCCGAGATGGGCACCACCGGGATGCCCAGCATGGCTTCCATCTGGTTGATGCGGATGGTGCCGCCGTTGCCGCGCACCTCGTCCATCATGTTCAGGGCCAGCACCATGGGGGTATCCAGCTCCATGAGCTGCATCGTCAGGTACAGGTTGCGCTCGATGTTGGTCGCGTCCACGATGTTGATGATGCCGGTCGGCTTTTCGCCGATGATGAACTGGCGGGTGACGATCTCCTCGCTGGAATAGGGCGACATCGAGTAGATGCCGGGCAGGTCGGTGACTTCCGTTTCCGGGTGCTCCTTGATGGCACCGCTCTTCCGGTCCACCGTGACGCCGGGGAAGTTGCCCACATGCTGGTTGGAGCCAGTGAGCTGGTTGAACAGGGTCGTCTTGCCGCAGTTCTGGTTGCCCGCCAGCGCAAAGGTCAGGGTCTTGCCCTCCGGCAGGGGATGCTCGCCCTGTTTGGTGTGGTAGCGTCCGCCTTCGCCCAGACCCGGATGCTCCACCATCTTGTTCTCCCGCCGGGCGGGTGCAGCGGCGGGCGCGGCCGCTGCCGGGGTGATCTCGATCTGTGCTGCGTCGTCCAGGCGCAGGGTCAGTTCATAGCCGTGGATCTGCAGCTCCATGGGGTCGCCCATGGGTGCAAACTTCACCAGCGTGACCTTTTCGCCGGGGATCAGCCCCATGTCCAGAAAATGCTGCCGCAGGGCTCCCGCCCCGCCCACTGCGTCAATAACGGCACTTTCGCCGATCTTCAGTTCTTTTAATGTCATGGCCAATGCCTTTCTGTTTCGACAGATTGTTAGCTTATAGAAACAGTTTTAATATATGCTAACTGCCCGGCATTGTCAAGGCAGACAGCGAAAAAAAGCCCGCCTCATCCGGTGTGGAGCGGACGAAGCGAGCCTTGCATTTTCGTTGGTTTTTTACTTCACGGTGTGGTAGCCGTCGGGGTTCTTCTGCTGCCAGTTCCAGCTGTCGGCGCACATCTCCTCGATGCCGTACTCAGCCTCCCAGCCCAGCTCCCGCTTGGCCTTGGAGGGGTCGGCGTAGCACTCGGCGATGTCGCCGGGGCGGCGCGGGTCGATGACATAGGGGATCTTTTTGCCGCAGGCCTTCTCGAAGGCGTGGATGACATCCAGCACGCTGTAGCCGTGGCCGGTGCCCAGGTTGCAGATGAAGAGGCCGCACTTGGTCTCCAGCTTCCGGATGGCGCAGACATGGCCGCGGGCCAGGTCCACGACGTGGATGTAGTCGCGCACACCGGTGCCGTCGGGGGTGGGGTAGTCGTTGCCGAAGACGTGGACTTTTTCCAGCTTGCCGATGGCGACCTTGGCGATGTAGGGCATCAGGTTATTGGGGATGCCGTTGGGGTCCTCGCCGATGAGGCCGGACTTGTGGGCACCGATGGGGTTGAAGTAACGCAGCAGGGCCACGTTCAGCTCCGGGTCAGCCTTGCAGACATCGGTCAGGATGCGCTCGGTGAAGGCCTTGGTGGTGCCGTAGGGGTTGGTGGTGGCAC
>ENA-UEOJ01002494-UEOJ01002494.1-human-gut-metagenome-genome-assembly--contig:-NODE-2494-length-10859-cov-4.351883_pt1 | contig 10859 bp, 6 predicted proteins | sample MGYA00242885_ERZ507886 | MGnify/ENA primary metagenome ERZ507886 (study PRJEB26167, sample SAMN06115505) | human gut metagenome | host: Homo sapiens | place: China:Anhui | collected 2015-08-07 | study... | reverse complement strand
TGCTTTGGAACTATAGTTTCATCGCATGGAAACCAACTAAACTAAGGTATTCTTTGATTTATCCTTTCAAGGAGCAATATATGATAGTAGCAGGATGTGATAACAAAGCGTGACGGCATTGTGACAGCACACTTTACTGTCACAATGCTGTCACACTTTGCTGTCACCTTTTTATTGGTTTATAATCAGTGCGTTATTTAGCTTTTGGTGACAGATGACAGCAATTTTGGGTGTTTAAATTCTTATGTAGAAGCGCGTCCAAAGTAATCTTCGATATTCGTTTTTGTCTGTAGATTAAGTGATATATTGCAAAAATATTGCAGATTCGTTATATGTAATGTCGTTTATTTCATGCCTGCCACTCTGTTAAAGGTTAAAAAAGGACATAATTTCCGATTTTCGGGACACTATATCTATCTTTGCTGCCAATTTTAAAATCGGAAAAATGAAGATTACGAAGAGAAAAATAGCTTGGGGCGTCGTTCTCCTGATATTGATTGTCGGTGGTGTCATTTGTAAGAAACGCTGGAATGTTTGGTTTTACAATATTCCTGAAATACGCTATGGGCTGACGGAAGAACCTCAGCGGGTATTTCTGACATTCGGAAATGACGGTGAGCTATCCCGCAATGTAAGTTGGATGTGCGGAGGCGTTTCTAAACAAGCGAAGCTGGAATATACCAAGATCGGTTCCGGTGATACGCTGCTCATCAACGGATCTTCCAAATTTCTTCGTACACTGGGCGGGTTCGGTTATGCCAATTGGGCGAAGTTTAAAGATCTTTCTTATGGAGATTCCTACTCTTACAGGGTATGGAATGACGATCGCTCTTCTGATTGGTATTCGTTTACCATGCAACCCGATTCGACTGACCATTTTTCTTTTGTATTTATAGGTGATGTGCAGGATACTTTGCGTGGAAAGACACGTGATTTTATGGAAAACGTACGCCATCGATATCCCCAGGTTGACTTTTACATGTTTGCCGGTGATTTTGCCGAACGTCCGATGAACTGTTATTGGGACGAGGCCTATCAAAGTGTAGATTCCATTGCGCCCACCAAACCGATGTTAGTTTCTCCGGGAAATCATGAATATGTGAAAGGCCTGGTACGTGTTCTGGAAAAACGTTTTGCTTATGTCTTTTCTTATCTGCTCGAATCAAGATACAAGAATAATAATGTGTATTCTATCGATTACAATGATGCCACCATTATTACACTGGATAGTAACCGTGACCCTTGGTTCCTTTTCTCTCAGCGCGAATGGCTGGAGAAAACGTTGAAAGCTTCGAAAAAGAAATGGAAAATAGTCATGCTCCATCATCCGGTATACTCCATTAAAGGTAAAATGAACAACCTTCCGGTGCGTTGGATGTTCGACGGGCTGTTCCGCGAATATGGGGTCGATCTGGTGCTTCAGGGACATGAACATAATTATGCCCGTATGACTAATAAAAATGATGAGGGCGAAATGACTACCCCGCTGTATCTGGTGAGCCATGCTTCTCCGAAGAGTTACCGTCTGGCTTTCAATGATAAGTATGATCGTTTTGGGACAAACCGCCGTTTCTACCAACATATCGACGTGACAGGAGATACCCTCCGGATGCAGGCATTTTTGGAGAATGACTCATTGTATGATGACGTCCGGATCGTGAAGAATGCTTCCGGTATTCAAGTCATTGACAATGCGCAAGATATACCGGAAATACTCGAAAAGCCCGTAGGGTTGAGGGGAAAGAAAGCTGAAGATTTCGAACGGAATGCGGCGAAGTGGCGGAACCGTTCCTCAGTAAAGTAAATACTTCTGCCTCATGTCCTGGTAAGTCTGCAACTCTTTTTGCCAATTGTCGCAGATTTCCTTTTCCGATTTTCCTTGAAGGATTGCTTTCCGTACAGAATCTGTTCCCATCAGTAAATCAAACCACCGGGGACGGGAGAAGAAAGCTGCACCTTCGCCGGATAAACGATAGAAACGCAGGAGGTAACGGAGCGTGAATCCGTTTACATCTGTTACGTTCCGCAAATCTTCGCCGTAGCAGGCAACTCCTTTGTGCATCGGATTCTTATCGAATCCGGGCAGAGAACGTGGAGTGAAGACGAAATCGCCATACTTTTTGTCAGGTGCGCCCAATACCTGAAAAGGAAATGTTGTTCCGCGTCCTACACTGATACGTGTTGCCTCGAAAGGGCAAAGCGAAGCATACAGGCGGATGGATTGTGCATCGGGCAAGTTGGGAGACGGTTTCACGGGAAGTACGTAAGGCTGTCCATGTTGCCATCCTTTTATGGGAATCACGGTTAGCGGGCAAGTCTTTGTCTGGGTAGTCATCCATCTTTCTCCGTTAATCATTTGTGCCAGTTCCCCGATGGTACAACCGTGAAGGACCGGCAAAGGTAGCATTCCGACAAAACTTTTATACCCCGCTTTCAATACAGGACCTTCTACGTAGTCGCAGGGATTGGGACGGTCTAGTACAATCATTTCTTTTTTATTTTCCGCACAGGCTTCCATTACATAATACATTGTACTGATATAGGTATAAAAACGCGCACCTACGTCCTGAATATCGAACACGATGACATCGATATCCTTTAGTTGGGCGGCGGTTGGTTTCTTGTTATTCCCGTAGAGTGAGACGATAGGTATTCCCGTGCGGCTGTCTTTTCCGTCTTTTACAGTTTCACCGGCATCCGCGTTGCCGCGAAAGCCATGCTCCGGTGCAAAAACTTTCACTATATTGATCTTTTGTTTTAATAAAGTATCCAGCAGATGAACGTGTTCCGTGCCAACGATGGAAGTGTGGTTTACGACCATTCCTACACGTTTTCCTTTGATTAGCGGCAGGTACTGGTCCATGCGTTCGGCGCCCGTAATTACTTTTCCGCTGGCGTATGTCGAGCAAAGTATTATGAACAGAGAGAAAAGAATGAAGGAACTTCTGGCTTGCATATCAGTAAATTTTTGTAATATTGCACAAAAATATCATTTCTCGGTCAGGGAACAAGTAATAACTAGTGAAAAATATGAATCCAATTGAAATTATCGACAAATTTTATCCGCAAGAGACGGAACAACGGCACATTCTACTTATACATAGCCTTTCTGTTGCTCAAAAAGCTTTGAAGATCGTAGATGCTCATCCCAATTTACCTATCAACCGCAGTTTTGTCAGAGAAGCCGCGCTTCTGCACGACATCGGAATCTTTCTGACCGATGCTCCTACAATCCAATGTTTTGGAGAACATCCTTATATTGCCCACGGCTATTTGGGAGCAGATCTTTTGCGAAAAGAAGGTTTTGAACGTCATGCACTGGTTTGCGAACGCCATACCGGAGCCGGATTATCACTGGAAGAAATCATAGAACGACAGCTGCCTCTTCCTCATCGTGAAATGCTGCCCGTCACTCTGGAAGAGCAAATAATCTGTTTTGCCGATAAATTCTTTTCCAAAACTCATCTTGATGAAGAAAAGACAGTGGAAAAAGCCCGAAAAAGTATTGCAAAATATGGTGAAGAAGGGCTAAACCGTTTCGATGGGTGGTGTTCTTTATTTTTATAGCACTAAAAAATAATTAAATAACAGAGATTCTCACGCATTATTGATGAAGATTGTGTACTTTTGCCACTTCAAGCGTAAAACTATTAGTTAATGGCGCCATTGAGAGCAAAAATAATTATATCATTCATATTGCTGATTGTCTTGCTGATGCTTCCTGATGAGGCTACGTCTCAGCGTCGAAGAAGAGGGATGATTGCCTCCAACACTGCACAAACGGATTCCCTTAACGGGAACGATTCGTTGAGAGCGGATACAGTTGTGGTACGCGTCGACTCTGTAGCACCGACAAAGAAACAACCGCTCGATGCACCGGTTATTTATGAATCTAACGACTCCACCACTTTCACGTTGGGAGGTGCCGCTACGCTTTATGGTAGCGGCAAAGTTAACTACCAGAATATCGAACTGGCAGCGGAAGTGATTTCCATGAATCTGGACAGTAGTACGGTACATGCCTATGGTATTAAAGATACGACAGGAACAATAAAAGGTAAACCTGTCTTTAAAGAAGGCGAAACAGCATACGACACAGAGACTATCAGTTATAACTTCAAGAGTAAAAAAGCGGGAATCACGGATATCATCACCCAACAGGGCGAAGGTTATGTGACCGGTAGCAGAGCCAAGAAGGGAGCAAATGATGAAATCTTTATGGAGCACGGTCGTTACACGACTTGTGACCATCATGACCATCCTCACTTCTACATGCAGCTGACAAGGGCCAAAGTGCGTCCCAAAAAGAATGTAGTAACAGGTCCTGCGTACCTTGTGGTGGAAGATGTTCCTCTGCCGCTGGCTGTGCCTTTTTTCTTCTTCCCTTTTTCCAGCAGTTATTCTTCAGGCTTCATTATGCCGACCTATATGGATGACTCCAGCCGTGGTTTCGGTCTGGCAGAAGGAGGGTATTACTTTGCTATGAGCGACATCATGGACTTGAAACTCACAGGAGATATATTCACGAAAGGTTCATGGCGGCTCTCCGGATTGACAAATTACAATAAGAGGTATAAATATTCCGGTACCTTGCAGGCGGATTATCAGGTGACTAAAACCGGAGACAAAGGAATGCCGGATTATACAGTTGCCAAAGACTTCAAGGTGGTGTGGAACCACCGGCAGGATGCTAAGGCAAGTCCGAACAGTACTTTCTCGGCCAGTGTAAATTTCTCGACCAGTAGTTATGAACGGTCTAACATCAACAACCTTTACAACTCTCAGTTGTTGACTCAGAATACAAAGACTTCAAGTATCAGCTATTCCCGCAGTTTCCCCGATATTGGTCTGACCTTGTCCGGAACTACCAATATTGCGCAGACTATGCGTGACTCTTCTATCGCCGTGACGCTCCCCGACCTTAATATTACGTTGAGCCGTCTTTTCCCTTTCAAGCGTAAGAAGGCTGCCGGAGCCGAGCGTTGGTATGAAAAGATTTCCATCAGCTATACGGGACGTCTGACAAACAGTATCAGAACAAAAGATGACCGTTTGTTCAAGACCGGAATCAGCGGATGGGAAAATGCGATGAATCATAATATTCCTATCAGTGCTACTTTCACGCTGTTCAAGTATTTGCAGGTTTCTCCTTCGGTCAACTATACAGAGCGGTGGTATACCCGTAAGATGAACCAGACATATAATATGGAAGAACATAAGCTGGACCCTAATCTGAATGATACTATTAATGGTTTCTATCGGGTGTCCAACTATTCTGCCAGTATCAGTTTGAGTACGAAACTGTATGGTATGTACAAGCCTCTTTTCATGAAGAAGAAAGAGATACAGATCCGTCACGTTGTTACTCCACAAGTAAGTCTTAGCGGAGCTCCCGGATTCAGCAAGTATTGGGAGGAATACACAGATTATAACGGCAATACACAATACTATTCTCCTTTTACCGGACAGCCTTTTGGAGTTCCTTCACGTGAAGGTTCGGGAACGGTTAGCTTCTCTCTGTCCAACAATCTGGAAATGAAGTATTATGATGCCAAGAAGGATACGCTCAAAAAGGTCAGTCTGATTGATGATTTGAGCGCAAATATGTCCTATAATATGGCAGCGAAAGAAAGACCTTGGAGTGATTTGAGTTTGAATATCCGTATGAAGCTGACCAAGAACTATACTTTCAATATGAACGCTTCATTCGCTACTTATGCTTATGCTTTCGATAAGAACGGTAATGTAGTGACCAGTAATCGTACTGAATGGTCTTATGGACGTTTCGGACGTTTCCAGGGATATGGTTCTTCTTTTAACTATACTTTTAATAATGATACCTGGAAGAAGTGGTTTGGTCCGAAGGAAGACGCTGAACAGGATAAAAACAAGAAGGACTCGGAAGACGGAGACGGTGAGGATTCTGAAGGTACGGAAGATGGAACTACCATCAAGAAGGTGGAGAAGGCACAGGCCGACCCGGATGGTTATCAGGTATTCAAGATGCCTTGGTCTTTAAGTTTCAGTTATTCGTTCAATATTCGTGAAGACAGAACGAAGCCTATCAATCGCTATTCCATGCGTTATCCGTTTACTTATACCCACAATATTAATATGAATGGAAATGTGAAGATTTCCAACAACTGGTCGCTTTCATTCAATTCGGGTTACGACTTCCAGGCAAAAGAGATTACGCAGACTTCTTGTACGATTTCGCGTGACTTGCACTGCTTTAACCTTTCTGCCAGTCTTTCGCCATTCGGACGTTGGAAATACTACAATGTTACCATTCGTGCCAATGCAATTATTCTTCAGGACTTGAAGTATGAGCAGAGAAGCCAGACGCAAAGTAATATTCAGTGGTATTAATAAATGGAATGAAGAATCGGGAATAAGCCCCGGTAGGACTAAAATATAAAAATGGCTGCATGATCTTTGGGGTGATGCAGCCATTTTCTTTATGTCTTGATTCTGATTGATCAGATGATGATTACCATACAATTTCCGTTTCTCCGTTTGCCTTCAGATAATCGTTTGCCCGGCTGAAATGTTTGTTGCCGAAGAAACCATTATAGGCAGAGAGGGGAGAAGGGTGGGCGGAGCTGAGTACCAGATGCTTGTTGCGGTCGATAAAGGCTCCTTTGCGTTGGGCATAAGCTCCCCACAAGATAAACACAAGATGTTCTCTTTCTTCTGCCAGCGCACGAATGGCTGCATCTGTAAAGGCTTCCCATCCGCGGTTTTGGTGAGAGCCTGCCTGATGAGCGCGTACGGTCAGAGTCGCGTTGAGCAGCAATACTCCTTGTTCGGCCCAGCGAGTCAGGTTTCCGGTAGCGGGAGCGTCTGTGCCTATGTCCGCCTTTATCTCTTTGAATATGTTTACCAGAGAAGGAGGGAAAGGAACTCCGTCATTGACTGAGAAACAAAGTCCGTGTGCCTGGCCTGGCCCGTGGTAAGGGTCTTGTCCGATGATTACTACCTTCACTTTGTCGAAAGGACAGAGGTTGAAGGCATTGAAAATCAGCTTTCCCGGAGGAAAAATCTGATACTGGCTATATTCACTTTTAACGAATTCTGTCAGTGTGCGAAAGTAGTCTTTTTCAAATTCCGGCTGTAAGTGTGTTTTCCAGCTTTCTTCTATTTGTACATTCATAGCAATTATATAAGGTGTATATCAAGTTCCTCACATTCTTTGCGCATATCTTCCGGCCAGATGCTGGCTTGTATTTCTCCGATATGAGCTTTGCGAAGGTAGAACATACACAAACGGGATTGTCCGATACCGCCACCGATAGATAGGGGAAGTGTATCATCCATCAGTCGTTTGTGGAAATAAAGTTTCAGTCTCTCTTCTTCGTTTTCTTCTTTGAGCTGACGTTGCAGAGCTTCTCTGTCTACACGAACACCCATGGAAGATAATTCGATGGAACGTTGCAGTACATCGTCCCAAAGCAAAAGGTCACCGTTGAGCCCCGGCAAGTTATTCAGCCCATTCGATGTATAATCATCGTAGTCCGGTGCACGTCCGTCATGCTTTTTGCCATCACTCAGTTTGCAGCCGATACCGATGATAAACACGGCACCGTATTTCTGGCAGATGGCATGCTCACGGCATTTGGGTTCAAGGTTCGGATAAAGCTGGCGCAATTCTTCCGAATGGATGAAATGTAACTTCTGTGGCAGACAGGGTTTGATCTGAGGATACATTTCGTATACCATGTATTCTGTGCGGATCATGGCTGCGTAGATACGGTTTACGATCTCTTTCAGGAATTCTACGTTTCTGTCTTCGTTGGTGATGACGCGTTCCCAGTCCCATTGGTCTACATAGAGCGAGTGAAGGTTTCCGAGTTCTTCGTCAGAACGGATGGCGTTCATGTCGGTGTAGATACCGTATCCCGGTTCGATATTGTAATCGGCGAGGGTTAATCTTTTCCATTTTGCTAATGAATGAACGACTTCTGCTTGTGCGTCACCTAAATCCTTGATCGGGAATGAAACAGGACGTTCTATACCATTCAAATCGTCATTGATACCCATGCCTTTCAATACGAAAAGCGGGGCTGTTACGCGTCTGAGGCGCAATTCTGATGACAGGTTTAACTGGAAGAACTCTTTTATTTGTTTGATTCCCAACTCTGTTTGTTTTAAGTCGAGTAACGGTTTATAGTTCTTTGGTTTTATCAAGTAACTCATAGGATTGTTGATTGTTAATTGTCGGCAAAGATAGGAATAATATTAATATCTGTATTGGATATTCTCTAAAAGATTGTCAAATTGATAAACTATATGCTATAAAGCATTTCAAAATAACAGAAGGTCAAGGAGTGCCGGTGACTTAAGAACTATAAAAAAAGATGAATCATTAGGAAGATGAGAAGATTTTTTATACTTTTGTCATCGCATTTAGGAAATGGCCCCGTAGCTTAGTGAATAGAGCGTCAGATTCCGGTTCTGAAGGTCGTGCGTTTGAATCGCACCGGGGTCACATGGAAATCCCTTGATAATCAGCTATTATCAAGGGATTTTTGTATCTATATACCTTCTTCTTAGCTTCTTGATACTTGTAGTCCCTTGTCAGAAAGTGTCATTTCAACAAAGCGTGCACGCGGGTTAGGGGCGTGCTCGGTCAGTATCCGGCGGATATGTCCTGCTGCTTGCGGATCTTTAGCTACCATATATAAGTAACCGCCACCGCCTGCACCGGGTAATTTATATCCTAATGTATAATCTTTAATTTGTTCGATAATGGCTGCTACCGCCGGTGGATTCGTACCCGAGTCCAATGCTTGATTTTGTATCCAGCTTTTGCCGATGAGATTGCCGAAAGTGTTGAAATTACCACGTAAAATAGCCTCGTTCATATCCATCGCATGGGCTTTCATCTCTGCCAATAAGCTAAGATGCATTCCGGAGTTAAGGAACATAGAGCTGACTATTTCAGCCAGAATTCCTTTTGCTGTACGGGTGATACCTGTATAGTAAAGCAGGTGGCAGTCCCGGTATTCCGGTTGCACAAAGAGTTGGTCGGGCAACCAACGAACCAATGGATGCTGTCCAAAGCCGGATTCGGACTGTAACAGTTTTACACCGGGAAATACACCGCCGTATTGATCTTGCCATCCGCCGCCGGTGGTAAGCAATTGCTCCAATACCAGTGTATAATTGCAGATATCGTTCTTGTCCCATGCCAGTCCGCAGAAGTCATTGATAGCTCCGAGTACGGTAGATGAAAGGATAGAACTGGTGCCTAGTCCCGAACCTGCCGGTATTGCGGCTAATAAGGTGATTTCAAGTCCTGAGCCGAAAGCTTTCAGGTGCTCTTCCAGTGATGCGTAAGATTCCGCTGCGAATAACGGAGCGAATCCTGCCAAGGTAAGTGCTGCCTTTGGAATGGAGAAAGGTGAACCGACTTTTTTGTAATCCTGTAGTTCCTCGTAGCTTCTGATAACTTCCATGGCTCCCATATCAATAGAACGAAGTACGATATGGAATTCCGGACATGGCTTGACGTATACTTGCAGCGGAGGCTGTCCGTTCAGTTCAATGGCCAGATTGACTACACTTCCTCCTGAGTAGAGAGAGTAAGGAGGAGTGTCTGTCCATCCTCCTGCAACATCAATGCGCACCGGGCTTCGGGCCCATACTATCTGATCTGAGTAAACATTGAGTTTCGGATGGTTCGTTTTTCCGGCAACGGCTTCCAGTAGCCCGTCACGGAGTAGTTGGAAGGCAGCTTGTTCTTCTTCCTTGTAGTTGTCATTGCCTTGCAGTTTCATGATGCGTGCCCGGAGCATCCGGTTATGTATACGCAGCATGGGGGCGGAATCTTCCTTCAAGATAGCAGGAACATCCAGGTTGAACCGGATAAATTCATTGGCAGCATCCTGCAAATCAAGTTGATAGAATACACTCTTTTCGTAATTGGCGGACAAGCCTTTCCAGTTATCTTTGCGGAAGGCATTGCGCTGTGCATAAAGGCGTTCCAGATTAGCCTGTGCCGATATCTCGTCAGCAGAAAGTTTTTCAGCTTTCAGCCATAGCTCTTTTCCTTCTTTTAATTGTGGTTCGGATATCATCCAGCGTACTACTATGCCAAGTTCTTCGACAGAAGTCATTACGGGGAAAATAGAGGCTGCTTGCAGGTCATCTGTACGTCCTTTTATTTCTTCCCGGCTGATTCCTCTTTCTCGCATCCAATGTGTGAAAGACATTCCCAGATAGGTCGTTGAATCGTTGCTTAACGCCCCTTTGAATACATCGTCCAGTCCATAAGGACGTGCGACAAAACCTGTTTCTCCCATGGGAACGATATCGATGCAGATTCCGTCCGGCACACCTATATTCCAGTGATTTTCGGGAACCCCTGTGATAATCTGGCGGGAACCTAATTTCCATCCTTTTCCTACGTGGCTGTTTTCGATCCATAAATTGGCATTTTCCGCAGACAGCTCCACCTTTGTAAGTGAGTTCTGGATAAAGATGGCAGGGTTCGGTTTTACTTTCCGGTGCATGATACGTCTTTGGTCACGGACTTTATCCTGTATGGCCAGCGTAGAGGAAATCAGTTCCCGGCTTGTTCCGAAATGATAAAACTCTCCTCCGGGTAAAGGCAGGATAGCTACCGATAATTTATTTACTTCGTCGTCTGCCGTTTTAGGATGTTCTCCCAGTGCCAGACCGTAATCTGAATATAAGTCGTAGTAACTGATATCATTCGTACCTTCTTTCAATGACCGTTTCATCAATACCTCCACGGCACGGTCACTTAATATCCAGATGCCGATGTCCATCAGGAAAAGATGAGTTTTCGATAATCCTTCTAACTCTTCAAGAGAAGGTTTCTGTAACATGAAGTC
>ENA-UEOJ01002491-UEOJ01002491.1-human-gut-metagenome-genome-assembly--contig:-NODE-2491-length-10869-cov-3.616475_pt1 | contig 10869 bp, 7 predicted proteins | sample MGYA00242885_ERZ507886 | MGnify/ENA primary metagenome ERZ507886 (study PRJEB26167, sample SAMN06115505) | human gut metagenome | host: Homo sapiens | place: China:Anhui | collected 2015-08-07 | study... | reverse complement strand
ACTTGATCCGCCACCGGCGGTGCTTCGCCTGTTTCCCTGCGCCATTGAAATCCTAAGTTTTCAGAACTTTTATAAAGTTCTGAAAACTTGCTCAGCGGGGCAAAAAGACTTTTTTGACACGCTGAATCGCCGGTTCATTGAACCGGCGATTTTACTATAACCCAACGCTTTTCGGTATGCGTGGCGCTTTTTCGGGACTTGAAGCTCGTCCGGCGTTTCTGAGGCTGCCTTATCGTGAAACCGCCAGCCTTACAGGCTGTTGACGGCAGCTTCCAGCTGACGCATGGCCTGTTCCAGAACGCTGCGGGGACAGGCAACATTGAGCCGCATATACCCGTTCAGGCTCCGGCCGAAGGCGCAGCCGTCATTGAGGCCCAGCTTTGCCTTCTGGATCATGAAGTCATGAAGCGCTTCGTTGCTCAGGCCCAGATCCCGGCAGTCCAGCCACATGAGGTAGGTGGCATCGGGGGCGTAGGTCCTAATCTTGGGAATGTGCTGCTTGCAGTAGTCTACCACGAAGTCGAAGTTGGCGGAAATGTAGGGCAAGAGCTGCTCCAGCCATTCCTCGCCTTCATTGAAGGCCACCTCCATGGCGGTGACGGAGAAGGCGTTGTTGCGGTGGATATCCATGTCGGTCCAGAACTTGTCGAACATGGCCTTCATGTGAGCATTGGGGAACACCGCGGTGCTGGCCTGAAGACCTGCCAGATTGAAGGTCTTGGTGGCGGAAATGCCGGTGACCACATTGGCGGCGATCTCAGGGGAGAGGGAGGCGGTGGGAATGTGGCGCTTGCCGTGGAAGATGAGGTCGGAATGGATCTCGTCGCTGACCACCAGAACGTGGTGCTTCAGACACAGCTCCATCATCCGGCGCAGTTCCTCCTCCGTCCAGACGATGCCCAGAGGATTGTGGGGGTTGCACAGCAGAAAAATGTCCGCGCTCCGGAGCTTTTCCTCGAAGTCGGCCCAGTCCACCGTCCATGCGCCGCCCTGCTCTACCAGCTGATTTTCAATGACGTGCCGGCCAGCCAGCTCGGTCATGTCATAGAACTCACCGTACACGGGGGTCTGGATCAGAACATTGCCGTTCTGGGGGGTATAGAGCCGGATCATGACGCTGAGGGTCTGGACCACGCCGGGACTGAAGCTCATGAGGGCCGTGTCGGTGTCCCAGCCGTTGCGGCGCTTCTGCCAGTTCTTCACGGCCTCGAAATAGCTGGCGGGCCGGGCGGTGTAGCCCCAGATGCCCTCCTCGGCCCGGGCCTTCAGCGCGTCAATGACGGGCTGGGCGGTCCGGAAGTCCATATCCGCGATCCACAGGGGGATCACATCGTCGGTGCCGAACTTCTTGACCCGTTCATCATACTTGGCGGAGAGGTTTTTGGAGCGGTCTACCACTTGGTCGAAATCATATTGCATGACTCCCACATCCTTTCTTTGCGTGTTCAGTGGCACGTCTGTATGCTTTGACTGATTACTAAGCAAGAACTGTGCCAAACCGCCGGGGCGGCGTAGCTATGCACGGAAACCCGTTGGAAAGCGGGAAAGCACATGAAATACCCGGGAGGGATTTTGGCAAATCGCCCAAATCCCTCCCGGACGCTGCGACTGCCCCGGAAAACAGGGCCGCGCACGATCGGCTTTTATTGGCTGAATTGGTATAAATGGTTATAGCTTTTCATCTTTGACCGATTTCCCATAGCTCCCGGCCCTTGGGCGTCAGCTGGCTACCGCCCCGGCCCCGGCTGACGCGGGCCAGCCCCTGCTCCGACATTTCGGAGAGGATGGTCCGTACCTCCTGCTGAGAGAGGGGGACATGGGACTCCCGGGCCTTTTGCAGCAGCTTATCCCGGCCCATGGGCGTCCCGGCCTCGGAGGCCGCATACAGCTGGGCGAGCACGAATCGGAAGGAATCCGACATGGAGGGGGCCGGCGCGTCCTGCCGCGCTGCCGGGGCGGACGCCGGACGGGAGAGGGCGTCCCCGGAGAGCAGCAGGGTGGGGGGCAGGTCCTCCATGGTGATGTCCCGGTGGTCGGTATAGATGAAGTATTCCACCACGTTTCGCAGCTCCCGGATATTGCCGGGCCATGTGTGACGGCGGAAAAAGTCCTGCACCGGCTCCGTCAGGCGGAAGTCGCCGTTCAGCTCCCGGCGGAACTGATCCATCAGCAGGAACATATCGTCCCCCCGCTCCGTCAGGGGCGGGATGACCGCCGGCAGGGTGTTCAACCGGTAATAGAGGTCCCGGCGGAAGGTGCCCTCCCGCACCTTTCGTTCCAGCGCCTCGTTGGTGGCGGCCACGATGCGGACGTCCACATGGATGATGCGGTTGCCGCCGACCCGCATGACCTCCCGCTCCTGCAAGGTCCGCAGCAGCTTGATCTGAAGAGCGGGGCTCATGCCCTCCACCTCGTCCAGAAACAGCGTGCCCCTGTGGGCCAGCTCAAAGAGGCCGGGGCGGCCGCCCTTTTTGGCTCCGGTGAAGGCCCCCTCCTCGTAGCCGAACAGCTCGCTTTCCAGCAGATTTTCCGGAAACGCCGCCACGTTGATGGCCAGAAACGGCCCGGCCGCCCGGCGGGAGGCCCGGTGAACGGCGTGGGCGAACAGCTCCTTGCCGGTGCCGGTCTCGCCGATCAGAAGAATGGGACTTTCACTGTTGGCCATCCGGGTCAGAGTCTCCTTGGTCCTGCGGATGGCCGCCGACTGTCCGATCACATCGTCAAAGCTGTATTTGGCGTAGTAGCCCTTGTGGAGCAGTTGGCCCCGCAGTTCGTTCTGCCGGACCTCCACGTCGTTGAACCGCTGGAGCAGGGCGAAGGCGCCGATACAGGCGTTCTGCCGGATGACCGGTACCACCTCCACGCTGAGGTTGACGCTGTTGACCTTGATGACCTTGGCGGGCAGCGTTTGCCGGGCGCGGAGACACGCGGCGAAGGGAATGTAGGGGAAGACCTCCTCGCACCGCTTTCCCTGGATCAGCGCCGCGCTGACGCAGGTCATATCCTCCGCCTGACGGCTGCAGGCGAAGATCTCGCCCTTTTCGTTGATGCCGATAACGCCGTCCTCCAGACTCTCCAATAAAATATGGAACAGGCTTTCCAGACGGACGGACCGGGCAAACATCTGGTCAAAGCTGTAGTTGCTGGTGGCGACGCTGCGGGCGTACTCCTGAAAAGCAGGCCCCTCCAGCAGGGACTCCAGTCCCAGCCGCAGGGCGATCTCGATCATCATGCCGGAGGTGCAGACCCGCTGGCCGATATCAATGACCGTTTCCATTTTCGGCGGGACGTAGCGCATCTCATCCGGGGTCACGGCGATATGGACGTCCTCCTCCAGCGACGCGCCGGGGTAGAAGGGGATCCAGTGGATGTGGGTGATGCCGAACTGCTCCAGCTGGGCAATGGCCTCTCGGGCCATGGTCTCGGTCATGTTGACAAACAGTACCTTGCTGCCTGCGGGCAGCTCCTTCAGCTTCCGCAGCTCGCTCCACCGGAAGGATGCCTCGATCGCCATGGTCTGGCTGTCCAGCGGGATATGCTTGGCCAGCTCCTCCGGGGAACCGTAGGCGTCCGTGGAGGCTACAAACAGATCCGCCCGCTCCAGAACACCTGCGGCGCTGCCGTCCAGCATGGAAAAGACGGAAATATCCGCTACATCGGAAAACAGCCCGGCGATGTCCTCGCCGTAGGACTTGCCTGCCCGGGGGTCTAAGGCGATGACGGAGATCTTCTTTTTGGTCACCACAAAATCACTTCCTTTGACCAGTTTCTTCAACCATTTAATCATGGACCGGGCGGTTTTACAAGAGAAATCGCAGAATTTGTCAAAAAAAGAAGTTGGCACGGAATTTGCTTTCTATTGTGACGATCTGATATGTGGCATCTGAAAAACAAGAAGGAGGAGCGTTCCCATGATCACCAAAGAAGAACTGCTGACACTGCTGCGCCAGGAGGTAGTCCCGGCCCTTGGCTGCACGGAGCCGGTGTGCGTGGCTCTGGCCGCCGCAGACGCCCATCATGCCGTGGGGGGCAGCATCGTCTCCGTGAAGGTGGAGGTAAACCCCGGCATCTACAAAAACGGCATGAGCGTGGGAATTCCCGGTTTCCCCCGGGTGGGCCTGAACTATGCCGCCGCACTGGGCGCCCGCCTGAGCAACCCGGAGAAGGGCTTGCAGCTGCTGGCGGACATTGATGAGACCGTCACCGCCGACGCCATCGCTCTGGCGGAGGCGCGCCGTGTTACCGTTACGATCAAGCATGACGAGGCGCAGCTCTATGTCCGGGCGGAGGTCACCACGGAGGCCGGTACCGGCATCAGCGAGATCCGGGGGACCCACTCCAATATCATCCTCACCCAGCGGAATGATGAAGTTCTGCTGGAAAAGGCATACAGCGCCGGTACGCAGGACGACATCCACGCCCGCCTGATGCCCATGACGGTGGCGGAGATCCGGGCCGTGGTGGATCAGTGCAGCGAGGCGGAGCTGGCCCCTATGCTGGACGGCATGGAGATGAACGAAAAGCTGGCGGACTTCGGTCTGGAGCACCGGCTTGGCATCGGCGTCGCCGCCGCGCTGCAAAAGCAGGTCACGGAGGGCGCTATGGGGGATAACCTGTTCAGCCGCACCATGATGCGGGTAGCCAGCAGTGCCGAGGGCCGCATGAGCGGCTGTCCCTACGCCGTTATGAGCAGCGCCGGCAGCGGCAACCACGGCATCACCGCCGTTATCCCTGTGGTGGAGATGGCCCATCATCTGGGGGCCTCTAACGAGATGCTGGAAAAAGCGCTGGCCTTCTCCCATGTGCTGAACGTCTATATCAAGTCCTTTACCGGCAAGCTGTCCGCCACCTGCGGCTGCGGCGTTTCCGCCGCCACGGCTGCCGCGGCCGCTATGGTGTGGCTCATGGGCGGCACGGACGAGCAGATCGGCAAGGCCATCATCAATATGAGCGGCAACCTCACCGGCATGATCTGCGACGGCGGCAAGATCGGCTGCGCACTGAAGCTGGCTACCGCCACCAACGCCGCCATGATGTGCGCCTATTTGGCAATGAGCGATGTGGTCCTCCAGTCCACGGACGGCATCTGCGGCGCTACCCCCGAGCAGGCCATCCGCAATATGGGCCGGGTCAGCACCCCGGGCATGGTGGAGACCGACCGGACCATTCTGGAGATCATGATGGAAAAAAGTCAGGAGGACTGAACGCTGCCGCTGAAAAGCGGCTCCTGAAGATCGAACCGTGGTGCAGCAGCAACTCCCGGAGCCCTTGTGTACAAGGACTCCGGGAGTTCTTTGTGACATGTGGGGAGAATCGGCAGGGGAGGGGGTCACACCAGCAGCACGGTGATGTCGTTGACATTGGTGCCGGTAGGTCCGGTGACGATCAGCCCGCCGCAGGCTTTCAGGGCGTGATAAGCGTCATTGTCCGCCAGCGTTTTGTCGATGGAAATGCCCAGAGCGGCCAGAGCGTCCGCCGTGGTGCCGTCGGTGATGCCGCCCGCCGCGTCCGTGGGACCGTCGGTGCCGTCAGAGCCGACGGAGGCCACCACCGCTTCCAATCCTGCCAGCCCTTCCGCTGCTGCCAGCGCCAATTCCTGATTCCGTCCGCCCAGACCGTGGCCCGTCAGATGGACCACCGTCTCGCCGCCTAAGATATAGGCGGTTTTTTCGCCCTTTCCGGCGTGGGTCCCCGCCATGGCGGACAGGAAGCGGCCCGCTTCCCTGGCCTCACATTGGAGCCGGTCCGTCAGAAGGCAGGTCCGGTAGCCCAGCGCTTCCGCACGGGCCGCCGCGTCCCGGCAGAGCTGGGCCACGCTGCCGGTGGTGACCGTGGTGACGTTATTCAGCGCTTTGGGCGGTTCCTGTTCCAGCAAGTCCAGCGCCTGAGGGCTGAGGGTCAGACCGTACCGGCTCACAAGGGCCATGGCCTGCGCCGTTGTGGTGCTGTCCGGATAGGCGGGGCCGGAGGCGATCATATCCGGGGGATCTCCGATGACGTCGGAGAGGAGGATGGCATACACATGGGCCGGGGCGCAGAGCTGGGCGAACCGCCCGCCCTTGACGCCGGAGAGCCGCTTGCGGATGGTGTTGATCTGGGTGATGTCCGCGCCGCAGGCCAGCATCTGGCCGGTGATGTCCTCCAGCTCCGCCAGAGGCACCAGAGGGCGCTCAAACAGGGCGGAGCCGCCTCCGGACACCAGAAACAGCACCCGGTCCCTTGCGCTGAGGCCGCTGACTGCCGCCAGCGCCGCTTCCGTGGCCCGAACGGAATGTTCATCCGGCACGGGATGGCCCGCCTCGTAAATGGCCAGATCACCGATGGGGCCTTGGCTGTGGCCATATTTCGTCACCACCACGCCGTGTTCGATGGTGCTGCCCAGCGCGTCGTAAGCGGCTTTTGCGGTCTGCCACCCGGCTTTGCCGATGGAGACCAGCACCGTCCGCCCCTGACAGGGGGGCAGCTGGGCCAGCGCCCGCTGAATGGCGGCGTCCGGCACCGAGGCTTCAATGGCGCTGCGGCAGATATCCTCCGCATCCCGGCGGAGGGTTTGCAGGGTCTTGCTGTCCATCGTCAGATTCCCCTTTCAAAAATCGGCATTCTGCCGGAAAACTTACGGATTTACCACATTTTCCGGTGCTCCGCTCAGAAACGCCCTGATATTGTTTACCGTGCAGTCCATGATCCGCTGGCGGCTGCCCTGAGAACCCCAGGACATGTGCGGGGTGATGATGCAGTTTTTCGCCTTCAGCAGGGGGTTGTCAGCCCGGATGGGCTCCGTGGAGACCACGTCCAGCCCGGCGAAGGCCACCTTGCCGCTGTTCAGAGCGTCCGCCAGATCCTGCTCCACCACCATTTGCCCCCGGCTGTTGTTGAGGATGATAACGCCGTCCTTCATCTTGGCGATGTTCTCCTTGTTGATGATCCCCACGTTGAAGTCCGCTAAGGGCATTTGGAGCGCCAGCACGTCGGACCGGGCAAACAGGCCGTCCAGATCCACAAATTCCACCCCCAGATCCTTAGCGGCCTGAGACTGGGAGCGGTTGTAGGCGATGACGTGCATCCCCAGTCCCTTGGCGGCCTCGGCGGTGTGGATGCCGATACGGCCGCAGCCCAGCAGACCGAAGGTCTTGCCCGTCAGCTCGATGAGAGGATAGTCCCAGTAGCACCAGTCCGGGCTGTTCTGCCACTTGCCCTCGTGGACGGTCCGATCATGGTGGCCGATGTGCAGGCAGGCCTCCAGCATCAGGGCGATGGTGAATTGGCTGACGGAATAGCCGCCGTAGTTGGGCACGTTGCACACGGGGATGCCCTTTTCCTTGGCGTAAGCCACGTCCACCACGTTGTAGCCGGTGGCCATCACTGCGATGAACTTCAGGTTGGGGCAGTTGTCAATGACCTTCCGGGAGACCTTCGCCTTGTTGATGACGGCGATCTCCGCGTCGCCGATCCGACGGATGCTCTCATCCTCGTCAGCCGTGTCGATGCGGTCGTAGTACGTCACCTCGCCCAAGGCTTCCAGCGGGGCCCAGCTCAGGTCGCCGGGGTTTTCCACGTAGCCGTCTGTTACAATGATCTTCATAGAATGTGCTCCTTCGCAAAATGGGATATCCTTTGTTGAACGGGCCTGCGCGCCGAAAAAATTCCTGCTCCCCGCGTGGAGCGGGAATACACCGCCGGCCCAGCCGCTAACGGCTACCCGACCTTACCGGCCAGGGAAATTCACCGCCTTTTCGACAGACGCGCTCTTGCTGCTTGGAATTATAGCCCTGCACCTGTCAGAGTGCAAGAAAAACAGTTGACGGGCCGGGAGGGGATATATCGCATACGGCGAAGGAAGCAAACGGAAGGAGGGACGTGGTTCAGCGTGAACCACGTCCCTCCTGGTCAAAACAGCCATCATCCTGACAGGCAGCTTGGGTCATACAGAGTTTTCCCACCGGATGTCAAGCGTATATAGCGTGGCTCCAAAGCAATTTACTGAATGGTGTAGACCCAGGTCTTAGCCATGGTCTCCTCGGTGATCTCCTGACCGATGCCGGGCAACTCGGGGACCGTCAGCTCGCCGTGATCGTCGTAGACGCAGGTATCCCGCAAGCCCTGCTTGATGCCGTAGGAGTGCTGCTCATGGATCAGGAAGTTGGGGATCGCGGTCTCCACATGGAGGGCCGCTGCCTGGGAAATGGGGCCGCCGCAGACATGGATCTGGACCTTCACATCATAGGTATCCGCCATGTCGCAGATCTTCTTGGCCTCGGAAATACCACCGCAGAGGCACACGTCCGGCTGGATCACGCTGAGGGAGCGGTTCTCGAAGAAGGGGCGGTAGCCCAGACGGGTGTAGATCCGCTCGCCGGAGGCCACGGGGATCCGGATATTCTCCTTGATCTCCCGCATGGAGACGGCGTTGAGGGGATGGACCGGCTCCTCGTAGTACATGATGTTCAGATCATCGATGTAGTTGGCCAGCTGGATGGCAGTGCTGGTGTCCGTGAAGGAGTGAAGCTCGATGATGATGTCCAGATCGGGGCTGAGGTCCCGGATCGCCTGCAATCTGGCGCGAACCAACTTCAGTACGTTCTGGGGAAGCTGACCCCGGAGACGCCAGTCAGCGTCCTGCTTCGTGCGCTGCCAGTTGCCATTGGCAGCAACGCCGACAGGGTCCACCTTCACGGCGGTATAGCCCTGCGCCATGGCCTTCTTTGCAGCCTCGGCATACTGCTCCGGCGTGACCATGTTGCGGTCCTCCAGGTCCCAGTCGAACTGGATCTGGCTTGCATAGGCCCGGAGCTTTTCATTGATCTTACCGCCTAAGAGCTGATAGACGGGGGCATTGTAGTATTTACCCTTGATATCCCACAGGGCGATGTCAACGGTGCCGCCGCCCATGCCCCAGAAGGTCGTGCGGAACAGCTGCTCCCGAATGGCTTCGCTGCGCAGGGGATCCTTGCCGATGATGAGCTGGCCGAAGTCCTTCACCATCCAAACGCCCGCGTTATGGGCGTTGCCGTAGGCCAGACCTACCTCGCCAAAGCCGCTGATCCCCGCGTCCGTGTTGATGCGAATGCAGATGGGAGAGCAGTCCTCGTAGTTCAGGCATTTGCCAAAATCGTATACGTCAATACTTGTGATCTTCATAAGCGTTCTCCTTTTCTTGAAAACAAATATTTCTGTCAGCATAACAGCCTGTGGGTATCCTCAAGAGCACATATACCATAGTTCTTTGAAAAATACAACCGGAGTTGTAAAAAAGCCGCGGAAAATTGCAGATTACAATTTTCCGCGGCCGTAGGGAACGTTTTGTAGAGAAGAATGAAGAGGGGGCGATCAGTTGGCCTTGCCGCCGGAGAGGTTCTTGCGGACCTCTGCCTCGACCACAGAGATGGGCAGCTTTTCAGTCTCGGCCCGCAGCTCATCAAACTTCTTCATATCGTCAGCCTTGACCTCTTCCCACTCCTGAGCGAAGCTGCCATCGACGATCTTGTTGTACTGCTCCTCGATGAACTGACGCATGGAGGTGTTGTCCACCATCTTGAAGCGGGACATCTGACCATACTGGCTGGTACGGCTGTGGAGGGGCAGCTGCTTGAACAGACCCATATCCGCCATCTTCTCCATCATGACCATAGGCTCCTTGGACATGTACATCTCGGTGAGGATCGCCTCAGCGGGCAGACCCTTCTCGGCGAAGAAGTCGAATGCAGTCACCATGACGTTCATGATCAGGGGCCAGATAGCCTGCTCACTCATCAGGTCCAGATAGGTCTCGTCGTTGAAGGTGACCTCGATGGCGCCGGCCTTGGTAGAGCCCAGAGCCTTGGCCAGACCAACGGCGATCTCCTTGGCGTGGCCGGTAGCGTCCTGATTGACGACCAGGAAGGTGGGGAAGCCGGTGCCGTTTTCATAGGTTTCACGAACGCCCTTGCCGATCATGCGGGGAGCGACCATGATCACGTCCAGATCAGCGGCGGGCTTGATGAAGCCATAGGTGATGTTGTAGCCAGAAGCAAAGTTCAGTGCTGCGCCGGGATGCAGGTTGGGAGCGATATCGCGCTCGTAGATCTCGGGAGCCACTTCGTCCGGCAGCAGAAGGAACACGATGTCAGCCTTCTTGGAAGCCTCAGCGATGGAATAAGTGGGGAAGCCGTCGGCGTTGGCGGTGTTCCAGGATTCATCATGGATGCTGCCAACGATAATGTGCTTAGCGCCGGAATCTCTCATGTTCAGAGCCTGAGAACGGCCCTGGTTGCCGTAGCCGATGATCGCTATGACTTTATCCTGGATCGCCTCGATGTGACCGTCCTGATCGTAATAAACCTTGCCCATAATAAGTGCCTCCTCAACGTATTTAAAAATAAAAGATACATGACATAAGACATCTGATGTTTAAAGTATAGCACATGGTTCTAGATTGTCAAGGGTGATTTCTCAATTTTTTGTAAAATTTTGTAAAAAGAAACGGCCCGGTGATATACCGGGTCGTTCCGTCTGATTTTATTATATTATAAGGTGGACTCCGCCACGGCGTCCTGGATCTTAAACGATGCAGCCCACTGTCTGGCGCTTGCAGCGATCACCTTTTCCGCGGCGACCGGGTCCCGGTTGACGATGGCCTGATAGATGCTCTCGTGGTCATGGAGGGCCACTTCGGGGTTATCCCGGATCGCGATGGCGATGGAGCGGCGGAACAGCTCGTTCAGCGCATTTCCCAGGCTGATCATAAAGGAATTATGCGTTGCCTGCAAGATCTGCCCGTGGAACAGGATATCGTCCTCCGCCTCCAGTGTGCCGTTCCGCAGCTTTTCGCGGAACAGCTCCAGCTTTTCACGAATGGCCGCAAGGTCATTGTCTGTTGCCTGGTGGATAGCG
>ENA-UEOJ01002490-UEOJ01002490.1-human-gut-metagenome-genome-assembly--contig:-NODE-2490-length-10873-cov-3.822527_pt1 | contig 10873 bp, 10 predicted proteins | sample MGYA00242885_ERZ507886 | MGnify/ENA primary metagenome ERZ507886 (study PRJEB26167, sample SAMN06115505) | human gut metagenome | host: Homo sapiens | place: China:Anhui | collected 2015-08-07... | reverse complement strand
GCGTTTTTTCCTTTGCGGCGGCTGCGTCTAAGATCATCTTCACGCAGGTCTCGCGGCCAAGGGCGGCGTTGATGGCCAGATCGTAGTTGTGGGCATCGCCCCAGCGGTTCTGGGTGTAGTAGTTGTAGTAGGCCGAGCGGTTGCGGTCGGTCTTTTCCACCTCGTCCTTGATGCCCTTTTCGTCCTTGGCCTTTACCAAGGGGTTGGTCTTGGCGTACTGCAAGCGCCACTCCTTGGGTGCATACACAAACACCCGCAGCACGTCCTTGCGCTCCCGCAGGACGTAGTCACCGCAGCGGCCAAGGATCACGCAGGGGCCTTCTTCGGCCAGCTGCTTGATGATACGGCTCTGCAGAATGAACACCTGATCGCCCAGCGGCAGCTCGTTGCCCATGGTGTACAGGCTGTACAGCAGGCTGTGGGTGTGCCGTTTCTCGCTGGCGGCAACAGCCTCCTCCGACAAGCCGGAGTTCTTTGCTGCCATGGTGATCAGCTCCTTGTCGTAAAGCTTGATGCCCAGTGCATTTGCCACGTCCTCTGCGATGTAGCGTCCGCCGGTGCAGTACTCACGGCCCAAAGTGATGATCGTCTTTGCCATAATGTGTTCCTCCTGTTTCATATATCGCCCTGAAAAAGCTTACGGCTGTGCCGGGGCGTCCCCGGTCTGGCCATTGGCTTTGGGTTCTGTGCTTGCAGGTACAGGCTTCGGCTTCGGCAGCCGTACCTCTGCTACCCGCATGGTGCCGGTCTGGTCCACTGCATACACGCTGCAGCGCCCGCCTGCGGCCAGCAGCTCCGGCGGGAACTGTACCCCGCCGTCCTCGGTGCGGGTACAGCGCAAAAAGGTGCGGTGAGCGGTGGTGGCGTGCGCCACGCCGTCGTGGGGCGCGCAGGCGATCCAGCCGGAAAAATCCTCCGGCAGGTCTGCGGGCTCGCCCCGCCGCTCAAAGTAGTAAACGCCCGGCTGGGTGCCGGCGCGCAGCTCGCAGCGCAGCCGCCGGGGACGGTCGGCCTCAGTCTCCCGCTGCTTTGGCCGCAGGGCAATGGCCTTGCCGGTAAAGTAACGCATAAAATCCACCAGCGCCATGGTGCAGTTCACTGCGCCGTCGGTATCGGCGGTGGGGTCGTTCAGCAGCACAAAATCTGCCATCACAGCGTCATCGTGGCCAAAACCGTGCAGCCCCATCCACAGCCGCACCGGGTCGCGCTGACCGCGCACCCGTCGCTCCACCTGCACCGCTACCGAGCAGCCGTCGTGGATCTGCTCCCGCAGGTCAGCAAGGTCCATCCATGCCTGCCAGCAGGGGTAGCCGCAGCAGCCTGCGGCGGCCGCCGCAAAGGCGGTGTTGCCGGTGCTGCGGGTGCTGCCGTCCTCCATGGCGTAGGCCACTTCTTCCGGCAAGATATCTTCGCCCCAGCGGTTCATCAGCGCCGCCATGACCAGCGGCAGATCCATCTCCCGCCCAAAGCTGGGGTCATGGGCGGAAAGGCAGTATTCCGGCAGATAGAGCCGCCGGTTCAGCGCATGGCCGTTGCGCTTTTCCCACGCAAGAGGACGCACCGCCGCCGCCAGCAGACGCACCGCCGGGGTAACTTTATCGTTGTTAGTGGAAAGGTTCACCTGCAGCTGCACGCCGGTGCCGCCGCCCGGGGCGGCTACCGTGACGGTATCGCCCATCAAAAAAATCATGCCGTCCTCGCTCTGGCTGGACACGCTGCACCGGGGGTAGTCCGGTGCCCACTTGCCAAAGCTCATCCAGGCTGTCCACGCCCCTGCTGCGTACACCCGGCAGCGCACCTCCACCATGGTGTCCCGGGGCGCATGGGCGTTCCAGCTGACGTTCAGGTTGCAGAAGGCCGGCATGGCGAATTCCGGGGTGGTGTAGCTGCCGTACAAAAGGCTGCGTCCGGCCACGCTGTCCAGCACCAGTGCGCCGTTTTCCAGCGCAAGGTTGTCCAGCTGCCCGCGGGAAAAGGTCTCTGTCCCCTGCAGCACAAGATTATTCCGTTGTTCCATGGGACATCGCTCCTTTCCGCAGTTTTATCGCTTATTCTTCCGGGGTGTCGTCGTCGGCGTAGTCCTCTTTCAGGGCGGCCTCCAGCTCGGCATCCTTCAGCTTGCGGATGTTCTCCTCGATGTGGAACACCCGGTCGATATCGCCGTACACGATCTGGCAGGACACCTCGGTGACGAACCAGAAGCCGAAGATCAGCATCAGGAAAAGACCCAGCGGCATGCACAGGATCACCACGCCCCAGAACAGCACCTGCACGATGGCGGCAGCCAGTGCGTGGGGCAGAAAGGCGATCATGCAGTTGATGCTGTTTTTCAAGGTCAGGCTCAAAGGCTGGTCCAGCAGCACCACCTGCGGCCACATATAGGCAAACAGCATCTGGAACAGCACCAGATTGAGCACCGTAGCCACCCACAGCGGGACGCCCACATTGGTGCCGTGGTACAGCATATTAAAGCAGAAATAGACGAGGAAAATTTGCAGCGTGACCACCACGGTGTACAGCACACCGGGCACAAGGCTGGCCTTGAAGTTGCGCTTGAAGGCCTTGCGGTAGGTCACCCACCAGTAGCCCGCCTCGTCGCGCAGCGCGCGCAGGACGGTATCGTACATTCCGGCCAGTGCGGGCCCGGCCAGCAGACCGCCCACGGCGGCGCTGCCCAGCATCACCGGCAGACTGTTCTGCAAAAAGCCGATATACACCAGACAGATGACCGGTGCAAACCCGATGCAGGTCAGCAGGTTTGCAAGGAACATGCCGTTCATATCACGGCCTACAAGCTCAAAAAAGCGGCCGATGCCGGTCTTGCGGGGAGCGTTCTTTTCGACGCCCTTACCGGCCTTGAAATCATTGGCAGAAGGAAAAAGACCCATAGTAACTGCGGTACCTCTCTTACGTTTTTTACCGGCACCGCAGGCGTTTTGTCTGGAAAGTGCCATTGTGCCAACTTTACAGATATAAATATACCTGTATTTTGTCAACTTTGCAAGATACAACCGGGGCTAATTGTAAAAAAATATTTATCTCTCCCTTTTTTACGCAAAATGTGCTACAATGACAATGGCATTTTTTGCAATAGGAGGAAACCATTATGAGCATTCTTCGCACCATTGCGATGTTTATTTATCTGTTCGGGTACATGATCCTGCATTACGGCATCCTGCGCCGCGCCGAGCGCGCCGCAGCCGCCGGAGATACCGCCACCGTGGAGCAGATCGTGAACCAGCACATCCCCCGCTGGAGCCGGGGCATCTTAAAGGTGACCGGTGTGTCCCTGTCGGTGGAAGGGCTGGAAAACATCCCCAAAGACCGCCCCTGCGTGTTCGTGGCGAACCACCGCAGCTACTACGACATCCCCTTGCTGCTGGCAGGGCTGGAAAAGCCCCACGGCATCCTTGCCAAGGAGGAGCTGGAAAAGATCCCCCTGCTCAACCGCTGGATGAAGCTGCTGGGCTGCGTGTTCGTGCAGCGTGATGATGTGCGCGCCTCGGTGCGGGCACTGAACGATGCCACCGCCATCGTAGAGGGCGGCCGCAGCTTCGTCATCTTCCCCGAGGGTACCCGCTACAAGGGCGAAGAGGGCGGCGCAGGCGAGTTCAAGGCCGGTGCTTTCCGCATTGCGGTCAAGACCGGTGCCCCGGTGGTGCCTGTGGCTGTGACCGGTGCCCGCGCCCTGTTCGAGACAAACGGCAACCGCTGCCGCCCGGGCGGTGTGCGCATCAAGATCATGTCGCCCATCCAGACCGCCGGCATGAGCAAGGCCGAGCAGAAACAGCTGCCCGACGCCGTGCGCCAGAGCATTCTGGCTGCCCTGAAGTAACAGCCTTTCCCGCTCGTTTCATCACACAGGAGAACTATTTTATGGCAAGCTACCGTTACGAACGCGACATTGACCCCAAGGACCTCAAGCCCCGCAAACAGCGGCAGTACAGCCGCAGGGAGCGCTGGGCAAACTGGTGGGACTACAACCTGAAATGGGTGCTCATCTTCGGCATTGCGGGTGCGTTCGTGGCGTACTGCTTTATCGGGCAGTATTTCCTGACCACCCACCCGGATTACAACATTGCGGTGGTCAGCCCCTACTACCTGCCCGAAGCCACCGTCACCGCCCTGCAAGAGCAGCTTGCCGCCTATGGCGAGGACTGCAACGGCGACGGCAAGGTGGTGGTGAAGATCAACCAATACACCATGGCCTTCAACAGTGAGGACTCGGACGCCTATCTGGATATGGCAGGCACCACCAAGCTTTCCACCGATATCCAGAGCTCCCTCAGCTCCATCTTTATCCTGTATGACCCCGCAGGCTTCCAGCAGACCACCGGCACGTTGCGGTATCTGGACGGCCATCTGCCCAAGTCCGATGCCGACAGCGACTGGTGGAACATGGTCTACCGCTGGACGGACTGCCCGGTGCTGACCGGGATGGAGCTGGGCAGCTACACCTCGGACGCGGTGCAGAGCGCCAGCGGCGACAGCCAGCAGCTGCTGGCAGATTACTATATCGGCATCCGGGGCGCATGGCTGAAGGAATCCGCTTCCCTGCTGGAAAACAGCGAGCCCCTTTGGGCAAACCTGACCGCCGGGGCTGTCTCCACCGCCGGGGAGGGGCACTAAAGATGCGCTTCCGCATCAAAGCCGGCGGTCCTGCCGCACGGTTCACCTTTGACCGCCCCCCAAAGCCCCAGCCGCCCGCGCCGCCTGTCCTCCGCGCCGCAGACCTTGATAACCCCTACGGGCGCTATTACGGTAAAGCCCGCAGCTGGGAGGATATTTTGAAAAATAAAAACAGCGATTGAGAGGCTCTCTGGTCATCGCCGCAGGCGATGACCAGAGAGCCTCTGTTTTCTATTTTTGTCTTTTTACCCATGGCTGATTTGAAATTTTCTCCACCCTCAAATGGAGGGCGGTTTGTTGTTTCTCTGTCCCGGTTATGGTATACTTACTAGGTATCCCCGCAAAAACCGACCAAAAAGGATGTGACCCCCATGGACGCACTGGAACAAGCCCGTGCCGAGATCGACACGGTGGATGCGCAGCTGGCTGCGCTGTTCGAGCGCCGGATGGCTGCCGTTTTGCAGGTGGCCGAATATAAGCGGGCGCACGGCCTGCCCATCTATGATGCCGCCCGGGAGGCCGCCGTGCTAGAAAAGGCCGCAGCCCGCATTCAGCAGCCTGCGCTGCGCCCTTACTATAAAGACCACGTCCAGCACATGATGGATCTTGCCAAGCAATACGAAGCTGCTGTGCTGGGGCGCAACCGCGCCGCCTATCAGGGGGTGGAGGGGGCGTTTGCCCACATCGCCCTCAAGGCGCTGTTCCCCCACGCCGAGGCTGTGAGTTATTCCACATGGGACGAGGTGTTCGAGGCGGTGGCCTCGGGCGAAGCCGCCCACGGCGTAGTGCCCTTTGAAAACAGCCACGCCGGGGATGTTTCTGCCGTGCTGGACCTGTGCTATAACCACCCGGAGCTGTGGGTGGTGGACGTGTACGACCTGCCCATCTCCCAGAACCTGCTGGTGCTGCCGGGCACCCAGCTTTCCCAGCTGCGCACCGTGTACAGCCACCAGCAGGCCATTGCCCAGAGCGAGACCTTTTTAAAGCAGTTCCGTCTGCCCGCCACTGCCATGGCAAACACCGCCATGGCCGCAAAGTTCGTGGCTGAAAGCGGAGACGCGACAAAGGCCGCCATTGCCAGCGCCGAGACTGCCGCCCTGTACGGGCTGGAAATTCTGGTGCCCAACATCAACACCGACGGCGACAACACCACCCGGTTCATCGTGCTCAGCCGCGAAAAGCCCACGGCGGGCAACCGGTTCTCGCTGCTTTTCACGGTGGACAACAAGCCCGGCAAGCTGGCTGAGTTCATTCAGGTCATCGGTGCAAGCGGCTTCAATATGGAGTCCATCAAGAGCCGCCCCATGCCGCACGTCCCCTTTGAATATTATTTTTATGTAGAGCTGGTGGGCGATGCCGCCGCCGGCGAGACCGCCGCGCTGCTGCGCGAGCTTGACCGCACCTGCCGGACGGTGCGGCTGTTAGGAGTGTATACAAAATGAGTGATTTTATCGGAACCAAGCTGACCATGAATCTGGGCGAGCGCAGCTACGACATCATCGTCAAGCGCGGCTCGCTGGAAAACCTGTATCAGTTCGCCCGGCTGGACCGCCGGGTGGCGGTGGTCACCGACAGCGGTGTGCCTGCACAGTACGCCCAGATGGTAGCCGACCAGTGCAAGGATGCCACCATCATCACGGTGCCGCAGGGCGAGGCCAGCAAGAGTTTTAAAATTCTGGAGACCGTGCTGCGGCAGATGCTGGACTTCGGCATGGGCCGGGGCGACCTTGTGGTGGCCGTAGGCGGCGGCGTGGTGGGCGACCTTGCCGGGTTTGCCGCTTCCATCTATATGCGCGGCATCGACTTTATCAACTGCCCCACCACCACCCTTTCCATGATCGATTCCTCCATCGGCGGCAAGACCGCCGTGGATCTGGGCGACACCAAAAACATCGTGGGTGCCTTCTGGCAGCCAAAGCTGGTCATCGTGGACCCGGACACCCTGTCCACCCTGCCCCGCCGCCACTTCATCAACGGTCTGGCCGAGGCGGTCAAGGCCGGGCTTCTGGCCGACCCGGAGCTGTTCTCTATCTTTGAAAAAGAGGACGTGGACGACCGCATCGGCGACATCATCTGCCGCAGCCTGCGCTTTAAAAAGAGCATCGTGGAGCAGGACGAGACCGAGCAGGGTATGCGCAAGGCGCTGAACTTCGGCCACACCATCGGCCACGGCATCGAGGCCGTGAAGGGCATCAAAGGGCGCCGCACCACCGGCCTGTTCCACGGCGAGTGCGTGGCGCTGGGTATGCTGCCCATGATCGAATCCAAGGCGCTGCAAAAGCGGGTGCGCGGCGTGTACCGCCGCTTAGGCCTGCCCACCCGCCCCGCCTACGCTAAGGAAAAGGTGCTGGCCGAGATGCTGCACGACAAAAAAGCACAGGACGGACAGATCACCATCATCAAGGTGCCCGGCCTTGGCTGCTGGCGCGCCGAGACCATCCCTGTGGAGGGGCTGCGCCCGCTGCTGGGCATGGAGGACTGACCCATGAAAAATACCTTTGGCAGCGACCTTTCGCTGACCATCTTCGGCGAGAGCCACGGCCGTGCCGTGGGCGCTGTGCTGGACGGCATGGCTGCCGGTGTGCCGGTGGATGAGAGCTTCCTCGCCGCCTGCATGGATAAGCGCCGCGCCCGGGGCGACGGTCTTTCCACCCCCCGGGTGGAGGCGGACGCGGTGCAGCTGCTGTCCGGTGTGGTGAACGGCCACACCACCGGCACCGCCATTGCCCTGATGATCGAAAACCAGAACACCCGCAGCGGCGACTACGCCAAGACCGCCGACCTCCTGCGCCCCGGCCACGCGGACTTTACCGCCTACGCCAAGTACCACGGCTTTCAGGACGCCCGGGGCGGCGGGCACTTTTCCGGCCGGGTGACTGCCGCCCTCGTGGCAGGCGGCAGCATCGTGCTTGCCGCATTGCAGCGGGCGGGTATTGATATCACCACCCACATCGCCCGGTGCGCAGGGCTTGCAGATACGCCCTTTGCACTGGACGACCCCGCCGCCCTTGCGGCACAGGTGGAGACGCTTGCCAGTAAGACCGAGGGCTTTGCGGTGCTGGATACCGCCGTGGAAGAACCCATGAAAGCCGCCATCCGCGCCGCCGGTGCCGAGGGCGACAGCGTGGGCGGCGTGCTGGAAACTGCCATCCTCGGCCTGCCCGCCGGCATCGGCGAGCCCTACTTTGACAGCGTGGAGAGCGAAATTGCCCATCTGGCCTTTTCCATCCCGGCAGTCAAGGGCATCGAGTTCGGCACCGGCTTCGGCTTTGCCGGGCTGCGCGGCTCGGAAGCGAACGACGCCTTCCGCATGACGGCAGAGGGCGCGGTGGTCACCGCCACCAACCACAATGCCGGCATCAATGGCGGCATCGCCAACGGGATGCCGGTGGTGTTCCGCACCGCCGTCAAGCCCACCCCCAGCATCTACAAGCAGCAGGATACGGTGGACTACATCGCCAAAAAGGACGCACAGCTGTCCATTCAGGGACGGCACGACCCCTGCATCGTGCCCCGGGCCGCCATTGTGCAGACCTGCGCCGCCGCCCTTGCGGTGGGCGATCTGCTCACCGCCCGGTACGGTGCCCGGTGGATGACCGACCCAACCGGCTACCGGAAGGAGGGCTGAGATGGAATACGGACTGATCGGCGGCAAGCTGGGACACTCCTACTCCAAGACCATCCATGAGCTGCTCTGCGGGTACAGCTACGAGCTGTGCCCCCTGCCCACCGAGGCAGACGCCCGCGCCTTTTTGCAGCGGCGGCAGTTCAAGGCCATTAACGTGACCATCCCCTATAAAAAGCTGGTGATGGAGTATTGTTCCTTCATCGACCCCCGCGCCCGCGCCATCGGCGCGGTGAACACGGTGGTGAATAAAAACGGCCTGCTCTACGGCTACAACACCGATTATCTGGGCTTTGCCCACCTGTGCGAAGCCCACGGCGTGGAGCTTGCGGGCAAGACTGTGCTCATTTTGGGCACCGGCGGTACCCACAACACCACCCGCGCGGTGGCGCTGGATAAGGGCGCTGCCAAGGTGCTGACGGTCAGCCGCACCCCCGACCCGGAAAAGGGCGAGCTGAGCTACGCCGAAGCCGTGCGCAGCGGCGCACAGGTGGTGTTCAACACCACCCCCGCCGGGATGTACCCCAATGTGGGCGTGTGCAGTCTGGACGTCGCCGCCATGCCCGGGCTGGAAGCCGTGGTGGACGTGGTTTATAACCCCAACAAGACCGAACTCATTCTCCGCGCCGAGGACGCCGGTGTGCCGGTGGCCGTAGGCGGGCTGGAGATGCTGGTGGCACAGGCGGTGTATGCCGCCGAATACTTCCTTGGCCGCAAGTTCGAGGACGCCCCGGGCGAGGTGCGGCGCATTACCGCTGCGCTGCGCCGCGAGACGCTGAACATCGCCCTTGTGGGAATGCCCTCCTGCGGCAAATCCACCCTTGGCCGCCTGCTGGCAAAGCAGCTGGGCAGACCGCTTGTGGATCTGGATGAGGAGATCGTCAAGGCAGACGGGCGCAGCATCCCGGATATCTTTGCCGCCGAGGGCGAAGAGGGCTTCCGGGCAAAGGAAGCTGCGCAGATCGCCCGTTTCGGCAAGGAAAAAGGGCTTGTGCTCTCCTGCGGCGGCGGCGCGGTGAAGCGGACAGAGAATGTCCGCGCCCTGCGCCAGAACGGCGTGGTGCTGTTCATCGACCGGCCGGTGGAAGCGCTGGCTGTGGGCGGCAACCGTCCGCTTTCTTCCAGCGCCGAGGCGCTGCGCACCATGGAAGCCCAGCGCCGCCCGCTGTACCTTGCCGCCGCAGATGCGGTGATTTCTAACACCGGCGCGCTGGCCGAGACGCTGGCAGCTGCACAGGAGGCACTGGATGAAATTTTTGATTCTTAACGGGCCCAACGTCAACCTGCAGCGCTACTCGGAGCCGGGCATGCCCGGTGAGCTGGACTACAACGGCATGATGGACTATGTGCAGTCCGGCTGCGACCAGATGGGCATTGAGACCGACGTGTGCCAGACCAACCACGAGGGCGATTTGATCGACGAGATCCAGTCTGCCCCCGGGCGGGTGGACGGCATCGTGCTGAACCCCGGCGGCTACGCCCATTACAGCGTAGCCATTCTGGACGCGCTGCGGCTGTGCAGCGTGCCCGCCGTAGAGGTGATGCTGGACGCCCCGGACGAGCGCGAGCCCTTCCGCAAAACGGACGTGGTGTCCTTTGGCTGTCAGGGGCATTTTATCGGCGAAGGCCCGCAGGGCTACCTGCACGCCTGCATCTGGCTGGCGCAGCTGCTGCGCACCGACGGCTCCACTAAGGCGCATATCGTGATGTAAAACGGGCTCGCCCTCTCCGTCATCGCTGCGCGATGCCACCTCTCCCAAAGGGAGAGGCAAGAGCACTGCCGGAAACTTTCTCATTACTCCTAATGCTTTAGCAACGAGCCTTAGACCTTGGCTCTCCCTTTGGGAGAGCTGGCGCGGGAGCGCCTGAGAGGGCGTGCCCGTTACCGTAAAGGAAGTCGTTCATGAAACACGCCACAGTCAACAAAAATTATAAAATGCTTGGCACTGCACGCGCTCTGCGCCGCACATCTACTGCGCAAGAGCGAAAGCTTTGGTATCTGTTTCTGCGCGATTATCCTGTAAAAATCTACAAGCAGCGGATCATTGAGTCCTTTGTCGTTGACTTTTACTGTGCACAGGCACGGCTTGTGATCGAGCTGGACGGTTCCCAACACTATACCGAGCAGGGCAAGGCTTACGATGCAGAACGAAGTGCGGTTCTTGAACAGTATGGACTGCTGGTTCTCCGTTTTGCAAATAACGATGTGGACAACCATTTTAATGCCGTCTGTACACAGATAGACAATATCATTCAAAGCAGACTTCAATCTTAAAAACAGGAAAGGAAACCTCCCATGATCATCTCCACCAAAAAAGGCACTCCCAAGGAGGAGCTGGAAAAGATCGTTGACAAATTCGAAAAGCAGGGTCTGGACGTGACCCTGATCACCGGCAAGGACTACAACGTGTTCGGTCTGGTGGGCGATACCACCAAGATTGACGAGCGGGACGTGCTGGCAAACCCGTGGATCGACAACGTTACCCGCGTGTCCGCGCCCTATAAGCGCGCAAACCGCCTGTTCCACCCCGCAGACTCGGTCATCGACTGCGGCGGCGTGAAGATCGGCAGCAAGGAAAAAATCGCCGTCATGGCAGGCCCCTGCAGCATCGAAAACGC
>ENA-UEOJ01002482-UEOJ01002482.1-human-gut-metagenome-genome-assembly--contig:-NODE-2482-length-10902-cov-2.547067_pt1 | contig 10902 bp, 11 predicted proteins | sample MGYA00242885_ERZ507886 | MGnify/ENA primary metagenome ERZ507886 (study PRJEB26167, sample SAMN06115505) | human gut metagenome | host: Homo sapiens | place: China:Anhui | collected 2015-08-07... | reverse complement strand
CACATCGCCGATGGCCAGAATATAGTAGAGCATGGCGTTCCTCCGCTTTGCGTTTTCCCAAGTATAGCAAGGCGCGGGACAAAACGCAAGAAAGGCATGAAAAAAGGCCCCGCAAAAGCGGAGCCTTTTTCTTATTTCGCGTATTCGATGGCGGTTGTCTCGCGCAGGACGTGCACCTTGATCTGGCCGGGATATTCCATCTCTTCCTCGATCTTTTTGGCAAGCTCGCGCGCCAGAATGACCATCTGGTCCTCGCTGACCTGGTCGGGCTTGACCATCACGCGCACCTCGCGGCCGGCCTGAATGGCATAGGCCTTGTCGACGCCGGGATAGCTGCCGGTGATCTCCTCAAGCTGCTCGAGGCGCTTGATGTAGTTCTCCAGATTCTCGCGGCGGGCCCCGGGGCCGGCCGCAGCAATCGCCTTCGCCGCCTGCCCGCGGCAGGCGACGACGGTCTGCGGCTCGACGTCGTTGTGGTGCGCCTGCACGGCATGGATGATGTCATCCTTTTCGTGGTACTTGCGCAAAAATTCGACGCCGAGGGCGACGTGCGTACCCTCCATCTCGTGGTCGACGGCCTTGCCGATATCGTGCAGCAGGCCTGCGCGCTTGGCGGCGTAAACGTCCGCGCCCAGCTCGGCGGCCATCATGCCCGCAAGGTGCGAGACCTCGATAGAGTGCTGCAGAACGTTCTGGCCGTAGCTCGTGCGGTAGTGCAGGCGGCCGAGCATCTTCACAAGCTCGGGGTGCAGGCCGCGGATGCCGGTCTCCAGCACGGCGCGCTCACCCTCAGACTTGATGATGGCGTCCACCTCGCGGCGGGCCTTGTTGACCATCTCTTCAATGTGCGTGGGATGGATGCGGCCGTCGGCGATGAGCTTTTCGAGCGCCAGGCGCGCGACTTCGCGGCGCACGGGCTCGAAGCACGAGACGGTGATCGCCTCGGGCGTGTCGTCGATGATGAGGTCGACGCCCGTGAGCGTTTCGATCGTGCGGATGTTGCGGCCTTCGCGGCCGATGATGCGGCCTTTCATCTCGTCATTGGGCAGGGGCACCACACTGACGGTGATCTCGGCAACATGGTCGGCAGCGCAGCGCTGGATGGCAGAGGCGACGATCTCGCGGGCGCGGGAATCGGCCTCGTCCTTGGCGCGCTGCTCCAGCTCCTTGATCTTGAGCGCGGTCTCGTGCGTCACTTCGCTCTCGACCTGCTCGATCAGGTACTTCTTGGCGTCTTCGGCAGTAAAACCGGAAATGCGCTCAAGCATTTCGGTCTGGCTGCGCTTGATGATCTTGATTTCTTCGTTTTCCTTGTCCAGAGCGGCATGCTTCTGGTTGAGGGCCTCCTCGCGCTTTTCCAGCGCGTCGGTCTTGCGGTCGAGGTTCTCCTCCTTCTGCTGGAGCCGGCGCTCCTGCTTCTGCTGCTCGGCGCGGCGTTCCTTGACTTCCTTCTCGTATTCGTTTCTGGAGCGCAGGATATCTTCCTTTGCCTCCAACATGACTTCGCGTTTCTTGTTTTCAGCGCTCTTGATCGCTTCGTTGACAATACGAAGCGCCTCTTCATCGGCGTTGGAGATCTTCTCCTCGGCGCGTTTAGCGGCTCTCTTGCGAATCCAAATACCAAGAAGAAGCGCAGCGTAGAGATAGCTGATCATACGATTCCTCCTGTGTGCTTTTTTGATCGATGCGATTGATCTATCGTTGGGTTTCTGAATCATAAACGGGAGATTCCCCTTCTCTCCCCTCCATAAATCCAAAAAACATTGTAAACTTTTTATAACCAGCTGTCAAGGAAAAGTCGCGTTCGGAAAAAATCGGAAACGGGCGAAGATTACACTGCGATGTAGGCCTGCGCCGCGTAGCCGAGCTGGTCGTCGTAGCCCACGGAGTACCAGCCCTGATAGCTCCCGTAGACCTGCACGCTCTCGCCGTTCGGGATGCTGCCGACTGTTTCCCCGTCGATGCCCGGGTAGCTTCGCAGGCGCAGGGCTGAGCCCTCGGTCGTGACGACGCCGGTGCGCACGAGCTGCGGGTAAATGAACGGCAGGCCGAAATACTCCGTCAGTCCCCGCGCGATGGCCTGCGCCGCGGCGTCGAGGTTATTTTCGATCCAGCGCGCATCGTCGTAATTGTCGTGATAGCCGAGCTCGATGAGATTCGCAGGGTATCTGGGCCGCCGCACCTCGCCGAGCGTTGTGGTCGCCTGCGTCGTCACCTTTGCAGGCAGCGGGTAGACCATGCGCAGCTGCGCGGCGAAGAGCTCGGCAGCACGCTTTCCGTCGCTGCTCGTGGGATAGTAAAAGACGATGATGCCGCGGTTCTTCCCCGCCTGCTCCTCCCCCGAGGCGTTGGAGTGCAGGGCAAGGTAAAAGTCAAAGCCGCCGAGGCTGTTCGCCTGCGCGATGGACGAGGCCGCGGTCATCTCCGGCGTGTTGCGCACAAAGGAGATGGTGTTTGCGTAAAGGTACGGCTCGAGCGTATCGGCCAGCAGATTCATCCAGTATTCCTCGCTGCCACTGCCGTCGACATACGGGTTCCAATCCTGCGTGGAGGGACTCAAATAAATTCTGGGCATGTGCAAAACCTCCCGTCGTTTCCAGTCTATGCTTGAAAAGCGGCGCACATGCAAAAAAAGAGACCGCCGAAGCGGTCTCTTTTTCATTAGCAGGATGCTTTGCGTTACACGGACGCAGCCGCCTTGTCCTTCTTGTTCTCGATACGCTGGAGAACGAGGACGACGACCAGCACCGCAAGACCCGCAAGGTCAGTGACCGTGCCGGGGATGACCATCAGCAAGCCGCCGATGACCAGTGCGACGCGGCTGATCGCCTTCATGTCGCGGATCAGGTAGCCCATCAGGCCGGAGGCGATAGACGCCATACCGAGGGTCGCGGAGATGACGATGGAGGCAACGCTCAGGAAGTTGACGTCGCTGCCAACGAAGATCAGGGCGTTATTGTAAGCAAAGATATAGGGGATGATGAACGCCGCAATCGCGAGACGGGTCGCGTTCCAGGCGGTCTTCATCGGGGGAGCCTTGGCGATGGCGGAACCGGCGTAGGCAGCCAGCGCAACGGGCGGGGTGATGTCTGCGACGATACCGAAGTAGAAGCAGAACATGTGGGCAGCCATCAGGTCGAGACCCATGCCGGAGGCAAGGATCGGCGCGCAGGTGGTGGCCATGATGATGTAGTTCGCGGTGGTGGGAACGCCCATGCCGAGCACGATGCAGCAGAGCATCGTCAGCACGAGAGCGATGATCAGGTGACCGTTGGACAGACCGACGATCGCGCCGATGAGCACCTGGCCGAGACCGGTCATGGTGACGACGCCGGCGATGATACCAGCCATACCGCAGGCGATACCGACGCTCAGGCAGTTCTTGCCGCCGTTTTCAAACGCGTCGATGATGGTGGGCAGGCTCTTGACGTTGGGCTTGCTGATGGCGTAGTTGATAACCAGCAGCGCGAAGGCGATGGCAAGGCAGAGCGTGCTGCCGTTCTCGCCCATGAAGGTGCCCGGCTCGAAGCTGCGGCTCATGAGGGTCATGAACAGAAGCGGGATCAGGGGGATGGCCATGACGAGCTTCTTCTTGCCCTCTTCACGGCTGATCATGGCGACGACCACGCAGTAAAGGGTCGCGTACACGGCGGCGGTGGCCATCGTGAAGCCGATCATGATCATGTAGACCAGAACGACCAGCGGGAGGATGAGGTAGATCTGCGGGAGCAGGATCTTCCACTTGGGGAGCTCTTCGCGGGGCAGGCCCTTGAGGCCGAGCTTCTTGGCCTTGAAGTGCACGCCGAGGAAGATGCCGAGGAAGTACAGGAATGCGGGCAGGATTGCACGCACGATGATATCAGCATAGGGAACGCCGACCATTTCCGCCATCAGGAACGCCGCAGCGCCCATGATCGGGGGCATGATCTGACCGCCGGTGGAAGACGCAGCCTCGACCGCGCCGGCAAACTCCGGGGGATAACCGGTCTTCTTCATCATCGGGATGGTGACGGAACCGGTGGTAACGGTGTTACCGACGGAGGAACCGGAGACCATGCCGCAGAGGGCAGAGGAAACGACCGCGACCTTTGCAGGACCGCCGGAAGCCCAGCCGACCAGCGCGTTCGCGCAGTCGATGAAGAAGTTTGCAACACCCGTGGCCTCAAGGAAGGCACCGAAGATGACGAACAGCGCGATGTAGGTCGAGCAGACGCCGATCGGGGTGCCGAGGATACCGGTCGTGGTGTAGAAGAGGTTATACATAACGGTCTTTAAGTCCTTGCCCGCACCTAAGAAGGCGTAGAGCACGAACACCGTCGCCACGCAGATGATCGGCATACCGACCACGCGGCGGCAGCACTCGACGAGGATCAAAGTGCCGATGATTGCAAATACGATCAGAAGGGGGATGGAAATGCTGCCGATCTGCACGACAAAGGTCTTCTGGATTCGCGTACCGGCAGACACGATTTTTTCAAGATTTAAGGGGTAGAAGAGGAAGCAGAACGCGCCGACTGCCGCCATGACGATATCGTACCAAGGCATGTAGTTGACCTTCTGAGAGCCCTTCTTGATGGGGTAGTAGATAAACACGAGAATGATGACCAGACCGAGGAAGAGCGGACGGCGCGCACGCTCGTCCATCTTGATCCACATGTTCATCACGATCAGGAAAATGCCGAACAGTGCCGTAAGGACACGCAGGATCTTTCTGGGAGTGCCTTCCCAGACGCGCGTGTTCGACTCACGGTCGTACTTTTTCATGATCGCATCGACGTCTTCCATGGTGCCGACGTCGTTGTCGACTGCAACATTGTTGAGCTTTTCGTTTTCAGCCATGATGCAATTTCCTCCTAATTCTATTTGAGAGCGTCCGTGCGCTCAGACGAGCCAGAATTCGTAATTAAAACGCACAGGCGCGTTTTTTCCACACAAATCACGCAGACTGACATCCTCGCCGTTTACATTGAGTACATGGTCAGAGACCGTACCGACAATGTAGCCGACGTTTGTCCTGTCCTGATGGATGTTTCGGATGACCATTGCCCAGCCCTTGTAATCGGGGCGGTCCACATAGACCTTGTCAAGCGTTTCGCCGGGGTTGAGCTCCGTCTGCACGCCTGCGCCAAAGGAGCAATAGGTCGTCTCCTCCACATAGATCGTTTTGTTTTCGATCTCGTAGGTATCGGTCAGGGGGTATTTGTTCACGGAATGGATAAAGGTCACGGAAAAGCGGTCTCCCTCGCCCATTTTGTACCGGGCGTAGACCTCGCCGGTGTCGCGGTTGCGCAGGGTCAGATAGTAGCCGGAGCGAGGAAGAAGCACGGCGGCCGCTGCAATAATCGTTATTATTGCAGCGGCCGCAATTATGTATTTCCGCAGATGAGAATTCACGTCAATACACGGTAGCGATCCTGCTTACAGGACGCCGATTTCCTTGTAGTACTTCTCAGCACCGGGATGCATGGTGACGGTAGCACCAGCGGAGGCAGCCTCGGGATCGAGGAAGCCGAACTTGGCGTGGCCTTCGGTCAGAGCGTCCTTGTTGTCGAACATGGCCTTGACGAACTCATAAACGACATCTTCGCTCAGCTCTTCGGAGGCAACGAGAGTAGCCTGGATAGCGACGCAGGTGACGTCGGCATCCTGACCGGTGTAGGTGCCGGCAGCCAGGTCGTCACGGATCAGGAACGGATAGGCCTCCTGGATGGCGGCGAGCTCATCGTCGCTCAGGGAGACAAGGTTGAGGGTGTTGGTGGTGGCATAGTCGACGATAGCGGTCGTGGGAGCACCGGCGACAGTGAAGGCGGCGTCGATCTTGCCGTCCTTGAGCTGGTCAACGCCATCCTGGAAGGAGCCGTTCACCGCATTGACGTCGTCCTTGGTCAGACCCGCAGCGCCGAGGACCTGCCAGGCGTTGATCTCGGTACCGGAACCAACGTCACCGACGCAGACGGTCTTGCCCTTGAGGTCCGCAACGGAGTTGATGCCGGGCTTGGCAAGGATCTGGCGGCCCGAAGAGCGTTGGTCGCGGGAGCGCCGTCGAAGGAGTTGGTGCCCTCGTGCGCGTAGTTGATAACGTCGGACTGCAGAATGGCCATCTGAGCATCTCCGTCGGTGATCATGTTGACGTTCGCGACGGAAGCGCCGGTGGACTCAACAGAGAGCTTGGAAAGGGTCAGCTTGGAGTCGAGGACGGTCTTGAGAACGCCGCCGACAGCATAGTAGGTACCGGAGGTACCGCCGGTCGCCAGAGTGATCGCAACGGGGGAGCTGGAATCGCCGTCGTTGTTCTGGCTGTCGTCCGTCTTCTCACCGCCGCAGGCGACCAGCGCGAAGACCATCGCGAGAGAGAGGATCAGAGCTAAAAACTTTTTCATACGCAATCTCCTTTTTGATTCTTCCGGCATTCACCGCTTCACCGGCACATGCTCCGCCGCGTGGGGGCGCTTCGGAGCACCTACGTTGGAGAAGCGTTGAATTCCGAAATTTACTTGCCTCTTTCAGGCAGTCTCATTATAGCTGAATGACAGGTCTATTGCAAGACGTTTTTACTTTTTTGGATATTTCGCCAAATTATCGTTGAATTCCGTCATCATTCGACCGATTATTTCGTTAAACATTTATCAGGTTTTCAAATTTTTCTTTCGGTATAAAAAATCAGGGCGGCAAAGCGCCGCCCTGATCGCATGAAGGTCTCACATACTGATTATGCAAAATCCGTGTGTTATTTACTTCTTTTCCTTGTTGTCCACGACCTGCTTGAGAAGCGCGGAGAACTCGTCCATGCTCATCGCGCCGAGGTCGCCGTCCGCGCGGTGGCGCGGGGAAACGGTGCCGTTCTCCATGTCGCGGTCGCCGACGACGAGCATGTAGGGGACCTTCTCCATCTGCGCGTCGCGGATCTTGCGGCCGATCTTCTCGTTGCGGTAGTCGACCTCGACGCGGAAGCCCATGTCTTCGAGCTTCTTGGCCTGCTCGGCGCAGTAGTCGGCGGCGCGATCGGTAACGGGCAGGAAGCGCACCTGCTCGGGCGCCATCCACGTCGGCAGCGCGCCGGCATACTCCTCGATGAGGTAGGCGAGCGTGCGCTCATAGCAGCCGAGAGACGTGCGGTGGATGATGTACGGCAGCTTCTTCTCGCCGTTTTCGTCGATGTAGTACATGCCGAAGCGCTCGGCGAGCAACATGTCGATCTGGATGGTGACGAGGGTGTCCTCCTTGCCGTAAACGTTCTTATACTGGATGTCGAGCTTCGGGCCGTAGAATGCGGCCTCGTCGATGCCGACGGTGTAGTCGACGTCGAGATCCTTGAGGATGCGCTCCATCACGCTCTGGGCGTGATCCCACTGCTCCTTCGTGCCCTCGTACTTGTTGTTCGGGTTCGCGGGATCCCACTGGGAGAAGCGGAACGTGCACTTGTCAAGAAGGCCGACGGTGCCGAGGCAGTACTTGGCAAGGTCGAGGCAGCCCTTGAACTCCTCTTCGAGCTGGTCGGGACGCAGGACGAGGTGGCCTTCGGAGATCGTGAACTGACGCACGCGGATGAGGCCGTGCATCTCGCCGGAATCCTCGTTTCGGAACAGCGTCGAGGTCTCGCCCAGGCGCATCGGCAGGTCGCGGTAGGAGCGCTGGCGGTTCAGGTAGACCTGATACTGGAACGGGCAGGTCATCGGACGCAGGGCGAAGCACTCCTTCGTCTCGTCATACGGGTCGCCGAGGATGAACATACCGTCCAGATAGTGATCCCAGTGGCCGGAAATTTTATACAGGTCCCGCTTGGCTATCAGGGGGGTCTTGGTCCGCAGGTAGCCGGCCTTCTCCTCGGTGTCCTCCACCCAGCGCTGCAGCTGCTGGATGACCCGTGCGCCCTTGGGCAGCAGGATGGGCAGACCCTGACCGATGCAGTCCACGGTGGTGAAATATTCGAGCTCGCGGCCAAGCTTGTTGTGGTCGCGCTTGACGGCCTCCTCGCGTTCTTTGAGGTAGGCATCCAGCTCTTCCTTCTTCGGGAAAGCGACACCGTAGATGCGCTGGAGCACCTCGCGGTTCGAGTCGCCGCGCCAGTAGGCGGCGTTGCAGGCGGTCAGCTTAATGCCGTTGCCCTTGATGCGGCCGGTGGAGTCGAGGTGCGGACCGGCGCAGAGGTCGGTGAACTCGCCCTGCTTGTAGAAGCTGATGACGGCGTCCTCGGGCAGGTCGTTGATGAGCTCGACCTTGAACGGCTCTTCCTTTTCTTCCATAAACTTGATGGCCTCGGCGCGCGGGAGCTCAAAGCGCTCGAGCTTGAGCTTTTCCTTGCAGATCTTGCGCATCTCGGCTTCGATCTCAGCCAAATTCTCCGGCGTGAAGGAGAACGGGGCGAGCATATCGTAGTAGAAACCGTTGTCGATGCTCGGGCCGATGGCGAGCTTCACCTCGGGCCAGAGGCGCTTGACGGCCTGCGCCAGCACATGGGAGCAGGTGTGCCAATAGGTCTTGCGGTACTCAGGATTTTCAAACGAAAACTGGTTCTCTTCGCTGATCTTGACTTCTTCAGACATGTTATTTACCTCCATTTTCACTTGAGGGTGCAAAAAAGCTCCACCCCCGATGTCTATCAGGGGTGAAGCATCGAAATACTCCACGGTTCCACCCTGCTTGCGCATTCTGCGCCGCTTGTGTCCGCTGTAACGGGCGATCCCGTCCCGCTTGTTTCGCGGGCGGCTCAAGGGTGGTACTGCCGGCTCTGCACGCAGGACGCTTGCACCAAATGCGTCCTGCTCTTGGCGGGTAACTCCGGTTTCTTACCTATCCAAGCCATTTGGATGATGGGAGTGTACACCCGCCGCGCGCGTTTGTCAAGCAAAAAGTGTGCACAGTGTGCGCACTTTTACAATAAATTCATCAAAACTCCGGCGGGCGGTTTTTGGGCGGCTTGCCGTCGTCCTCGTCTCTGCCGAGAATGCCCGAAAAGAGTTTTTTGCGCTTTGCACGCCTTTCCTCCTCTTTTTGCTTCTGCTCCACCTTGTAACGCTCGATCGACTCCAGCTCTTCAATGCGCTCGCGCGCAACAGCGCGCAGCATATCCGGATTGGCATCGTAAACGATCGCACGCAACTCGTCCATCGTCATTTCCTCGCAGGCATCCCGAAAGCGCTTTTCGCGCACGTCCTCCGGCTCAAAAAATGCCATGCGGCCGCACCAGGGGCAGATGTACATATCCACCTCGACATGATCGGTCCAGAGATTCGAACCGAGGCTTGAGCCGTTCATCTCGAGGGTCTGCTTCCCCTGAGGCTTCATTTCGTGTCCGCAGACGCAAGGCTTACCGAGCATATCGTTCCTCCTTTTTATGCACTTCCTGCTTGGGAATGTCATCGTAAAAGGCAAAGGTCTCTTCAAAGAGCTTCTCGCCGTAGGCGCGCAGCTTCTCGCAGTATTCATCGTAGGCGGTGAGCATCTGCCGCGCTTCGTCCGTCAGTACCGCGCCGCCGCCGTGCTTGCCGCCCGCCGTGGAGGTGAGCAACTTGAACCCCAGCCCGTCCTCGGCATTGCGGACGACCGTCCACGCCTTTGAATAGGCCATGGAGATCGACATCGCCGCTGCGCGCAGCGAGTGCAGCTCGTCCACCCTTTTGAGCAGCTGGACAACGCCGGGGCCGAAGCATTTCTGATCGGTGAACATCCGGCAGGAGATCACCACATGCAATTCACGATCCATACGGCAGCACTTCCCTTCTGTTGTATTTCATTATATCCAGGTGAATGCGGTTCGTCAATACGGCAAAAGCTAAGCGGGAGCATGCCGCTCCCGCTTTCTTCACTTTAAGGTGTTGTAGTGCGTATTTTCGCCGTCGAACAAAAAGCCGTCCGTGTCGTGCACGCGGCCGTTCGACAGCATCTGCCGGTAACGCACATCGTTCGAGATTCCATTGATATTTGTGCCTGTCAAACTGCGGCCGTTGCTGCGCAGCTGCGCGTTTGCGCTCTTTTCCGTCTCGGGGTTCAGATAGGTCTTGCCGTAGAGGTTGCCGTTTTCGTGCGTGATGGTCTTGTCGCTGCCAAAATAGCGGCTGCGGTCGCTGGCGCTCGCGGCGGCATTGCGGCGGTCGATGCTGCGCGTCGTATTCTCTCCGTCGCCGTCCATGTCGTCGCCCATCATGCCGTCGCCGGTCACGCTGTCGTCTTTTTTGTTTTCGCCGCTCATGTCGTCGACCGGCATGTTATCCTTTTTTTTGCCGCTGTCCGCCGCGCCGTTGTCGGTCGTACCGGTCGACGGGCCGTTGGCGGTGTTGCTGTCCTTCTTCTCCCCGCAGCCCGCGAGCGAGAAGAGCAGCAGCGCCGTCACAAAAAGCATGGCAAGGGTCTGCTTCATTGCGGCATTTCTCCTTACGTTCATCTCCCGCGATACCCAAGCAATAGTATGCGCACGAAGCAACAAGAAACCAGACGTAAATTTTGTCAAAACACGTGTCGCAGACACTAACTCGGCAAAAAGCTTCGCAAAGTTTCGCGCCTATAGGCGCGAAATAATTATAATCATTTTTCTGACGACATGTGCGTCAGAAAAATACTTCTCGCCCGCAAGTGTGGAAATTGCTTGCCTGCGGTAAGCAATTTCTTCGCGCAGCGTGTGTAAAAAGCAAAAAAAGAGGACACCTTACGGTGTCCTCTTTTTTTGAGTATTTTAATTGGTCGCCTTCGCGGCCTTGAAGGCCTCGATCAGCATCGGGGTGACCTTGAACAGGTCGCCGCAGATACCGTAGTCGGCGATCTCGAAGATCGGCGCGGTGTCGTTCTTGTTGACCGCGATGATGCACTCGGACTCGCTCATACCGGCCTTGTGCTGAATGGAGCCGGAGATAGAACAGTTGGACAAACACGAGATACAAATCTGCACAATCGAAGACGGGTGTTATC